>Ga0194132_10000646_pt1 | contig 71051 bp, 71 predicted proteins | sample TA2KigOf80mmetaG_FD_148612 | JGI IMG/M metagenome (GOLD analysis project Ga0194132, IMG submission 148612) | Freshwater microbial communities from Lake Tanganyika, Tanzania - TA2015054 Kigoma Offshore 80m | ecosystem: Environmental > Aquatic > Freshwater > Lake | place: Tanzania: Lake...
TCCCTCTCGATGAATGACATGAAATATGGGCTGACCCTGTACCCCTCCTCTGCGTACCGAATCGCCGGCGCCATCACCTCCGCCAGCCCCATCGTCCCCCACCGCTTCAGCGCGGCGCACCACCCCTTCAGGTTCCCCGGCACCCCCACCGACAGGTACCCCACCTTGTTCGCCATCCCCACCGTCTCCATTGGCCCAGCCTTGTCGTCCGTCGTAAACATTCTGGACAACGCCTTCTTCGGCGACACCGCGTAATGGTCTATCGAGTACACCTGCTTCGACGATACCTGATAATAGACCGTAAATCCCGCCCCAAAAATCCCCGTCGACGACGGCTCCGTCACCGCCTGCGCAAAGGCCGTCGCCACCGCCGCATCCACCGCGTTCCCTCCCCTCGCTAGCACCTCCACCCCCGCCAGCGATGCCAGCGCGCTGTTAGACGCCACCACCCCCCGGCTCCCCACCACCTCCCTCTTCTGGCACTTGAACCCGAAGCCAGGTTTACTCCCTATCTCATCATGCTTCGCCATATTAGGTCTCCTCTATTACTTGTCCCCCGCGCCGCAAAGCCACCGACAGGGCCTATGCCGCCCCGATGTGTCGGGGCGGTAGGGTACTACATCCCATCATGTCACCGCCAAAGGATCCCTCTTGGCCTCCCCCCTCGGCGGCCTCACCGTCAAAATCAGCGCCCCGCACACCAGCACCATCACCCCCATCGCCAGGAACGGTATGGTGTACGACCCTCGCAAGTCATACATCAGTCCCGCCAAAAGCGGCATCGCGACGCTCCCCGCGTTCATCGGAATCATCGATATTCCCAAAATCGTCCCGAAGGACTTTCGCCCGAAATACTCCCCTCGAATCGTCGTCGCCGCCGGCGCCCGGCCCCCGTGCGCCGCCCCCTGCAGCACCGCAAATACCATCGCCATCATCAGGCTGTCCACCATCAGCAGGAACAGTACCGCCAGTCCCTGCATAATCATGAACCCGAATATCACGTACCGCTTATCGACTCGGTCTCCCAGCCACCCGCCCACCACCTGAAAACACGCCGCCACCGACGTCATCACCAGCACCACCATCCCCGCCAGCGGCAGCGACATCCCCTGGTCGTGCAAATGCGGCACCAGGTGCAGCGCCAGCGTCGTCACCATTATCCCCGTCCCCGCGTGCGACAGCGCGATGCCCCAGAACGCCCACGTACGCATCGCCTCCCGCGCCGTCATCTCCGGAGCTGATGACACCGCCATCACACTCGTATCCGTCTTCGGTGCCTCCGAGTCTCCATCCGGCCTCAGCCCCATCCGCTCCGGTCTGTCCCGCACCAGCATCGCCACCGGCAGCGCCAGCATCAGCACAAACACGCCGATTCCTCCCGCCACCCATCGCCACCCGTGAGTAACAATTCCCCACGCTATCAGCGGCACCAGCGCTCCTCCCACCGACCCTCCCAGCATTACTACCGCCATCGCTCTGCTTCGGTTCCTCGCGAACCAATGATTGATCATCGTGGCGATGGGCACGTACCCGCCCAGCCCCGCGCCGCTGGTAATGACAACGTAGACAAAATAAAACGGCACCGGATGGCTCACCGTCGTGAACAGCAAAAACCCGACGCCGCAAATCAGCAGCCCCGTCGTCAGCGTCCGCCGTGACCCCATCCGGTCCGCCAGCACGCCCTCGAAAGGCCCCATCAGCGCCCCTTCCGCCCGCGCTATGGAAAATGCCCCCGAAAGCAGCGTCCGGCTCCACCCAAAGTCCTCCTCCAGCGCCACCAGGAACGTCCCCGTCGACTGCCACGTCACCGCCGATATAAACGTCATGCTCAGCGCCCCGGCCGCCGCCACCCACCACCCATAAAACACCTTCCGCGACGTCTTGGCCCGTTTGCCTACCGCCGCCTCACTCCTAGCCATGTTTTCCTGTTTCGCTCATTAATACGCTCTAGTGCACTCGCAATTTGATATCGGCCAACGTGTTATATGCTGCCCATTTCGTCTAGCCGACTACATCTTACTGAAGCCTCCATATCTGGTTCCTCTCCCTTGACGGGAGAGGATTATTGAACACCTTAAGTCATATTAAATTTGAAATCCCGATGCTAATCGGGAAGGTGAGGGTGAAACCCTAGCTCCACGCTCCGTCCGCCAGGCTCAACTACACCTCTCATGGCTTCTCTTTCCTTCTCAAGCTTCCCGCGGAGAAAGCTAAATGATGGGGTCTTCCCTAACTGTGACACCCCCTCGCCGCTATATCCCACACCGCCTCCACCCTACCATCCCTCACCGCCACAAACCGATCCCATCGATTCACCATAATATCCTGCTGCCCCGGCACCAGCATAAACTTCTCCCCCACTCTCATCCTTGCACCCTCCGACAGCCTCAAAATCGTATGCTCCGCATGTAATGACTCTACCTCTACCCCTTTCCTTCCATCTACCGTCGGCAACCCGCGAGGCGTCCCCACCGCCTTTATCCCCACGTCCCCAATCGCGCGCCCCGGCCGGTTCGCGCTGATCACTGTCCCCAAAATCTTCGCCGCCGGCCTGAAGTCCGACATGTACCCGTAGTACCCCTCCATCAGCAGATACGTCCCTCCCTGCACCTCTGTCACACCTGGTATCTCCCCCGCTACGTCGTAGCTCCACGTCTCCCCCGTCGATACCACCTCCACCGGCAACCCATCCCTCTCTATCGCCGCCTTCAAATCCAAGACCTTGTGCATAATCCGACGCCCCCCCAGCACCCTCGTCTCCCGGTCAGAAGTCGGCGGTATGCTCTGATGGCTCATGATGCCCTTGAACCGAAGCCCCGGCAGCGACGCGATTTCCCTCGCCAGCCTCACTCCCTCCTCGATGCTCCTCACACCGCACCGTCCCATCTGCGTATCCACCTCCACTAGCACACCGACCTCCACCGCCTCCGACGCCATGGCCTCCGACAGCTCGCGAGCGTTCCGTTCGTCGTCGCACCCCACCGACATCTCCGCCACCCTCGCCAGCGCCGCCAGCCGCCGAATCTTGTCCTTCGACACCACCTGGTTCGCAATCAATATATCGTCGATGCCGCTGGCCACCATCACCTCCGCCTCCGACACCTTGGCGGCGCACACTCCGCCCACCGTGCCGCCCATCCTAATCTGCATGTGCGCCAGCACCGGCGTCTTATGGTTCTTCACATGCGGCCTCAGCTTCGCCTTCTTATCCGAGTAATACCGCGCCATCACCCCCATGTTATGCTCCACCGACTCCATGTCCAGCAGCAAACACGGCGTATCCAGATCCTCCACCGGCGTCCCCACCAACGGCCTCATCGCTTCCATTGCTACCTCTCCCTTACGTCATTTCGAGCGCAGTCGAGAAACCTCAGCGTCCCTGGGACTCCAACGCTACATGCAACTGGCTACGGTTCTTCGGCGTTACATGCCAACCCAACGCACTTCCAGATCTACCTCCCAACCATAACAAAGCTAGCAAAGCAAAAGGTGCAGGACACGTCCTGCTAGTCATATCGACCCCTTGCGCTCACCTCCCACACTCCCACCAACCGGCCATCCTCCACCACATTCACATAGTCATATAGATTCATACAGATCTCGCTGTCATGCGGCGTAAGCCACACCTTTCTCCCCAGGTCCAGCCTCCCGTCATCCCTGCCCTCGATTCCGATAATCCCATGCTCCGCGCTGCAACGCTTCACCGACGCCCCCTTTATTCCCTCCAGCATCGGCAGCCCCTCGTCCGCGCCGATCCCCTTCTGCCCCACATCCACCACCGACACCGACGGCTCCGGGTGGCTGATAACCGTCCCCAGCACCTTCAGCGCCATCTTCAACTGCGGTCGGTATGAGCGATAAAAATTGTCCATCAGCGCATACGATCCCGCCTGCACCTCCGTCACCCCCTCCATCGATCCCGCCACCTCATATCCATGCGTCCCTCCGACGCTCACTACCCCCACCTCCATACCCTCCCTCTCCACCATCTGCCGAGTGTCCAGAACCCGCTGTATGGCCGACCGCACCTCTTTCTCGGTATCCGCAAAGTCCTTATGCAGCACGCATCCTTCGTACCCCATCAGCCCCGCAAACCGCAGCCCCCGCGATTTAACCACCACCTTCGCCAGCGACACTGCCTCCTTCCCCGGCGGCACTCCGCACCTACCTAGACGGCAATCGATGTCCACCAGCACGTCCAGCGTCGCCCCCGCCGACACCGCCGCCTCCGACAGGTCCCTCACATTCTCTTCAGAGTCCACCGGCACGCTTATCTTTATCGTCTTCGCCAGCGCACACAGCCTCGCAATCTTCGACTTCATCACCACCTCGCTGGCGACCAAAATGTCCTTGAATCCGTGCTGGCTTAACACCTCCGCCTGTCCCACCTTCGCCACGCACACCCCTCCCATGGTGCCACCCGCCGCCAGCTGCATCAGCCCCAGCGACGGGCACAAATGCGCCTTCATGTGCGGCCTCAGCTTCGCCGGCCTCCCCATGAAAAACCCGTGTACTGTATGCAAGTTATGCCGCAGTGACGCCAGGTCTATCACCACCCCTGGCGTGTCCAGCTCCTCCGCCGCCGTCCCAATCGCCCTATATCCCGGCCTCTCCATGGACTATTCTCTCCTCGTCAGGTACTAAACGTATGGGCGAGTCACAGACCCGCCCTGTCACATCTCATTCTCTATCCCTGCCACACCTACCCCTTAACCCCGTAATATTTCGCGCAGTTGTCCCACAAAATCTTCCGCTTGCTCTTATCGCTGATGTCATTCTCCAGGAAGCTCTCCACCGCATGCGGGTACTTGGAGTCCGGGTGCGGCCAGTCCGTCGAGTACACGATGTTGTCGTCACCCATGTATTCGATGACCTGCTTCACAAACCTCTCGTCCGACTCCGCCGACACCACGCACTGCCGCTTGAAATACTCGCTGGGCTCCTCCGGCAGCTCCTCAGGCGTCACTCCAAACTGTATCTCGTAATGGTCGTCCATCCGCTCCATAATCCACGGCGCCCACCCGCAGTTGGCCTCCAAAAACGCCACCCGCAGCTTCGGGTGCCGATGCATCACACCACCGCCACACATCGACATCACCGCCAGCATCATCTCCATGGAATGACACGCGATGTGCCTCAGGAACGCGTTGTCCCCAAACCGGTCCCCCACCTGCGGCAGCAGCGACCCTATCCCCTCATGGAACCCCAGGGATACGTCCATCTCCTCCACCGCCGACCACAGCGGCTCGTAGTACGGCTCGTACCAGTTCCGACCGTGCACCGGGTTGGGCCTCAAAAACACTGCCTTGAAACCCAGTTCTTTCACGGCTCGACGCGCCTCGCTTACCGCCAGCTCCACGTCGTGGGGCGGCACCATGGCCGCCGCCAGCATCCGCTTTCTATCGACGGCGCAGTAGTCGTAAAGCCAGTTGTTGTACGCCTGGCACACCGCCAGCGCGAACTCCGGCTCCATCTCGTCCAGGGCCATGGAATACAGCCCTAGCGTCGGGTACGACACCGTCACGTCGATGCCCTCCGCGTCCATAGCCTCGATTTGCGTCTCCGGCGCCCACTTCCGCTGCGCGAAGGTCTTGTACTTCTGCGTGTACTTCTTCTGCTCCGGCGTCCTAAACTGCCGCTTGCCGATGCCGAGGGGCCACGGCATGTACTTCCCGTCCACGGAATACAGCCATCCCCCCACTCCCAGCACTCCACCCTTCGGGGCCCTGGACTTGTATTTGGGGTCGATGTAGCGCTCCCACAGGTCCAGCGGCTCCATCAGATGCATATCGCTGTCCAGTACCTTGAACCCCTGCTTAGCCATTACCGTTCACTCCTATTTCTAGCTTTTGGCGTCTTTCCAGCGAGGTCTCACTATATATCCACAGGCATGGCGACGTCACTATAGGCCTAGGGTTTGAGGGCGTCCTCGAAGAGGGCGGCGAGGATGTCCGCCAGGAAGAGGACGATGAGGCCGAGGACGACGACGGTGGTGGCGCTGGAGGCTATGGCGAGCCATCTGGATGGAGGGTTGGGGGAGTCGTGGGGGTAGGAGCGGGAGCGGAGGAATCGGACCAGGTAGAACATGTAGAGGGCGAGGGCGATTTTGACGGCGAGGACGACGGCGTAAGCGGGGCCGGCGAAGTTGGAGGTGAGCCGGTGGAAGGTGAGGATGACGCCGGTGACCAGGAGGACACCCATGGCGGTGTAGACCAAGGCGCGGAAGTCGGCGGCGATGGAGGAGGGGTTAGATTCTTCGGCTACGTCCGGGTACGGACTTCCCCGTTCGGCTTCGCTCAGGGCTAAAGGCTCACCAGGACTCGCCCCGATGGCATTGGGACTCGGCCCCCGCCTTTTAGGGCGGAGGATAAGGAGGTAGAAGAGGCCGCCGCCGACCCAGGCAACGGCGGAGATGTTGTGGAGCCATCTTATTAGGAGGAGGAGGATGTCGGTGGGGGACATTAGCCGCCGTCGTCCTGGGAATGGGAGATAACAGCACCCTCATCGAGCATAGAGATACCAGCGTCTTTTTAGTCGGGATACCATCCCCTGGCCCCTTTCCCGACTGCATCGGGACTGAGTACAGCCTGCTGGAAGGGGAAGAGAAAGTAGGATCACCTCATCATCCCCTAGCCCCTTCTTCTCCTTTGCAATAGGAGAAGAAGGGGGACCTGAGGAGAACCGCCCACCTAGCCACCGCTTCCAGGGGAGGAGGGAGCGCCAGAGGAAGCTTGGTCTTCTTCCAGGAGGCGGCGGGCGTAGGTTAACAGTTTTTCTTTGCGGGCGGGGTCTGTGTTTTTGGAGTCCAGGTAGAGGGCGAGGGCTTTGAGGGGAGGGAGGCCTTCCGCCACGTCTGGAGCGATGCGGGTGCGGCGCTCTTCTTCCACGTTTCGGTAGATGGCGGCGATGATGTGGGCGTCTTTCAGGGCGTCGCGGAGGGGAGCGTCGCGGAGGTGGAGGTTCTGGTCGGCGGTGAGGTTGACGCGGAGGCGGACGATGGCACCGGCGACATGATAGCGAGAGATGGCGTGGAGGACGTGGGTGGTGGGGTCGTCGCTGGCTTTGGGGATGTCGATTTCGATGGTGAGGAACTGGCGGGCGTTGACTTGCTTGAACTCGAAGGAGGTCATGCGCTGGCCCTGGGGGCGGGAGGGGTCGAGGTCGATGAGGCAGAAGCCCTTGGGCTGGGACTCTTCGCCGAAGTCGACGCGCTGGAGGCTGCCGGAGTAGGCCATGGTGGGGTTCTGCCGCAGCACCTGGTGCTTGTGGATGTGGCCGAGGGCGATGTAGTCAAAGCAGGGCAGGTGTAGGGCGCCGGGCATGAGCCAGTGGTCCTGGCCGAGCATCATGGCGCGCTCCGAGCCGATGGCGGCGCCCTGGACGGTGACGTGGGCAGCGAGGATGGCGGGAAGGCGCGGGTCCAGCTTGTCCGCCTGCTGCCGGATGCCCTGGGTGAACCGGTCCTGGATGAGCTGGTTGACCTGGTCGATGGTCAAGCCGGCCGTGTCATCGTGCGAAAGGAGGCGGGAGCGTCGGGGCCAGGGGAGGGCGACGATTTGGAGGGGGCCTTGGGCGGTGGTGAGTCGATAGGTAGTCAGGGTGTCCCCGACATGGACGTTGGGGACTTTGAGGGTGGGGAAGATCTCCACGGCGTTGGCGCGCCCGACGGAGTGGGGGAGGTCATGGTTGCCGACGAGGAGGAAGACGGGGATGCCGGCGGCGGAGAGCTTGGCGAGGCGGGCGGCCAGCTCTTTCTGCTGGGTCTGGGAAGGGTCTCGCGACTTGTAGGCGTCGCCGGCCAGGAGGACGAGGTGGACGCCGCTGCTCAGGGCGAAGTTTACGATTTCATCCAGGGCGGAGAGGAAGTCCTGGAGGCGGGAGGAGAGGCCGGTGGAGGGGTCGAGCCGGCCATAGTTCTCGACGCCGATGTGGAGGTCTGAGAAGTGGAGGATACGCATATGAGGTATTTTCTCATATCGTGGGGTTAGAGGGGAGGTCTGAGAAGTGGAGGATTCGAGCCGATGGGCATCGGCTTCCGCCAATCATATGAGTAGAATCAAGGTGGCGGACATGGGGATTTTCTCATATTTGGGAAGGGGGAGGGAGGGTTTTGGGTGAGGGGATTGCGGGGGAAGGTGGGAGCGGAGGGTAGTGGTGGGGGGTAGGCCCTACCGCACCTTGAAAGGTGCGGCATAGGCCTTGTTGGCGGCTGTGCAGCGCACCGCGGGCCTGGAATTTTTTTGAGATTTTGCGGCTAAGAAGTTTTTTCAAAACTACCTATGGGTTATTCGTCTCAGCTAAAAAATTTTTTGAGGGAACGAATGGGGATTTCAGGCGTGAGTCAGGCGTGGATTCGTTTCATTTGTTCTTATTCGTTTTCCGGACCTCCCGAGTAAAAGTCTTTTTTTCGAGAACGAATAAGGGCGCCAAGCGTGAATTAGGCACGGATTCGTTTTCTTTCCCAGGCGTGGAATTTGATAAATCTTAAGGAGCGGGATAGGGACTGGTGGAATAGTTGGGGGGGCAGGTCCGATTCCATCGGACTCCTCCGATTTTATGTTCAGGCTGTGCAAGGAGGTTGTTTCTCTAAAAATGGGGTGGTTTTGTGCCTAAAGTGGCTAAAAACAACCTAAACAACCTTCCCGATTGGTCCGCCAGAAGCGGAGGATTTCGCGATTGCACAGAGCTAAGGCACTGACCTGAATGCATTTAGCTTCTCATTTGGTTCTGGAGGTAGGTGAGGTAGGCGATGGCGCGGACGGTTTTGATGATGAGTTCTTCAGGGGGGTTGGGGCTGGCGAAGAGGTTATGGAGCTTGACTCGCATGAGGGTGATTTCTTCTTCCAGGTCGTTGTGGCTGATGAGCTGCATTTCGTTGAAGAGGGCCTGGTCTTTGGGAGGGAGGGACTTGGAGTAGTACCCGTGCTTCCGGGCGTTCTGGTTTCCAAGGGGCGCGCCGCCGCGGTTTTTAGGGGGGTCGGCGGAAGGGGCTTTGGCTTCTTGCGCATTTGCCCTGGCCTGGAATTCGGCGAAGGCCTGGGGTATGGAGTCGGCGTAGGCGCGGACTTCGTCCCGAAGCCTGTCGTGGTCGGAGATGTGGGAGCGGAGGGCGGGGTCCAGGGGTGGGGCGTAGCCGTTGGAGTTGGTGGACATGCTGGCTCCTTAGTCGAACATCAGTTCTTGTAAGGATAGGGGAAGGGAGGGGGTTGGGTCAAGGGGAGGATGGCAGGGGGAGGGGGGAGAAAACGAGGAGTAGGTGGTTGCCGGATGGCGAAGGCTAGGTTGCTGTCATAACAGATTCCCTTCGACCAGGCTCAGGACAGGCTTCGACTGTGTCGGACTACCGACTTCGCTCAGAATGACAAATGCACTTTCTCTATTGTCAGCATCAATCCTGAACTAGCATCGGGCGTCTTGAAGAACAGGAATAAAGCGATGCCGATCTCGGATTCGAGCGACTTTATCTGCTGTTTCAGTTCAAAGAGTTTCTCTACTTTCTTAATGTCGATAAACCGAAGTTGGTCGCGGATTTCATGGAAAGTGCCCGATAGAAGCTCCCCGGCCTTGGTGAAGTCCTTTGGGTTAGCAACCAGGAAAATACGGCTGTTCCAGAGGTCGTAGGCGTGTTTTAGTTTAGCGAGAGCCCGGTAAAGGTCACCACCTACCTGGACTTCAAAGACATAGGTTGGGACTGACCGTTCGACGCGGCGCCAGACGACGTCCAGTCGCGCGCCGTTCATTGAGTATTCTTTCTCAGTTATGAACTTCTGAAGGCTTCCTATCTGTAAGAGTTTAGAGATTAGCTGGCTATGGAGAGGAGTCATTTCTGATTCGTCTGGTCGGAGGCCAGCGTGTTCTTCGAAAGCGGCGGAAATTTCTGCTATGGATTCTTCATCAAGAGATTGAAAGCCGCCTCTCGATAGCGTGCGGATTCTCTCTGAGGAGTATTTCTGGGCTTTCCAATTTGCTGGTGGCATTAGGTAGTCAACATCGAATTCGAAGCGGAGGGGCCACAAGACTTTCTTCTCTTTAACCTCGTCCGGCCAAAGAGGCTTGTCCTGCTTAAATTTCGTTGTGACGGTGCCGAGGCCGACGATACCGCTGACGGGGATGCCTACATAAAAGACGAGCCTATCGCCTTGGGCGATGGATTCCCACATAATGGCTGGCCGTCCTTTGGCCTTGGTTCCCCAGATGTTTCCGAGTTTGAAAGTGCTTTCCCAGTTGCCTGGGGCACCGACGGCGAGCCACCATCGAGGCATTTCATCTCCCTACCAACTAAGATGGAGCATGATAGTGCCACCTTCCCAGGGGAGACTACCAATCCAATCTTGAATCTCCTTTGTGGATTCCTCTGACAATTTGTGGTTTTTGGCGTAACGCTTTGCCCGATTGATGATTCGACGCTTAGACCATTCGAATATGAAGTTGCTGTCCCAACCCCCACCCCATGTATTTGGATAAGGGTCTACAGCGAAATCTAGAAGGAAATCTTCCACAACTCCACGCGGATGGTAACCGTAATCGATCTTTACGATGCCAACGTCCATTCCCATGGCCTTGACCTCCTAAAATTTGGTCCAGGACCATATCGGACCAGGGAGGTGGAGTCAAGGGGTTGGGAAAGGAATGGGGTGAGATTAGATGTGGAGTGTGACGGTGGTCACGTCGATTAGATTCTTCGCTGGGCTCAGAATTACAAAGGGAGCGCGGCGACCTCGCCCCTACGGGCTGGGGGCGAGTATGGAGAGTTGCTGACGGACGGCGCGCTGAGATTTCTCCCGCCTGAGGCGGGTCGAAATGACGTTACACCCTTCCCTATTCCTGCCCCATCGGAGGCAGGGCGGAGCGACCTCTAATACCGCTCCCACCAGGGGGTGGGGGAGGGGTAGGCGGGGCCGATTTTGTTATGGGGCCGGGACTGGAGGGAGTCCAGGTAGGCGGTCTCCAGGGCTTTAAGGGCCTCGTTGGTGGAGAAGCCCATCCTGGCGCCGCATCGACGGCAGATGCGGGACTGCCATTCGGGTCGGAGGCCGCATTTAAGGCAGCCCCATCGGGGCAGCGGCGTGGCCGGCTTTTGAGTCCCGTCGTCAGGTTTATGCACTTGGTTGGAAGCTTAGCAGTCTTGTTGGCGGATAATACGGACGTTTGGACAGTAGTCGATAGGAATATTCGACTAGTCCCGGGCGGGACGGCAAAGGGAGGCAGGCCGCGTATGGGCGGCCTGATGGCGGGCTGACGGCGGGCCGATAAAATCGGCCCGCCGCGAATTTTGAAGCCTACCTGCCGCCGTTGTTGCGGCGGGTCTCGACGAAGCGTTCCAGGACGCCGTCCACCATACCGAACTCGCCGGCGACGTATTTGCCGATGAGCCAGCCGGTGAGGGCGAGGACGCCGACGACGATGGCTTCCCACCAGCCGAGCCAGACGAGGACTACGCCGAGGATGAGGCCGAAGACTAAGCCGGTGATTTTGGGATTGTTCATTTCAATCAACCATCCTTGTTGGGTTAATGGTTCATAGGAGAGGGACAGGCTATTAGAGCCTTCTTTAGCCTGACAGACGGGACGTAGTGCCAGTGTTTCACCCTCACCTTAATCCTCTCCCATCAAGGGAGAGGAGATTTTGCTAGGACTCAGTTAGAAAGCCGTCCTTGTTCTCAATCGGGATACCATCCCCTTTATCCCTTTCCCGACTGCATCGGGACTGAGTACAGCCTGCCGGAAGGGGAAGAAATTATTGATCACCTCATCATCCCCCTTCGACAAGCTCAGGGCAGGCTCTAACCCCTTCTTCTCCTTTGCAATAGGAGAAGAAGGGGAACCTGAGGGGAGGGAGACACTCCCAGCATACGCATGGAAAGATGGCGCACCGCGATGAATTAGTCGGGGACGAGGCGGGAGCCGTCGCCGCGCTGGTATCTGACACGGTCCACGGTGACGGAGGCCACGGTGAGGCCGGTGAGTTTTTCGACGGTATCTCGGATGCGAAACTGGAGGTCGTCGCGGACTTCCTGGAGGTTGGCGCCGAAGGCCACTTTGGGATAGCAGTCGATGGCGACCACGGTGGGGACATGGCCGCGACGGCCGTTGCCGTAGGAGCGGACGCGGCAGTCCATGAAAGAGACCTGTCGGTTGGCGGCGCCGGTCTTCTCCGCCAGGTAGCGGACGCTGTCCTCGTCGATGGTGAGGTCGCCGTCGGGGGAGTTGCTGATGGTGAGGGGGCGTCCGTGGCGCTCTTTGGGCTTGAGCTCGTTGTAAATGAGGTAGAGCATGACGGCACCCACGGCCAGGGATATCAGGAGGGTGGTGGCAAGGGCTCCGCCATCGAAATCGCGGATGCCTTGCAGCTGGGGTTGGAACCAGGCGTTGGGGAGGAAGTCAGGGTCGGCGGCCTCAATGGCGACGAGGACTATGACGACGGCGCCGGCCAGGGCCAGGAGGGCCGCCAGCACCACGATGAGGCGGTTGAGACGGTCCAAAATCGCGTCAGCCATAGTCAGTCACCTCATAAGTAGATTCGGGTCCTAAATTATTTAGTGGGGATCATCCCTACCCTGCCCAACGCCCTACCCATCCACCCCGACCCCCCTCTCTAACTCTCCCCCTCAAGGGGGGAGAGGACCAGACGGGAGGGCCAGGACGGGCGCCTTGACGTTCAGCCTATGGGGACGATCAGAGGAGGCGGAACGTCCTAGGGTAGGGCGGTGTCGGAGGGCCATCTTACTCGACGCGGCCGGGCATCTTGTCGGGGAACTCAATGCCCATGACGTTGATGTTGATCTCCTTGGTGACAAGGCCAAGGTGCTCCAGGACTCGCTGGGCCACGGCCTGCCGGACACCGATGACGACTTCCGGGATGCAGAAGCCGTACATGACCTTCATGTCCATGTCCAGGATGGCCTCGCGGGCGCCGGATTCCACCTGAACGCCCTGGGTCTTTTTGCCGCCGAAGGCGCTGCGGATGGTCTTCTTGCCGATGTCTGCGACGCCCTGGACCTCCTTGGCGGTCATGCTGGCGATGGAGGCGATGACGTCGTCATTGATGGTAGTCTTGCCGCCGACGTCGAGTTCATTCATGGATTTGACCTCCTCCATGCGGGGGGTCATTTCCTTTTCCAAAACGGTTATGTTGTTAGCCATAGTGTCCTCCTATTGATGTGCGGCGCGTTTCTAGACGGTCTTACTTAACTCTTCCGGGCATCTTGCTGGGGATGTTCAGACTTGCTACGTTCACGTTTATCTCTTTGGCATAGAGACCACATAGGTTTAGAAGCCTTTCCGCCACGTTCCGTCGAATATCCACAACGGTTTGGGGGACGGGGAAGCCGTAGGTGAGCTTCACGGTTATGTCTACAATGGCTTCTTTGCGTCCGGCTTCGACGCTGACCCCGCGGGCGCGGCGCTCTGCCCCGCGGAAGGTTTCCGCGAAGAGGCGGCGGAAGGAACTGACACCCACGTCAGCGACGCCTTCCACCTCCTTGGTGGCCTGGCAGGCGATGGCGCCGATGACCTCATCCTTGATGGCGGTGGAGCCTTCGACGACCATGGTGTCGATCCTGCTTAACTCTTCCAGCCTAGGGAGCATCTCCAACTCTCGGATGGTGAGGCCGGTCATAACGGCGGGATGGCTAAGGGCCGGCGGCTGGGCCTTGGATTCGATAACTTCGATATCGGGCTGAGACTCGACTTGAACATCAGTATCAGGCTTGAGTGTCGCCATTTCAGGACCTCCTTAGAATTCCATTGCTCTTTTATAAGGCCTGGCAAGGCTTGAAATTTTCAGGCCCGGATTGCTTATGATTTCCTGACCTGCCTATCCCCAAAACTTATTTTCCAGTCTGCGAAGGTCAGTTTGGGGCGCACCTACGGGGTGAACAATAGGCGAGGCGCCTTGCCGGATTGATAGGCTAGCGGGGAGCATTGGACCTGGGGTTAGGTTGAGCTTAGAGACCAGCCCGCCATACCTATTGTGAATATAGGCGCGGAAGATTAGGAAAAAGATGCCCTTTTGTGTAGTTGCCGGCAATCCATTTGGATAGTTCTTTGGGCAGAAGACCCCATTCTTTCAACCTTAGACTAGGCCCCAGAGGGTCTCCCTTATAACACAACGGGACAAGGCAGGGGGCTAGTCGTCCAGGGGGAGGAGGCGGCCCAGGGCGAGTTCTCGAATGGCTTTCTGGGTGACGCGGTAGAAGAGGTTGCCGGTGGCGGAGGCCCACATGTCCAGGTAGCCGGCGGAGATCTGGGAGCCTATCCAGTTGTGGGATAGCTGGAGGTCGTCCAGCATTTTGAAAAGGGCGCGCTGTTCGATGACGCCAATGCCATAGATCTGCTCCAAGAGCTGGGTGGAGGGGTCGGTGGGTTTGGCAATGGGGAGGCCGGAGGGTTCTTTGAGGATGGCCTCCAGGCGGTCCAGGTTCTGCCGGATGGTGCGAAGGAGCCGTCTGGCCTGGGAGTAGCGGGAGGTCTGCATGGGTGTGGGCCTCCGAGGAGGATGGGGAGCATTTTACTACAAGGGGGAATGATGGTGATTAGGTAATAAGGAGGTAGCTAAGCTGTCTTGCAGGACTGAAAATTTGCAGCGTAACCGTTGTGGGGTGTGAATTTGGTGGGGAGAGGTGGGGTATGGGTGTCACGCTTTTGCTGGCGGTGGGACTGGCGTATAACGTGGTGCTGCTGTTGTTCTGGCATGTGGCGCAATCGAATTCATGGCGGACGGTGGTGATTTGGGACAGGTACGGGGAACACTGGATTGAGGGCGGGATGATGTACGGGACGCTGGCGGCGCTTTTGGGGGCGGTGGTGTGGAGGATTGTGGGGGCTGGGAGAAGGGTGTGGCAGGGGAGGGTGCGAGGAGTGGGGCGGGGTAGAATTGAGGGGTTGGGGAAGAGGAGGCAGGAGGAGGGATAGATGGAGGAAGGGCCCTTCACCTTTGTCCTTACCTACAGGAAGTGGGGAAGGGATAATTCGCAGCGTGATAGGCGGCAGTGATAAAGGGTTGCGTCCATAGGATATCACCCTCACCTTAATCCTCTCCCATCAAGGGAGAGGAAATAAGAAGACCTCGTCCAAGTATGAGACCTATGGAAGGCGCATACCCTTTGATTACATCATGACAAAATCCAATTACCAGCCGTGGTCCAGCTTGTCGCGGAGGGCGGGGAGGAGGGTGGCGATGGGGAGGCGGAGCTGGGCCATGGTGTCGCGGTCACGGAGGGTGACCTGTTTGTCTTCCAGGGTGTCGAAGTCGATGGTGACGCAGAAGGGGGTGCCGACTTCATCCTGGCGGCGGTAGCGGCGGCCAATGGACTGGGCGTCGTCATAGGTGGTGGCGAAGTGGGGCCGGAGGAGGGCGTGGACCTGGCGCGCCGTGGGCGTCAGCTTCTCGTTGCGGCTGAGGGGGAGGACGGCCACTTTCGTGGGGGCGAGGATTCGATGGAGGCGGAGGAGGGCGCGGACGTCGGGGGCGCCTCCCGCTTTCGTGGGGGGAAGCTCCTGCTCCTGGTACGAGTCGATGAGGAAGGCGAGGGCGGCACGGTCCACTCCGCCGGAGGGCTCGATAACGTAGGGATGGAAGTGCTGCTGGTCCGCCGGGGCGGACTCGTCAAAATACTTTAGGTTCTGGCCTGAGGACTGCTCGTGCTGGCGGAGGTCGAAGTCGGTGCGATTGGCGATGCCCTCAAGCTCGGCCCAACCCCAGGGGAAGTTGTACTCGATATCGTAGACGTCCTTGGCGTAGTGGGCTAGCTCGCTTTTGTCGTGGCGGCGGAGGCGGAGGTTGTCGGGGCGGATGCCGTGGCGGACGTACCAGTCGAAGCGGGCGTCACGCCAGTATTGGAGCCATCGGTCGTCGTCGCCGGGCTTGACGAAGAACTCCAGCTCCATCTGCTCGAACTCGCGGGTGCGGAAGGTGGAGTTGCCGGGGGTGATCTCGTTGCGGAAGGCCTTGCCGATCTGGGCGATGCCGAAGGGGAGCTTGCGGCGGGCGGAGACCTGGACGTTCTGGAAGTTGACGAAGATGCCCTGGGCGGTTTCGGGCCGGAGGTAGATTTGGGAGGCGGTGTCCTCGGCGGCGCCCATGAAGGTCTTGAACATAAGGTTGAACTGGCGGGGGTCGGTGAGGCTGTCTTTGGCGCCGCAGTTGGGGCAATTGGCGCCTTCTAACTGGTCGGCGCGGAATCGCTGGTGACAGCTTTTGCACTCGACCAAGGGGTCGGTGAAGTTTTGAACGTGGCCGGAGGCCTCCCAGATTTTGGGGTGCATGAGGATGGCGGAGTCGAGGCCGACGATGGAGAAGTCGTCGCCCTGGTCGTAGACCATGGAGCGCCACCAGGCGTCCTTGACGTTGCGTTTGAGTTCGGCGCCGAGGGGGCCGTAGTCCCAGGTGGCGTTGAGGCCGCCGTAGATTTCGCTGCTTTGGAAGAAGAAGCCGCGGCGCTTGGCGAGGGAGAGGATTTTGTCCATGAGGGGGAGTTGGGTCTGGGTGGACACGGGGGCTCCTTGGGTTTGGGGATGGTGTAAGGGTAGCAGTGGCGCGCAAGGAGTGTAAAGGTTGTGATGTTACGAGTGAGGGAGCGGTTCTAATTTTAGGTGCTATAATGTAGTCTCATAAGTGGTCACAAAGGAGATAGATATGAGAGAAGTAGGGATAAGAGAGTTAAAGGAGAAGACAAGCAAGATTTTACGAGAGGTGAGTGACAGACGAGAGACCATAGCTATAACAAGCCGCGGAAAGTTGATCGCTAGGCTGGTACCTGTGGTAGATAAAGAGGCCGTTTTAGAGGAGAGCTTAAAGGTGCTGAAAGAGATGGATGAATTGGCTAAAGAGATAGGGAAATACTGGCCTAAAGGCGTGTCGGCGGTGGAGGCGGTAAGGGAACAGCGAAGAGATTTCTAACATGTATGTAGTAGACACTAGTGTGTGGGTAAGCAAATTTGTTATCGAAGACTCTAATCACAGCATCAGCGCCGGTTGGTTTGAGTTCGCCGTTAGGCAGGGCGAGGCGCTGGTCTGTCCATCCTTTGTTCTCGCCGAGACTGCCGGGGCTGTTGCGAGACGCACAAGAAGGCGGTCGATAGGAATTGATGCCGCTCGGTTGATGGAACAACTACCAATTTTTAGGTTGGTGTCCGTTGACTTACAACTAGCGAAATTGAGTGCTGAAGTAGCATCTCGAGGGCTTATAAGAGGCAGCGACGCAGTGTACGTAGCGCTAGCGCAAGAATTAGATGTGCCGCTGGTTACTTGGGACCAGGAACAAAAGATGAGGGGAAACCAGTTCGTAAGAACGACTACGCCTATGGAAAACTCGGTCTGATTGGAATTGGTGGGCCCGCCCGGGATCGAACCAGGGACCAATCGGTTATGAGCCGACCGCTCTACCACTGAGCTACGGGCCCGCAAAGATAGGGTAGGATAGGGCTATTGGGGTGTCAATACGAATTAGAGAAGGAGCACCTTCAGGTATAATTCTACAGGAAAAGCGTGTTGGCCGCTGATTGGAACGAAGCTGAGAGGTAGTCAATGCTAACAAAGTATTTACAAGCTGCGATGAAGCGGGCCAAGTACGAGATATTGCCCGAGGACAAGGGGTATTACGGGGAGATACCTGGTTTTCAGGGCGTTTATGCCAACTCGGATACTTTAGAAAGGTGCAGGGAGGAGTTGAGGGAGGTGCTGGAAGGTTGGGTGATGCTGAGCCTGGCGAAGGGCTTGCCGATGCCAGTGGTGGATGGGATTGACATAAACGTCAAACAAACCGCCTGATGCCTCCCCTGGGGCCGATTAGGCTAGGTGAGCTTTTGAGATTTTTAAGGACGTTGGGCTTTGAGGGGCCTTAAGCGGGCGGCAGGCATGAATACATGATACGAGGACAGGTCAGACTCTGGATTCCAAATCCACATCGCGGGGATATAAGCTGAGATTTTCTTATTCGCATCTAAGACAGGCAGGGATTACGAGGAAGGGATGGGAGGGCCTTTAGGGACTCCTAAAGGGGCATACGACCAATCGGTTATGAGCCGACCGCTCTATCACTAGGCTACGGGCCCGCAACTATTTATCTAAACCCTTAGCGAGCCACGGAACCCCCTGGCGGCATAGTAAGATTCCGCGCCGTTGTGATAGACAAAGACATGGTCGTAACGGCGATCACAAAAGAGGGCGCCGCCGAGTTTTCTAATATTAGGGGGCGTTTTCACCCAGCTCGATGTTTTCGTATCGAAATTTCCTAGTTTCTGCAACTCTCTATACTGTTCTTCCGTTAAAAGCTCAACGCCCATGGCGGCTGCCATATCGATGGCGCTGTCTTTTGGTTTATGCTCTTTTCTTGCCTCCAGTGCTTCCCGGTCGTAACAAAGGCTTCTGCGGCCATTAGGACTTTCCGCTGAACAGTCATAAAAAAACGTATTCGCCCGTCCTATTATCATGACCAACAACATCCGGCTCACCGCCAGTCCTTTCCATTTCATTGAGCGACCGCAGTTTTTCAGTATCAGCTTCCAGCTTTGCTTGCACTTTAGCCCATTCAAGGCCCTTATGGCGGTCCATGTTTTTCTCAAAGCGGGCTTTCAACGCTCTGAGCAGTTCTTCATGTTGTTCTGACGACAACTCTTTTTTGAGCTTGCGCATGGTCATAGTATTCATCCCCAGGTTATAAATACTGTCTATGCAGTGTATCCGGGTTTGCACGGAAAGTGGGGTGTTGGTCTCATTGGGGGCCACCATCCCCTTTGTCTCGCCACGGCGAGCTTGCAGCCCCTTCCTCTTCGGGAAGGGGAAAAGCAATAAAGAACCACGTCGAGATGTTACGCCTCATATACGCTTCCGGACCAGGGATACACCGAGTCTTCGTGCAAAGCTTAGGGTACCCTCTACTTTCCAGGCCCGGTGAAGGTGTCTTTGAGCACCACGCCGTCTTTCATAATTAGCTGGATGTTGTCTTTATTTTGCAGGATGCGGACGTCTTTGGAGGGGTCGCCGTTAATGATGAGGACGTCGGCGGACTTGCTGGGTTCGAGGGTGCCCCAGACGTCTTGCTTGCCGATGGCCTTGGCGGCGACCTGGGTGGCCTCGTGGAGGATGGTGATGGGCTTGATGCCGAGGTCCTGGAAGTACTCCATCTCTTTGGCGACGGTGAAGGGCGGGAAGACGTGGGCGCCGTCGGAGCCGACGGCGATGGGAGCGCCGATTTTGTGGGCAAGGAGGATGGCCTCTTTGCAGGCTTCATAGGCCTCGCGGACCTCGTTGATAAACCACTGGATTTGCTGGTCAGTAGGACGCGCCGAACGGTTATAAGCGCGGGCGTAGTCTTCCGACACGCGGTAGTGTAGCCAGGAGATGGTGGGCACAAAGACGCAGCCGGTCTCCTTCATGACCTGGAGGGCTTCCTCGTTCATAAACTCGCCGGAGTGAAGGGAGATAATGCCGGCCCTGGCGGCGGCAATGGAGCCGTTGACGTCATGGGAGTGGGCGTGGACGGTCTTGCCGAACTTCGCGGCCTCGTCAGCGGCGGCTTTGAGCTCATCGTAGGAGAGGTCTTGAAGGCGGCCACCAATCATCGGGTCGCCGGGGAGGCCGGAGGCGGAGACTTTTATCATATCGACGCCCTGGCGCATCTGCTTTCGGACGGCGACACGGACTTCGTGGGGGCCGTTGACCACGGTGCCGAAGTAGGCGGGGTCCTCGTGGTAGCCGGTGGCGTAGGAGTGGTCGACGATGCCGCCGGAGCCGCAGAGGATCTGGCCGCAGGCGACCATCTTGGGGCCAGGGATGATACCGAGGGTGATGGCGTCGCGGACGGCGACGCCGATGTAGCCCCGGGAGCCGCCGTCGCCGATGGCGGTGCAGCCGCTGTCCAGGATAGTCTTCGCGTTGGTGGCGGCCTTTATGGTGTTGAGCTCGACGCTCTCGGTCATCTCGCGGAGGTTGAGGGCGTAGTCGCTGATGTGGTAGGCGACGTGGGTGTGGGGGTCGATGAGGCCTGGCATTACAACCTGGCCGGCGGCGTCGATGACGGTGGCGTCTTTAGGCACGCGGAGGGAGTTGGTGGGCTTGACCTGCTGGATGGAGGGGCCGTAGGTGAGAAGGGCGCGGCCGTCCTGGGGGGCGCGGCCGGTGCCGTCGATGAGTCTGGCGTTGATGATGGCGTATTTGGGCATGGGGGTTCCTCCTGGGGAGGGGGTTTGGGGGTATTTTAGCGGGTGGAGGGAGGGGAGGGAACGGGAGGGGAACCCCCTACCTAACCTTCCTCCGCTTGGCGGGGGAAGGGATAAGCGCAGCGTGGCAGGTGGCATTGATAAAGTATTGTAGTGCTAGTGTTTCACCCTCACCTTAATCCTCTCCCATCAAGGGAGAGGAGGTAAAACTGACGGGCCATGCGGTAGGTTGTCAATTGGCATAGACCCTTCGACTGCGGGCCGAGCACAGCCCTTTGCCCAAGATGACAGGACCGTGTTTTTTTGCCTAGCGTCGAAATGTTCAGCCGGCGCTCTGAATAAGCGTGGGACTAGGGAGACTGATAGACGAGGCCAGGTTTAGACCAGTCGATGAGGGGTTGGAGGTGGAGGTATTGGGAGAGGAGGCCGGCGGAGGGGGCAAGCTTAGGGCCGTCGAGGCTGCCGAGGAGGAAGTGTATCTGGGCATCGTGGCGAGGCGTGTTGCTGTGGATGGCAATGATGCCGCCGGAAGCGTTCAGGATAACGGCGCGGGAGGCCTGGACACGCAGAGTGAGGGGGATCTGGACGGTCTGCCTGTTTGACGCGCAGTGGATGGAGACGGGCTGGTCCGAGGAGACGGCGAGTACCTGGCTGGCGGCGTAGGCCGCGTCGATACCATCGGTCTGAATGTTGGCTTTGACCATGGCGCCGGCGGCCAGCATCCACGCCACGACAGCGATGGTGCCGTAGGAAACGAGCCGCAGGATACGGTCGGAGACGCGGAGGTGGCTTCACAAAGTCTTGGCGCTGATGGGAGCCAGGTCTCCTTCCTTCCAGAGGCCGCGGGCAGGGCCGTCCGCGTCGACTGAATGTTATGAGACTGACTTTATCGAAGGCGCGCCGGACTTCCGACAGGGAATTACCGCAAAGGTATAGGGGAAAGGGGGTAAATGTTCTGGGCAATTTCATGCAGGGAAGGCGGGGAGAGGTGGATGTTGGGGGACGGGTTAGTGGCTTGGGAAGGAGAATAGGAATGGATAGCAGGGAGAGACGTGGGGCGTGTCAGCAGGAGACCAAGGTGGTTTGCAGTCTAATCAGATTCCTCGACCCGATTACATCGGGATTTCGCGATTGGTATACCAAGCAAAGGTGCTCAACTGCGTCCTGACGAGTACATCAGAACTCCGCTCGGAATGACAAATTGATTACATTTCATAGATTCGATGCCTAGCGGACAAGCGGCATCCCAAAGAGAGGGAAGGGCGAGGTGACCACGCTACTAGGGATGGTGGGTCGTGACAGCAGACACGTCGACTAGATTCTTCGATCCGCCTACGGCGGACTCAGAATGACATGCCTTGTTAGGAGCGGAGGAGGGGCAGGAGGGACTGGAGGCGGGCCAGGGAGGCCTGGATGGCGGCGCGGTTGGGTGAACTGGCCCAGTAGTTGTTGAGCCTGCCGTACATGTCCTCCTGGAGGTCCCGGGTCTGGGCGGCGTACAGGACTAGCTGCTTATCGGCCAGTTCCAGGGTGTCGTTGTCAACGCTGAGGTACACATCCGCCACCAATGCCCGGAGGACCACCAGCTTTTTAAGCCATCGCTCCTGGTGGGCTAGAAACTCGTTGGGGGTAGTGATCTGGGACATGAGGGTGATTTGGGCGTCGATGCCGTCCTGGCGGCGCTGGAGGCGGAAGATATTGATCTCTTTGGTGTTGGCGTTAAAGGTGCCGCCGAAGTCGGCGGCGGGACTGTAGCCCAGGAAGTCTCGCAGGATAGGTGCCATGCCTACGGAGTAGTTTAGCAGCACAACCTCGGTGAAAATGGCGTGTTCCAGGTCGCTCCACTGGCCCTGGGTGTCGGTCAGGTGTTCCCGGGCGAGGGATACCCTGGAGCCTCCCAGAATGACCGGGAAGACACCTACGCTGACGGAGTCGCCGTAGCCTTTGACCAGGAGATGGACTTGCCGGGTGGTATCCAGGGCCGCGGCCATGCGGGGGGAGCCCTGGGTGACCAGGTCCTGGAAGGCGCGGGCGTCGGCGGGGGAGAGGCCGCCTTCGCTCCTTTGATAGAAAGCGGCTTCCCTGGAGGAGATATCAATGACGCCGGGGAGGGAGGAGTTGAGGGCCTCTATGTATGGCGCGCTTTCGCGCACAATCTTGTCGGCGCGGGAACGGGGAGTGAGAACGGAGGCCCACAAAATGATTACGAGGATTAAGACAAGGAAGGCTGCCGAGGCCAGAAGAAGCATTCGCTTTCTTCGAGATAAACGCTTGGGGACGGCCTGCGCCGGCTGCTGAGTGATGTCTTCCATATCTAACTCCGCCTACCCACCCGGTTTTCCACCTGACGCTCCACGTATTTTTTAAGGCCGCGCGATAGGAACCAGGCGCCGAGGATGACGCCGCCGCCGATGAACATTAAGGAGAGGACCCATCGCCAGGGGATGACCCAAACCGTGATGGGATCGCTGGTGGCCACCTGCAGGGGGTCGCCGAAGGTGACCTGGGCGGCCAGGGTGTACCGTCCGAAAGCCTTGGAGCGGGTGACCCAGTCCAGGGTAGTGTCACGCGAGGCGCCGGGAAAGACGTTGAAGTTGGGGACAAGGATGCTCTCCTTGGGATCACCGCCCATGGAGACAATGCGGATCAGGCCGGGGCTAACCTCGTAGTCAGCGCCACCAAGGTTCTGAAATCGCAGGACAAGGGAGTTGTGGCCGGCCAGGGCTAGTTTGGGGACCTTGTGCCATTTGAGAGCGCCCTGCTGGTTCGACAGGCTGGCGGGCTTGATATCGATATCGTCGGCGGATGGGGACCGCACGTTGGTGTCGATGGCGAGAAAAGAGTTGGGGGACACGGACACCGGCGCGCCCGCCTTGTCCAGGGCGACGGTGGAGTCCGACAGGTGGACCACAGGCGACAGGAGGATGGTGAAAGACTGGGTCTGAGGACTGGGAGGGGGCGCGGAGAAGGGCAGCAGGGCAGCAGGAGGCAGGCTGGCGGACGCCAGGGGCCGGTCCAGCGCGGCCAGGCCGAAGGCGGAGAGGCCGCCGGGGGAGGCCGCCTGAAACCCCAGATAGGCGCCTGACGGGCCGTTGAACCGGGTGTCCAGTACGTGAGCGGAGCCGTCTTCAGCGTACCTGAGGATTCTAACCAGGGACGGGTCCGATGCCCCTGGCCACCCGGGGTCCACCATCAGGGTGATGACCGCGGCGCCGATCTCCTGGCGGTCCTGGAGCTTGTCTTTGTCGATCTCGATGACATAGGCGATGTCCTTGATAGAGGCGTCGCCGACGACGGCGTCGAAGGCGTCCTTCACGGCGGGGCTGGCCTGGGGCTGTATGACGGTGGTGACGCTGCCTTCCCTCAAGAGAGCTAGAAGGTCAAAGGAAAGCTTTACCTGAGCGGAGCGTGGGCCCTGGCCGGCGGAGTCGAATTCGGATTTCCAGAGAAAACTATCGACGCGAAGGCTTTCCACGTCGGCCACGGTGACGCCTTCACCCAACAGCAACGGGTGGAACAACACGTCGCTGCTTGTGAACCTGAGCGCGGTGGACGACATAGCGGGCACCGGCGTGAAGGAGATTCGTTATATTCTGAGCGGCGGGGCGGAGACCGTGGTGGAAGGCGGGTCGGTGTCGATTCCGCTGACGGCGGAGGGCATTCATTCCATCAGCTATTTCGCGGTGGACATGGTGGGGAATACGGAGGCGGGCAAGTCGGTGACGGTGCGGCTGGACACGTCGGCGCCGGAGGCCTTCGTGCAGTTCGACCAGATGACGAAGGACTTGCTGACCTACGGCATCGACCTGGTATCGGGGGTGCCGGGCGGGCCGGGGACCACGGTGTCGGCGGCGCCGGTGAAGAAGAACGGTAAGGAGGTCCGCCGCACGGTGGTGGTGGGCGACAACGCCGGGAACAGCGTGACGCTGATGGAGGATGTGGAGACGGGAAATCAGAATATTAAGGGCGCCATTGTGACTATAAAGTACAAGAACGGCGCGGCTATCGGCACGGTGAAAAACCAGATTTCCGCGCACTGGGTCTTGAACAAGGACGGGTCTATAAAGCATCTGGACCAGACGGCGGACCTGGGGCAGGGGAAGTCGCTGCAGAAGCTGAAGGCGAAGTACGATGGGAAGAAGAATCAGACGACTATTATTGTGGAGAAGGGGTTTAACGCATCGGGGAATTCGCCGCAGTCGTCGAAGAAGATAGTGATGCAGGGGCTGATATTGATACAGCTAGCGACGAATAATGGGGGGGTTGGTGATTAGGTATTAGGGGAGGGTGATAGGGGAGGGTAAAACAGGGGGTGAGACGGGTGTGAGTGATAAAATGGGGTGTGACAGCAGTCACGTTGATTAGATCCTTCGACTGCGTCCCGACGAGTACATCGTGACTGCCGCTCAGGATGACAATTCTCCTCTTGCGGCTATCTGAGACATGTTCGACCGACGAAACTACACAGAGATTAAGGCGTCGTTTGGACTGCCCAGCCTGTGTCGTAGGGGGTGCGGAAGTGGATGTCCAGCTGGACACGCTTGAAGAGCCAGCGGCCTTTGATTTTGACCATGTCATCGTGGTAGACGCCCATAATCCAGATAGCTTGTTTGCCTTCAATGGTGCCGGGTTCGAGGAGGTACCAGGTGGCGTGGGCGGTGTCGCCGCGGACTTCGATGATGGGGTTGGAGACGTAGTGGATGGCGAAGGTGAGGCGTTTGGTGATGTTGGTCCAGAAGTCGCGGAGCTGGTCGTGGCCTTTGAAGGGCCCGAAGCTGGTGGCGACCCATTCGGCGTCTGGGGTGAAGAGGGGGACGATTTTGTCGACGTTGAAGTTGTCGTCGCAGTAGAGGCAGTAGCGGGCTTTGAGGTTTTTGATGGCCTCGATGTCTTCGAGGCGCTGGAGGCGCTGGCCGAGGTCTTCTTGGGGGGTCATGGCAGATTCCTTTTTGGTGGAGATGATAACTGAGTCGCGGTATGGGATACCATCCCCTAGCCCCTTCCTGCTGGAAGGGGAAGAGAAAAATTGCACCAAATCCCCCTCTATCTCCCCCTTTTCCTCGTGAGGAAAAGGGGGAGGACCAGATGGGACATCCACGCAACACCCTAAATATCGAGAGTCGTCGGTAGCCTATGGGCACGAGATGAGTTTTCCCATGTAAGGTGAGGCAACGTCAGGTGAGGGAGGGTGCGGACTGTTGGGCGGCGAAGGCCTCATGGATCTGGTCGGTTTTGGAGGCCATGATGAAGTCGTTGCGGTGGAGTCCCTTGATTTTGTGGGTCCACCACTCGACGCTGGTACGGCCCCATTCGGTGGTGAGCTTGGGGTGATGGCCTTCGGCCTCGGCGGCGTCACCGATGGCGTTGGTGAAGGCGAGGGCGGTCTTGAAGTCTTTGAATTTGAAGGCGCGGGAGAGGCGTTTGACGCCGTCGATTTCTATTAGCTGCCAGTCTGGGATGAGGGGGAGGAGCTGGGCGGTCTCTTCGGCGGTCACCTGAGGGGAGTCTTTGCGGCAGGCTACGCATTTTTCCTGGCTTAGGGTGGTCATGGGGGCCTCCTAGGGAGGGGAGTGTGGGTTAGGGAGCATAGGAATATTTTTGCATATTGAGACACGGATTGGGAATCAGTTTTAAGAAATTCGACCGGACCCCTTGACACGAGACAAACTATATAATTTAATTAGAAAACTCTTTCAATTAATTAATTAGCCATGTCACCAAGAAAATACCGAATGGGGGCGAGGGAAGCCAGCGTGGAGGAGACGCGGCGGCGCATTCTAGAGGCGACGTGCCAACTCCACGGGGAAAGGGGCATATCCGGCACCAGCATGGTGGACGTGGCGCGTAGAGCAGAGGTGTCGATTGGGACGGTATACCGGCACTTTCCAAATCTAGACGACCTGGTGGATGCCTGCGGGCAGATTGTCTGGCAGGAGTTGAGTCCGCCCACACTGGAATCTTTAGCGGCTAAGGGTAGTATCGGGGAGCGGGTGAGGACCCTGGTAGGCGAGGTTTTCGACATGTATGGGAGGGGCGGGCAGGACATGAAGCTGGGCATGGCGGACATTCATAGAGTGAAGGCTGTGGCCGAATGGTTCAGAAGGTGGGAGGAGCATAAGGAGTCGCTGGTGAGGGCGGCGCTGGGCCGGAGGGAAGATGACGAGAAGGCGATAGCACTGCTTACGGCTATGACGGGACTTGGGGTTTGGGAGAGCCTTATGTCCAAAGAGTTGAGGAGCGACGAAGCTGCGGATTTAGTGAGCCGGGCATTTCTGGCGTGGCTAAACACTCCTTTATACAAGGCATCGAAGGATGGCAGGGCAAGCAAATCGAGAAGGCGCGCGCCTGCCGTCGGGTAGAAAGCAAGTCGAGAGGCACAAGTCTCGAAATAAAAATTAGAGGAAGGGTGTTATGGAGAAGGCATTCAAAGTATCGAAGGACATAGTAGCGCTGCCGTCAAATGTACCAATACCGGATATGGGCGTTTTGCCGGTGAACGCTTTTGTTATAAAGGCCAAGGAGCCGGTGCTGGTGGATACGGGGCTGGGCATGGAGAGCGAGGGGTTTATGAAGGCCTTGGAGTCGGTAATAGACCCGAAGGAGCTGCGGTGGGTATGGCTGACGCACGACGACCTGGACCACACCGGGAGCATTCAGCGGGTGCTAGAGGCGGCGCCGAAGGCCCGATTGGCCGCCCACCCTTTGGCGCCTTTGAGGATGAGCACAGCGTGGCAGGTGCCGATGCACAGGGTAAATTTTATAAACCCGGGCGACAGTCTATCGGTAGGGGACCGGAAGCTGACGGCGGTGAAGCCGCCGGTCTATGACAACCCGATGTCCACCGGCATTTATGACGACAAGAGCGGGGTGTTTTTCAGTGTGGAACTCCTTTGGAGCGATTCTGCCAGGGCCGGCCCAGAATGCGTCTGACTACTCGGAGGGGGAGCTGGCGCGTGGGATGACGGAGTGGGCGACGGCGGACAGTCCGTGGCTGCACATGGTGGACCAGCGGAAGTTTGAGGAGAACCTGGACCGGATACGCAAGATGAGTCCTAGCATGATACTTTCGACGCACTTGCCGCCGGCGAAGGGTAAGTTGGAGCAGATGCTGAAGATTCTAGCGGGAACGCCGTCGGCGGAGCCGTTTGTGGGGCCGAACCAGGCGTACCTGGAAAGCCTGCTGGCTCGGATGAAGGAGGGGAGCGGGGCGGCAACGCGGTAGAGGGTTAGACTACGAATAGATAAAATAAATGGGGCTGACGTGTCAGCCCCATTTATTTTTGAAATGTGGGTTACGGTAGCAACCTCGCCACCTAATCCTACCCTCAGGAAGGACCAGAAGGGAGGCCGCCTATCTAACCTTACCTGCCGAGCGAGGGAAGGGAGGAAACTACTAGGGAAGCCCATTGCTTGGGCGGTGAAGCGAGGTTGGTAGTGGGCACAGATTCTTCGGCTGCATCCCGACGAGTACATCGGGACTTCGCTCAGAATGACAAATTGTGTTGTTTATTAGCAACATGGGACGCGCTGTGACAGATGAGATGGGGGAGATTTTCTCGACTGGACTCGGAATGACAAATCTAGGGAAAGGGGCAGGCGTACACGCCCGCCCCTTGATTTTGCGAGGCCGAGGACTCTTACAGGTTGAACTGTGGGTCTACGTAGGAGTCGTCTTTTTGGTAGAACTGGATGCGGCCGCTGATGGACTCGATGACGAGGAGGCGGTTTTTGGAGTCGACGGCGACGGCGGTGGGTCGGCGGAAGGTCCACTCGAGGGAAGTGTCGGCGCGGCGGCGGGCTTTGACGAAGTCCGGGTTGGCGCTGATGAAGACGGTGGCGGACTTGGAGAGTTCGCGGGCGTCACCGTAGAAGGAGGTTAGGTATTCGCCGTCCTTGTCGTAGGCGTTGACGCGGTTGTTGCCCCAGTCGGCGACATATACGTCGCCGTCCTTATCGGTGGCGACGCCGGTGGGGTGCTTCAAGGGGCCGGGGCCGGAGGCGCCGAACTGGGCGACGAAGCGGCCATCAGGAGTGAGTTTTTGGACTCGATTGTTACCCCAGTCGGCGACGAAGAGGTGGCTTTCGGAATCGATGTGGAGGCCGGCGGGGAGGTTAAACTGCCCGGGGCCGGAGCCGGCCTGGCCGAACATGGATATGAACTTGCCGTCCTTGGAGAGCTTCTGGATGCGGTTGTTGCGGCTCTCGACGACGTGAAGATTACCGTCGTCGTCAAATCGGATGCCGGCGGGGCCGTCGAGCTGGCCGCTGGCCTTACCGGTGGCACCCCACTTTCGGGCATACTTGCCGTCTTTGGAGAAGACGGAGATGCGGTTGAGGTGCTCATCGGCGACATAGACATCGCCGTTTTTGTCGAGGGCGAGGGAGGAGGGCCAGAGGAACTGGTCGTCGCCATCGCCGGGGGAGCCGGAGTCTTTGATGAGGACGTCTTTTTCCAGGTCCCACTTGGTCAGCCGCTGGCCCGCGCCGAACTGGCTGCCGGGGTCGCCGCCGCGGCTGATGACGTAGGCGGTGTCTTTCTGGCCGATGGTTTCGCCGAGGACGATGTCGTTGGGGCCAGTCCAGGCGAAGAGGGAGCCGACGCAGTGGGAGTAGGTGTAGGTGCGGTTTGCGGCTAAGGTAGTGAGGGGCATGGGGGTTTGTCTCCTTTGCGGTGGGTTTCTTTAAAAATGCTCGCCTGTCTTTGGTCGGGATACCATCTCACCCTTTATCCCTCTCTTCCTGCTGGAAGAGAGGGAAAGAAAAAAGATTCACCACAACCCCCTCTAACTCCCCCTTCGCCTTCCAGGCCGAAGGGGGAGAACCTGAGGAGACTACCAGAGCCCCAGCCCCCTCAGGGGAAAAGGAGATTTTTAGCAGAACTGGAATTCGCGGGTGGCGGCGATGAGCTGGAGGGTCTCTGTGACCCGCTGGGTGAAGGCGCGCTTCTCTGCCTCCGTCTTGCCGCGCTTTAGGGGGCCGCCGGACTTGATGTGTTCCACCAATTCCTTTCGGGTGCCATCCTGGAGCCTCACGGCGCCTAAAAGCTCAAGGCAGCCGTCGAGAAGCTCCTCGGGGGCGAGGGTTGCCTTGGAAGCGAGCCGCTGAATAATAGAGTGGACGCCGGGATTGGAGGCGTTTCCAAGGCGGTCGGCCATGAAGTTTACCCGTCGTACCAGGGCGCTGGTGTCGATCCATTCATGGCCGGTGTGCCAGCCCTCCACCGAGGGCGGATTAATCAGCTCCTGGCCCTGGTAGGCGTTCTCCAGCGCCAGCATCATCAGGCCCGGCTTTAGCTGCTGGAAGTCGCCGATGAGGCGGGTAGTGCCCACCACAACCTCCGCGGGGTTCTTCACTTTGGCGAACCAGACCTTTTCGCTCTTGAAGAAGTCGGAGTTGAAGATGAAGCGCAGGGTGGGCTTCATCTCGAATTTACTCTTGACGAAGACGTCGGCGATGGCCTGGACAGCCTTGGCGTCGCGGGGCGCCTCATCCTTCCAGGAGGGCACCTGGACTTCGTCGGCGACGAAGAAGTTGTATAGGTGCCGTGCGATGAATTTGGCGGTGGCGGGCTGCTCCAGGACAATATTTATGATGTCCTCGCCGTTGAAGCGGCCCTTCTTGCCGAGGAAGGTCTTCTCGGAATCGTCGTGGTCTTCCGGCCTGTACTCGAACTCCCAGTAGTAGCGGCCGTAGGGAGCGCGAGGGAGCTTGGGCTTGATGGTCCAGCCGGTGAAGGCCCTAGCGGCCATCTTGACGTCGTCCTCGGAGTAGTTGCCCTGGCCCATGGAGAACAGCTCCAGCAATTCGCGGCCCCAGTTTTCGTTGGGGGCGTGCTTATGGCTCTGATTGTTGTCCAACCAGTAGATCATAGCGGGGTCTTTGGAGAGACGGACGAGGAGGTCGCGGTAGCTGCCGAGGCCGTGCTTTCGGAACATATCGATCTGGCGGACCATCTCGGTGGGGTTGTCGATCTTGGAGTTGCCGGTGGCGAAGACCATGTGCCAGAAGAGGACCATTTTCTCTTCCAGAGGGCGCTTGGTGTTAATGAGGTGGTACATCCAGGTAAGCTGGCCGAGGGGCGGGTTGCCAGGGACTTCGTTCTGGGGGTTGTATCGATAAAAGAGATCGGTGTCAGTGGGGGGGATAGCGTGGGCGTCGGGGTCCAAGAGTTCGTCAACGGTCTTTTGGTAACCCTTCTTGACACGCGTTTCGAGCTCTTGATAGTCAGCGCCGAAGCCGGCGCGGCGCATGAGGTGGGCCATGAGGGCTATATCTTGGCTAGGCATAGGCTGCTCCTTAGGAGGTGGTGGCAACCAGGGGACGAGGCAAAAGCTAGCACTATTGCTATTTGGTGTCAATGGGAGGGGTAATTAGTGGCGGTATAGCAGCAATTCGTCATAAAGATTACGCTTTTCGGTTTAGTTAGCAGAAAGTGTTACGTTGTGTGAATTGGGCGTCTATTTTGGCGCCAGGCACATTCAGAGATAAGGCGTGTCTTGCGCTATGGGATACCATTTCCCTGGCCCCTTCCTAATGACGTGTATTGATAATACATACCTGGTCATAAACGGAAGGACCTCATCACCCTTAATCCCTCTTCTCCTTTCTGAGAAGAGGGAAGGGGAAATAAGGAACCACAACCCCCTCCTTCGATCCGCCAGAGGCGGACTCAGGACGGTCCGATTGCATCGGACTCCGCGATATATGCTTTAAGGTAGCAGAGCGTCTGGCTCCCCCTTCGTCCCTCGGGGGATACTCGGGACAGGCTCTTTCAGGCCGAAGGGGGAGTACCATGCAGAGGCCCCCAATCCCTACCTGTGCAAAGGCTCGTGGTTTCCCATAATCAAGCCCATCGTAGAAGAAAAGGAGGACTCCTGACTTCCTTTAACGTGCATCACATGTCTTCTGGAATGAGAAGAGAAAGTAAAATCACCTCATCATCCCCCAGCCTCTTTCACGACTGTTATCGGGACCGATCCGCCACGGCGGACTCGAGATGACGTGTTACTTGTCGGCGGACTTGTACCAGTCCAGGATTTGGGAGCCTGTCCAAAAGAGGACGCCGTCATGGCCTTTTAGGTATTGGATAAGGCGGTCGAAGTAGGCGATGCGATGGGGGACGCCGGTGATGTAGGGATGGGTGGCGACGGCCATGACGCGGGCGCTGGCGGCGCCTTCTTTGTAGAGGGTCTCGAAGTGCTCGCGGGCGCGGTCGAAGAGTTCGGGGGAGCGGTGGTGCTGGATGAGGTAGATGGGGATGTCGTTAAGCTCCACGGTGTAGGGGATGGAGTAGAGGCTGCCCTTCTTAACTTTCATCTTGTAGGGCTGGTCGTCGTTGACCCAGTCGCAGACGTACTCGATGCCTTCCTCGGCCAGGATATCGGGGGTGTTAAAGGTCTCGGCGAGGCCGGGTCCCATCCAGCCGCGGGGGGCCTTGCCCGTCTTGCGCTTGATGACGTCGATCGTCCGTCGGATGACGGCGCGCTCGTCCTTTTCCAGGTTGATGGCGCGCTGCATGAAGCCGTGAGCAAGGATTTCCCAGCCGCTTTTAACGCTGTCGTCGACGATGCGGGGGTAAGAGTCGCAGATGCTGCCGTTGAGGCTGAGGGTGGCTTTGACGCCGTGGCGGTCCAAAACGTCCTTGATTCGCCAGAAGCCGACTCGGAGGCCATAGTCGAACCAGGAGTAGTTGGGGATGTCAGGGATGACGGAGACGCCCTGGGGGGTGGGAAGGACGGTGCGAGGCATGGGGCCGTTGATGTCCCACTCCTCCACGTTGACGATGGGGAAGATGACGATTCGCGCGCCGTCAGGGAGCTTGAGGGGAGGACGGCTGGTGATGGGGGAGTAGCGGGCGCGGGGGTTGGCGCCGGAGGGGTCTCTGGGGGCGGGCATGGGGCGGCTCCTAGGGGAGATGGTGAGGGTAGTGTAGGGAGGGGGAGGGAGGGAGGTCAAATGGAGGGCGGTGAAGGGTAGATAGCAAAGAGGGTTGGCCTTAATGCCCTTATCGTATATCCAGGGTATATCCCTCATCCCAACCTTCTCACGCAAGGACGGGGGTTGCTAGTTGTTCTAGAAGCCTAAGGAGTAAAGCTCTAGTGATAGCTGGCATTGATAAAGTATCGTAGCGCTAGGGTTTCACCCTCATCCTTCGCCTTCCCCTCCCGATTGGCATCGGGATCTCGTTTGTATGGGGCAAGCAGCTCGACATCAAGGGGGAAGGAATTTTCTCAGTGGCAGTCAGTCCTCTCAGCCCACATGGAATCTGAACTAGCAACAGGCGTCATCAAGGGAGAGAAGAGAATGAGAAAGGCTCATAGTGCGAGGATATAATAGACAGATGCCTTAATGGAGAGAAAGACATGGAAGAGGAACGAAAGAGAAAATGGAAGCCACCTAAGTTTGAGGACTTTACCTTTATCGCATCTGGGAGGAGCGAACCGTCTGACGAGGACCCAATCTCTGAAAACCACGACGAGGCGCTTGCCAAGGACCTTTACGAAGAGATGATGGAGAAAAGACAGGAGTGGGAAGAGTGGGAAAGGGAAAAACAAAATCGTAAAGATGCTGAAACCAAAAATTAAGGGTTAGGTGCTAAGGAGGAGAGCTTGTCTATTGAACTCGCGGAGGGCCTGGGGCTGGCGGCCGGGGTGATGACGACGTCAAGTTTTATACCGCAGATTATTCGTATATTTAGATTAAAGAGCGCGAATGACATCAGCCTGCATTTTTCTTTCTTGCTGATGGCGGGATTTGTAGTGTGGATTGTTTATGGAGTTATGGACGGCCTGTTTCCGATAATTTTCTGGAACTCGCTCAACATGGTATTTATATCAATCATTCTTTTCGGACAGTTCAAGTTTAAGAAAAACAAGCAGGGTCAGAATGGACCTACAGCTTAGAGGCAAGCGGGCGCTGGTGACAGGCAGCACCCGAGGCATTGGCGCGGCGATAGCGAAGGCGCTGGCGTGGGCGGGCGCGTCAGTGGTGGTGCACGGGCGGGATAGGGAGGCGGCGAAGCGGGTGGTGAGGGAGATTGGGTCTGCCAAGGGGAAGGCCTTTGTGTCGCTGGGAGACCTGTCAGTGGATGTAGAGGCGGAGCGGGTGGCGGAGGAGGCGGAGTCGTCGATGGGAGGCGTCGATATATTAGTGAACAACGCGGGGATTTATCCGAGCCGGGACTGGTGGCGTGCCAAGCCTGAGGAGTGGGCCGACATTTATAACACCAACGTAGTATCAATAGTGCGGGTGGTGCATCGGCTGGCGCCGTCGATGAAAGAGCGAGGGTGGGGACGAATCATAAATATTGGGAGCGGGGCGGCGCTGCAGCCTTCGCTGGCGATGCCGGACTTTTCGGCCACCAAGGCGGCGACGGTGAACCTGACGGTAAGCCTGAGCAGGGAGTTGGCTGGGAGCGGCGTAACGGTAAACACCATCAGCCCCGGGCCGATTTTTACGGAGGGCGTAGAGGAGTTTTACAGAGCCGTTGCGAGAGAGAGGGGATGGGCCCTAGAGTGGTCCGAGATTGAACGGAGGGTGATGGAGGAGATGCTGCCGAATTCGGTGGGGAGGTTTGGCCGGGTGGAGGAGGTGGCGGCGCTGGCGGCGTTTGTGGCCAGCCCTCTGGCGGGGTTTATCAACGGAGCGAATTTGCGGATAGACGGCGGGACGATTAGGACGATTTGAGAGTCATAAGCAAAGCCAAATTTATGCAAAAAGAAACCATTTCTCACGCGGGATACCTTCATCCCCTGGCCCCTTCTTCCCGCGGGAAGAAGGGGCCGAGAAAAAATTGCACCAATTCCCCCTCTAACTCCCCCTTTTCCGCACGAGGAAAATGGGTAGAACCAGATGGGAAGGGCGAGGTGACCTCGCCCCTACGTTACCAGGCGGGGCGGGACGGCAGATGGCGAGAGCGAGGTTGCAGACAGACAAGATTGTTCACTTCGTTCAGAATGACATAGGGTATGGGAATACTTTTTCGGATACTGGGGCAGGTGTACCGGCGGCATCGGTGGCGGGTGCTGGCGGGGTATGGAGCGGTGGTGCTGGCGTCGCTGTCGGCGCTGGCGATACCCAGCGTGCTGGGGGACGCGGTGAACCGAGTTTTGGGGGATAGCGATACGAGCACGTCTATGCTGTACCTGCTGGCGCTGGTGGTGCTGCTGGCGGGGGCGGCGCGCGGGCTGTTTTCGCTGGGGCAGATGTATATTGGCGACAGCATCGCGCAGAGGTACGCCTACGAGCTGCGGAACGAGTTCTTCGCCAAGCTGCAGGACCTGAGCTTCGGGTTCCACGACAAGCAGAAGACAGGCGTGCTCATGTCCAGGGCCACGTCGGACGTGGACGGGGTGCGGCAGTTCATCACCCAGGGCGCCATACGTCTGGGGTTCATTGTGGCGATGGTGGGGGGAATCGCGATAGCCATGCTGCTGACGGACGTGACGCTGGCGGTGGTGAGCCTGGCCTTTGTGCCGTTCCTTATCTGGCGGGCCATAGCCACCAGCCAGCATTTGCGGAAGGGATGGATGAAGGTGCAGCAGCACACGGGGCAGATGGCGGCGGTGCTGCAGGAGAACCTGACGGGAAATCGAGTGGTGAAGGCTTTTGGGGGGGAGCCGTACGAGATTGAAAAGTTCAACACCCGTTCGTCGGCGGTGGCGAGGGAGGGGTACATGGTGGACCGAGACTGGGCGAAGAACTTTTCGATTATGAACTTCGGGTTCCTGGCGTCGATGGGGGTGGTGCTGTGGGTCGGGGGGATGGAGGTCATCGAAGGCCGTCAGGTGGTGGACGGGGCGCCGAGGTACACCGGGCTGACGCCGGGAGAACTGACGGCGTTTATTTTCTACCTGGGGCTGCTGTCCATGCCGGTGAGAATGTCGGGATGGATGGTGAACAGCATATCGAGGGCGATATCGTGCGGACAGCGGCTCTTCGAGATTATCGATACCGAGACAGAGGTGAAGGAGCGGCCGGGGGCAAAGGAGGTGGGTAGGGCTGAGGGCCGGGTGAGGTTCGAGGGGGTGACCTTTGGGTACGAGGGCGGGCCGCCGGCGATAAAGGACCTGAATTTAACGGTGGAGGCGGGGCAGCGGGTGGCACTGATGGGGCAGGCGGGGAGCGGGAAGTCGACGCTGGCGCACTTGCTGCTGCGGTTTTATGACGTGGACGCCGGCAGGATAACCATTGACGGGGTGGACGTGCGTGAGGTGACACTGGGGTCGCTGCGGCGGAACGTAGGGATTGTGCAGCAGGACGTATTTGTCCACGCCATGAGCGTGAAGAACAATATCGCTTTCGGGAGGCCGGAGGCGGGGATGGAGGAGATTTTACACGCGGCCAAGGTGGCGCAGCTACATGATTTCATCGAGTCGCTGCCGCAGGGGTATGAGACGATGGTGGGGGAGCGAGGCATCACGCTGTCGGGGGGGCAGAAGCAGAGGCTGGCCATCGCGCGGACGCTGGTAGTGGACCCGCCGGTGCTGATCCTGGACGATTCGACGTCCAGCGTGGATGCGCAGACGGACTATATGCTGCATCGGGCGCTGCAGGAGGCGACACGAAATCGGACCACGTTTATTATCACGCATCGGCTGAACGCGATAAGGGACGCGGATATGATTGTGGTGTTCAGGGAGGGGCAGGTAGTGGAACGGGGGACGCATGAGGAGCTATTGGCGCGGGGAGGGGAGTACGCGGATATATATGAGTACCAGTTGAGGCCGCAGGAGGAGGCGAGGCGGGTAGAGGTAGCGGATGGAGGAGGGGAAGGATGAAGAGTTTTATTTGTTTAAAGATGGCAGTTAGGAGACTCCACCCTGCCGACACACCGACCCCCCATCTTAATCTTCCCCCCTTGAGGGGGAAGAAATTGGAGAGAGGCGGAGAGGCGGATGGTTGGTCTAATGAGTGTTTTGTATTTCCAGGGTTTACCCCTCATCCTACGCCTTCTCCCGCAAGGGGAGAAGGAATTTTCTTGGAGCTAGTCGGACCTTACATACATTACGTACCTCGATTGGCACCAGGCATTCAAAGGGGAAAAGAGCCAGAAGGAACACCCGTCAGAGTGGTGGATGGGGGAGGGCAGTCCTGATGGCGGTGCAGTCACAGAGCGCACCTCCGGCGAATGTGCTGCGTCTTGATGACGTGATGCCGGAGAAGTTTTACGACCATCGCGTAGTCATGCGGCTGATGCGGTATGTGCTGGCGTACAAAGCCTGGGCGGCGCTGGCGTTTGTGGGGATTGTGGGGAATACGGTGACCAACGTCTTGCAGCCGCTGATCATCGCGTGGGGAATAAACAGCTTCATCGCGCCGGCGGGGGGCATCGAGTCGGCGTGGGGGAGCATACACCTGGTGGGACTGGCGTTCATGGCCAACGCCGGGGGAAACCTGGTTTTCCATTTCATCCAGGACTTCGCCATGGCGCGGCTGACGGCGTCGGTGCTGGACGACATTCGAAAGGGGATGTTTTCGCACATCCAGGGGCAGAGCGTGGCGTTCCACGATCGGAACGAAGTTGGACGGGTCATGTCGAGGGTGCAGAACGACGTGGGGCAGGTGCAGGAGTTCATGGACATGGCCATTATCACGGTGGTGGACATCGCGATACTGGGGTTCATCGCGGCCACCATGCTGTGGATGGACCTGAGCCTGGGGCTGGTGACGCTGATCACGCCGCCGGTGCTGCTGGCGCTGACGATTGTGTGGAAGAAGTTCGCCAAAGTGACGTTCCTGAACGTGGCCATCACGCTGTCAAGCCTGAACGACAGCCTGCAAGAGAACATATCGGGCGTGCGGGTCAGCCAGGCGATGAACCGTCAGGAGCGGAACAAGCAGGACTTCGAGAAGCTGAATCGAGAGCATCTGGACGCGAGCTTGAAGGCGGCGAGGCTGTCGTCGCTGGTGTCGCCGTCGGTGGAGATAGCGACGGCGTTTTCGATGGCGCTGGTGCTGGTGGTGGGCGGGCAGAGGGTGCTGGACGGGTCTCTGGAGGTGGGGTTCCTGGTGGCGTTCCTGCTGTACGTGCAGAGGCTGTTCGACCCGATCAGGACGCTAAGCTGGCAGTTCACGGAGTACCAGTGGGCCATGGCGTCAGGGGCGAGGATCTTCGAGCTGCTGGACATGCAGCCGGACATGACGGACAAGGCGGACGCTAAGGAACTGGGGGAGATTCGAGGCGATATCAGATTTGAGAACGTGTCCTTTAGCTACACGCCGGAGTCGGAGGTGCTGAAGGGAATTAATTTGCATATCGAGGCAGGGCAGACGGTGGCGCTGGTGGGGCCGACGGGGGCGGGCAAGACGACGCTGGCGCTGCTATCGGCGCGGTTTTACGACGTAGGGGCTGGCCGGGTGCTGGTGGACGGGGAGGACGTGCGGGACGTGCGGCGGGCCAGCCTGGCGAGGCAGATGAGCATTGTTCTGCAAGACCCGTTCTTGTTCTCGGACACGGTGAAGGAGAACATTCGCTATTGCCGTCGAGGGGTGACGGAAGAGGAGATAGTCGAGGCGGCGAAGGCGGTGGGGGCGCACGATTTCATATCGAGGATGGAGAAGGGGTACGACACGGTGCTTCAGGAGCGGGGCGGGAACCTGAGCATCGGACAGAGGCAGCTGATAAGCTTCGCGAGGGCGGTGGCGTCGAAGCCGAGGATTCTTATTTTGGACGAGGCGACGGCGAACGTGGACTCAGCGTCGGAGCGGGTGATACAGGAGGCGCTGAGGGCGGTGCTGAAGGGGAGGACGTCGATAGTCATCGCGCACCGGCTGTCGACGATAACGGGGGCGGACAAGATTGTGGTGGTGGACGGGGGCCGGATTGTGGAGGAGGGGAGGCACAGGGAGCTGCTGGCGAGGGGAGGGCTGTATGCGAGGCTGTATTCGATGAATTTTGCGGAGGGGGAGACGAAGGTTTAAGCAAGGGGTGATACCTACCGCCCACTGAAGTGTGCGACAAAAGCTTCATCGGCATCTATGAATAGCACGCTAGACCTAGCAACTCCTCGTCTTCGTGCGCGTACTTGACTGGTTATCCCTTGCGTGTGAATATAGGCGGCAAGGCAGCTTGGAGATGGAGGTACGATTATGTTTGGGTCAGACACGAAGGGCGTGTTGAAGAAGGCGATAAATAACTACAACGAACCAGATAGGCGCAGTGGGTACCTGGATTTCCATGACGAGAAGTGTGTTGCTCATGGCCTTCCGCCCAATATCCCAGGTAATAAAGAGGGTTTGAAGATGTTCTACAACTCCCTCTGGTCGGCTTTTCCGGACTTTAAGGTCAATGCAGACGACTTGATATCAGAGGGAGACAAGGTGACGGCCAGATTCACCGCCAACGGGACGCACAAGGGTGAGTTTATGGGTGTGCCGGCCACGGGCAAGAAGGTGAATTTTCCAGTAATTACCACTTTTAGAATTCAGAAGGGGAAGTGTGTGGAGCGGTGGACGGTGGCGGATGTGATGGGGATGATGAGGCAGATGGGAGCGATTCCCGGCTAGTCTGTACCGAAAGTCAATTTTTAGGAGTCTAAGATGGCGAATTCGGTTTCAGAGAATAAGGAATTGTGCCGCAAGATGTGGCTGTCGCTGAACAAGGGGAGCATGGCGGAGTGGAAAGAGTACTGCGCGCCAGGATTTGTGAACCATGATATCTTTGCCGAAACCTTGCTTTTGAAGCAGTTTCCTCGCCTGAACCAGCTCCTCCGTTTGAACAAATAGGTCCCCCGAGAACATCCCCATCATCTCCGCCCTGTCATAGCCCCACAACTCCGAAGCCGCCGCGTTGGCGTCTATAATTATCCGGTCCGCCGTTGTGATGATAATGCTGTCCTTAGTGTCCTCAAACAGCGCGCGATATTTTCGCTCGCTCATCTCCAGGCTTCGCGCTTTCTCTTCCATGGCGCGAAGGGCCTCCTTCACGCCGGACAGTCTGACGGCTGTCCCCTTGCCGTTCTTCCCCGACGCCCTAGCCTTCGATTTTTTATCCATCGTTGCGCACCTCCTGGCGCCTTCTCGTCCTGCCGCTCGGCTCCAAGTTCCGCAGGTATTGCGCCCCTTATAGAGAAACCAGGATACTCCAAACCCGACGCTAGATCTTCTACTCATAGCGCCTCAATCGATGTATAAGTCCTTAGGATTCCCTGGTATTCCCTTTCTACTATAACTCCCGCGCGGATTGCTCCCTTTCGACATTTATTTCGTGCTACATTCTGAGACAGCCGCATCATTAGGTCAAGAATTACGGCAGGCCTATCAAATAGTATTTCGTCATTAAATCTTATAGCTAAGCCTTTTCCTACTGTGCCGGCATACAACTCGGAATCGCGATAAAATACGCTGACCTGAATCATCCCGGGAGACCCCATGCGAAAAGACCTCATCGAAATCCTGGCGTGTCCCGTCTGCCGCGGGAAGCTGGAACTCCAGGTCCAGGAGGAACGTTCCGCGCGAGTAATAACCGGCACCCTCCGCTGCCCCGCCTGCCGCCACACCTACCCCATCAAAGACGCCATCCCCAACCTCCTCCCACCTGCCCTGCGTCAGCCCTGACCCCTGCCGGTTATGTCAACTCTCCACGTCTCTGGCGACCCTAATCTTTTCACGCCTTCCCGGCCTCCCACTCGCTCCAGCATCTCCGCCGCCGTCAGCCCCAACACAGGGTGCTTCACCTCCGGCGCCACCTCCGCCAGCGGCGACAGCACAAATGCCCGCTCGTGCAGACGGGGGTGCGGCACCGTCAGACTGGGCGTGTCGATGGTCTTCTCTCCATAAAACAGCAAGTCCGCGTCAAACACTCGCGGCCCCCACTTGAAGCTCGCCTTCCTTCCAACCTCCTTCTCCGCATCCTTCATCTCCTCCAGCAGCCTGAACGCCGAAAGCCCCGTCCTCCCCACCATAACCGCGTTCAAAAACTTAGGCTGCTCCTCAAATCCCCACGGCTCCGTCTCGTACACCGACGACACCGCCTCTATCCGCACAAACTTGCCTATGGCCGCCACGCCCCGTCGCAGGTTCTCCATCCGGTCGCCCAGGTTTGACCCCAGCCCGATGTACACCCTCACCTTGGCCACTTCACTGGCCTCCATCCCCGCGCTATCGCGTCGCTCATACGCGCCACTCTCACCATCGCCTTCACGTCATGCACTCGCACAATATCCGCCCCGCCCGCAATGGACAGCGCCACCGTGGCCGCCGTGCCCTCCAGCCTCTCCTGCACCGGCAGGTCCAGCACCAGCCCAATGGTGGACTTTCGCGACGTGCCCACCAGCAGCGGGCAGCCCAGGGATTTGAACTCCGGCAGCCGTCCCAATATCTCCAGGTTGTGCTCTGCCTTCTTCCCAAATCCAATCCCAGGGTCGATGATTATGTTATCCGGCGACACCCCGGCGTCCAGCGCTATTTCCACGCTCTCCCTCAGCGACGCCAGCACGTCCGGCACCAGGTCTCCGTATCGCGTATGCGACTGGTTGTGCATCAGCACCACCGGCGCGCCGGCCTCGGCGGCCACCCCGGCCATCTTCGAGTCCTTTTTAAAACCCCACACGTCGTTGACCATGGATGCTCCCGCCGCCAGCGCCTGCCTCGCTACGTCGGATTTGTACGTGTCGACGCTCACCGGCAGCTTCACCTTCGACGCCACCGCCTCCAACGACGGCATCAGCCTCCTTAGCTCCTCCGCCGCCGATACCTCCCTATGCCCCGGCCGCGTCGACTCCGCCCCCAGGTCCAGAATATCCGCGCCTGCCTCCTCAAAGGCCAGCGCCTGCTCCACCGCCGCCTCCGGCCTCCCCCCCAGCCCATCCCCTGAAAACGAGTCCGGCGTCAGGTTAATAATCCCCATCACATACGTGCGCTGGCCCCACACAAACTCCCTTCCCCGGCACACCATAGGCTTGGGCCCTTTATCTGTGGGCTGATATGCGGAAAACGGCATAAATTACACCGATATCCAGCCACAAAAATGCCGAGATTGTGAAGCTTTGGTTGACTGACTGAATGCGCTTGAAAGTGTAGAACTTGTGAAAACAGTCCCATCTGGTTCTCCCCCTTCGGCCTGGAAGGCGAAGGGGGAGTTAGAGGGGGTTGTGGTGAATATTATTCTCTTCCCCTTCCAGCAGGAAGGGGATAAAGGGGATGGTATCCCGATTAAGAACAATGATGGCTTCCCGTGCAACGCTTCTTCTCGTCCTCTATTGACCCACTCCCAATATTACACCCCCTCCCTTGCTTGCGCTCAAAAGAGTCCCTCTGTTAGCATGTCAAATTTACCAGGAGGCTTCATGGCCACCGAGCCAAAATCAGACCAGCGGCTGCGTAAGCTGGAACACCTCCGCGCCCAGTCACGACTCGGCGGGGGCCAGGAACGCATCAACCAGCAGCACTCCAAGGGCAAGCTCACCGCCCGCGAGCGCCTGCATCTCCTCTTCGACCCCGACACCTTCGAGGAACTGGACGCCTTCGTCACCCACCGCGCCACCGACTTCGGCCTCGACAAGAAAAAGACCCCCGGCGACGCCGTCGTCACCGGCCATGGCAAGGTTAACGGACGCCTGGTCTTCGCCTTCGCCCAGGACTTCACCGTCCTCGGCGGCTCCGTGTCTGAGACCGTCGGCAAAAAGATATGCAAAATCATGGACCTGGCCATGAAGACCGGCGCACCCATCATTGGCATCAACGACTCCGGCGGCGCGCGAATCCAGGAAGGCGTCGTCAGCCTCTCCGCCTACGGCGACATCTTCCTCCGCAACACCCTAGCCTCCGGCGTGGTCCCCCAGATATCCGTCATCGTCGGCCCCAGCGCCGGCGGCGCCGTCTACTCCCCCGCCATCACCGACTTCGTGTTCATGGTCCAGGGCATCGGCCAGATGTATATAACAGGCCCTGACGTCATCAAGGCCGTCCTGGGCGAGGAAGTGACCCACCAGGACCTGGGCGGGGCCGCCGCCCACGCCGTCAAAAGCGGCGTCTGCCACTTTGTCTCCGACACCGAAGAAGCGTGCATGCATCAGATTCGGCGCCTCCTTGACTTCCTCCCCTCCAACAACATGGAGGACCCCCCGCCCCTCGATCTCGCCGACCCTCCCGACCGCACCGACCCCTCCATCAGTGACCTGGTCCCCAGAGAGACCAACAAGGCCTACGATATCCGCGATGTCATGGCCGGGGTGGTGGACCAAAGCGATCTCATGGAAGTTCACCAGAGCTACGCCCCCAACATCGTCGTCGCCTTCGCCAGATTGGCCGGACGCACCGTCGGCCTCGTCGGCAACCAGCCCGCACACCTCGCCGGCGTCCTGGACATCGACGCCTCCGTCAAAGCCGCTAGGTTCGTCCGCTTCTGCGACGCCTTCAACATACCCATCGTCACCTTCGTGGACGTCCCCGGCTTCCTTCCCGGCGTCGACCAGGAGCACGGCGGGATTATCAGACACGGCGCCAAGCTCCTCTACGCCTATGCGGAGGCCACGGTCCCCAAGGTCAGCGTTATGCTGCGCAAGGCCTACGGCGGCGCCTACATAGTCATGGGCAGCAAGCACCTGCGCGGCGACATCAACTTGGCCTGGCCCTCCGCTGAAATCGCCGTCATGGGCCCTGAAGGCGCCGTCAACATTATCTTCCGAGAGGAAATCGCCGGCTCCGAGCATCCCGATAAGGCCCGCGCCAAGCTCATCGAAGAGTACCGAGAAAACTTCGCTAACCCCTTCGTCGCCGCCAGCCACGGCTTCCTGGACGACGTCATTGACCCCGCCGAGACCCGCCCCCGCATCATCAAAGCCTTGGACATGCTCAAAGACAAGCGAGACTCCCTCCCTCCCAAAAAGCACGGCAACATCCCCTTATAATTCTCCTGTCCGTAGTGGGCGGCAAGGGCAGGGTGTGGAGCCTGCCCTGAGTCCGCCTCTGGCGGATCGAAGGGTAATTTCGGTGAGCTCCGCCACAGCCCGCTTATACAATGCGGAGGCCGTCCGCCGTAGGAGGATCGGCCCTTCAGCCCTGAGCGTAGCCGAATAGGGAAGTCGAGAAACCTCAGCGTGCCGTCCTCCAGCATTACGCTACATTTGGCTAACTTAAGTGTTTCCTAAAGCGTCGCTAAAGCATAACAAGGCTAGGTAACAAACCAAGGCATATCATCCTGAGTGAGCTAATGCTCTAATCGCCGTGACCGCTGCCATCCCCCCTCCCCGCTCATTCCTTACGCTTCCCTTACATCTCCCTTTCCCACTATCCCTCGCTATATTAATCCGTTGCATCCCTAACCTAAACTGGTAAGCATAGGAGCAAGCCCAGCCAGACTCATACCATTATGCCTAAGCCATTTCTCTTCAAATTCCCCCTCCTTCTTCTAGCCGTATCTCTTGCCCTATTCCTCGCCGCCTGCGGCTCAGAAAACCCTACCACGCCTTCAAATCTCAACGCGACTCCCTCTGTCACCAGGACACCCGCATCTGGTCTCCGCGCCGCTGAACTCACCGGCACTCAAGGCTGGGTCAACTCGGAACCCCTTACCATGGTGCAGCTTCGCGGCAAAACTGTCCTCATCGACTTCTGGACCTACACCTGCGTCAACTGCATCCGCACCTTCCCTTACCTCAAGACCTGGTGGTCCAAATATGCTGACGACGGCCTTGTTATCGTCGGCGTCCACACTCCCGAATTCGCCTTCGAGCACGACCTTGGCAACGTCCGACAGGCCGTCGCCGAGTATGGCATCGGCTGGCCCGTAGTCCAGGACAACAACTACGACACCTGGGACGCCTACAACAACCAGTACTGGCCCGCCAAGTACCTCATCGACCAGGACGGCGTTATCCGATACCAGCACTTCGGCGAGGGCGCTTACGCCGAGACCGAGGACCGCATCCGCGCGCTCCTACAAGAAGCCGGCGCTGACCTCTCAAAAATCCCCGCAGCCGGCCTGGAAGACCAGGAGCTGGACCACGCCTTCAAAAACACCATCGGCGCCGATATCACCAGCGAGCTCTATGGCGGCCACGAGCGCGGTTGCAGCTTCGCCTCCTTCTACTCCAATAGCTCCATAGACAGCCCCCTCTATTGCCAGTCTAAGGACAAAGTCGCTACCTACGCTGACCCTGGTCAGCATAAGAACCACAAGCTCTACCTCCAGGGCCCGTGGCTCGCCGAACCCGAGGCCGTCCGCCACGCCCGCGAGACCCAGAACTTTGAAGACTACTTGGTCCTGCGATTCGCCGCCAAAAGCGTCAACGTCGTCCTCTCACTTCCGCCTACGGCGGACCAGCCCTTCAAAGTCCACGTCACCCTCAACGGCAAAAACCTAGACCAATTCAACAAAGGCGCCGACGTGGTCATAGAACCCGATGGCCGCAGCTATCTGGTGGTGGACAAGCCGCGCATGTACCACGTGGTGGAAGCCCCCGAATACGGCACGTATGAACTAAAGCTGGCCTCCAACTCTGCCGACTTCGCCGTCTACGCTTTCACCTTCGGGGTCTACGAGAGCGGCATCTAGCCCCCATCCCTGCCCTTCATTCTCAACCTCTCATCTTGTCGACCACGGCTCGCCTAGCCAGTCCCCTCAGGTGCCCCCTCTTCCCCTATTGCAAAGGAGAAGAGGGGGATAGGGGGTGATGAGGGCCTCCGACTAAAACCAAGGCTTACTTCGCAGGGAAACCGCTCGTAGGGCGCCACCTGTCCCCCATCCATGCTAAAATCCCCCCAACTCTCCCTGAGGTGCCCCCATGCCCAACCTCCCATCAGAAATCAAAGGCCTCAAACTCCTGGGCCACCACACCCTCAACGGCTTCGGCAACGGCGGCGAGGGCCTCGCCATCCAGACCACCCGCGACGGCCGGCGCCTCATGTACTTCGCCCACGAGTGCGCCCCCAAGGACTTCACCGTCATTGACGTCACCAACCCCCGCAAGCTAAACGTCGTCGCTCAGACGGACCTCCCCCACGACCGCGTCCGCTCCAACTCCCTGGCCCTCGTCGACGACCTCCTCCTCGTCGCCTACCAGGCCTCCCAGCCGGGCCTCAAGCCCGCCGGCGTCGGCATCTACGATGTCAGCAAGCCGGAGTCCCCCAAAAAGCTGGCCTTCTATGACACCTCCGGCCCCCACTCCCGCGGCGCCCACTGCCTCTGGTTCATCGACGGCAAGTACGCCCACGTCAGCACCGGCGCCCCGGACTTCACCCCCCACAACCAACTCGACGACCAGTTGTATATGATTCTCGACGTCTCCAACCCATCGAAGCCCCATGAGGTCTCGCGATGGTGGCTCCCCGGCACCCGCGTCGGCGACAAGACCCCTCCCCCTGTACGGCACCTCAAGTTCGACGCCGGCTTCCGCCTCCATAACGCCAACGTTTACCCTGACCGCCCTGACCGCGCCTACATCGGCTACCTGGACGCCGGCACCATCATCCTGGATATATCAGACCTGGGCCATCCCAAAATGGTCAGCCGCGTCGACCACCATCCGCCCTTCACCGGCTTCACCCACACCGCCCTACCCCTCTTCAAGCGCAACCTCCTCATCGTCACCGACGAGTCTTGCGCCGACAACGGCAAGGACTGGCCCAAGCTCACCTGGGTGCTGGACATGAGCTACGAGGCCAACCCTGTCCCCATCAGCACTCTGCCTATCCCGCCCGTGGAGGAGTTCGGCAAACGACCGGGACGCTACGGCGCCCACAACCTCCACGAAAACCAGCCCGTCCCCACCTCATGGCTCTCCGAGAACATCATTGTCGGCTCCTACTTCAGCGGCGGCGTCCGCATCCACGACATCTCCAACCCCTACCAGCCCAAAGAGGTCGCCTACTTCATCCCCAATGTTCCAGACAGCCCCAAAGGCTGCCAGATCAACGACGTCTACGTGGACGAGCGCGGCGTCCTCTACGCCATAGACCGATTCAAGGGCGGCATCTACACCTTAGAGATGGCCTTCTAGGTTTCCCCTGAAAGTGAACGTTGCCAGACAAGGATTCACCACGGTGACAAATAGCGCGCCTTGTCATTCTGAGACGAAGTCGAAGAACCTAATCAACGTGACTGCGACTACGCCACACCTATTACTTCCACATCAACTCATGAATGTAGGGGCGAGGTCGCCTCGCCCCCCCCTCTCCTCTCCCCCCACTAACCCATGACCCTCTACCGCACCCTCCTCCGTCCCCTCCTCTTCTCGCTCCCCCCAGAAAAGTCCCACCGACTAGCCGAATTTGCCCTCAAACAACGCTTCCTCTGGCGCGCCCTCTCCCCCCTCTACCACGTCTCCGATCCCCGACTCCACACCTCTCTAGCCGGCATCCCCATCCCCAATCCCGTCGGCCTCGCCGCCGGCTTCGACAAGAACTGCGAATACTTGCCCTCCATCCTCAATCTCGGCTTCGGCTACGTCACCGGCGGCACCGTCACCCCCGGTCCAAGACCCGGCAATCCCAGACCCCGACTATTGCGCCTAAAAGCCCAGCAAGCCCTCATCAACTCCCTGGGCTTCCCCGGCAAAGGCAGCGACGCCGCCCGCCGCACCCTCGAAAAAAAACCTGCTCATCCCCTTATCCTTAGCATCGCCGGCCTCAGCGTTGACGACTTCGTGGAGTGCTGCCGCCGCCTGGAAGCCTTCGCCGACGCGCTGGAGCTGAACGTCAGTTCCCCCAACACCGCCGGCCTCCGCGTCTTCCACCAGCCCCAGGAATTCCGACGCCTCCTGGACTCCGTCAACGCCGTCCGCCGCAAGCCCCTCCTCATCAAACTCCCCCCCTTCGCCGACGACAAAAGCCGCTATGAAATCATATCCTTGGTCCAAATCGCTAAAGCCTCGGGCGTAAACGGCCTCACCGTCGCCAACACCCGCCCCGTAAAAGAGCCTCGACTCGCCGTCGGCGCGGGCGGCCTCAGCGGCAAGCCCCTCCTCCCAGACACCCTCGCCATGGTCGTCGAGGTCAGAAAAGAGGTCGGCCCCGCCATGACCATCAACGCCTGTGGCGGCATCTTCACCGCCGGCGACGCCATACAGGCCCTCCGCATTGGCGCTAACACTGTCCAGCTTTACACCGGCCTCATCTACCACGGCCCCGGCGTCGCCCGCGCGATAAACAAAGGCATCCTCCAATATCTAGACGAGCACCGCCTGCCGGACGTCAAAGCCATATCCGGCTCGTAGCTAAAATTTCGGTTGTCATATTCGCCTTTCAGAGTGATAATAAGAACGCCCTTTTCATATGCCGCCTCAGAAAGGTGCCCATGGCCATCACCCACATCAGCGCCATAACCCTGGCCGTGCGAGACATGGCCAGAGCCCTCGCCTTCTACAGGAAGCTGGACCTACCCGTCACCTACGGCGGCGAGGACTCCTTCTTCACCACCCTCAAGGCCGGCGAGACCTCTATAAACCTAATCCTGGCTCCCGCGCGGCAGCAGGACTGGTGGGGCAGAATAATCATTCGTGTCGATGACGTGGACCAGATCCACCGCCAGCTTAAAGACGCCGGCCTGGACCCCGAAGAGCCCCGCAACGCCGCCTGGGGTGAGCGCTTTTTCCATATCTGGGACCCGGACGGTCACGAGCTCAGCTTCGCCGAGCGACTTTCCAGAGATGGGTCCTCTTCTTGAGCCTCATCTCCCTCTCGGAGCAGCTCCTCGCCGCATCCTGCGGCGACTCCTCCCAGAGCGACTTCCTCAGGTCCTTTTTCCGCGACGCCTACCGCGATAGCAGCCTGGAACTGACAACCGCCCTGGGCAAGTCCCTCGATTTGAACGAGTGGAACCGCGTCCTGGAAGTCCCCTCCGACGACGGCCACGGCGCCCTCTACCTCCACCAGACCTATCGATGCCAGGTCATCGGTATCGAACCTAACGAAGACCGGGTCGGCGAGGCGCGACGCATGGCCTTCAAGAACAAGCTCTTCGACAAAATCACCTTCCGCGTCGCTACCCCAGACAGCCTCAAGGAGCGCGACGGCGACTTCGACGCCCTCGCCGGCTGCCTCGCCCTCTCCTCCGCCTCCGACAAGCCCCTCGTCGCCTCTGAGTTGCGGCGCGTCCTCCGCCCCGGCGCCCGCCTTGCCCTGGCCGAGGTGGCCGTCAATCCACCCCTGCCGCCCGGCCTCCGTCCCTTGACCTCCACCGACGCCATCGGCCAGGCCCTCCCTATCGAGTCCTACCAGTCCCTCCTCCAACACGCTGGATTCCAAGCCATCCGGCAGACGGACTCCTCAGGCATCCTCCAGAACCTGGTCAAAAAGCTTCAGACCCGCACCCTCATGGCCCGTCTGGCCGTCACCGGCGACCAGTTCAACGTCGACCTCAAAGCCAGCCGCCAAGACCTTCAAGGCGCCCAGCAGCTTTTCGCCTCCCTCTCCCAGGCCGTAGAGGCTCGACAAGTCGGCCTCGCCATCATTACCGCTTCTGCCTGACGGCTATTGTATTTTGTTGCGTAGTCAACTAAAATAGCTTTGATAACTTTTGGAGGACTACTAATGGTTAAATTTAAAGGCATCAACCACCTGGCCATGGTCACCGGCGACATGGACAAGACCGTCCGATTCTATCGCGACATCCTCGGCATGCCCCTCGTGGCTACCACCGGCAACAAGCGCGGCAGCTACCCCTACCGCCACTACTTCTTCGAGCTGGGACAAGGCAACACCATCGCCTTCTTCGAATGGCCCGGCATGGTGGACGAATTCCACAAGCCCGCCGGCCAGCCTGCCCGAGGCCGCTGGCAGTTCGACCACGTTTCCTTCAACGTTGAGGACGAAAACGCCCTCCTGGCGCTCAAAGCCCACCTGGAAGCCAGCGGCGTGGAGGTCACCGAAGTCATCGACCACAAGATCATCCACTCCATCTACTTCACCGACCCCAATGGCATCGCCCTGGAGGCCTCCTACTGGGTCAAAGACCCCACCGGCAAAGACCTGGACCTCTCCGACCCCAACTTCTTCCAGGACCCCAACCCGGTACCCTCCGCCCAACCCCCCGTAAAAGTATCTTAGTCAGATAGTTTCCCGCCTTACATCAAGCGCCCCGACTAACGTCGGGGCGCTTTCGTTTGTAGCTCTTACCTCGTCCCTCTCCCTGCATAATGACCTTTAAGGACTACCCACAAGAACTCTTTTGAGCATGTTTTCAGGGCTAACTGTCACTAAACTCTTGTCAGTGAATGCGTTCAGAGTGTCACCGTCATTAGCAATCAATGCATCACGGCTGGCATATTGAATTTCCTATCAGGTTCTCCCCCTTCGGCCTGGAAGGCGAAGGGGGAGTTAGACGCTGTCCTGAGTATGTCGAAGGAGGGGGTTGTGGTGTATTTAATTTCTTTCCCTCTTCTCAGAAAGGAGAAGAGGGACTAAGGGTGATGAGGTCCTCCCGAATGAAAACAAGGCTGGCTACCTCTACCAAACCATCGAATGTGTCCAAATCCTAGCCCCATGATCACCAAACGCGCCCCCTACAATCTCCGCCTCGGCCCCCACCGGCCCGCCGTGGACAAAGCCCTCGCCCAAATCCACCGCCAGCGCCTCATCCAGCGCATCTGGGACGAAGACCACACCGTCTGGCGCCACGACCCCACCGAAATCGCCGACCGCCTCGGCTGGCTCACCGTCACCGACGCTATGTGGCCGCAGGTCCGCAGCCTGGAAACCTTTGCCCTCGCCGTCCGTGAGGAAGGCATCCAGCACGTCGTCCTGTTGGGTATGGGCGGCAGTGCCCTAGGCCCCGACGTCCTCCAGCGCACCCTCGGCCCCACACCGGGCTTCCCCCAACTCCTCGTCCTCGACTCCACCGTCCCCGCAGCTATTAAGGCAACCCTCGATATCATAGAACCTTCCCGAACCCTCTTCCTCGTATCCTCCAAGTCGGGCACTACACTGGAAACCCTTACCATCTACAGCTTCTTCCGCGCTAAAGTCGAGGAATCCGTAGGCAAAGCTGACGCTGGCAAACACTTCGTCGCTATCACCGACCCCGGCACGCCCCTGGTCTCCCTTGCCGACGAACAAAACTTCCGCCGCGCCTTCCTCAACCCCCCAGACATCGGCGGGCGATATTCCGTCCTCTCCTACTTCGGCCTCGTCCCTGCCGCCCTCGCCGGCTACAACCTGGAACGCCTCCTGGACCAGGCCGACACCATGCGCCGCGCCACCGGCGCCGATGTCCCCGCCGACGCCAACCACGCCGCCTGGCTCGCCGCCCTCATGGCCGCCTTGTCGATGCAAGGCCGCGACAAGCTCACCCTGGTGGCCTCGCCCTCCATAGAACCCTTCGGCCTGTGGATCGAGCAGATGCTCGCGGAGAGTTCCGGCAAGGACGGGAAGGGCATTATCCCCGTCACCGGCGAGCCCCTGATGCCTCCCGCCGTCTACTCCGACGACCGCTTTTTTATTAACCTCAGGTCCGGCCCTGACGACACCGCCTCCAGCCGCGCCCTGCAATCCCTTGCCCGCGCAGGCCACCCCATAGCCACCCTAGACATCCCTGACCCCTACGCCCTGGGCGCCGAGTTCTTCTGCTGGGAGCTTGCCACCGCCATCGCCTGCGCCCTCCTCAGCGTCCACCCCTTTGACCAGCCCAACGTCCAGCAGGCCAAGGACATGGCTAACCGCCTGCTCAAAGAAGGGTCTAATCGGGATATGCCTTCAACTACGCCTGGCGCTTCCTCAGTCCAGTCGCTGCTGCAAAACGTCTCCCCCGGCGACTATCTAGCCATCCTGGCCTACCTCCCTGCCTCTCCTCCCGTCCACTCGGCCCTCACCGTCATCCGTCGCCGCATCACCGAGAAATATCGAATCGCCACCTGCCTCGGCTACGGCCCCTCCTACCTACACTCCACCGGCCAGCTTTACAAAGGCGGCCCCCCCCGAGGGCCGATTCCTCTTCATCACCGCCGGCGACGACCAGGACCTCTCCATCCCGGGCCGGGACTACACCTTCGGCGACTTAGCCAGCACCCAGGCCCTCGGCGACCTGGCCGCCCTCCAGGCCCTAGGCCGCCCCACCGCCCATATCCACCTCCCCCGCGTTAATGAGGCCTCTGTCCGGAGTCTTGCAGGCCTGTCAGGCGTCTAAGCCTCCCCCAGCGTCTTCTTAATCGCCGCCTCCATTTCCACATTCGTCGCCAGCCCTTCAATCCTGGCCGTAATAACCCCGTCTCCGCCCATCACAAACACCCACGGCTCCGTCGGCAGCTTCCACTCCCGGAACTCCTGCGTCGGCACCAACCGGCCCTCCGTCCTCGCTGTCTTTATATCCCAAGGCTCAATGTGGAGAAAATTCATCCTATCGCCGTACTTCTTGTGCATTTCAATCGCCACGTCCGTCACCGGTCCGCAAATCTGGCTTGTGCAGAACATTGGCGTGGCCCACACCACCATAAAAGGCTTCCCCGCTCCCAGCGCCTCCTGCACCGACATCTCGTGCATGGGGGGATACGGCGGGATATGAGTGTCTATCTCCGCCGGGTCGCTGACGTCCTTCAGAGTGGCGTTGCGAGTCGCCGGCGGCCTCTCCCCCACCTCCGGCGCTTCCGACCCCTCTCGCACTCGAAAACCCAGCACGCCGGCCTTTGGATTCCTTCCGTCGACGGAAACATCAAACTCGGCCTTCCACACCCCCGGGTTGTCGAACTGCACTCCGTCCACCACGTAAATCCCCCGCACGTCAAAATGCTCGTGTATCGCGCCGTCGGGGTGCAGGTGCGGCGTCACGCCTTTAAGCTCCCGGTAGTGCGCCGTTCCAGAAGCCTTCCCGCTTTTATCGCCGTCCACTTGAGTGAACGTCGCGTTGACCTGAGCGCCCGCCAGGGGCGTCCCGTCCCGCGACACCAGCGCGAAGGGAAAGCGATTGCTCCCCACCGTGAACTCCGTCGCGGCGATGAACGTATTGTATTCCGCTGAAGACGACGAGGGCGTGCCGCTGGCGGCAGGCGTCGGCGTGCCGCCGTCCGAGCCGCACGCCATTCCGGCCATTGCCAGCATGGTCCCTAGAATTGCTAACAACACTTTTAGCGTCAATTTAGCCTTCCAGTACATAAATTAGCTATTTCCAATATCCCAGTCCCGCTCCTCTAATGCAAGCAAGATGACATGCCATTGGCGTCTTTGGCGGCAGACAGGTTTGTCTTGACACCTCCCATGCCTACTGTTAGGCTACTGCAAGTCTCGAAAATCTGAGTTCCATCGATGGCGGAAACCTTCACCTGCCTCTCCTTCTACATCGTGAACTCTGCAATAAACTTCAACAATTAACGGAGAACCAATGCCTGGCAAAATCTACCCTGAGCTAAACATCCCCTCCCGCATCCTCACCAGCACCGGGCCGGTCAACGTTCACCCTCGAGTTTATAAAGCCATGATGACCCCCGTCATCGGCTACGGCGAAGCCGCCTTCCTGCCAGTTATCGACGGCATCTCCTCCATGCTCGCCGACGTCTTTCAGACCCGCGAAAACCTCACCATGGCCCTCTCCGCCACCGGCTCCGGCGGCGTCGAGGCTGGTATGCTCAACCTCCTGGAGCCCGGCGACACCGCTATCATAGGCTCCTACGGCTTCTTCTGCCAGCGCATGGCCGAGATGGCGCGGCGCCAGGGCGCCAACGTTATCGAAGTCCAGGGCGAGTGGGCCCAGCCCCTGGACCCCAACGCCATCCGGCAGGAAGTCAAGAAGCACCGCAAGGTCAAAGTTATCGGCATGGTCCACGCCGAGACCTCCACCGGCATCAAGCAGCCGCTAGAAGAGGTCTCCAAAATCGCCAAGGAGCACGACGCCCTCTTCGCCGTCGATGCCGTCACCTCCCTGGCGGGCTGTGAAGTCGCCGTGGACAAGTGGGGCATCGACTATATCTCCAGCGGCTCCCAGAAGTGCCTCGCCTGCCCCCCCGGCCTCTCCCCCTGCGCCGTCAGCAACAAGGCCTTGAGCGCCGTCAAGGCCCGGCAGAAGCCTCCCTTCTCCTGGTACCTGGACCTCTCCCTCATCGCCAACTACTGGGGCAAGGACCACGTCTATCACCACACCGTCTCCATGCCCATGCTCTACGCCCTCTACGAAGGCCTGCGAATCGTCCTCGAGGAAGGCCTGGAAGCGCGATTCGCCCGCCACCAGCGCAACGCCCTGGCCCTCCGCGCCGGCCTGGAAGCCATGGGTCTCAAGGTCATCTCCAACAAAGACCACCGGCTGCCCCAGATTACTCCCGTGGAGATACCCGCTGGCGTTGACGACGCCAAGGTCCGGGGCCGCCTGGTCAACGAGTTCAAGACAGAAATCTCTCGCGGCCTGGGCAAGTTCGGCGGCAAAATCTGGCGGATTGGCCTTATGGGCGAGACCAGCACCCCCGCCAACGTCTACCACGTCCTCTCCGCCCTGGAGAAAATTCTCCCCGAAAACGGCTACGAGGTCCCCGTCGGCGCCGCCACCTCCGCCGCCAGCAAAGTCCTCGCCAAGTCCTAGCCTTTCGAACCCATCAGACCAGCCACGACACGCCATCCAACAGGGTGTCGTGGTTTGTTTTCAGGAGGCCTTATGCCCCCCGTTAAAATCGCCGTCATTCGCGGTGACGGCATCGGCGTAGACGTCATCGAAGAAGGCCTCAAAGCCCTCCGCGCCGTCGGACGCCGACATAACATCCAGTGGCAGTTCATCGAATTCCCCTGGGGTTCCGACTACTACTTCCAGCACGGCGCCATGATGCCCCGCGACGGCCTCGACCTCCTCCGGCCCTTCGACGCCATCTACTTCGGCGCCGTCGGCCACCCCGAGATCCCTGACCACGTCACCCTGGGCAACCTCCTCCTCCCTATGCGCCGCGGCTTCGACCAGTACGTCTGCCTGCGGCCCGCCGTCCTTTACCCGGGCGTCGCCTCCCCCCTCGCGGGCAAAAAGCCCGGCGACATCAATATGGCCGTCATTCGCGAGAACACGGAAGGCGAGTACGCCAACGTCGGCGGCTTTCATTACGCCGGCCTGCCCCAGGAGATGGCCCTTCAGACCTCCGTCTTCACCCGCCATGGCTGTGAGCGCGTCATCCGGTTTGCCTTCGACCTCGCCCGCAAACGCGGCGGCAAGAAGAAGGTAACCTCCGTCACCAAGTCCAACGCCCTGAGTTATAGCATGGTCCTCTGGGACAACGTATTCAAAGAGGTCGCCCGCGGCTATCCCGACATTTCCACCCACTCCCTCCTCGTCGACGCCGCCTGCATGGACTTCATCCGACGCCCCGAGTCCTTCGACGTGGTTGTCGCCAGCAACCTCTTCGGCGACATCCTTACCGACATCGGCGCCATTATCACCGGCAGCATGGGCCTGGCCGCCAGCGCCAACATCAACCCCGAACGCAAATTCCCCTCCATGTTTGAGCCTGTCCACGGCAGCGCGCCGGACATCGCGGGCAAGGGCATCGCCAACCCCCTGGCGGCCATTCTCTCCGCCGCCATGATGCTCCGCCACCTCGGCCACGACCCCGCCGCCGACGCCATAGACGCCGCCGTCCTGGCCCTCCTCCACCGGGGCCACCCCCTCACTCCCGACCTAGGCGGCAAAGCCGCCACCAAACAGGTGGGTGACGCTGTAGTCAAAGCTCTGGAGTCCTAGATACGCTTCTCGTTGGATAAGGTTTCACTGTGGCTTCGCTCCTTTGGTGGGCATCTGGATGTCTCTTCTGGTCCCCCCTCTTCCCCTATTGCAATAGGAGAAGAGGGGGATAGGGGGTGATGAGGTGATCTAATTTTCTCTTCCCCTTCCAGCAGGAAGGGGCCAGGGGATGGTATCCCGACTATGAAAAGAATCGCTTTACATTCAAAGTCCAATAGAGGATCAGACGCCCTATCCCCGGCTGCTAGACAGCAGCTAGCCGCCCTCCAATCTCGCATCATCCGCTGCAAAAAATGCCCCCGCCTCGTCGCCCACCGGCAGGCCGCCGCCCTCCAAATACCCCCTCGATACGCAGGCTGGGACTACTGGGCAAGACCCCTGCCCTCCTTCGGCGGCCCCAACGCCCGGCTCCTCATCCTCGGCCTCGCCCCCGCGGCCCACGGCGGCAATCGCACCGGACGCATGTTCACCGGCGACCGCAGCGGCGACTGGGTCTACGGCACTCTCCACAAATTCGGCTTCGCCGCCATCCCCACCTCCGACCACAAAGACGACGGCCAGCGCCTAATCGACGCCTATATTACCGCCGCCCTCCACTGCGCCCCGCCCTTAAACAAACCCACCCCCGAAGAACTCGCTAACTGCCAGCCGTATCTCCTCAACGAACTCAAGCTGCTAAAAAACGTGCGTGTAGTAGTGACCCTGGGTAAAATCGCCTTCGACGCCTACCTGGCCGCCTGCGCCAAACTAGGCATCGAAATCCCCAAGCCCCGGCCCAAATTCGGCCACGCCGCCGCCTATACCATGCCCAACGGCGTCACCCTCATCGGCTCCTACCACCCCAGCCAGCAAAACACCTTCACCGGCAAGCTCACCCGCCCCATGTTTGAAGGCATCTTCTCTGAGGCTAGGCACTTAATTAACCAGCCCTAGCGCCGCCCAATAACGTAGGGGCGCGGTCGCCGCGCCTTTCCTCCCCCTCCCCCCTACCACCCCGCGCTAGTGTCATTCGACCCGTTGTTTGTCAGCCTCGTCTGCCCCGTCCCGTCCGGCTCCACCAAAAACAGCTGCGCGTTGCCGTGCAGGTAAGACGTGAACACAATCCACCGCCCGTTCCTGGACCACGACGGCCCCACGTCCCGCACAGCGTTCTGCGTCAGCCGAGTCAGCCCCGAGCCGTCGGCCTTTACCCCGTATATCTCCGGGTTGCCGTCCCGCTGCGACACATACGCCAGCCGCTTGCCATCCGGCGACCAGGTTATATTCGACTCGATGTGCGCCTGCCCCGCCACCACCACCCGCGCCAGGTCTTTGCGGCGCAGCACGTGTATCTCCGCGCTGTCGCGGCCCTGGGCAAAGAACGCTATCAAATCACCTCTCGGCGCCCACACCGGCCCCCAGTTCTTTGATGTGGTCAGCCGCACCATATTCACACCATTCGGGTTACGAAGGTACAGCCCCGGGTTCCCTCCCTCAGTAATCGCGAACACCAGCCACTCCCCGTCCGGCGACCAGTTCCCAAGGTCCTCCCTCTCCTCGCTGTCCGTGACCCGTATCAGCTCCTCATCCTTCAGGTCGACGACGTAGACGTCCGGCCTGCCCTCCCGGTCCGCCACAAAGGCGATCCGCCTCCCATTCCTGGACCATCGTGGCTGCTCAATATTCAGGCTGGCGAATACCTCCGGCGTCTTATCCTCGCCCTTCCTGTCCACAATCTTCAAATACGAGCGTCCCGCCTCTTTCGACAGGTATAAGACCCTGTCCTGCCTCGGCGACCACCTGGGTTCCGACTCCTCCAGCAGGCTAGTGGTCAGCCTCTCCGCCCCCGCGCCATCGCTGTTTATCGAATACACCTCCTGCGCGCCGTCCCTGTCCGATATGAAGACCAAGCGGCTGGGGGTGCGCGAGCAGCCCGCCAACACAAAAACTGCCAGGGCGGCCATCGCCAGCCCCAGGCGCAGAAGCATGGCCCTCTCTAAAAGAGAACTCATCCAACCCATGATAGCGAATGTCCCGACCCTTCCTGAATGGAATTTTGAACATAGATAGGGCAAAATTATGTCAATGCCTTGCTAGGAGTCCCCCAATGAAATCCAGCTTTCGGTTCGTCGACAGCGACATGCACATCATGGAGCCCTGGGACATCTTTGACCGATATCTAGACAAAAAATTCCGCCACCGCGTCTCCGTCCCCATCGACAAAGACGGCCGTGCCCGACGCGGCGTCGTCATGATCGACGGCCTCCCCCGCTCCGCTGACGACGACATCGAGCAGTTCCGCAAGCGACCTATAACCACCAAATCAGGACCCGCCAAGTCCGACTCCACCCAGCCCCTCTCCGGCTCCCGCATCGCCGGCCGCCTCGATTTCGCTATCCAGCGCGGCTACGACGCCCAGGCTCAGGTCATGGCCATGGAGATGGAGGGCATCGATATCGCCGTCCTGTTTCCCACCCTCTACCTAAACGTCATCGCCCGCGACGACATGGACCCGCAGCTTTCCCTGGCCCTATGCCAGGCCTACAACAACTGGGTCCACGCGTTCTCTCAGCACAGCCCTGACCAGCTAAAATTCGCCGCCATCCTTCCAGTCCACGACGTCAACCTCGCCTGCCGGGAATTGCAGCGATGCGTCAAAGAGCTGGGCGCCGTCGGCTCGTTTATACGACCCAACATGACCAACGGCCGCTACTGGCATTCCAACTACTGGTCTCCCCTTTACTCCCTCCACGAAGAGCTGAACGTGGCCTGGTGCTTTCACGAAGGCACCGGCGCCTGGTACTCTCACATGAACGACCTCTACGGCGAGAACCGGTTCTATCGACACGTCGCCAGCCACTGGATCGAAATGCAGCAGGCCCTCATCGCCCAGATCATCGGCGGCGTCTTCGAGTTTCACCCCAGGCTGCGCGTCGGCTTCCTGGAGGCCCAGAACTCCTGGGTGCCCGGCATTCTCACACGCATCGAATGGGACTACCCCCAGTACCGCGACACCCATGCGCCCTATCTGAGCCTTACGCCTAAGGAGTACTTCCAGCGCAACTGCTGGGCCGCCGTCGAAGGCAGCGAGCCGGAAATCGAGCCTACCGCCGGCCTCATCGGCGCCGACCGCATGTGCATCTCCACCGACTATCCCCACTTCGACTCCAACTTCCCCAACGTGTCGGAAAACCTGCTGCGCGGCGTCTCCAAAGAAACCGCCGCTAAAATCCTCGGCGGCGGCGCGTCCCTCTACGCCCTGAGCGAATCCGACTTCAAAAAAGCCGACGCCGCGGCCTCCCGCCTCAAACAGAAAACCCGCGCACCGGCCAGCTAAGCCCCCATGCATGGGAAGGACATGGTGGAGCAAGCTTGCTCCACCATGTCCCCTAATCTGCCTAAACCGCGGGCGACTCCCAGTCGTCCTCAGCCGTGATCCCTCCGTCCGTCCAGGTCCAGATGATCTTCTGGTAGACAAAGCTCACGTGCTCTCTGGTCTCAGTGGCGGTGCCACCCTCGTTCTGCAGTCGAACAGAGGATATGTGGGCGTTCTCCAACTTGATGGTGAAGTATTGCTCCTCCTTGCCGCCCTTGCCGGGCTTATAGAAGCGGAGCTCCACTTCCTTGATCTGCTCGTTGTTGACCAGCGCCTTAAAGATCAGCGGCGTCGACTTGTCTATCTCTTTGGTGATGGTGATAGGCTTGTGCTGCCGCTTGCCGGTGGGCAGTCCGGAGGCCGCGTCCCTGGGGCTGACGATTTCGTGGTTCATGCCAATAACCTCTATCCACCCCTCAAGGCCGGACCGCATGACTCCGCCCGGGATTGGTCCCTTCTCGCCAGTCAACTTCATGAATATGGTTGGCTGCTCCGCCCGCGCCGGGGCGGCGCTATTGGCCCCCAGGGACGCCATGATTCCTACCGCCAGCAGCAATACGAAGAACAGCGGAACAAGAACATTCCTTCTCACAGTGCACCTCCATCAGGTTAGAATGGCGGGCATTATAGGCAACCTTCAGAGGTGCGCAATCGTCCAAACGGACAGGGGTCAATCGAAAATCGAGGTCAGCACGGAATCAAGGCCCCGCCCTGATCCCTCTCAGGGGCTTCTCTTCATTGCAGTACGCCCCTGGTGTAGGCAAAGAAGAGTCCCGAACCTGGTCCTACCCCGAGCTAACAGGGTCGCTTCCATTAGTGGCCCTCACGGGCCATATCATGCTTTAGTCACACTGGTAAGCTACAGGCTTACAAAACAACCGGCGCGTTAATCCACTACAACAGGTCCTGTTACGCAGTCCGCGACGGCCAGCGCATATTGACCTCCTCCAAAGGACGGATTCTCAACTAGCTGTGTAAATGCCTCGTCTAAGCACTCGCGCAGTGCTGATGGGTCAAAAATCCCTAGCCCAGGCGGCAGCGTCTGTGCCTGGGTCTGTCCGGTCAGCGCAAGTAGCAACGCCAAACTCATTGCTAAAGCGGCTATCAGTCCTCCGGCCCTCACCCTTTTCATCTTCCGCCCCCCTTCCCCGTTTTCCACACGTGCGTTAAGCAACCCGCGCTCGGAGGGAATGTAACAGTAAGTTCGCTTTATGTCAACCACAAGTTTATATATGTGTCTAATTAATAACGATTTCTGTCATAAAATCTAAATATTTGGGATTTCTCAACCTTGCCTATGTCGGCCTCTTGAATTAGCGGTTATGCGAGAAAGGCTTTGTCTTTTCATTCACGGGCATCAGCTTCCAGTATCACGACCGGCGGCTGCCGCAAAGCGCTCCGAAGGAAACAAATCGGGGAGAGATACATCATCAACTTTTTATCCACTTGGCTGATGGAAGATTGCTGTAGCCTTTGTTAGACTCTACGTCGTTGTTGCGTGGTGGCGGTGGAGGACGATGGGCCGTGGGTCTAGGACCTGCCGGAACGCCGACTGTTTGCCATTCCGCAAATCTCGCCGTTCTCTGGAGGTCATATGGAGGCCCTGGAATCCGCCACGTCCCGCGACGGGCTGCGTTTCTATCACCGCATCATCCCCCATCCTCAGCCTGAGTTCCTGCCGGTATTGTTTGTCAGCGGCGCCTTTCAGACCATGGACTCCTGGGCGCGCTTTGCGCGAGTTTTCGCGCGGCACACCACCGTGCTGCTGGTGGACCCGCCCGGCATGGGGCAGTCCGGCGTCCTCCCGCCCAGCCACGGCGTCGATTTTTTGGCCGGGTGCCTGAAGCAAGTGCTGGACGAGCGCGGCATAGACCGGGCCAATGTAGTCGCGGCGTCTTACGGCACCCCCAGCGCCTTCCGCATGGCGCAGCTTTATCCCGATAGAGTAGCCCGTGTAGCGCTGGGCGGCACCATGAGGGAACTGCCTGTCCATCTCCGCAAGAGGATCGCCGATACCGTCGAAACGGCTCTCAGAGGTGACCGCGTGCTGCTTGCCGATAAGATTGTGGAAGGGATGCTGTGCCACGACCCGGACAGACCCATTGACCGCCGGGACCTGGCGGCGCGGGTCTTGGGGGCGGCATTCGTAGAATGTCCGATTTGGAGCTGCGGCAGTACGCCGCCAACACGCGTCGCTTGCTAGACCACGAACCGCTGAATCTGGACGTGCCGGTGAGCGGACCGGAGGGTCTGGTGTTCACCGGCGAACACGACGTCTTCACCACCCCGGACCATTGCCAGGATATCGCGGGCGCCTTTGACCATGCGTGGCTCACCACCATCCAGCGCGCCGACCATCTATTCCATATCGAGCAGTTCGATACGGTGGTGGAGTTGCTGCTGCGTTTCATGCGAGGCAGGGTGCACGGGAGCATAGCAGGCTGCGAGGCCCTGGCGCCCGTGGGCCGTCTTAGTATTTCTGCCACAGACCGAATATACGTGGGAGATTAAATCACGGGCTTCACTGGCTTTGCAGAAAAACCCACATTAGCCCTATGGTGATACCATCCTGCCATGTGGCTACAGTGACGCTACTTATTCAATCCCCTCTGCAAGCCCCTAAGATACCGAATGTGGCCCACATGCTCGCCAATTTCGCAGAACAGGTGCGTCCACATCCTCCCCACTGTGTACCCATGCCGACGCGGGTTGTCCGTCTTCGGCATCACGTCATAATCGCCCGCCTTCAAGTCCCTCACGTATGCCAGCGACTGCGCTCGCACCGCCTCCTTGTACGACCACACCTCCTTCATCGGCGGCAGCACAAAGGCCGACAGCTCCGCCTTCCCATACCGAGCCCCCGTCTGGTCTCCCGGTATCCCCCACTTCTTCGACCACCCATCCCTAACAAACACATGCGGCGCCTTCCTGGCGAATTCATTAACCCAGAGGTCCTCCGCCCGATTCATATGCCAGAAGATAAACCCAATGGAATTCGTTTCATCGCTAGGCCGCCACTCCAACTCCTTCTTCGTCAACCCTTCCATGGCGTTACGCAAGTCCCGGTCCAACTCCTCAAAGGTCAATACCACCATCGAATTCAAGTCCATGATCAGCCTCCTAATATTCGTAGAACATCCTCTGAAGCTCTCCCTGCTCCTTCGTCTTCGTCAACCCCAGCATCAGCAGCACCCGCGCCTTCTGCGGCAGCAGGTTGTCGCACACCACCAATCCCAGCTTCCCCTTCTTCGGCGTCAGCATTACCCTCCCCGTGTTCACCCTCGACGCCAGCACCACCGCCACACAAGCCTTCACCGCCCGCACCGCCGCCGCCTCCACCCACGGCGTCGTGTTCCCCGACCCTAACCCCACCAGCACCAGCCCGTCCGACTTGCTCTTCGTTACCGCGTCCACCAATAACCCCGACGCCCCTGTGTAGTTGTACACCATCTCCACCCTCGGCATCTCCTTCAGCCGCCCCACGTTGAACTCGCTCGTCGATGTATGCCGCTTATCCGGCCTTCGATAGAACCTCACCTCGTGGTCCGAGTCGGCGTACCCTAACAGCCCCAGGTCGTAAGACTTGAACGTCTCCACCCTATACGTGTCCGATTTGATCACATCCCGCGCCGAGTGTATCTGATTGTTCAGCATCACCATCACCCCTCGACCCGCCGCCTCCGGGCTGGCCGCCGCCTGTATCGAGTTCAGCAGGTTTATATGCGCGTCCGTCCCCACCGCCGACGCCGGCCGCATGGCCCCTGTCACCACCACCGGCTTGTCGCTCTTCACCGTCAGGTGCAGAAAGAACGCCGTCTCCTCCAGCGTCGCCGTCCCGTGGGTCAACACCACCCCGTCCACACCCTCGCCGCTCAACACCTTATTTATGCGGCGCGCCATATCCAGCCAGTGCAGCGGCGTTAGCGCTCCGCTGGCTTCATTAACGATGTCCTCGCTCTCCACCTTCGCCCACTTTTTCGCCTCCGGTATCTGACCCAATAGCTCCGCCACCGGTATCCGATGCCCCACCTCCGGGTACGTCGTGTAGTCCAACCGATGCGGCCCAATGCTGGCGATGCTTCCCCCCGTCCCCAATACCATAACCGTCGGCTTGCGCGCCATATCTATTTCTCCAATAAAAATGCCGCCATTCTACGACTACACCACCTCCCTCTCAAGCGCACCTTGACGCTCCCACCTGCCCAACTGATAATTCACCCAACCATAAATCCCTCACTGGAGGCCACATGCCCCGCTCCAAAAAGACCACCGGCAGCCACCTCATCGCCCGCGCCCTCAAGGCTGAAGGCGTCACCCCCTTCTTCGGCATCGCCGGCGACCACATCCTCCCCGTCCTCGACACCATGGCCGACTATGACTTCCGGTTCATCGACACCCGCCACGAGCAGGCCGCCTCCTTCATGGCCGACGCCTATGGCCGCATTACAGGAAACCTCGGCGTCGTCATGGCCACTACCCCAGGCATGGCCAACGCTATCCCCGGCATGGCCAACGCCCTCCACTCGGAAAGCCCCATGCTCTCCATCGGCGGCTCCGCTGAGGTCGCCGAGCTTGGCAAAGGCGCCAACCAGGAGATCGACCAGGTAAATCTCGCCGGCGCCGTCACCAAAGGCTCCTGGCTGGTCAACGACGCCCGACGCATCCCCGACATGATCTCCATGGCCGTCCGCACCGCCTACTCCGGCCGCCGAGGCCCCGTCCACCTCACCATACCCCTCGATGTTCAAGAGCAGTCTGTCGACGAAAGCGAAGTGACCCTCTATCCCACCGGCCCTCTGCGCGAGTCGACACAGGTGCTAGCCAGCGGCGCTCAAATCCAGCAGGCCATTGCCCTCCTCAAGCAGGCCAAGAAGCCCCTTATCATCGCCGCCGCCTCCGCCGCCTACTCCCCGGACGGCTCCGCCCTCCAGCGCCTCATCGAGACCACCCGCATCCCTCTCCTCACCGCCGACCACGCTCGCGGCCTTGTCTCCGACGACCATCCTTACTGCCTCGGCTTCTTCGACAGCGCCCTCAACTGGTCCGCCAAGCTCACCGGCCAGGCCGACGCCGTCCTTATCCTCGGCAAAAAGTTTGATAATAGCATCCGATACGGCGCTGTCTATAACCCCAAGGCCAAACTCATCCAGGTCGACCCCTCCGCCACCGAAATCGGGCGCAACCACGCCGTCGATGTCGGCATGGTCGGCGACATCCAGACCATCGTCGGCCAGCTCGCCGACGAAGCCTCCGGCCACAAATGGCCCGACCACAAGGCCTGGATTAACGAGATGCGCGCCCAGCGGGAGGCCCAGATGGAGTGGTACGAAAGCAAGGCTGTTCCCAACACCCCTATGCACTCCACCTACGTCCACAAGACCCTCAGCCAGTTCCTCAAGCCTGATGACATCCTTGTCTGGGACGGCGGCGACTTTGGACACTTTGGCCGCGCCTATCACCCCGCCCGCAAACCCCTGAGCTGGTTCTATTTCGCCCAGTTCGGCACCCTGGGCAACGGCCTGCCCACCGCCATCGCCGCCAAGGTCGCCCACCCCGACCGCCGCGTCGTCCTCATGGCCGGCGACGGCGGCTTCGGCTTCACGGCGATGGAGTACGACACCGCCGTCCGCCACAACCTCCCCGTCGTCGGCGTCCTAGGCAACGACGCCTGCTGGGGCATCGACTACCACATCCAGGTCCAGATCTATGGCCGCGCCGTCGCCACCAACCTCCTCCAGACCCGCTACGACAAGGTCATCGACGGCCTTGGCGGCCTGGGCCTCCACGTCCAGCGCCCCGAGCAGCTAGCCCCCGCCCTCAAAAAAGCCTTCGCCTCCAACAAGCCATCCCTGGTCAACGTGGAAATCATCAACGGAATCAGCCCCCGCGCCGAAGCCGCCATCTCCCGATGGAAGGAACGCAAAGGCCACGATGTTTAGCCTTTCGGCTAGACTCACCTCCTTTCTGTTCTTTTACCCCTTGATCATCTGGTAGCGATTGAGGTTTGAGATGGAAAATGGGGCTGATGGATTCCAAGCTAATTCCTTCTCCCTTGATGGGAGAAGGTGCAGAGCCTGTCCTGAGTATGCCGAAGGAATGAGGGTGAAACACTGGAAGTACAATGCTGTGTCAGAGCCACCTGCCATTAGAGTTTCATAGTACTAGCCATCTTGCGGGAGCAGTGGAAATCTTCATGTCACGCCAAGCCTTCAAAGAAGCCTCCCAATTCTTCGTCGATACCGTCGCCCGTATCCCCGCTGGCCGCTGGGACTCCCCCGCCCTCGGCGTCTGGACCGTCCGTGAGCTCGTCGGCCACACCAATCGCGCCCTTCTCACCCTTGAAGACTACTCCGCCCATCCCTCCTCCACCCTGGACATCCAAAGCGCCGCCGAGTATTACATCAAGGCATCTAAGCACGCCGACCATGCCGATATCGCTGAACGAGGCCGCGAGGCCGGCAAAGCCCTCGGCCCCGACCCCCTCAATACCGTCCGCGGCACCCAATCCCGCGTCCTCGCCCTTGTGGCCCGCCTAGACCCGGCCCAGCCCATTGCCTCCCGCTTCGGCGGCATCCGCGCCGACCACTTCATTGAGACCCGCGTCTTCGAGCTTGTCATTCACACTCTTGATATCGCCCAGTCCTTAAATCTGAAGGTCAATCCTCCAAAGTCCGCCCTGGCCCTGACCCTCAGAATCGCCTCCGACATCGCCGCCGCCACCGGCAAAGGCGTGGATCTGGCCCTTGCCCTCACAGGCCGCCGCCCTCTCCCCAAGGGCTTCTCAGTGCTACAATAACCCCCGCCGCGCTCACTGTTTCGTCATTCCGGCGGAGGCCGGAATCCAGTCCCTTCTCCATGGGTAAGGTAAAAGGGGGTCTCCCATGCGTTTCTGCCGCTTCAAAGCCGCCGAAAAAACCGCCTACGGCATCATCGAAGGCCCCGAGGTCATCGAGCTCCGAGGCTCCCCCTTCGAGCGCTACGACCGCACCGCCGTCCGCCGGCCCCTGGACCGCGTCAAACTCCTTGTCCCCTGCGTCCCCCGCATGGTCTACACCCCTGGCATCAACTACGCCACCCACGCTCAAGACGTCGCCAAAAGGCAGGGCACAGAGTTCATCCCGCCGCCTCAGCCCGTGGTCGACCACCGCTCCCCCAGCGCCCTCCTCGCCCATAACGACCCCATTGTCATTCCCAAAGACTCCTCCGGCGAGGTCCACTTTGAGGGCGAGGTGGTGGTTGTCATCGGCAAGCAGGCGCGAAAGGTCCCCGAGGACAAGGCGCAGGAGCACATCCTTGGCTACACCATCGGCAACGACCTCACCGACCGCGCCTGGCACCGCGCCGACGGCACCAACTGGCGCTCCAAAAACGCCGACACCTTCAAGCCCGTCGGCCCCTGGATAGACACTTCCGTCAACCTCAACCTGGCTTACACCGCCGTCTCCCTCAACGGCAAAAAAGTCTCTGAGTTCACCACCAACGCCATGCTCTTCAGCCCCGCCCGCGTCGTCAGCCACATCAGCCGGTACGTCACCCTCTATCCAGGCGACCTCATATTTATGGGCACCGACGGCCATACCGAGCCCATCAAACCCGGCGACACCATAGAAATCGAAATCCGAGGCCTGGGCTCCCTCCGCAACCCCGTCACCGCTGAGCAATAGACGGCACATAAGCGCTGACCTGCAACTCTCTCCTGTCATTGCTGAGCGAACTCCCGATGTACTCGTCGGGACGCAGTCGAAGTGTCTATGCCCACAACCAGCCTCCCGCCTGGCCCCTCCCATCAGGTCCTCCCCCTTTTCCTCGTGAGGAAAAGGGGGAGTTAGAGGGGGAATTGGTGCATTATTTATTCTTCCCCTTCTTCCAGCAGGAAGAAGGGGCCAGGGGATGATGGTATCCCGCAAGTTGAAACTTTCGCGTCTAGATATTAACCTTTGAGCGCGTCCTCCCTATTTGAACCAAGGAGCCCGCCCATGAAAATCAAAGCCGCCGTCCTCTATAAAGTCAAAACCCCCCTCGTCGTCGAAGAGGTAGACCTGGACGACCCCAAACCGGGCGAGGTCCTGGTTAAAGTCGGCGCCGCCGGCATCTGCCGCAGCGACTGGCACTTCATGGTCGGCGAGGCGCCTATGCCCACCCCTGTCATCCTCGGCCACGAAGGCGCCGGCGTCGTCGAGCGCACCGGCAAGGGCGTCACGCGCGTCAAGCCCGGCGACCGCGTCATCCTCTCCTTCGTCTCCCCCTGCGGCCAGTGCCCCTTCTGCGCCACAGGCCGGCCCAACCTCTGCGACGTCCACGTCGCCACCTTCGGCAACATGATGGACGGCACCAAGCGCCACCACAAGAACGGCAAAGACATTGTCCCCTCCTCCAAACTCGCCTGCTTCGCCTCCCACTCCGTAGTCCCCGAGGTCGCCTGCGTCCCCTGCCCTAACGACCTTCCCCTGGGCATCGCCGCCGTCATCGGCTGCTGCGTCACCACCGGCGTCGGCGCGGCCATTAACACCGCCAGGGTGGAACCCGGCAGCACCGTAGCCGTCGTCGGCTGCGGCGGCGTCGGCCTCAACGTCATCATGGGCGCGCGGCTGTCCAACGCCCTCAAAATCATTGCCGTCGACATCAATGACGCGTCCCTGGAGTTCGCCACCCGATTCGGCGCCACCCACACCGTCAACCCCAAACACGGCGACGCCGTCGCCATGGTCAAAAAGCTCACCGGCGGCCTCGGCGCCGACTACACCTTCGAGGTCTACGGCGGCGCTGAGACCTGCGAGCTGGCCTTCAACATGGCGCGAAAAGGCGGCACCGCCACCATCGTCGGCATCGCCCCCACCGGCGACATGCCCCACATCGACGCCACCGCCATCGTCCGACAGGAAAAGACTATGAAAGGCAGCTACTACGGCTCCGCCCGCATGTACACCGACATGCCGAGAATGGTGGAACTCTACCGCTCCGGCAAGCTGGACCTGGACGCCCTGATCACCCGCCACTACAAACTGGACGACATCAACAAAGCCTATCAAGACCTGAACAACGGCGCCGTAGGCCGCGGCATCATCGACCAGTTCTAGCCTACACAGCGCATCTTTCTACCTACCACCTCAAAAAGCAATGGAAGGCGATGGCTCTCGGTGTACCCCTCTCAGGTCCTCCCCCTTCGGCCTGCAAGGCGAAGGGGGAGTTAGAGGGGGTTGTGGTAGTTTATTTTCTCTTCCCCTTCCAGCAGGAAGGGGATAAAGGGGATGGTATCTCGACTAAAACCAACGTTCGCCTGATAGGCAATGGTAGCCATGATATTCCCACGTAACAACCCTGCCCTTTAGTACCAAATCACTCCCTTCGACACCCACAGATAGAAAAGGGCAGGCCGAAGGCTTATACTATTATCATCAAAATTGACAGGACCTTATGTTAAAAACCTTATCCAGCAGCTTTGGCAAGATCTTCGCGCCTAGAAAATCTAAGACGCAGAAAGGCCAGACCCCATCTAAGAAACCCGGCAAGACCGGCAACCGAGTAGCCATCTTTATAGATGGCAGTAACCTCTACCACGCCCTGGACGAAAATTGCGGGCGTATGGACCTGGATTTCAGCGCCTTCATCAAAAAGCTCTGCGGCAACCGTGAGCTATACAGGGCCTACTATTACAACATCCTCCAGGACTCGGACCGGCGCGGCCACGCCTATCAGGAACAGCAGAAGTTCCTGAACACCCTCTATCAGATACCCTACCTGGAAGTCCGCCTGGGCACCTCCAAGTTCCGGGGCGACGTGCTGGTCGAAAAAGGCGTCGACATCATGATGGCCACCGACATCCTCCAGTACGCCTGGCGCGACCTCTACGACGTGGTCATCCTGGTCAGCGGCGATGGCGACTTCGCCTACGCTATCCAGGCCGTCAAAAACTTCGGCAAGCACGTGGAGATCGCCGCCTTCCGCAGCAACCTCTCCCACGAGCTAGCCCAGAACGCCGACTATGTCTTTAACTTCGACCGCAACTATTTCTACGAGCTGTGGGTCGGCGGACACCGCCGCCGCTACCGCGACCAGGACCGCCAGCCCAATCACGAGGAAGTCGGCCATGCCGGCTGGCGTAAGCGCCGCTACCGCAACCCCCCAGCACCGCAACGGCGGTGAGGAGCATAGCCCCGGCCCCAACCGGCCCGCCCCCAACCCCCACTCCTCCTCCTGCTAAAGCCGTCGCTGCCTAACACTCGCCATGCCTAAGGCCACCATCAACGGCGTAGGCATCCACTACGAGGTCACAGGCCGGGGTATGCCCCTGGTCTTCTGCCACGAGTTCGCCGGCGACTACCGAAGCTGGGAGCTACAGGTCCGCTCCTTCTCCCGTCGATACCAGGTCGTCACCTGGAACTCCCGCGGCTACCCGCCCACCGACGTCCCTAAAGACGTTGCCGCCTACTCCCAGGAAAACACCGTAGAAGACCTTCGTGGCCTTTTGGAGCATCTGAACATCCGTAAGGCCTATATCGCCGGCCTCTCCATGGGCGGCAGCGTCACTCTAAACTTTGGCTTCGCCCACCCCCAAATGGCCCTCGGCCTCGTCGTCGCGGGCGCGGGCACCGGCTCCGCCGACCCCAAGGCCTACCGCCCCGAGGTCACCGCCACCGCCCAGCGCTTCCAGGACATCGGCATGAAAGCCGCCGCCGAAGAGTACGCCCGCACCCCAACCCGCCTGCAATTCCTCCGTAAAGACCCCCGCGGCTGGAACGAGTTCAAGGACGCCCTGGCCGCCCACTCCGTCCTCGGCGCTTCTAATACCCTTCGAGGCGTCCAGGGCAAACGCCCCAGCCTCTTCGACCAGGCCTCGCAAATGCGCGACCTCCGCATCCCCACCCTCATCCTCTGCGGCGATGAGGACGAGCCCTGCGTGGACCCCTCCATCTTCATGAAACGAAACATCCACAGCGCTGGCCTCGTCTTCTTCCCCCAGACCGGCCACACCCTCAACCTTGAAGAGCCAGACCTCTTCAACCGCACCGTCCAGGACTTCCTCACCGCCGTGGAAAACGGCTCATGGGCATCTAAGTAGACCCACCTACGACATAATTGTCATTCCGGGCGGAGTCCCGATGAGTACATCGGGACGCAGTCGAGGAATCTGGCCGCTCTAAAGCATTGCTTCCAACATTTATCTACTACGCTTCCCCAGAAATGTAGGGGCGAGGTCTCCTCGCCCTTTCCCCTCGTCCTCTCCCGTCCTGGCCCTCCCCCTACCCCACCAGCCCCTCTACCGCCTCCACCACCTCCCCCAGTCCTCCCACCGTCGCGTCCGGTTTCGGCTGCCCCTCCTCCATCTCCTGCGCCCTCTTCCCGTTTGGCACCCACACTACCCGCATCCCCGCCAGCTTCGCCGCCGCCACGTCGTTCCGAGGGTCATCCCCCACGTGCACCGCGCACTCCGGCGACACGCCTAACGCCTTCATCGCCGACTGATATATCTTCGTGTTCGGCTTAGCAAGCCTCGCCTCATCAGAAAACACCAGCGTATCGAAATACCCCAAAACCCCCATCTGTCCCAGATACTCCCGCATCGTCGTCCCTGACGTCGCCCCCGTGTTAGACACCACCCCCAGTTTATACCCCCTGCCCTTCAGCTCCCCAATCATCCGCGACGCCTCAGGATGCATCGGCGGCGGGTAGTCGAAAAACGCCCTGTCGTAAGCCTGCCCCAGCTCTGCTCGCGCCCGACGTGATATCCTCGACCCCAACCCTGCGCTTATCCGTTCCACAAAACTCCAGATCTGGTCGTCAAAGCTAATATCCCGCCCCGAGTCCCGAATCACCGCGCAGTAAGACAGCGTCTCCCTATACGCGTGCCACAGCCGCTCCTGCGAAAACGCCGCCCCCTCCGCCTTCAAAATCCCCTCCACCCTGTCAATCCGAAGCTGCGCCCTCCTCTCTCCCAACTCCCGGTCGTCGAGAATCAGCGTCTGCCACAAGTCCAGCGTCACTGCCGCCCCTTTTTTCGTTCCCATCTCATTCGACATGCCGCTATGATACCAAATTGAATACAGTCAAACGTGCGCCTCGATTTCTAAATACCCCTACGACGCCATATAGAGGGCGCGACCATCACTCCCGGTGGGTGCGGGACATCTCATCTGGTTCTCCCTCTTCTCCTATTGCAAAGGAGAAGAGGGAGTTAGAGGGTGATAAGGTGATCTTTATTTTCTTTCCCCTTCTTCCAGCAGGAAGAAGGGGACCAAGGGGATGAAGGTATCTCGAATGAAAATAAGGCTGGTTTCCTATACCAAGTCTCCGTTATAGGTCACTGCGGTGCAGAAGTTGCCATCCCCCCACCAACACGCTACATTTACCCCAAACCTTCTCCCTGGAGCGCGTCCATGATCACCCGCGCCGACCTCAAAAAAGCTCTCCCCGACATCACCTCTACCCTCAAATTCCCCGGCCTCCTAGCCCCTGTGGAAATCCTTCGCGACGCGTGGGGCATCCCCCACGTCCGCGCCCAAAACACCCACGACGCCTTCTTCGGCCAGGCCTTCGCCGCCGCCCAGGACCGCCTCTGGCACATGGACTACGACCGACACCGCGCCCACGGGCGATGGGCCGAGTTCGTCGGCAAGCCCGGCCTCGACAACGACCTCCTTATGCGCCGCTTCCGCCTCGACGCCTCCGCCCGCGACGACTACGCCTTCATCGCCAGCGACGCCCGCGCCATGCTCGATGCCTACGCCGAAGGCGTCAACGCCTTCATCCAGACCACCGAGACCCTCCCCGTCGAGTATCAGATCGTCGGCCAAACGCCGGAGCCCTGGCAGCCCTGGGACTCTCTCGCCGTCCTCAAAGTCCGCCACATCCTCATGGGCACCTTCGAGGGCAAGCTCTGGCGCGCCCGACTGCTCCGAAAGCTCGGCCTCAAGAAGACCGCCGCCCTCCATCCCGGCTACCAGCCCGGCCACCTCCAGGTCCT
>Ga0194132_10000647_pt1 | contig 71029 bp, 48 predicted proteins | sample TA2KigOf80mmetaG_FD_148612 | JGI IMG/M metagenome (GOLD analysis project Ga0194132, IMG submission 148612) | Freshwater microbial communities from Lake Tanganyika, Tanzania - TA2015054 Kigoma Offshore 80m | ecosystem: Environmental > Aquatic > Freshwater > Lake | place: Tanzania: Lake...
GTTCGCCGGACGGCACGCTAAAGTGCTGCCAGGTGCCGAAGGTATCGACAAACTTGATGTCCACCATTTTGGCCCCTTGCTTTTTGGCCATCTCAATTACGTTCTTTGCTGTACTCATGGATTAATTATCGAATTCTTTTCAAGTTGCTTGCGTCGCCTTGCCACCTGTGGCTCGCGGCCACAATTATTGACGAAGGCGACGCAAGACTGGTTTAGTATTTTTGCCGCCGCCAATTATGTTGTGTGGTATCCCTCCTCGCCGTGTTCGGCCAGGTCAAGGCCGATCGTCTCGACTTCCTCGGTAACTCGCAAACCGATGACCGCTTTGACAATGAAGGCGATGATTGCGGTTGCGACTACGGACAAGATCAAGGTTACGAGGATCGCCTTGATCTGTGCACCCAAGAGGCCATCGGCGACATTGCCGACGACGGGGTTCACGTCTTTGGTCGCGAGAATGCCAGTCATTAGTGCGCCCAGAGTTCCGCCAACGCCATGGACGCCGAAAGTATCGAGCGCATCGTCGTAGCCGAGCCATTGTTTGAGTTTCCAGCAGGCGAAAAATGGCACCAAGCCTGCGAGGACTCCGATCAACATAGCGCCACCGGTAGTTACGAAGCCGCAAGCCGGCGTAATGACAACCAGACCGGCGACAATGCCGGAACAGAAACCGAGAATGCTCGGTTTGCCCTTGATCAGGTATTCGGACATCGCCCAGACGAAGCCGGCGGTCGCAGCTGCGAGCGTCGTGGTGGTGAAGGCGTGCGCGGCAATGCCATCAGCGGCGAGAGCGCTTCCGGCGTTAAAGCCGTACCAACCGACCCAGAGCATGCCTGTTCCGATCATACAAAGGACCATGCTGTGAGGAGGCATCGGTTCTTTGCCGACTCCAAGGCGTTTGCCCAGAATGAGGCAAAGGATGAGAGCCGACCAACCCGATGACATATGGACCACTGTTCCGCCTGCGAAATCGAGCGCCTTGATGGAGGCGTTGGCGTTGAGAGCGCCGCACATGAAACCATCCGCAGCCCACACCATGTGAGCGAGCGGAAAATACACGGCAAACATCCAGAGGGCGATGAACAGCAGCACCGCGGAATATTTCATGCGCTCCGCAATGGCGCCCACGATAAGAGCAGGTGTGATGATGGCGAATGTAAGTTGGAAAATCGCCCAGATATTGTTTGATATCCAGTTGCTGCCTTGCCCGACGCCGCTGCCATCGACCCCTTTAAAGAGGGCGAAATCCATGCCTCCGAGGAAAGGCGATCCCGCGGCAAACGAAAGACTGTAACCGCAGACCCACCATAGAATGGTCACCATCCCGGCGATGCCTAAACACTGCGCCATTACAGAGAGGACGTTTCTGCGGCGAACCAATCCGCCGTAAAACAAGGCGAGGCCAGGAAGCGTCATGAATAAGACCAAAGCGGTCGAGGCCATTTGCCAGGCATTGTGTCCTGGGCCAGGTCCTGGAATTTTGCTCGGCGCGTTGGTGCTGGCATTGCGCGCGACGTTATTCATATAAGCTTCAAGGTCTTCGAGGCGCTCCTGGACGGATCGCTCCGGGGCCGAATCGGCGCAGAGGCCGCTGGCAACCAGAGCCATCAGTAAGCTGAGGGAGAGGAGTATCTTTTTCATTTTTGGGTTAACTGGGTATTGGGGGTCGTGCAGATTAAACTAAACGGCTTGTTCGCCTTTCTCTTCGGTCCGGATTCGAATCGCTTCCTCAACGGTCGAAACGAAAACCTTGCCGTCGCCGATTTTTCCTGTTTTGGCGGTTTTGACGATGGTCGCGACAGCCGACTCGACTTGGCTGTCCGAGAGGACCAATTCGATTTTGATTTTCGGAAGGAAATCGACCGTGTACTCGCTGCCACGGTAAATCTCGGTATGGCCTTTTTGACGGCCGAACCCTTTGACCTCGCTTACGGTCATTCCCTCAATTCCAATTTCTCCGAGGGCATCTTTTACTTCTTCTAATTTGAAAGGCTTGATAATGGCTTCAACTTTTTTCATACGGTTCAATTCAGATCACTACGTTCTGCTAAATGGTGAGTGGTGGTTTGGACGACGGTTCAACGCTCTGCCTGCTGGCAAACAATCTCGACCGACTTCTCGACGGCTAGTCCTGGCGGAGGGCGTGACAAACAGATCGAATACGAGCAAATCCAGCCAAGATCGGCAAGGTGCTTGTGGCGCATGGCCCATTTAGCAGCGGCAATGCCATTAGTCCTGCTGCGGGAACGGTTGCGCGCAATCAACTCATTGCGAGAGGGTTAACAGAATGAACGAATTGCGGGTCGTCCATGAACGCTATCGCTATTTGAACACGCTGATTTTTTTTAGCCATTAGTTCTGTGCAACGCGCTCTCGCACAGAGCTGAGCATTTTCATATACAAATCTGCCTGAACTGGTGTCTATTAGGTGCACGTGCAGGCCGAAAACAAGATTGAGTTGGATTGGCGCGAGCGGCTTTATGAAGACAAAGCCGCGGAACTTATTCTCTATGGCCGGGCCTTGGGTTTAAGTCATGATGAAGCTGAGGACGTCCTGCAGGAGACATTCTTAGCATTGATGCAGCGCGGGACCGTGCCCGAGCGGCCGGTAAATTATTGCCTCCGATCATTCCGCAATCGCGCGCTGAATTATCGTCGCAGCCTTTGGCGGCGGATGGCTCGCGAATTGGAGTCTGTTCGATGGTTTGAACGGTCGGAAGGTGAAACCACGAGCGAAAGAGCGGCGATGCGATGCCTCATGAAGCTGTCACGCGAGCAACGCGAGGTGATTGTCCTGAAGATTTGGCACGAGCACACCTTCGAGGAAATCGGCGAGTTGCTCGAGACGTCACCGAATACTGTCGCTGGACGGTATCGATACGGGATGCAGAAGTTAATTGCGCACTTGAAAGGAAAAGATCATGAACAATTGGAATCGTTGGGAGAACCCATTGCCCTCCTGGATACCGCGCCGCCCTTCCGCAAAGCTTAAGGCCAGAATCTTCTCCGCGCCTGCCGCACCAAAAGAACCGTCGGTGGCCTTTGGGGGAGGCTGGCGATGGATGGCGCCGGCGATGGGACTGTTTCTATTGGTCGTGGTGCTGAGTCCACGGCACGAGCCGATGGGCTATCTTCCGGCGAACAGCACGAATGACTTGCTCGCAACGCTGGCTAGCCACCATGGCTACGCCTACGTGGCAGCGGCCTTTCACAGCAAACAAAACGGGTTGGACGACGGGTTAGAATGGACCACTAAAACGCGGACGACGTTCCGCACGGGCGGTGGTTTTTCCCTGCTGCGAACGAATAGTTTGATGCAATAAGCATAGCATGCAGTTAAGAGCGCCCGCCTCCATGAACCTCGGTCGTAGGACGGGGCGTCTCGCCTGTCCAGCATTTGCGTGCACCAAAAGCAGGACAGGCAGGACGCGTTGTCCTGCCAAACGGTTCATGGGTGTAATGGTCGAAAATGTGGTTCGGAGACATCTCTCCATGAACCGGCCGCTGTGGTATGGAGTTCCGGCTTCAGCCGGAGCGATTGCATTGCGCAAAATCTGTTTAGGCGCCAGCAAATGCTGCCGCCTAAAGGCGCGACTACATACCGGGAGGTTCATGGAACAGGGCACGTGCAGCTGAAATTGACGGGTTAAGGATGAATAACGACAAATCGAAATCAGATCCCAAACCAGGCGAAGCAAAGACAAAGCCACCGCTGCCAGGGCCGGCGCCCATCGCGCCGAAAACCGCAACTCCAACGGCCTCGGGCCCTCGTTTCGCGCTCTTCCGTAGAATCGACTGGGTCACATTCGGGCTCACGACGCTCCTGACCTTCATCGGTTATTACCTGACGCTGGCGCCGGACCTGACGCTGGAGGATTCCGGGGAATTGGCAGTGGGCTCGTTTTATGCCGGAGTCCCGCATCCACCCGGTTATCCGGTGTGGACACTTTATACGTGGCTCTTCACGTTGATTCCCTATTCGAATATCGCGTGGCGGGTTGCTCTCTCTTCGGCGGTGGCGGCGGCATTTGCGTGCGGTTTGCTGGCGCTGATGGTTTCGCGCGGCAGCAGTCTTTTGCTCGAGGGAATTGCCGAATTCAAACTGATTGAGCGTCGCTGGGAGAATGTGCTCTGCCTGGTCTCCGGCTTTGTCGCTGGCATGTTGCTTGGATTTAACGGGTTCATGTGGAGCCAGGCAGTCATCGTCGAAGTTTACACGTTGAGCGTGCTCTCGTTCATGGCCGTGCTCTGCTGTCTGTTCCGCTGGATTTATGCGCCTGAGCAACGCCGCTATCTGTACTGGGCTTTCTTCTGGTTCGGCATCTGTTTCACGAATCATCAAACATTGATCGTCGCGGCGATGGGAATCGAAATCTTGATTATGGCCGTCCAGCCAAAGCTGGGCCGCGACCTATTTGTTGGAAATAGCATTGTTTATCTGCTCGGGATCGTGGCGAAGGCCGCGGGAGTTCTCACGGCGTTTGATAGCAACCCGCCGTTGTTTGTCATTTACAACTTGGTCGGCGTCGGGTCGATAACGCTCGTTATTTGGCTGAGCATTCGCCTTCGTGTGACCTTTGCCGTCTGGGAGGCTTTATTCCGCGACCTGCTTTTTGCGCTGGGTGTTGTCTATCTTCTAGCGCTGGTCCTAAACCAGATGGAAGTGATCGCCTTGAGCAGGAGGTCAGGGTTCATCGCACACCTCATTGGCCTCGGTGCTCTCGCTTTGTGCGGGCGCATCACTTACCAGGTTTCAAAAGCTAACCTCAAGTCACTTTCTGCCGCGGCCAAGGTTCTGTTGTTCTTTGCTGGCGGGTACGTTCTGATCTTGATGTTAGCGTCGTTTCGGTCGGCGGTATTTCTCCGCCAGAATCTTCCTCTGTTCTATACGTTCCATGCGGTGGGCGCGGGCCTGCTCGTCTCCTCCCTGGCGTTCTTCATCAGGCGGACCGAGCTAGGTTCTGAACTGAAATTCATCAGCGGGCTCGCGGCGGTGTGGATTTTAGGCGCGTCGTTTTATTTTTACATGCCGCTGGCGTCGATGACCAATCCGCCTTTGAATTGGGGTTATCCCAGAACGGTGGAAGGCTTCAAGCACGCGCTTACGCGCGGTCAGTACGAGCAAACAAATCCGACCAGCTCGATTGGCCGGTTCGTGGAACAAATCTGGATGTATGGCGAGGGAGCGTACGACGAATTCACGCCTGTCTATCTGCTGATTGGGTTGGTCCCTTTCTTGTTCTACCAGCGAATGCAGAAACGTGAGCGCGCCTGGTTGATCGGGTTGACGGCGATTGGCCTTTTCTTATCGGTGTTGCTTTTGATCCTGCTCAATCCGAATACCGACATGCAAAGCCGGCAACAGGCGCGCGTGTTTTTCACAGCCTCCCACATCATTGTGGCCATTGCGATCGGTTACGGCGTCACGCTCATTGGCGGAGTGTTAGCGGCGGAATACCAGCGCTACCGGTTCGTCATCTTATGCAGCGGGGCGGTCGCGGCGGCGATTGAACTGTATCATCTCGTCAGCACTTTCGACAAAACGCAGTTTCCGCTGATGCGCTTTTCCGCCGTGCTGGGACTCGCTTCGGCGGCCGTGTTCATCCTGGCGCTGCTCGTGGCTCGGCATCGGCCGATTTTGCCAGTCCTGATCGCCGTCTTCGCGCTCACGCCCGCGCGTTCGATCCTTTCGCATTGGGCGCCGAATGAACAACGCGGACACTTGTTTGGTTATTGGTTTGGCCATGACATGTTCACGCCGCCCTTCGGGATTTATCCCGAGATGGCGCGCAACGCCATTCTGTATGGCGGCACGGATCCGGGACGGTTCAATCCGACCTACATGATTTTTTGCGAGAGCTTTATTCCAGCCAAACACAAGCCGCATGATCCGAACTTCGACCGGCGCGATGTCTATCTGATCACGCAAAACGCGCTCGCCGACAAAACCTACCTCGATTACATCCGCGCCCATTACAACCGAAGCGCCCAGGTTGACCCGTATTTTTTCTCTGACTTAGTTCGGACCGAAAAGGAACGAGTCGAAGGGCGGACGAATCTCCTGGCTCGCGCCTTGTTGCCTCTGGATCGATATTTCACGGACCTTGGCGACCGCATTGAGAGGCGCCGGCGTGCTGAGGGAGTTTACCCTCCAAAAGAAATCCTCACTCCGACAAACGAGGATTCGCAGCAGGCGTTTCACGAATATATCAACGACGCGGCCCGCCGTCTGGCGCATGACCGGCAGTTTCCAAACGAACCCAAACAAGTGAAGCCAGGTGAGGGCGTTAGCTTCACGGAGGACAACCGCGTTCAAGTCAGCGGTCAAGTCGCGGTCATGTCTATCAATGGCCTCCTGACGAAAGTGATTTTTGACAAAAACCCGGAGAGCGAATTCTACGTCGAAGAAAGTTTTCCGTTGGACTGGATGTTCCCGCATCTGACGCCTTTTGGGATCATCATGAAAATTAACCGGCAGCCTGTTCCGGCGCTCACCGAGGGGATGATGTCGAAGGACCACGAATTCTGGAGCAAATACTCCGAGCGTTTGATTGGCAATTGGGTAACGTACGACACGTCCGTGAAAGAAATCTGTGACTTTGCCGAGAAAACCTATCTCCGGCACGATTTCACCGGCTTCAAAGGCGACCGGAAATTTGCGCGCGATGACTTTGCGCGCAAGGCCTTCTCGAAATTGCGGAGCGCCATTGGGTGGCTCTACTGGTGGCGGGTGAGCCACGAATGCCCGCCGGAGCTGCGGCCGAAAGATCTCGCGGATCAACAGCGCTTAATGAAGGAGGCCGAATTTTCACTCAAGCAATCTTACGCTTTTTGCCCGTACAGCCCGGAAGCTCTCCACAAATATGTTACCCTTCTGCTGGGCGCTGGGCGCGTCGATGAAGCGTTCATGATTGCGGAGACGAGCCTTAAGTTTGATCCGGACAGTCCGGTCTTTCAAAGCTATGCCAACCAGCTTCGCGGCATGCGGGGAAACCAGTCGCAATTGATGCAAGCTCAAACCCAGTTTGCTCAGCTCGAACAGCAATTCCGATCTAACCCGACCAACCTGCAACTTGGGCTCCAGTTGGCCACAGCTTACATTCAAATGCAGCAGGGCGAAGCTGCGGTGCCGTTGCTGGAACAAGTTGCGGCGAGCCCACAGGCCGACGTTTCCGTCATGCTCCAGGCTGTTCAGCTGTTCGCCCAGGTCGGACGAAGACCGCAACTGGAGGCGGCCTTGCAAAAAATCAAGCCATTGCTTGGTCCACTGCAGAAACAGTACGAAGCGGACACGAATAACGCTGCGCTAGCTCGGCAATTGGTCTCCGCGTATTTGCTGACGCAGCAAACGAATTTGGCCGTCTCTTTGGTTGATCAATTGGTGTCAGGACCGCAGGCCACAGCCGAAACACTGCTCGATGCGGCGCAAGTCTATAACCAGGTTCATGACCGCTCGAAGTTAGAAGGAACCCTGCAAAAGTTGGTCGCGATCATGCCGACGAGTCCGGAAGCTTGGTACGATTTGGCCGCCGTTCAGGTCACGCTTGGAAAATCTCCGGAAGCCATCGCTTCGTTGAAGAAGGCGATGCAGCTCAGCCAAACGCGGTTTACCAATCAAGCGGGCGCGAAGGATTTGCGCCCCGAACTGGCGGTGGACCCGCGTTTCGCGCCGATCCGGCAATGGCCGGAGTTTCAGCAAATGCTGAAGTGATTGCTCAGGACTTTTGTTTGGGTAAACATGATCCTGTGGTTGGCGTTCGCTGGTCTCGCCGCTGCGCTTGTCTGGGCCAACGTTGGAATCGCAATGTTCCTCGTTACTGCGGCACTGTTCGTTGTGAAGGACGTGATCTTTTCGGTTTGGGCAAAGCGTCAACTTCGGCAAGGCCTTCGTGCCATCGTGACGCGGACATCGGCCGGCGCCAAGCCTCAAAGGTTGTCGGAGCGTTGGAAGGCCCTTTGGCGTTCGCGTTTCACCTCTCCGCAGCCACAAAGCTAGCTACGATCGGGCGATGATCCGACCCGACACCCCAGTTCGGCTGCGTAAGGATGTAGGTTCCGTTCGTATTCCATTCGCGAGCCATTCCACGACTGAGGAGGATATAATCGATTCGGCTGTACGTGTCTTCTTTTCCGTAGTGATGCGTCCAGGTGATATGGCGCGGTTCGAACTGCGGATTGGGATTTGGCTGATCGTCGCCGTTTCGTTCGGCTGGCCGCGTGTCGGTTAAGGCCGCTCTGCCGCGGCCGATGATAATGCGAGTGGAGCGCGAATCCTTCACATCGTTCAGGTCACCCAGCACGATCAGATTCACCTCGGGATTGGCTTTGAGCCTCGCGTCAATCTTCTCGCGCAGAATCAGCGCCTCCTGTTCGCGCATCTCGGCCTCATCGGCCACGGCCACCGCGCGCCGCGATTTGAGATGCGCCGCGAACAGGGTGAATCGGTACTGCGCATTAACTTGAATATCGATCTCCGCAAAGCCGCGGCTCACTCGGAAACGCCGGCCACTCAGCAGAAAGCCTTCGTTCGTGTGCGGACGGCGCGCGACGATCGGAAACTGACTTAACACGGCGACGTAAATGTTCGTGTCAAAACCAGACGCGTGTTCCCAGTGAGGGTAATCGAGGCCGTCGGCCTTGAGCGCAGATCGAAGCTCCAGGAGCGCGTTCGTATTCCCAATTTCCTGGAGAGCGAGCACGTGCGGGCGCATGGCCCGAATGCTCTCCCTAATCTTGGCCTTCGAAGCGGGTGATTTCGCGGGGCGCGTGCCAGAAGGGGCATCGATGTAATTCTCCACGTTGTAGGTCGCAACCGTAAATGTGCCGGCCCCGATGGCAATCGCAGGGACCAAGCATAGAACCGCGGCCAAGACCAAAGAGGAACGGCCATTGCGCAAATGCATGAGGGAGATTTAGTCGCAGCAATGCAGGAAGTCAAAAGACAATCGGACCAGCAGTTCTCATTATGGTCCCCAAATGGAACTGCTGCAATCGGTCGTGGCATGGTTTGCCTTGCCCCGCGGCGTTCACAGGCAACCAAGTGAGGTTGGGTGGAGTGAAGCGTCTCAGGTTTTGTGGCGCGACAAACGCCTTCAACCAGTGCTACCCAGTTCCGCGAAAAGCTAAGGCAGCAGCGCCAACGAGTCCGGCATCATTGCCCAGTGCGGCCTTAACCACAGCGATTTCGTGGCGTGGAATCATGGCGGCTGCGTCGATGCTTTGCTGAATGGCGCTGGCAAAGAGCCGAAAATGGTCGTCGATGATTCCGCCGCCAAGAACGAAACGCTGCGGCAGAAACGTGTGCAGGAGAGCCCAAGCTGCGCAAGCCGTGGCGTCCAACGCTTGGTCGATGATGGCTTTGGCGCGGCTGTTATTTACCGAGGCCGCGACAAAAACGTCACGCGCGGTGTGAAAGCCATGTTCCTGCCCGGCTTTCTCGATCGCCGCGCCAGACGCAATTGATTCCAGGCAGCCGCTGCGGCCGCAATAACACACGGCCCCGCCTCGCATGACCGGCACGTGACCGATTTCCGGATGCTCACCTGCGGCGCCCCGGAACACGGCGTTGCCGCTCAGGGCCGCGCCACCAATGCCGGTGCCGAATGTCAGCATCACGACTGGATCAAACCCGCGCGCCGCTCCGGCCAGTGACTCGCCTAGCAAGGCGGCGTCCGCGTCATTTTCGAGATAAACGGGCAACCCAACTCGGCTCTGGAGCGACGTGATGAGATTACCGCCTTCCCAACCTGGAAGTGTGTACGGATTGTTCACCAGGCCGGTTCGAGGATTCACGGGCCCGGCGCAGCCGATGCCTAGGCCGGCCAGCGCGGAAAACTCGAGCGCTTGCGCGCGCAACAGTTCGCCAAGAGTAAGCGTGATCGACGATACTGCGCTCTGAAACTCCTTCGGGGTTGCGAACGACTGCCGGCACACGATTTGGCCACTGCGGTCGACAAGGCCAACGGCGATCTTCGTTCCGCCAATGTCGATTCCTGCTGATAGGCGGCGTTGCTCACTCATGTCTGCGCATTATCCTAAGGGGCAGTTGAACCGCGAACAAACACTATGCTCTTTATCGCAATAGATTTCCGGATAGGCAGGGCAGGCGCTGCTGCCTTCCGGTTTAGCGTAGCGCAGACTTTCAGTCTGCTGTATCGCAGAATTGTATTCTGCGGATCGTCCGCAAGTTCGAGCGTCCTGGAATGTGCGGACGGTATGCCGATTGCAAATCGGCGATACAGCAGACTGAAAGTCTGCGCTACGACGAAGGCAAGCGCGCTAACCATGTGGGCCGCGCTTCCGGCAAACCAGTGCTAGCAGATGCGAAACCCGAATGAGCACTCTCGGCGAGCCTCCTGGTTTGCTTACGAAATCGCTGCTAATCTTCTTTCATGAATTATTTCGTGTGAGCCAAGGGTAATAGTTCGAACTTTCCTTCCCATCCCAAACTTGCGGCGGTCCTTTTCGGAAATTCCCAGCCTTGGTCGTCGGCGTGAGATTGATAAAGACGAATCTTGGAACGTTCTGCCGCCATTGCGACCGCTTGGGGCACGTCCAGGAAGCGCAGCACATTCAAATAATCCGGCCCATCCCGATGCGAGTTGGGCACGTTTTGAAATTCAAGCTGACTGACATTTGGTTCAAAAAGGGAAGCATAAAGACCGTTCACCGCCATCGAACCTTTCGCGCGCAACGACACGGGCGCGTTTCTCAATCCCTCAAGGGAGCGGAGCGCCTGAATGCCGCGTCGAATGTCCCAAACACGCATTGCGTCCACGGTCTCGCCCAAAAGCATATACCTGCGACGCTGTTGGAGACGTTTGGCTTCGCTCAAGTTTGAGGCCGTTGGCCCGATGCCCCGCGGCGCGATCCACGCGAAGGCGGTGCGCTGGCTGGCTAACTCTTCTTTGATCGAAGCGAAACGACTCCCTGAAACTGCGAACTTCGTTGAGCTAGGGCCGGCCAGCGTCTCAATCTCTTGTTTGGTAAGGCTCTGAAAACTCTCGCGAAGCAGAGCCGTCCAATCCGCCCAGTCCTCATCATCCATGATCTGCACAACGAGCCGTTCAGGTTTGGCACGTGAATTCTGAAGCAGGTAGATCGGCAGTTGGACACTCGGCTGACTCGAATATTCGCAGGCTCGCAAAAGGATGCCATCATCATCGACCGAAACGAGCGGTTGCATAGTGAGTGAAAGCGCTTGATCGGGCCAAGCGCGGAAAACCTTTTCCTGCAGAGCCGCCGTCCACGCTTGGCGTTGTTCGGTCCACTGCGATGCGGAAACGGGAACAGTTGGTTTTGGCGCGAGCGGAACGAATGTTTCGTGAATCCTGCTGGTCCGTTCATCGGCGGGCAACGTCTCGAATACTTTGAGTTGATCGGGCGTGAAGAAACGCCGGGCCGCCACTTCAATGACGGGGTCCTCGCCTTTGAGATGCCGGTTAAACCAGCGAAACACGGGCAATTGCAAATCTTGCGTGTCCTTGTGCGGCCCTTCGGTAATCAGCAAACCCAGAGAGTTGGTCGCGCCATAAAGCTTGTAGATGTTCGCAACCTTGGCATGGATGCGAGCGACTCCGTCCAAGGGAAAGATCCAGTCCTTGTCCGAATTGCAGATCAATAACGGCCGCGGAGCAGCCAGCGCCGCGACCATCGCGTAATCCCAGCGAAAGGTATTCACGATGAACATGCAATCGCAGTGGCCTTCGACGGCGCCATCGACGACATGATTCTGAAGGTCCGTGATCCCTGCCACGGGCGCGGCGACCTTGATGCGATCATCGAGCGCCGTGATCCACCAACTGTACGCTCCGCCGCCCGAACGGCCTGTGACTCCGATGCGGTTCGGATCGACCTCCGGACGCGACTGGAGGTAATCCACCGCGCGGAGGCTGTTCCACGCTTCGACGCCAGCCGAGCTATAACCGCGCGCATTCCACCACCACATCCCTTCGCGGTAAGTGCCGTGATGGATGCCTTGGATCTCTCCGAGTTGCACGGTGTCAACCGTCAGGCAGACGTACCCGTTCCTCGCGAACCACGAACCATGATGCTCGTAACCAGCCTTGTTCCCGAAGCTCACGCCATTGGTGATAAGGCGGGCGTGACCGCAAAGGTAAAGAATCGCCGGCGCGGGCTTCTGCAGTTTCTTTGGCAGAAATAGATTCGCCGTGACATAGAGGCCAGGCATCGATTGAAAATGCAGTTTCTCAACCGTGAACAACTCGGAGTCGATTTTGCCTGTGATGACTGGTTTCAAATCGGTCCGCGCGGGCAGGGGAGATAAGCTCAGCATTTCGAACAACTGTTGCCGATATTCGGTTCGTTTCGCTTTCCAGTCGTCGAGCGTCTTAATATCGGCCAAAGAGCGATTCGCTAGCGCTGCCGTGCGGCTTTTGAAGTAATCGGCGAGCATCTGATCGCCGCGCGATGGCTGGGATGATATGTCAGCTGCAAGCAAAAAAGCCGGAGACAAAGTCGCGAGCAGAGCAAGAGAATAGAGGCGTGCGCAAGCGTAGATTTTCATAATCCGAGTTCAAAGCATGCGACCGCAGGAATACTCCGGCAAGTATTTTGGTGCTTTTGGAGTGCGGCCATGGAGTCTAGTCTGCGCAATCGCCGCTTTGGCGTAAAAGAGCCAGGACGTGTCCCGAACTGCGTGGCGTTTTCGGAGTGCGGACGCCAAAGCGGTGACTCCGCAGACTCCGTCACCGCAGTCCAAGACGCTGTCGCGACGACGGATGCTCCGGCCCATCGGTTCTCTACTCTACAAGTGCGCGCGCTTTGGCTCTTCAGACCCAATTGGGGCCGCGCGGACCAACTCGCTCACTTCACAAATTCCGGATGAATATCTTGCAACGCCGGGAATTCGTCGCGCCAGGATAAGACCTGATTCAAATCGGCGTCCGCGCTGACCGCACCTTCCTTGTCCCTGCCATCGGCAAGAACTTCCCCGCGCGGGTCAATGATTAGGCTGCGGCCCGGATAGGCGAGCTTTGGATCATTGCCAGTTCGATTGACGCCGATTACGCAAGCTTGATTTTCAATGGCGCGCGCTTGCAACAAGGTTGTCCAGTGCTGGACGCGCTTTGTTGGCCAGTTCGCGATGACGGTGAAAAGATTCGCGCCGCGACGGACGGCTGCGCGGAAGATTTCCGGAAAGCGCAGATCGTAACAAATGAAAGGCGCCACCGTGAAGCCATGCCAGTTGAACGTCACTATATCTCCGCCGGCTTCGTAGAATTGCGATTCGCCACCAAACGAGAATGGATGGATCTTGCAATAACGAACGACTCGCTGGCCTTCCGGACCAATCACGACGGCCTCGTTGCGTCCGCGATTGTCCCGCCCAGAGGTTACCAGCCCTCCGATCACAAAGGCGCCATGCTGCCGGGCTATCTCGGCCAGAAACGTTTCGGTTTGCGATGGCGTGTCTTCACGGATGGCCGCAACGTTCATGCTGAACCCGGTCGAGAACATTTCGGGCAAAAGCACCAACGAACCGGCCGGCACTGTGGCTGCGTCGAGCAACCGCCGGACTTTTTCGTAGTTGGCCGTTTTGTTTTCCCAAATGATATCCAATTGAATGCAGAATATCTTCATGCGTTGAGAATGCTCTTCAAGCCGCGAGCCAGCCGGCCGATTCCTTCTGCGGCTGTCTCTTTCTTGAGCGCGCCATACGCCACGCGCAAGTAGCAGCCTTTCTCGATGCCGAACGCTGTGCCCGGTATCACCGCGACACCGAATTCGCGCACGAGTCTTTCCACGAGTTCCATCGGCTGCGCATCAGTTTCCAAGCGAAGCAAGAAATAGAACGCGCCGTCGCTTTGCGGCACGACACATCGGCTGCCGAGGCTTTTCAATTCGCCCAGGATCAACGCGCGCACTTCCGCAATCGACCGAAGTTTTTCGCGGCAATAATTGACGCCAGCCCGCAGCGCGCCGACGGCTGCGTATTGCGAAATGACGGGCGAACAGATGAGCAACGTGTCCTGAATCTTCTTCACTGAGACCACCAGATGCTCGGGAATCACCATGTAACCGATCCGCCAACTCGCGAAACCGTATGCCTTGGACAACGAATACAGCGAAATCGTGTGGGCCGCGCTCCCGGGAATTGACGCGGGCGAGAAATGACGCGCTCCGTCGTAGGTGAAGTACTCGTATGCTTCGTCATTGATGTGGTAAATGCCTTTCTGCCGGCATAGATCATTCACGTCGCGGAGAGCCATCTCTGAATAGACTGCGCCGGTTGGATTGTTGGGTGAAATCGTCACTACCGCGCGCGTCTGGGGCGTAATCGCTTGGCGAATCGCATCGGGGCGCAATTGATAATTCTCATCGGTTGAAACCAGAACGGGGCGGCAACCAGCCATCACAATCGCCATCTCATGATTGAAGTAGTAGGGAGTCTGAAGAATGATTTCATCGCCAGGATCTGTGATGGCCAGCACCGCGTTCATGAAAGCGAGGTTGCCGCCGGCGGTGACGATCAACGGATTCGAATGATCGATGGCAATTCCATTTTCGGATTTCAGTTTAGCGGCGAGGCCGTCGAGCAATTGGGGAATGCCTTGGACCGGTTTGTACTTGTGATTGTCCGGTTCGGCGAGAAACCAAGTGATCTGGTCGATCGCTTCGGGCGGAGGGCCGTAATACACTACTCCTTGACCAAGCGAGATTGTGCCAGGGCAGCTTCGGATTAACTCGGCAACTGCCGGGATGACCGGCGATTGCACGGCCTGCATGCGCAGTGGATCACGCATCCACTACTTCTTTTCCGCGCGCCGAATTTGAATATTGCGCAGAGCCGAGGTGGTTTGCCATGCAGCCAAACCAAAGGGAACGGAAAGTTCGATTTCCCCCGCGCGCATGCTGATCTTGCGGTCGCCAATCGGTTGGTCGACGAGTTTTTCATCATCGATCCACGCTTCGATTTTCGGCTGCGTTACCCGGACGCGCACGCGATACCAGCGGTTCTTTTCGAAGGTCATGAATTTCGTTGTTTCGTTCTCGGAAGCGTCTGCGCCATCGATGCTGGAGATCCCAACGACAGCGCCGCCCCATCCGCCGACGATAAGAGAGCAATGGTTCGTTCCGACGGGGAAGGTGAGGCCGCAGAAAAAATCGCTGCCATCGATCTTCATCGCCTCGAACGCGACTTCGTAATCCGTTTTGGGGAGAGCATTCGTGAACGTAACGCCGGTCAACATCGCTCCGCTGTGCAACATGAGTTGGCCCTTCTCGACGCCAACCCGGCCGGCGCCGGCGAAATCGGTGGCTTTCCAACCTGCGAGCGTTTTGCCGTCGAAAAGCGGTTTCCACTCCGCGGTTAGTTGCAGTGGAGTGGTCGAATATTCTGCCTGCCCTTTGATTGCGGTAACGACGGCTTTGCCTTCTGCGGGTTTTCGCGGCGATGATGAATCCTGGCGAGCCTGTTGGTGCATGCAACTTGCCAGCAACGCCATTCCTGAGATAAGCGAGCGCAGTGGCCAGCGAGGAGCGCTGCCAGATTTACTTGTAATTGGGTGTTTGAACATAAGCAGGATTGGACATCCTTTCGCCGAAATGCGCCAGTCTGAAAAGCGTGGTTGCAGCAATCAGGCAGGGACGGCGCGCCGCGCTGTCCTGCTTTCTGCAAGACAATGCCCCGGAACAACTCTTGGGTGCACTGCTTCGCTTGGAGAGCGCACCGCCCGTTCGCCGCCGGCTGTTTTATTCGCGCGCTGTCCCTCGACTCTGTGCAAAACTGCCCTACGGGATCACGGCGAAATTCAAGTAACCGATGAACATCTCTTCGTAGGTTTGTTCGCCAAAGCGCACGGTTACCGAAGGATCGGGGTTCTCGAGGTTCTGCGCCGAGTTGTCGAAGGCGCCGGTGCAGCGCACAATCGTTCCGGCCGGGAGCCGCTTGGGCTGAGCGAGACGATAGAGCGTTTGCCAGTGGAAATCGTATTTGGGAACCGAGAGCAGGACTTCACTGGTTCCGTTCGGATACATTGCCTCAAATTTGAAGCGCGATCCGCGGTAATGCATGTGCGGCGAGACTTCGTACAGCCAAACATCCCGCGTGGCCGAAGGCGTAACGTAAGCCTCGCGCGCGTAATCTTTCTCGCCCGGCGGCACGGCAATATCCAATGTGAAGGCGGATCGAGTCACCAATTCCATGGTCGGTGGTTCGCGCAGGAAATAGAGACCGACTTGTGTTTGATCCGTCTCCGTTTTGCCTGTGGTCGTGTAATGCATTTGAACCGTCAGGGCCGAATCTTTGCGCAGGAATTTGCCCGTGCCAGCGGGATATGCTTCTTGCTTCATGCCGGGGACGTATGCGGCGAAATATCCGTTCAAACCGCCCGCGTTCAATATAACCTCAGCTAGGGAACCGGCGAAAACGAGGCTGTGATGGACAACCCGCGTGTTACCAGGCAGCACGACGGCCGCGCGCAACCAGACATTGGACGGAATTCTTGCGACGACTTGAGGATGTTTGTAAGGAACGTGGCCGGTCGCCGGAATCGTTTGCCGCGGAATCGATATGACGTAGTCAGGTTTTCCCAACGACGCCGGCCATGTTGCGGGATAATCAGCTGGCGGCGGGGTGCTAGCAAAGGTTTCGGCCAACGGGTCTGGCCCACTGCCTCGAGGCGCCCCGTCGTCAATCCACTGGAGTAAGATCGCTGCCTCGGCTGGCTTTAGGGACACATCGTTGGCAAACAACCCGTGAGCCGGATCAGCGTGCCACGGCGGCATGCGACCAGTAAGGACTTCGGTCCTGATCGACGAAGCAAAGGCCTGCACGACGGCATGATTCGTCATCGACCACGGACCAATGTTGCCGGGACTATGACAGCTAACGCAGTTTTTCACCAGGAGCGGTCCGACATCGGCCGAGTAGGAGATGGGCGTCCTTGGCAACTCGATGGGGCAACCCGAGGCGCGCGTTTGGTGAATAGATATCGGGTGATCCGCCAGAAAACGGGTCAGCGCATTCGCAAGATAATGCTGCCTTGTGCCTGGTGGTGTTGAATCGGCCCCTCCGTCATTGATAGCTCCGCGATAAAAAACGGTCCAATCAGTTGCGTTAACGGCGACGATCTCCGGCGCGATCGAAACACCAAACGCGCGCGCGACTAACTGCCCTCGATCTCGCAAAACGGGCAAGCCTGGCGCCGAATTCGCCACTTGTGCGGAAACGGTTGAACGGGCTTCGGCGCTGGTGTCAATCACCCAGAAGAGCACGCCTTGCGAAGCATATTGATCGCGGAGCGAGGCTAACACTGCCAGCATCTGTTGATGCTGAGGACAAGTGCTGTCCGTAAATGCGAGCACCACCGCTCGTTCGGTCGAGTTATAATAAAGCTCGCGTGACACGCCGAGGTTATCGATCAGCCGGAAGTTATACGCCGGCGGAGGTTCGATGGCGCCGGTTGGGCTCAACAGACGGTAAAAGCGCTGCGGCGCCGTAAGCGAAGCAGAATCGAACCATTGATGCGAGTTGGTGGCCAGCGTCAGTGCCATTAGCAAGCCCCAACTATCGGGAGCGGCGGGAGTGGAGGTCTGCTCGACGAGGAATCGATCTCCGACCTTCCCGCTGATCTCGAGTTTCAACGGCGCTGGCCCGCGGTGAATGGACAATTTCGGCGATTGCGCTTGGGCGGTCCCGGCAAACCAAACGCACACGCCTAGAGTACAGGTAAGTTGTAGAGCACGCACAATGGGCTGACCGTCGCATGACGCGCCGGTTTGTGCAATCCTGAATTCCGATTTTTCGCCATTTTCGCCACTTTCGGGCTGTCGGGAATTCCCAAACCAGAACACATGAGATTGGAACAGGAGAAAACAAAGGAAGCGAAGGTCCGGCAGTTTCGACTCTGACAGAGTCTAAGTCAATAACGTCCTGAAATGCGCTTGCTTTTTTTGGATCGCACGTCCTGATATACGGCATGATAAAATCACTCTTTACCCAAGTTAACAATTTATCGAAGGGCTCTGGCTGTAGTCCCTTTGCCACGAAGCTCCGCTCGCCTGGGGCGCCGATAGCCAGGGCTCGGTCCGCACATCGCTTATTGCTGTCCGGCGCGTGCGCGATTCTCGCCACTGCTTTCGCAAGCGAGACCTTGTTGGCGCAAGCGCCCCCGCCGTCCACTGTCACCAACGTTTTGGCGCCCATCACCTTGCCCTCACGGCCACCGTCGAAATTCCGCGATTTCAACGATGTGACCCGTGACACGATCAAGTACGACGGTTTCTTCACGCTCTATCGGACGAATGAAACGCTTTACGGCGAAATCAAACCGATGGTGTTGAATCAGCCGATCATCGCTCCCATGGCCATCGCGCGTGGCATGGCGAGCGCGGGCCAGCCTCTGAACTTCGGTGACGAATGGATTTTGGTTTTCCGGCGGATTGATGACAAAGTTCAGCTTGTCCGGCGCAACATCCATTATCAGGCGCCGCGGGGCACTCCGCTCGACAAGGCGGTCCAACAGAATTACACCGATTCAGTCCTCCTGGCATTGCCAATTGTGACGATTAATCCGGCCACGCAGGGACTGTTGATTGACTTCAGCCAAATTTTCTTGACCGACTTTGCGGATCTTCGCATCGGCGGCCTCGATCGCAACCGCTCGACTTGGCATAAGATCAAAGTCTTTCCGAACAACGTCGAACTCCAAGTCGAAGCCACTTTCAGCGGTCGCGGTCTGTTATTCGGCGGTGACTCGGGCGTCGTCGATGCGCGGGGCATGACGTTGGTGATTCACTATAGCTTGGCCAGACTGCCGGACGCTGGCTACCGTCCACGTTTGGCGGATCAACGCGTTGGCTACTTCTTGAACGCGACAAAGGATTTTGCTTCGACCAATCCCGACACACAATTCGTGCGGCAGATTAATCGCTGGCGTCTGGAGAAAGCTGATCCGAAAGCGAAATTGTCCCCTCCGACAAAGCAGATCGTCTGGTGGGTCGAAGATACTGTTCCGCAAGAGTACCGCCCATTCGTTGAGGACGGGATTCTGGAATGGAACAAGGCGTTCGAGAAAATCGGCTTCCGCAATGCCTTGGCGGTTCGCTGGCAAAACGAACGCGATGAGTTCGATCCTGAAGACATAAATTACTGCACGTTCCGATGGATTACGAGCGGTTCGACTTTTGCCATGTCGGCGCTGCGCTCGAATCCGTTGACCGGAGAAATGATTGACGGCGACGTGATCTTTGACGCGAGCTGGATCCGCTATTGGAAGACAGAGTACGCGTTCATGGTTGGCACGCCGATCCCGACGGGTGAAGGACCGGTGGAGCCGATCGCTCTCGCGGAAGTCATCAGCCCGATCATGGCGGTGAAGGAAGGTTATGGACTGCCATTCCCACTGCCCCATCGCCAGTTCAGCGCGGGCCTGCCGATTCCAGGTGAAAAGCAGCAAGTTCCCCACGTATATCCAGCCGATTGGAGTCCGCTCCAGATGCACTTAAGCCGAAGGCTTGGCCCTGGCAAATTCGCGGCCTGCCAATGCGTCTCAGGCAAGAAACATGAATTCGCGATGGCCGCGATGGCCTTGGCCGCTGCTGGCAAAACTGATGCCGACGGCAAATTGCCCGAAGAATTTCTGGGTCAAGCCATCAAAGAAGTGGTGATGCACGAGGTCGGCCATTCCCTGGGCCTGCGGCATAATTTCAAAGCCAGCAGCATGCTGAACCAGGACCAGATCAACGACACGAGCATCACTCGGGTCAAAGGCATGAGCGGAAGCGTGATGGATTACAACCCCATCAACATTGCTCCGAAAGGCCAGAAGCAAGGTGACTACGCTTCGACAACGATTGGGCCTTACGACTATTGGGCTATCGAATACGCCTACAAACCAATCGACGGCGACGAGGCAGCGGAGTTGAAGAAAATCGCCGCGCGTTCGCCCGAACCCGACCTGACGTTTGCGACCGATGAAGACATGTATGGCAGCGACGATCCGCAGGTGAACGCGTTCGATCTCGGTTCAGACCCGCTCCGTTACGGCCAGGAACGCATGGAATTGGCTGCGGAATTGTTAAAGAACCTCGAAGACAAAGTGGTCCGTGACGGCGAATCGTGGGCCAGATTGCGGACGGCCTTTTCCGTTTTGCTCGGCGAATTCGGGAATGCCACCTATCTCGCTTCTGGATACATCGGCGGGCAAAGCTTCTCCCGTGACTTCAAAGGCACCGAGAAAGGCCGCGATCCGATTGTTCCAGTTGCGGGCAGCAAACAACGTGAAGCGCTGAAGCTCGTGACCGAGAAGATACTGGGTGATGGCGCCTTCAAGTTCTCGCCTGCGCTGCTTCGGCGGTTGACTATCGAGCATTGGTATCACCGGGGCAGCGGTGGCTTTGGCGCCTCGATCAATTATCCGATCTACGATCGCATTCTGGCTCTCCAACGCATTGTCTTGAACCAATGCTTTAATGGAGCTGTCTTGTCGCGGATTCAAAATCAGCAACTCCAAGCAGAGGAAGGCGCCAACCCATTGCGCATCGAAGAAATCTTCCAAACCTTGACCGATGGCATTTGGTCGGAACTGGCGTCGGGATCAGATTCGAAGAAAGTTTCAGCCTCCACGATCCGTCGCAACCTCCAGCGCGAACATCTGCGTCGTCTCGCCACGATCGTCTTGGGCAATCGCCGGAGCCCGTACGAAGACATGTACGGCTACATCATTATCATTGGCGGTGGCGGCGGTTCAGTCCCGGCGGATGCTCGGAGCTTGGCTCGACTGCATCTGGGCAATATCACCAGCCACATCGATAAGAAACTGAGCATGCCCGACGTCGAGGTTGATGACACAACCCGCGCGCATCTCAGCGAGTGCCGCCAGCGCATTGCCAAGGTTTTGGAGTCGAGCTATACGGCGAACGAGCCGTAATTCAACTGGATCAAGCAAACTTCACGGCCGCCAACGGACAATCCGCCGGCGGCCTTTTGCTGCCTGGACGGTGCGATAAAACTGTCGGTCAAGGAGCGCAGCGTTTCACGCCGCAGAAAGTGATATTGCCGGACGGCTCGAAGCTCTGCGGACCGTTTCGATTCTTCGAAGATTTCGTCCCTTTGTGCTCCATTGTCAGATGTCCGCAAGTTTAACATCAGTCATCCAGAGTTCATACTGGCAGGCAAAGGGGTTGTCGCAGTCTTGCGTGATGATGATCTAGTTGAAACCATTGATGCGCTCCATGTGGTTTCAGTCGAAGAAGCATCGAGTAAATCTTGAGGTTCGACGACAGACTCTAACTCCAATAGCGGTAATTAACTTCCGGGAAAATATTATCCTGCCATTCGAGTCTTCTAAGCCAGGCTTCGTCTGCGCGATTTTCAAGAATCCGGTCTCGCAGAGCATTAAAGCGCAGCAAGTGATCCGTAATACGTTTGCGCGCGTATTCGGGGCTCGTATCGGTGCGCAAAATAAATGGCCAATCGCTGGCTTGAGCTAGCAACAACTCACGCGCGGCTTGTTTTAGTGCTCGTTCCAACAATCCACTCGCTTGAGGGAAACGTCGAGCCAGTTCCGCCATTCGCTCTTGAGCCACATGCAAGTGGGGATAAATCCATGCGTTCGTTTCATTCAACCAAACCTTCCAATAGCCTTCTTCGCCCCAACTCGATGGAGCCGGTTGGGCGGCTTGGTGCGTCGAATGTTGCCGCAGATATTCTTCAGGGGTGATCATGGCAAACGCTTTTTGATCGTAGAACGCCTTGCGGAAAAGAAAGTCCAGAAACTCAGGGCCTTCGTACCACCAATGTCCGAACAACTCGGCATCGTACGGGCACATTACGATCGGCGCACGTTCCATAATGCCCGCCAGCCGTTCAATCTGCTTCATTCGGGCATCGAGGAAGTGCCCAGCGTGGTCCGCCGCCGCCTGGAGCGCGGCCGCGCGATGGTAGGTTTTTTTCTCAACGTTATCGCCCGTGATAGCGTTATATTTGATGCCCGTGAAGCTTCGGCAGGGTGGGGCCGGCAGATGTGGTTTGAGATAATCGTAATCGAGGTCGAATCCGATATCGCGGTAAAAGTCGCGATAGCGGCCGTCACCCGGATATCCTTCGTGTTTGCTCCAGACCTGCTTGGCCGAATCGATGTCGCGGCCAAAGGCGGCGATTCCGTTCGGAGTGAACACGGGCGTGAACACGCCGTAGCGCGGCCGGGGATGCGCTTGAAGAAGACCGTGAGTTTCGAGGACGAACCACCGAATATTCGCCTCCTGCAAGGCTGAATCAACCGCCGGAGCATAGCCGCATTCCGGAAGCCAGATGCCGCGCGGGTCGCATTTAAAACAACTGCGATAATGATCGCGCGCGACGAGAACCTGCGCGCGCAATGAAGCTGGATCGTCTTCCAATAAGGGCAGGAGCGCGTGCGTTGCTGCCGTGGTAATGATTTCGAGCCTGTTTAGGTCCTGAAAGGCGGCGAAGGCTTCGACCAAATTCCGATCGTGCCGGAGGTAGGTGTCCCGAATCTTCTTGAATCGCTCCAAGTAATCGTCAGCCAACGGCCTTAAGCCCGCCTCCCAGTAAGTGCGATGCGTCTCTTTTTCGGCGAGTTCAATCAACCCATTCAAGTAACGCATGTAACGTTCTTGCAACAAGGGATCGAGCAGCATCGAGCAGAGCGTCGGTGATAAAGTCAGCGTGAGCCGGGCATCCATCCCGTCCCGCAGCCAGCCTTCCATCACTTGCAGCAAGGGAATGTAAGTTTCGGTGATCGCCTCATAGAGCCAATTCTCTTCGAGGAAATTGTCATGCTCCGGATGGCGGACGTAAGGCAGATGAGCATGGAGAACCAGAGAACAGTAGCCTTGCATGAGTGGGCGTGATGAAAGCTAAAAGGGTTGCGCAAAGCAAGCCGCTCTTTAAAAAACGACGCATCCAAAGGTTCGTAGCGGCGGGCATCCTGCCTGCCTGCCGTAAAGCCGTGGCATCCTGCCCGGCGGATGACGCGTGCGATTTCAAAGCGCAACGGCCGGGTTGCACGCGCTGTTCCGGGCGGCAAGATGCGCGCCCTCTACGGCAGGCCGGAGGCCCGCCGCTGCCGCCGCTACTAAAGGGTTGAAACAAGCTCGAATTCTCTTATGTTCTGCCAACGCATGAACCGAGGTGAAAAACGACGCGCGAAGCGAAATTCATCCGGGGCTGTCTGGTCGCTGGCGGCTGTCGGCGCGTTGGTTCTGGTTGCGCTCGGCGTCATTTCCACGACCAAGAATCGATCGGGCCAATCTAGTGACTCGCCACGAGTTTCGGACGCGGCAAATCCTTTCGCGGGAAACTCGGGTTCGACAAATCTGAGCTCGGCGACTTCGACGAACGAATTCGGCCATCGCGAGGATGAGGAAGGCGGAAGTGACGCCGAGAAGGCTGTCGCTCTGCTCACGACCGGAAATGAATTCCTGGCAGATGGCAGGTTCGAGGAAGCCATTCGACATTACAAACACTCGCTCATTCATGATCCAGCCGCTGAGGATACGCATTACAACCTCGGCATTGCTTTGGGACGGGCAGGGAAAACGGACGAAGCGATCGAACATTATCAAGAAGCGCTGAGGATTCTGCCTGATTACGCGGACGCGCATAACAACCTCGGAAATCTCCTGGTGAAACAAGGCAAGTTCGACCAAGCCATCGAGCACCTTAAACAATCGATCGAACTGAATCCGGAGTCGGCTTCCAATCACAATAACCTCGGCACAGCATTGGCCCGCCAAGGGAAGATCACGGAAGCTACGGTGCATTTTGCCAAAGCCGTGCAACTGATGCCCAACTATTTGGATGCCCACTACAACCTCGGCAATGCTTACGTTTCTCAGGGCAGGATCGAGGAGGCGATCGCTGAGTTTAACGAAGCGCTGAAAATCCAACCCGACTTTAATCCCGCAATGATTGCCCTGGCAAAGGCACGCCAAAAAGCAGCCGAGCTGCGCAAATAGGCGCGGCCCACGTGCGTCAGGGCAATGGCATTCAACGAACCACGAACTTTCACTTTCCATGAACCTCCTGGTATGTAGTCCCGCCTTTAGGCGGCAGCATTCGCTGGGAGCGAAACGGGCTTTGCGGATTGCAATTGCACCGGCTGAAGCCGGGACTACGTGCCCCAACAGTCGGTTCATGGTTCCAATGCATGAGATTGAACTATGAAAAACAATCGCAGATGAAATGCTACGCGAACATCTGCTGGTTCTGCCTTTGGTTGGTGTTGTTGGTTCGCTTCGTCCTGGCGGATTCGCCTGCCCACTATACCGGTTCCGGCACGCGCAAAATGTCGGAGCGTCTGCAGGAGATCGCTCGGCAGGGTGATCCCATGGAGAACCGATTTAGAAACGCGGAGCGAGCTGACATCTTGCGTTTGCGATTACCCAAGGCCACCAATGCTCAGGAAAGGTTTGAAATCCAAAGCAGCTTATGCACGGAGCTCTTGAATGCAGGCCGAAGCGAAGAATGTTTGGTCGAGCTGGAGAGACTCGAGCAGGTTCTTAAAGAAGGACAAGTATTCGACCTCAACAAACAATTATTGCGAGTCTCGCAAGCCATCGCCTGGCTGCGCATTGGCGAGCAAGAAAATTGCCTAACCAACCATAATGTCGAGTCGTGCCTTCTGCCCATTCAAGGAGGCGGCATTCATAAGGCCCAGCGTGGTTCCCGCGGTGCCATGGGAATCCTAACCAATTTCCTCGCTGAGGTCCCTGACGACCTGACCTCTCGCTGGTTGCTCAACATTGCTTATATGACCACCGGTGAGTACCCGGACAAAGTTCCATCGCGGTGGCTTATTCCACCGCCGGCTTTTGCGTCGGACTATGACATCAAGCGCTTTCCTGACGTGTCGGCGGGCTTAGGCTTGGATTTTGATGGCTTGGCGGGCGGGGTCATTATGGATGATTTTGACGGGGATGGTTATCTCGATTTGGTTAATTCAGCTTGGGGCGCTTTGGATCAGCTTCGTTACAGGCATAACAATCGCGACGGCACCTTCACCGAACGAACCAAGGAAGCAGGATTGATCGGGGTGTTCGGTGGGCTCAACCTGATTCAAGCCGACTACAATAACGACGGCCATCTTGATTTTTTTATCTTGCGCGGCGCGTGGTCTGGCGCAGCGGGGCGCGTGCCGGACTCGCTCATTCGCAATAACGGGAATGGGACGTTCGACGATGTGACTGAAGAAGCAGGACTGCTTGCGTTCCATCCGTCGCAAACGGCGACATGGTTTGATTACAACAACGACGGCTGGATTGATCTTTATATTGGGAACGAGTCGCAAGGCCGCGAAATACATCGATGCCAGCTTTTCCGGAATAACGGGAATGGAACGTTCACCGAGTGCGCTGCTCAGGCAGGGGTGGCTGTGATCGCTTTCGTGAAAGGCGTGACCAGCGGCGATTACAATAATGACGGACGCCCTGACCTCTATGTTTCTTCGCTCGCGAAACCGAACATGCTTTTCCGGAACGATGGGCCGCGCGCCGATCCCAGCAACCCGCACGGATGGAAATTCACTGAAGTGGCACGAATGGCCAAGGTCCAGGAGCCGATGCATAGTTTTCCGACCTGGTTTTGGGATTACGATAACGATGGCTGGCTCGACATTTTTGTGAGCGGCTACAACATCGATCACGTTGGCGATATCGCGGCGGATTATTTGGGACTTCCTTCCGGGAGCGAGCGGGCTCGGCTTTACCGGAACAATCGCAATGGAACGTTCTCTGATGTAACACAGGCGGCGAAGCTTTACAAAGTCCTGCTCACGATGGGTTCCAACTTCGGCGACCTGGACAATGACGGGTTTCCCGACATGTATCTCGGCACTGGCAATCCGGACCTTGTCACCATTGTTCCCAATCGCATGTTTCGGAACGCGGAAGGCCGCTTCTTTCAGGATGTCACAACCTCCGGCGGTTTCGGTCATCTGCAGAAAGGCCATGGGATTGCGTTTGGCGACATCGACAATGACGGTGATCAAGATATCTACGAAGATATGGGAGGTGCTTTCACGGGCGACGTCTATCGCAACGTTTTTTTTGAGAATCCCGGACATGGCAATCACTGGATAAGCGTGAAACTGGAAGGCAGGAAATCCAATCGTTCCGCCATCGGCGCGCGAATTAAGATTACCGCCATTACTGCGCAAGGCGAGCGCACCGTTTACAAGACTGTGAACTCAGGCGGCAGCTTCGGAGCGTCGCCTCTGCGACAAGCGGTTGGTCTGGGCCAAGCTAAAGCAATCAAATCGATTGAAATTTACTGGCCAACGAGCGGAACGACTCAGGTATTTAACAATGTTGAGATGGATCAATTCTTCTCCATTCGCGAAGGCGGCTCCGAGATGGCTCGGACAGAATTAAAGACCTTCAAATTAAGCCGCGGCCATGGTGGCCACACACATCACCACCATCACAAGTAGGACAGACATTTCTGTTGGTTTGCGACCTGGTGTCCGACGTGAGGAGCGGAGCGTTCACGCTGCAGAAACTTCGAATTGGGCCGCAGCGTTCTCAAGATTTCGGAACGTTTGAACATGCGAACGTTTCTGCAGCGTAAACGCTGCGCTCCTGCAACGGTTCGCCGTGCCAAACTGGGTCAGCGCACCCCTCCATCCGCAGCGACGGTGATTTCTTTCGCTCCTTTGGGAATATTCGATTTCGTAGTTTTTCCTCCGGGCCATCGCACCCAAATTCCAGTTGGCTCTTCGGGAGTCCCCAAAACCATGGTCAAGCTGTCTTGCGACCAGTAGCCGCTCCCTGTGCGGATCTCGCGCGAGGGCCCCGCACGTTCTCCAAAGATTAATCTCGCGCTCGCGCCCACAGCACCAGGATTTTGGTCAACCCCTTTGAGACGCACGCGCAAACCAGGTTTAGCTCCTGCGTTCTGATAAAGTTTGGTCGCGGCGCCGTTCTGAGTGATTGCCAAGTCCGCACGCCCATCCTTGTCATAATCTCCCACTGCGCAACCCCTCTGCTCGCCATAGACAGTTACGCCGCTTTCCTGTCCTGGGACTGCTTTCAACCCGCCTTTGCCATCGCCTCTTAACCACAAGCCGCGCCCAGCGTCGCAGCGATTATCCTCGGTTCGAACAGCAAAAAAGTTTTGAGCCACCAATACGTCCTCATTGCCGTCCCCATCGAGGTCGGCAACGGCAAGGCCGAGAGCGGGCGCCCATTGCGTTTCCGGCGGTAGCGGAGCCGCTTCGAATTTCTCGCCGCGATTAAGAAAAACCGTCGAGGCAAGCGTGTTCGCTTGAAGTTGAGTGGCATTCCGATCGCCAAGGATTTGAGCGACGGTCGAACGCCCGTAAACCTTGTGTGACGTCAATCGTTCGGGAATCCATGGCAAAACCGCACCGACCAAGGCCATGTCGCGCCACGGAATGATCTTTTGCAACGCGAGATTCAGATAACCTTCCAGCAAATGAACCTGCGCATCCGCATTGAAATCTCCATAATACAAATGCCACGGACCCTGCGGAGCGCGATGGTACAGGCTGTTTAGCCCCCAATTGCCGGCGATAATATCCATGAGTCCATCGCCATTGAGATCGCCAGCAGTGACGCTGTTCCACGAACCCACGAGTCCAGCTAAGCCGAACGCGGCAGTTACGTCTTGAAATGTCCCTTGATTGTTTTGCAGCAGGCGAATTGGGCCCCACTCACATGCCAGAATCAAATCGGGCTCTCCATCGCCGTTGACATCGCTAAAGAGCGCAGCCGTGATCAGGCCAATCTTTTCGAACGCCCGGCTATTCTCGGCATCCAAGGCGAACTTCCCATTGGCGTTCCGAAAGAGCGCCGAAGTCGCCGGTTCCGGATATCGGCCCGCGATCACTCGTCCTCCAACGAATAGATCCAAATCACCGTCTGCATCAATATCCGCCAGCGCCAGCGGTCCAACACTCGATGGCATGGCCGGCAATCCGAGCGTCTCGCTGAACGCGCCATTCGCATATTCGTATTGCAAGACCGAAGGCAAATTCGTCGCAGCGGTCTCGTAGTTGCATAGCCCAACCCATAATGTTGATTTTCGTCCCGCGCTTCCCGGCATGGCCACAATCCCCGTTAAGTCTCCGGCCGCAGGCATGCTTGGGACGTTGCTGGGCAAGCGACTGAAACCGCCTTTTCCATCGTTGCGGTAAACAGCGAGGCTCCCGCCTTTGCCAGAGCCAACGATCAATTCATCGTTTCCATCGTCATCGAGATCGAACCACACGACGCTGGGCCCTGGCTGGCTGAGTTTCTTGGGCAGGAGCGGCTGACGCGCAAAATCGTCGTACGGCTGTTCAGTGTGGGTGTGCGAAATCAGGCTGCTCACATCTCGAAAAAGCGACGTGCCTGCGGAGACCTTTGTGCTTGCGTCTGGGGCCGGCCGCATTTTTGCAGGCGAAGCTGCATTTTCGCTGGGCTGTGGGATTTCGGCTGCCGATTCGTCGATCTCGTAAAGATGGTTGTGCAGAGCTTGTGGAACGACACTCCGCTTTCCATTTCGCCAGGTTACTTCCACCTTCAGTGAATTGTTCGATGTGCCTGTCGCGAACACGCGCACGGGGTCATCGCCTGACAGGTACCGCCCGCCGCAAATGATTTCCTGGGTCTGCGTTACGGGCCCGCCCGAGACGGTGATTTTTCCCCCGATCCCCTGCGTATTCGGAGACGCTCCCTTCAACCGCACTGCTAGCCGATTGGCGGCCGAGTCATTGCGATAGATCAACGGTGCGGCATTTTGACAATTTGCGATGACATCCGCGTCGCCGTCGTTATCCAGGTCGGCGAGAACCATTCCATGGGCGATGTCTCGTGAATCAAATCCCCACGCCGCGCTCACATCCGCAAAAGTCAGGTCCCTCTGGTTGTGAAAAGCGGCCTTCGGCGTATCGAGCCTCGGATATTGCAGCGGCGCCTTTACTTTGTCTTCGTTTGGGGCGGATCTTCGGCGCGCTTGCACGTCTCGATCGTTCACGTCGTGAAGATGGCCGTTTGAGACGAGCACGTCCTCGTAACCATCCAGATCAACGTCGATAAAAATTGGGGTCCAAGACCAATCTGAAGCCGCGAGTCCGCTGTAAAACGCAAGCTCAGCGTAGGTGCCGTCGCCGCGATTCCAATAAAGCGTATTGCGCGGGACTTCTTCCCGGTTCTCGATTGCGCCAATCACTCTCGGGAACTGGGTTACTGGACTTGATTGATTCATGAGCCGGGTGTGATCGCGGCTTAACATTTCAACCGCAAAAAAATCAAGTCGTCCGTCCCGATCGATGTCGGCGAAATCCGCGCCCATCGAAGCGTAACTCATGTTCCGCAAGGCCAACCGCTCGACAGCTCGAAAACGCCCGCGCCCATCATTCAGCCAAAGGCGATCGGGCGTTTGAAAGTCGTTGCAGATATAAATGTCTGGAAATCCGTCGCCATTGATGTCGCGGATTTGAACCGCCAAACCGAAATCCGGTTGCGGCGCCATCCCCTGGCCATTCTCGTCGCGGAAGGTCTGTTTCCAATCCACCGGACTGAATCGTCCTTTCCCATCATTCACATAGTAGATGTCTGGCTCGCCCAGTTCCATGATCCGGCCATCTGCGATGGTTAAGCGTTTGGCATATTGCCCAGTCACCCGAGGTTGTCCGTTGACCATGCGATAGGAATAAGCGCCTCCGTCGCGCAGAATCGCTTCGATCCCAAAGTAGCAAACATACAAATCCAAATCGTTGTCGCCGTCCATGTCGCCGAGCGCCATGCTCGTGCAGCCTCCTTTGGCATTCAATCCGGATGCTGACGTGATATTGGTGAAGCGGCCATCTCCCAAATTTAGGAAACAGGCGTTCGGTCCCGTAAACGATGTCACCAAAAGATCGAGCCGCGCATCGCCGTTGATGTCGGCGAAAACTGCGCCGGTTGATGTTTGATTGGTGCAGGCGACGCCGGCTCGCGCCGTAACATTTTCGAATTTCCAATTCCCGAGGTTGCGGAAGAGACCGTTGGGCCCTTCTTTATTGCAAAGGTACAAGTCACACCAGCCATCACCATCATAATCACCGGCCGCCAACCCCGAACCGTTCATGAGATTCTGGCGCGCTGCGTACCGGTCGGGGGCGATGAAGTTCGTCCAACGGATACCGAGCGCCTCGGGCGAAAGCAGAGTGAAACCGGTCTTTCCCGCCGCGGGCACGTTGAGCTTCGCGCGCCGATGTCCAGGGCCAACTTCCCATTTCAATCCTTCCGCCGCGAGCGCACATTGGCTTATTTGGCCAACCAGCAACGCGGAAAGCCCGATAGCAATGCCGTTCATCAAAGCTGAAACTAAAGTGCGGTGATCGGAAAAAGCAAGACCGCTGTTCCCGATAGTTTTGGTTCTCGCAAGAAATGGCCATTTGCATTTGAAAGACCTGTGCGATTCTTTCCTGTTGCTGCGGTGCGTAGTCCCGGCTTCCGCTCAATGCCTTTCGTTAATTCAAGGCCGTGTGGCAAATGGTTGTCCTGAAGGGACAACGTGAAAATAGCCCGGCGTTTCAACGCCGGGAACCGAATCGCCCGAGACGTAAGTCCCGAAGGGACGGTTGAATTGCATGGCAAGGGTGAACGGTTCAACCGTCCCTTTCGGGACTCTCGTGTTCATCGGCCCAACCCGGCGTTGAAATTGAAACGCCGGGCTATTTTCACCGTGTCCCTGCGGGACAAGCGCCTTCTGAATTACCGAAAAGGCATTAGGCTTCAGCCGGTGCGGCTGCAATGCGCAATTCCGTTTCGCTGCCAGCAAATGCTGCCGCCTCAAGGCGGGACTGCATGCCGGGAGGTGTTGCCGGCGTCGCATATCCGATTTGCTCTCGCTGCGGTTTCGGGTAGCATCAAACGCATGCTCGCTCGAAAGAATTATTCCCTTGCTCTGCGTTTGATTGGATTGGTCTCGCTCATTGCCGCGCCGGCCGATGCTCGAGCTCAAACAGCGCCCAAGCCGGCGGCGCCCGGGTACGAATTCCGTCAGCAACACGACCCGAACGGCATCGGCAAGTTTTACATGGGCCGCGAAATTGCGCACGTTATGGGGCATCAAGCGGCGGATTGGCTGGAACGCGCCGAGCGCGAAGAGGAAGAAAAGCCGGGTCTGCTTTTGGAAGCGCTCAAACTAAAGCCGGGTGAGGCCGTAGCAGATATTGGCGCCGGCAGCGGCTACTTCAGTTGGCGTCTTGCGCAAATGGTTGGCGAGAAAGGAACCGTTTATGCCGTCGATATTCAGCAGGAGATGCTCGATCTGTTGTCCAGGAAAATGGCCGAGCGGAAGATAAACAATGTGAAGCCAGTGCTCGGTTCGATCACCAACACGCATTTGCCAGCCAACTCTGTCGATCTTGCCATCATGGTTGACGTCTACCACGAGTTCTCTCACCCGTACGAAATGATGGAATCGATCATCCGCTCACTAAAGCCAGGCGGCCGCGTTGTTTTCGTCGAGTACCGCGCGGAGGATCCAAATGTTCCGATCAAATTGGTCCACAGAATGTCCGAGGCTCAAGTGCGAAAGGAAATGGCCGTGCATGCCGTGGATTGGTCTGAGACGGCAGACGTTCTACCCAGACAACACATTATTATCTTTCGGAAACGAGGTGCGACCTCTCCGGGAACCAGGCAGCAGGACAGTGCGTCTCGGCGGGCCAAACCTTGAGATGCACCATGACAGGCGGGACGCGCTGCCCTACCCTGCAGCAACGTCTCGCAAGAGCACCACCATTCCTAAACATCCCGAGTTTGCGGCGCCCTTACGAGACGCCGCTACAATGCGTGTGCTTAAGAGATTAGACGGGCTCGCGCACGAGTTTGAGCGACCTTCCGCCCCAAGATGACCAAGACAGCAACGATTAATCCAACGGCGACGATTGGCGCAACCAGCGAAAGGACCGATGTGATAAGCGACCCGCCCAATTCAGCGGTGGCAAAAATTGGATTGGCCAATCCTCCCGTTCCAGCGGACGAAGCGCCCCGAATTAGAACTGTCGCACCTTGAACTAATCCTGCAGTGCTACCGCCGGCAATCACGGCCAAAGTCCATTTTAGGAACGGGCTCACATCAGTGACCATCGACGCAGTCACGATAGTTCCCGCCACAATGGCCGCAGGCGTGGCGATGGTGTCTAAAAAATTGTCAACCCAAGGGATGTAATAGCCGCCAATTTCCAGCGCGGTTGCCAAAGCGAATGCGATCAGCGCGGGCTGCGAGCCGATCCATTGAAAAGAAGGCGCTAGAGATAGATGTCCGGAATATGAGGCGATGCTCATGACTAAGAGCGGGACGAAAATTCGAAAACCGCACGCCGCGCTCAGGCCGATGCCGACGCAAAGACTTAGTACTGTTTCCATAATGATGTGATCGTTAAACTCTGTGTTAGCCGCTCGGACAGATCCAATTGCCAATCAGCCTGTCTATTTGCATAAAGAATAGCTCAATTCATCAACGTCGCAACCAATCTGTGCGCAATCCACAGTCCCGTATAGATACGGGAGCGCGAACATTCCTGTCCACAAAGGTTTTAACACCGCCAAGCTCGTTCGAGTTTCAAAAATTATTGTTGCGGCCAAATGAACCGGTTCAAAATCATTACCAGCCGAGATCCGCAAGATTCACGCCGCAATTTTCCTTGTCTCTTGCTCATGTGAAGCGTAGTCATCCGATATGAAAACTTCTTCCTCTCCGCCTCGTTCCAGTCGGGTGACCCGCCGCGGTTTCCTGAAATCATCCTCGGCGGCAAGCGCAGCGTTCCTCCTTGGCGCCCCAGCTCTTTTGCGTGGCCAAGGCCTCAATGAGAAACTCAACATTGCGATCATTGGCGCTGGAGGGCGTGGCGCGGCGAATACCGAGAGCGTTAGCAGCGAAAATATTGTTGCGCTTTGCGATGTTGATGAGGGGCGCTTGGAGAACGCAGGGAAGAAATATCCGATGGCGCGCAAGTATGCGGACTTTCGCAAGCTCTTTGACAATGCGAACGGAATCGATGCTGTCGTCGTCAGCACGGCGGAACACACCCATGCGTTTGCAACCTTGCCCGCGCTTCAGATGGGCAAGCACGTCTATTGTGAGAAGCCGTTGACGCATGGCATTTGGGAAGCGCGCATCATCGCCGAGGCCGCCAAGCAAGCGAAGGTGGCCACACAAATGGGCACGCAGATTCATGCCACCGAGAATTATCATCGCGTGGTTGAGCTCATTCAAACCGGAGCCATCGGTCCGGTGCGGGAAGCGCATGTTTGGGTCTCGCGTGCGTGGGGATTACAAACACCGGAAGAAGCCAAAACGCACGGAGATATTGTGAGCGTGCAGGACCGTCCTAAAGAAGCGACGCCTGTGCCGGCCGGATTGCATTGGGATTTGTTTGTCGGCCCCGCGCCGGAACGCCCGTTCCACGAAGTGTATTGGCCTGGACCGAAGTGGTATCGCTGGTGGGACTTCGGCAGCGGCACGATGTCAGACTTGGGCAGCCATTTTATCGATCTCCCTTTCTGGGCGCTCAAGCTGCGGCATCCGCTGACTATTGAGGCCAAAGGCCCTCCGCCGCATCCGGAACTCGCCCCGGCGTCGATGAGCGCGACCTATGAATACGGAGCGCGCGGCGGCATGCCGCCCGTGAAGCTCACTTGGTATCAAGGCACGGAAAAGCCCCCGCATTACTTGGAAAAGAAGATTCCGCAATGGGGCAGCGCGATTTTGTTTGTTGGCGACAAAGGAATGTTGCTGTCCGATTACGGCAAACACCTCCTCCTGCCCGAAGCGGACTTCAAAGATTTCAAACGGCCTGATCCATTTATTCCCAGGTCGTCGGGCCATCACGCACAATGGATCGAAGCCTGCAAAACAGGCAAGCCAACCGGTTCGAACTTTGACTATGCTGGCGCGCTTACGGAAGCGAATCATCTCGGCAATGTGGCTTACCGCATCGGCAAGAAGATCGAGTGGGACCCGGTGAACCTGAAGGCTAGGAATGCTCCCGAAGCAGATCGTTTGATTCGGAAGGAATACCGGAAAGGCTGGCAGTTGCTGAGGAGCGTTTGAGACACGGCCATTCGCGGTGTTCGATCTCTCTGGGTTCTTTGCGTCCGTAGCGGTTAAGAAATCCGAAAGCGCTGCGCACGCCAGCGTCCAGCGTAGCCACCCGCTTGGCAACGGTCCTTAACCGAGAGAAATGTGTTGCGGAGTGGCTCCGCGGGACAGGCGGGACGCCCGTCCTACTCGGCTGGTGGTTCCGGCCAAATCAGCGCGTACTCCGTGGGCGCAGCCGCAATTTCCGCGACGGTGGCGAAACGAATGGACGCGTCCAGGTACAATTTCTCGCGCCGGTTGACCCAGTCTTTGAAGACTTGTGTCACGATAAAAACGTAATGGCAGTTTCGGTCGAATGCCAGGCCAAGCAGAGCGCTGCCCTTGAATTCGTCGGGATCAATCGTGACGTCCGGTTGGAGCAAACAGCGTTCTGGGCCGAACTCGACGCGCTTGCCTTTGCAAGCATAGTTCAAAAGCGTTTTTCGGTCGTTGATATGCGTGAGATAAAATCCGACGAACTCCCCCAAACGCAGTTCCAGAACCTCTGTGATTTCCGGGTGGCTGAAGCTAATGATTTCAAAACGGCGGTTTGCGAAGACGCGTGGCAGGTCGAGACAAATGTCCTGGACAGCTGGGCCCAGGCGTTTTCCGAGCTTCCGAAAGGCCTCAGCGTTGATTCGCAACGGATCTGTTTCGTGAAAGAGTGCCGGCATCGGCTGGTCTCTTGGCGGCGCGGGCTCCGCAACGACTGTAGGAGGCGCATCTGTTGAGGTGGCTGGACGAGTCTGTTCCATTTCTGGCGCCGCGGCGTTATTGCTTGCCTGTTTACTCTTCGGAGGCTCGCTTTGGCTTTGCGATGGTTCGGAAGCCGCCTCGGATGACCGCGTTGGAGCGGCTGGGATAGTTGCGGCAACGGATGGAGCCGTTGCTGCCGCCAGAGGCGGAACGGGCATTGCAGGTTCAGAAATGGACAAAGGTGAAGAGGGATTTTCAACCGACTCCTGCTTGAGTATCGTTGCAAGCGGTTCCGGGGTTTCCTTCGCAGGCGCAGGTTTCACTTCGGTGGCTGGCCGGGGCACGGGTGGTTTCAAGGCCGCCGTTAACATGAGTCCCGCTTTGCCCAAATCAGCATCCGGGCTGCTCTGGTCAATAGCAATGACCTCCTTCTGATTGGATTCTTTGTTCAGGACACGGAGCGTGCGGTTATCTACCGAAAGCGCCACTTCGAGATGCGGCAAGAAAACAGCGTGGTGTTGTAACTCGGAAATATTATGATGAGTCAACGCGCTTCCTTTCGGCGTTCCGCCAGCCGTGGTAACGCACTCAAGCCAAAGGAATAGTTTGTTCTGCGGATTTCTCACGACGCGAATTTCGATGATATCGACCGGCTGTTCCTGTTCGGCAGCCGCGGTTTGTTCTGCTTTCTCTCCAAGGCGGCGGATCACAGGATGATTGAGCATGCGCTGGAGCTGTCCGGCGGTGACACGTCGATACTGCACATCGGGCAATTCTGGAATCTTTTCTTCGCTGCTGTCGCGTCGCCGGCGTCGAAAGAGCAGGCAGGGAGGCGAAAGCCGAAGCACCGTGCCCGGCTGAAGGATTTCGCAGCGGTTGGTGTCCTGCAGGACGTCGAGCTTGTCCTGAGAGAGATGTCCCTTGATCTCGAAACGTGCCCCTGCTCGAATCGTCACGAAACGGATGTCGAATCCTGTCGCGGCAGCGGGATTTTCCTTGATCTCAACCGCATCGTCTTCTTCGGCGCCCAGAGCGGGCGCATAGCGAGAGTTCAGAAATTCCTCGAGTTGGCGAGCGCCAGCCTCATTGGATTCAAAGTGCGTGTCATCGATATCGACGCCTCGGAGCAATGGATCGACGTGCAGGCTTTTCGGTTTGAGCATCAAGCCATTCTCAACCAGAGACGGCAAACCGCGGATGCCCGTTTCGACGCGCTCGTTGCGCCGGAAACATTCGACCATCAAATGCCCCAGATGATCGAGCCGCACTTTAAATTGGACGCGTCCGGATATTCCGGATGCAGCGCCTGAAGCTGGCGCGCGCGTGCCATGACCTGTGGCGGGCGTTTTGTGCGCAACGGGCGGCGCATGACGGCTATGGATTTCGCGCTCAAGCTTAGCCGTGCCCTCGGGATCGCTCAGGCGAATATTTTCGCCAGCGATTGCAATGGCGCCATCTGCGTGGATATGAAATGAGCGCGGATCTTCAATCACTCCGCGTGTGACCCACTTGTAAACATCGAGCTTGTTCCAAGATTTGCCCGGTTCGAGGACGACAGTTTCCGCTCCAAGACTGAGCGTGAAGACCTTTGGGTTGCCTTCTTCGTCGCTCTTTTTCCCCGCTTTGAGTCGTTTCGCGCCAGCGGCTTCGGCGGTGACCGCGGCGGCGGCCATCGCGACAATTCCGCCCACCAAAACACCGAATAGCGTGACAGGCTCGAGGGATGATCCTTGATAAGTGAGGCCGACACCTGAGGCCAACAGCAAGCTCGTTGTCATAAGAACTCCTGGTTATTGCGTCGTGGCGCAGTTGAAAGCGACGTGCGGCGCCGGGCTCCAAGTCTCAACGTTGGGTCGGGTCGCGTTGAGGTACGCAAGTGACACGTTGGACGCCGAACGTTTTCACCTTTCACCACGCCAAAGAACTTTGCGGATTGTCGGGAGTCTATGCCTCAAAGGGGTCCAAATTCAAGCAGAGAAGAGCAGAGAAGGGAAAACGACTTCCCATCTTAGCTTCGAGTAGCGCCTCGGAGGGCCGTGAAGACCGAACTTCGGCAAGCCAGCCTCGCTGAGCCGCGTTCGCCCTGCCAACCGTGGACTGCGCCAATGTTGTGTGCTTCGATTTAGGATTTACTTCGACAGTGTCTCGAAGTGCGCCTGATCGCCTTTGAAAGCCTTGGCCTTCTCGCCGATCCTCAGAATCTTAATGGTCTTGATAGCGTCACCGTTGGCGATCTTGTTCACGACGTCCTGGCCTTCCACAACGTGGCCGAAAACGCTGTGCTTGTTATTCAAATGGGGTGTCGGTCCATGCGTGATGAAGAATTGGCTGCCGTTTGTGCCGGGACCTGCGTTGGCCATCGAAAGGATGCCAGCTCGATCATGCTTCAAACTTGGATCGAACTCGTCTTTGAACCTGTAGCCGGGGCCGCCACGCCCGCTGCCTTGAGGACAACCACCTTGGATCATGAAATTCGGAATGCAACGATGGAAGGTCAGCCCGTCGTAGAATGGTTTGGTCTGGGATTTCGGCGATGTGCTGCCTGGCGTGGTATCGTAGTGCTTCGTTCCTGCAGCCAGGCCAACAAAATTTGCAACCGTGAGAGGCGCTTTCTCATATTCCAATCGCAGGAGAATCTTGCCTTTGGCGGTATCGAATTCCGCGTAAAGGCCATCAGCCAGTTTTTTGTCGGCATCAGCTGCCCCGGCCGGCACGATTGCAAGCGTTCCCAAAGTGACCAATTTGACGAGATGTTTTCTAATCATAGTAGGGGGAATAAAAACCAAATCTGCGCGGAAGCAAGAGCTTTTTTCTGTCGTCACCACCAGGCATGGGCGCGTCCGTTCAGTTGTAGCGGCGTCTCGTAAGAGCGCCGCCAGCTTTGGCGGGAAGAATGCGGCGCTCTTACGAGACGCCGCCACAGCTAGAAAGGACGCTCCCTACACCAGGCATGGTCAGACTGAGATGCGCACTTGAGTTGAGAAGCGCTTAGGGCCTGTTCGTCTCGAGCAATGCCAGCGTGGCCCAGCCTGTCGTGGAAAGGCGATGCGCATAGCTTTCGGCGCCGGGCGGCCGCGTCGTTTCGGGCCAACTGCCATCACTCTGTTGCAACTTGAGCAGAAAATTTCGGCCGCGACGAATCTGTTCTGCATTCGCTGGATTCGGAGGAACGCGTGCCAGCGCCAAGAGAACTATTGCCGTATCGAATGTCTCGGGCGGCGCAGTCGGAAACGGCCCCCAACCGCCGTCCGCCGATTGTCCGCGAGCAATCAAACTGAGACATTGATCGCGCTGCTGGACGGCCTCCGTATCCGAGGAGTTTTCCAGCGCGAGAAGAATTGCGGCCGCATCGAGGATGCTATTGATGGGCGCGCGACGCAGCCATCGTTCGCCCTTTTCGATGCTGGTTCGCAAGTGATCCGACTTGGCCGCTCGCAGAATCCGAAGCGCCACGTGCGTGGCCAGCGAGGGTCCGTACGTGATTGGAGAACCGACAGAATCGCTGCTGCCCACATGCCAAGCGCCGTCTTCAGCTTGCGATTCGATCACCAAATCAGCGGCGCGAACCAGAACACGACGATCTTTGATATGGCCAGTTTCAATCGCCGTTGTCAGAGCCGCCGCGAATTGGATTCGCGCCAGATGTTTGTCGCTAAAGCGCGGGTCACCTTTGTTGTCATCCCAACGATTCGGTTTGGTCAGCCACTCGATCGTATCGGCAGTTGTGCTGGCAGCTATTCGATAGGCCCGATGGCCGCCAACAAAGAGCGCTCGCGCCGCGTCGCCATTGTTGTGACAGGAAAAGCATCTGTTCTCGTGATGCCAGAGTGGGACCTCCTGACTCAAGAACGTGAGCGCTTTCTCCTCGGGCGTGGAGCTGCCAACGGTTCGGCCACTGTTCAACGAGGGGCCTGAGCGGCAGCCGACTAAAGCGAAACAAAAAACGAGCAAAGTTCCGCGACTGACACTTAATGCCTTTCGATATCCCAACGTCGCAGCGCAGACTTTCAGTCTGCTGCATGGCAGAATGGCGATCGGGATGCCGCCCGCACTTTCCAGGACGCTCGAACTGCCGGGCGATTCGCAGAATGCAATTCTGCCATGCAGCAGACTGAAAGTCTGCGCTGCGATGAAGACAAACGCCCTAGACACGCAAGGACGGGCACACTTCGGCAAAGCGTTCATTCATAGTCTTCGTTCAAGGAACGCAGAAACGCCGAAAGCGGCGCAAGCGTTTCTTTGACCAAATGGATTCGAGCCATTTCGGGATCGCCGTTGCGAACTCTTTGCTCGCGGGCGAGGTCAGAAGTAAAACGATAAAAGAATATGACGGCTTCAATGGTCGATGATTGGCCGGTGTGCAGGTAGGGCGCCGAATGGCCAAGATCACGCAGTCCGGGCGTTTTGAAGAGAGCGACGGTTTTAGGCAGCAGATCACCGCTGGCATTCGACCCAAACTGCGCGGAGAGCATCGCGTTAAGTGGCGCTTGCGACGCCGGAAAATCCGGGTTCGCGTACACATTCCACAACCCGAGATCAGCGAAACCCGGGGACTCTTTGATCGGCTGGAAAGCAAATCGACCGTTTGCGTTCGGATGCATTGCGGTCGGCGGGAGGAAATCGTTCGGCGCAGCCAAACGTTCCGAGAGACTTGGGATGGGAATCTGCGCCAACGTTCCTTCACCGTGAACCGAGTCGTACTCCCACTGCGTTGCGCCGGTGTTGTGAAAACTGAAATCGGTAAAATGCGGCGCGGCGTGGCAGGCGACGCAATTGCCAATCTTGCCCGGGACAGACGATGGGTCGCCGGGCTCAGCGAGGAATATTTTGAAGCCCTGCAATTCGGTTGGTCCGAAGCCGAATTTTTGGGCGTGGGTTGTGAATAAACCGTCGTCTGCGGTAACAAATACAGGGGATTTCAAGTTTGCGACAAGCCTCAACAAACGGCGACTGTAGGCCTTGTCATCCTCGCCGGCTTGCGGGCGACGCGGAAGGGAGTTCTTCTTGAGGAAGAGGTCGTAAGGGCTGCCCACGTATTCTCCGGCGTCGTCGGTGGCAAAAGCGAGCGACTTGAGATAAGCGTCGACGAGCTTGGCAACGGATTCGAGAATCCCGGCGTTGCTGGCTTTGAAGACATCAATCCTGAACTGTTCAGGCAATCTGAAGGCGCCGGGAATTGCTGGATCGGTTCCGGCAAAGACTGTTCGGTAGGCTCCGCCCGTTTTTCGACCGAGGGGGTCCTGACCATTATCTTCGCGGATGACTCGGGCGATATGACTCACCGCCTGAGCGTGTTCGGCCGGCAACCAACCAAAGTTGCGACCGGTCAATGTTCCCTTAACGAGGGCTTCTCCGTTTGGGAATTCGCCATCGAAGTGCAGGAAGAACGCTCCTGGGCGGGCGACGGACGCGTTGGCGAGAGCGGGCGAATTGCGCGCCGTGAAACGACGGCCATCGCCGCGATCTGGAATCGGCGAACGGATGGCGAAATCCGCGTTAGCACGGGTCCCGAGACCGCTCGAACTGTGTTCATTCACGAGGTGACAAGCGCGGCAATTCATCGATTGTCCGGCGAATGCGCCTGGTTCCGCCGTATTGACCGTGAGCGTCTTTTCCATGACTGGGTCACCGCCGTTCGCCAACGGAGCGTTCACATCGCCGCCATAGTGCGCGAAAAAGAACTGGGCGAAACGAGTTTCAGCAAAGAGGCGCTCCCCGATCGCCACCTCAGGAGGATCAGGTTTAGCGTTAGCTTCCGCAGCCGAAAAAGCCCGAAAGAAGAGTTGAGGAGAGGATAATGGAACAGCGAATGTCGTCCGGCCGTTCGTGTCGGCAATTTGGACGGGCCATGTGGTCCAGCGCTGGAAGTCTTCGGTGGACGAAATGCCATAAGCGACCCCACCGGTTCCGGACACTATCAGCTGAGCGGTGCGGTTCGAAGAAGCCAGAATGGAAAGCCCGGGCGCACCCGAAGCTGTCGAATGGCCGCCGAGCAACAGAGCACCGAGACCAATAGACCAGCTAAGCCCAACGAGATGGGGCATTATTGCTGACACCAAGCCGAAGCGCACGAGCAGTCAGATTGCTCACCTGGGGCGAAGGAGTCCACAGTATTTTTGAACTTGTCGGCGCCAGCCATTCTAGGTGTGATGCTCCGTGTCTTTACCCACGAGACCGAATCCTAAGCAGGACGATGGTTCCGAACCGGGCCATAAAATTGGAGCATAGAAGATTGGAACAGAAGGCAACGAAGGAAACAAAGATGAACCGAGCTACCTTTTCTTCGTTATCTTCGTTTCCCTCTGTTAATCCCAAGCAGGAGCGCGAAGCAGCCTTCCAATGTGGGCTGTTTTGATTAGCAAGCCTGAAGCATCATGAAAACGCGATTACCGAACTTCGTTCTAATTTCTCTTTGTTTTTTTGGGGACTTGGCGGTATCGGCGCAAACGCCCGCGTCGCTCAAGATCGATTTGCCTGGGCGGCTGACAATCACAGGAGAGCCGGGCGCTGTTTACTCGATCGAATATGTGACGGACCTTTCCAAAACGAACGCTTGGCGCTGCCTTGACTTCCTTCAGTTGCCTTCCAGAACTCACACCTGGGTCGATTTAAGTTCGTCCAACGCCTCGCGGCGATTTTACCGAGCCGTCCGGCAAGCGCGGCCGGAAATGATATTCATTCCACCTGGCGCCTATCAAATGGGCAGCCCTGCGAACGAAGTCGGACGTGCTGAGGATGAAGGTCCGCAAACCGCGGTGACGCTGTCAAAGGGTTTCTATATGGCCAAATACAAAGTTACCCAGCAGGATTATCAGTGGGTGATTGGCACTTATCCCAGCGTTTTTACGGGCGATGTCAAGAGGCCCGTGGAAACAGTGGACTGGCAAGACGCGGCCAATTACTCCGCTCAACTGACCAAACGCGAGCGAGCGGCCAGAGTCATACCACAGAACTGCGTTTATCGGCTGCCCACAGAAGCCGAATGGGAATATGCGTGTCGAGCGTCGACCACGACGCGGTTCAGCTATGGCGACGATCTGGATTACAAGATGTTAGCCAATTACGCGTGGTACGAAGATAACAGCAGCCACACTACACATGCCGTGGGTGAGAAACTGCCCAATCCATGGGGCTTATATGACATGCACGGGGGGCTTTGGGAATGGTGCCAGGATTGGTACGGCCCATATCCAGGCGGATCGGCCGTCGATCCACAAGGGCCCGCCACAGGTTCATATCGCGTTTATCGAGGGGGAAGCTGGGGTTGCGAACCGCCGCAATGCCGCTCCGCAACTCGCGGATACAATCCGGAAGGTGAAACGGGTTACGTTGGCTTCCGGGTCGTGCTGGCAATAGGGCAGCCGTGAGAAGGGAATGGTTCGGTTTGGTGGCGCCGCCCAAAATGGATCAGTCTCTGGTAACGTAGGAAATCGATAGCCCTGCGCGTGGCCGTCGCCAAATAACATAACAACCAAGCTTTTCCCTTTGTAGTTGTGCCAGATGCTGCGAGGACTTGTCCAACCGCGGTTCATGTGCCAAATCCAATCGCCCAGAATGATTTTGTTCGCGGGACTGACGGCGATCTCTGTGGTGTTCATGGATCGTCCCGAATAATCGTTGGGTGAAAAGTTAACGTTGCCAAAGACACGTTTGACGCGCATTGCGTCGAACGACCATTCCATCAAATAGCTCGTTCCATATTGCACGTAACAGTTCGTGGAGTTGATGTTGACCCAACGCATTCCTTGCGAATCCCCTTTGTCAGCCGGACAACGAAATACCTCCGGCGTTCCCTGATAGCGATAAAGTGGCTTATTGGTCATATCCACAAAGAGATCGTAACGACCACTTTTCCCACCCAACGATGCCCAATCCCGGCAAACGGGCAAAGTATCATTGAAGTCGTCGGCATACAGCGCCAAGGCAATGCCGATTTGTTGGTTATTGCTCAGCCACTTGGTCTGTTGTGCTTTGGACTTGGCCCGGGAGAGCGCCGGCAAAAGCATGCCGGCCAAAATTGCGATGATCGCAATAACGACCAAGAGTTCGATGAGCGTGAAGGCCGCACGCGGTTTGGATGGGGAATTCATGAACGTTCCGTGGATGGTTGATTGGAGCTTTCGTGTAAATCAACCAGGCGCGTTCGGCAATAGATTTATTTGGTTGAAACAAGTTTCACCAGGAACGACATCGTCACACGCCCTTCGCGCAATTGAATTCTTGGAACAGCAAACATGTGCGAATCTGGCGAATGGTTTGCGACGATTTGGATACAGGACCTAGTTTTGGCAGCGTTTCCGTGACAAACATATTGACTATTGGCGTGGTCTGTGACGAAATGCGTCGCATAATCCCGGCAGACAAGAACCGTTATCGGAACGACTCGGTATTGTAACGGAACACCAGGCTAGTTTATGAAAACACGTTCACTCCCTAATATTCTCTCATTCGCACTATCGGCGTTGCTCGCCCTCACGAGCGTCCATGCCGCCGATCCAGTCATCAGCAATGCCCAAACAACTTCACTCGGCGTCGTCACCGGTGGTGATGCTGGTGAGGGGTTGGACCTGGAAGGAAACATTATTTATGCGCTCGCGATCGGCGCCGACGTCACCTTGGCGGTTCCCGTGCGCGGCGTCATATTCAAGGGCCTCATCAACAGCGAGGTTCCAGGCGCCAACTTGGTCGCTGGGAACAGGATTCTGAATTGGTACAATCTCGATTACGGTGATTCGGTCAACGATGACAATCTCGAGTTGGCCACGCGCAGTATTCGGTGGAGCGCCGCGGGCGATGCGAATACGCCTCAGGTCATCCTGACACTGCAAAAAATCAAAGTGGGTGGGAAATACAAAGTGCAACTGATCTTTGGCGAACAATGTTGCAACCGTGGTTTCGACGTCTTCTTCAATGACGTGCTCGCTGTAAAGGATTTTAATCCCGGTGTTCAGCATGGTGGCATTGCTAATGGCACGCAGACAGCATTGATTACTCACGAATTGACCGCGACTGCTCCGACCTTGGTGCTGCGCCTCGATGGCCGCTCAGCCAGCAGCGATTACCCAGATCACAACGCCATCTTTAATGCGATTACCGTCGAGGAAGTTTCAGCTCCTGGAGATTCGGATAATGACGGCTTGTCTGATGCTTGGGAGCAACTTTATTTCAATAATCTCACCGCCATCGCCGGCGGCGATCCGGATGGCGACGGACTGACTAATGCGGAAGAACTTACGGCCGGCACAAATCCCACGCTCGCTGATACGGACAAAGACGGCCTCAATGACGGCCTCGAGGTCAAAACCCATAAGACCAACCCAGGCCGGGCCGATACAGACAATGATGGGCTCTCCGATTTTGACGAAGTCACGGTGCACAAGTCGGATCCGCTCAAGTCCGACGGCGATGGTGATCTATTGAGCGACGCAGCAGAGATCAACATACACAAAACCAACCCCGCCAAAGCCGACACAGACGGCGATGGTCTGAGCGATTATCACGAAATTCATTTCTTGACTGATCCATTGGTTGCTTCGACTAAACCATCCAAAACGGTTGCGAGCGTGTTCACAGGGCCGGGAGCGGGACAAGGTCTCGATTTCGCTGGGACATTTCCTTACGCCATCAGCTTCGGCAACGAACAACCGGGTGGACAAATCGGAAATGCGTTGTTTACCTCGGACTCAGTGGACGGATTTACCGTTCTCGCATCTCAGGTTGCGAACAACTGGAACCAGGGTGTTAACTATGGCAGCACTCCTGAACAGGAGGTGTTGAGTTCCGTGATGGGCAGCATCCGCTGGAGCGACGCCGGCAATGCCACCACCGCCGATGTCACCGCTACCTTCTCGAAGCTGCAAGTGGGCGCGGCTTACAAGCTGCAGCTTCTGTTCGGCGAACGTCTCTGGGCTCGCGGCTTCAATGTCACCATCAATGGAAAACTGGTCGCCCGCGATTTCGCTCCGTTCCAATGGCAGGGCGGCTTTGTTGGGCCGGGCAATGCAACGCCACGAACCAACGGAGTCGTGATCACTCACAGCTTCATCGCGACCAGCACCGAGGCCGTAGTTGTTCTGGACGGCCGCCCAGTCAGAAATCCCGCCATGCCAGATCGCAACGCAATTATCAATGGCGCGACGCTCGAACGGGTTTCGCCCGCGGTTGACTCGGATAATGATGGTTTGTGGGATGCCTGGGAAATGGAGAACTTCGGCAACCTGACCCAAAACGGAACTGGTGATCCCGACAATGACGGTCTAAGGAGCTCCTTGGAGTTCACCGCCGGTTCCGACCCGAGCGTGGCTGATACTGATGGCGACGGTCTCAACGACGGTCAGGAAGTGAACACGACCAAGACCGACCCTGTAAGTGCTGACACCGATAAAGACCTTCTCAGCGATGGAGCCGAAATTAATATCTATAAATCAGATCCTCTGAAGGCCGATACCGATGGCGATGGCTTGGCGGACGGCGCGGAAGTGCTCACTCACAAGACAGATCCATTCAAAGCGGATACGGATGGCGACGGATCCAGCGACGGCAAAGAGGTAAACTTTGGCGGTAACCCAATCAAGGCCGAAGCCGCGACCAAGTTTAGCAACATCGAGATTAAGCCCATTAGTGGCGGCGATCCGGGCGAAGGTTTGGACCTCCAAGGCAACTTCGTCTACGCGGTTAATGTCAGCAGCGCCGGCGTGGCTGGCAAAGCCGGTGACGCCGATTTCACGGCTGATAATGCGGCGGGCGTTACCGTCACAGCGCCGAGCAATATTCCCAACTGGTCTAATCCGGCGTTCGGCGATACGGCGGCTGATAACGTCATCGAAAAGGTGAATCAATCGATCCGCTATGGCCCAACCATGAGAGTCGAGCTCGCGAACATCGTGCCTGGCAGCACCTATAAACTGCAATTGATGTTCTACGAACAGTGCTGCGCCAATCGTGGGTTCAATGTTTATGTCGATGGCGAAACTCTCGCGGCCGACTTCTCTCCGCCTGAGATTCAAGGCGGGGTGAACAATACAGCGGCAGCAGCTGCTATCTCCGCCGAAGTGGTGACCCAACGCGACCGCATGACCATTGTGTTAACCACAATGGGACGGACCCGCGAGGATTTGACCGATCCAAATGCAATCCTCGACGGACTGACGCTGGAATTAATAAGACTGGGCGACGTTCCGGTTGCTGCTAAGGTCTCAAGCGTCAAGGCTGATGCGAGCGGCATTACGATCACCTTCGATTCAATCTCCGGCCGGCGTTATCAAGTCGAGTACCGGGAAAACGTCGCCACGGGCGCCTGGCAACCGGTCGGCAATCCTGTGACGGCCACGGGCGCGAGTTCGTCGTTCACGGATAATGACGCGACTCGCCGAGCCCGCGGCCGAGGCTTCTATCGTATCCGCAGCCAATAGTTCACCTCCTGAGTTCGTTTGAACCTGAAGGGCATCGCAGCAGCGATGCCCTTCACTTTGTACAATTGATCGTGGCAGGAGCGCAGCGTTTACGCTGCAGAGTGACCGCATGACTGCGTTTGTTTCAAGTGATCGCCGGGCCAAGCTTGTTTCAGAGGCTAATGCAGACGCTGATCCCGTTTGGAAGATTTGTAAGCTCTTGGCCCGAAGGCCGGCGGCGCTGGCGTCCTCTTAATCGTAATCACAACACTCAAAGCCTATGAAAATGGCCCCCAGTTCCCGCGCGTCTCGTCGCAACGCCAAGAACGCTCTCAAACTGAAGCAGCAATCCCGTCAGAAAGCCAAAGCTGGAGCGTGGGTCGTGGACATGGAAAAGCTCGAGCCGATCCATGAGCCGGCGGACCCGCAAAGTCGTTAATCGCGCCGCCATGATTCTGGGCCTGGCAGCGGTGGCGGTGGGGCGCACCGACACTTGGCTCGGTCTGTTCTACCGACGCATCAAAGCCCGCAAAGGCGGACCAAAGGCGGTGACGGCCACCGCTCGAAAACTGGGCTGCAGCATCTATCACATGCTCAAATACCAGGTCGAGTTCGTCGCGTTGGACATGGACAAGTACGTCGCTCAGGCCGAAGCTCACCGGCTTGGTTACTTGACGCGTGAAGCCAAAAAACTCGGATACCAACTCATTGAAATAGAACAGGCTGCTTAGAAGTTATTTGGAAGATGATTTGGATCGCCATTCTGTGCTGAGACGCGAAGCAGTCCATCACTTTGTTCGTAACGATCTCCCCCAGATCCATAAGCCTTCCAATCAGGATTTCGATTAGGGGAATCAAAATCGTCTTGAAATCCGTTAACACGCTGACCGAGTTCCTGCGGCAGGCCGAAGTTTGGAGCCTGCCCTTGACTGTCAGATGTTACCGCGACTCCATAAAGCAAAGCGAGTAACAAACTAACGCACCAAACCTGTTGAATTGCGACAGTCACTGGTTGGCGATAGCAAGTAACGAACACACTTTCGAGTAGAGGTCAATAATGTTGGGCAGCGCTAGGCCACAATACCACCAATCGGATTGCCCTCCGCGATCATGACAGGTCGCTGCCCGACAGCATAAACTTCGGTGTGCGGGTCGATCCCCAGAAGATAATAAATTGTCGCCGCTAAATCTTCCGGACGAACCGGATCCTTCGTTGGAAGCGAAGCCGTTTTGTCCGACTCGCCGAAAACGAATCCTCGCTTCACTCCGCCGCCCGCCAGCAACACCGTATAACAATCGGGCCAATGATCGCGGCTGGCCTTTTCGTTGATCTTCGGCGTGCGCCCAAACTCGCCAGTCCACACCACCAGCGTTGTATCGAGCAATCCGCGCTGGTCGAGTTCCTCAAGCAACGTCGGCAACGTTTGATCTGTCATCGGGAGATGATACTTCTCCATGATCGGAAACATCTTCTTTCCGTTATTCCCATGCGTATCCCAGCCACTGCCCACATCGCCTCCGATGTTTGGCGAAAAGTAAACCGTGACGAACTTTGTGCCGGCTTCTACCAGCCGACGAGCGAGCAAACAACTCTGTCCGTAGGGCGTTCGTCCGTAGCTGTCGCGAACTGCGTCCGATTCTGCCGAAAGATTAAACGCCTCGCGCAGTTTGGGTGAATCGAGCATGGCCAGCGCCTTCTCGTAATAGGCATCCAGGCCGCGCGCCTGCGCCGAATGACTCAGCAAGCGCGACTGGCTATCAATGATTTTCTGGATCGACCGCCGATGCATGAGCCGCTCGTAAGAAATATTCGCGGGCAAGCTTAGTTCGGGCAGTTTGAAATCCGGTTTGTTCGGGTCGCGCGTGATAAGCAACGGGTCATGCACCTTGCCGAGAAAGCTCGCCGCCTGACCCGGCGTTACGGTGCCGTCCCCAATAACCCACGGCAATGCGACGGAAGTCGGAATCGCTCCGACGACAGGTGCTAAGCGATCCACTACCGATCCCAACGCCGGAAAAAGGTCTGGAGAATCCCGCAACGTGATATCATCCACTGGCGGCGCATGTCCCGTGAGTGCATAGTACGACGCCGGGTTGTGGTTCTTCATGTGATGATGAACCGAACGAATCAGCGTGACCTTATCCGTTACCTTCGCCAGACGCGGCAAATGCTCGCTAATCGCAATGCCATCGGCATTCGTGGCGACCGGTTTGTGCAATCCACGAATGCCCTCCGGCGCCTCCGGCTTCATATCGAACATGTCGATATGACTCGGCCCGCCGAATTGATAGAGGAAGATTACCGACTTCGTGCGCGCTTTGAGGGTTGGCTTGGAATTGTTCGCCTCGGCTTGCAAAAGTTTGGGCAAACTCAATCCCAGAAGCCCAAGACCGCCGACCTTCAGCGCGTGACGCCGCGACATCGCGTGAAAAGCTGGACAAGCGAAGGAATGTGTCATCGAATTCATCTCAGCCTCGGTTCAGTCGTCGGTAGCTGCGCGTTTAAACGCGCAGGCAAACTTAGCATCGAAACATTATCATCACCAACCCAGTTCAACAAAGCTCAAATTGAAGTCTCTAATTGGCGGGTTTGATTGAATTGAAAAACTCGACGGAATTTGATCCCGGCTGACTCCTTCATCTGCTTGTGCCACGGAAAGTTTAGTTTTGTTGCGCGCCCTGCCAACCCCTCGGCTGTGACAATGTTGGAGACTTCGATTGCAGCACCTGTCCGTCGTGAAACAGCTGCGTTGGCGTTTGAATTCATCTACGAAAGACAAAGTCTTTTGAATTGAGCAAGCCCCACAAAATATCTTCGAACTCCGCTCGGCGATCCTTCGTTGCCTCGAGCGCTGCCAAAAGGCCCTCTCGTTCTTCGGGCATGGGCGGGCGAGTGAGGGCTGTCCAAAAAAATTCCTCCAGGATTTCGCCGTTTGACTTATCAGCAGCCAGGAGGCGGCTGACACGATTCTCCTTTTCCGCCAGCAATCCGTTGATGGCTGAACCACTGATCATTTGAAAGGCCTGGCTCATATTGCATTCGCAGGACCGTTCGGTGTCGGTTGTCAACAGCCGCGGGGGTTTTCCGAACATTTCCAAGAATTGATCGAGTTGATTGGATCGCCGCTTGCCTTTGCTCTCGGGACGCACGCCGGGTAATTGCGCGGCGCGCATTCCAACGGGATAGCTCGCAAATCGGAGCGGGACGCCTGTTACTTGGCTTTGGCAATCCAGCAGTTGTTCTGCGCCCAAGCGGCGGGTAAGCGTTCGTGAGAAATTGATGTCATCGGCGCCGTTCGTGTTGTTCGGTTCGAAAGACAATTGATAGACGCGCGAATTCATGATCAGCCGAATGATGTGGCGAACATCATGATTATGCTCGACGAAGTCTTTGGCCAGCGCGTCGAGCAATGCGGGATGCGACGCAGGATTTGTGGCTCGAAAATCGTCGGGCGGATCGACCAGGCCTCGGCCCATCAAATGAAACCAGATGCGGTTGACCTGAACGCGGGCGAACAGGGTGTTGTTGGTGCTCGTAAGCCACTCGGCCAGGACTTCGAGGCGGTCGGGTTCGTGATGCGTGATCCGTGATCCGTGATCCGTGATCTGTGAAGTTAGTCCTCGCTGGTCGGCGGTGGCGCCGAGGAAGCGAGGTTGAGCGTCCTTGCTGGTGCGGGGGTTCTTTAGGGAACCTGAGCGCGGCGCGAAGACGATTTGTTCGCCGTTCCATTCGTGTTTGTCGCTGCCAATCTCACGCTTGTTCTCGATAATCTTATAGCCAACCCGCCCGAAGGCGGCAGCCCAATCGTAGTAATCGTCCTGAGTCCAGCGGTCGGATGGATGATTGTGGCACTCGGCGCATTGCAGGCGCGCACCGAGAAACACCTGGGCCGTCGCCTTCGCTCGCGAGGCGGGATCGCGATTGGGACGGTAATAGTTGGCGGCGGGATTCTGGTACGTGCTGCCGCGTGCGCTAATAAGTTCGCGAACGAATTGATCGAGCGGCTTGTTTTCGGCGACACTTTGGCGAATCCAGTGATGAAAAATCTGAACGCCTTTCTGGTCGAGCGAATGGGCTTCGACTCGCAACAGGTCAGCCCACTTGAGCGCCCAGAAGTCGGCAAACTCCGGTCGATCAAGCAACTGGTCAATAAGCCGCTCTCGTTTGCCGAAGACCAAACTCTCCATAGCAGCCGACGTGAGGAAGCTCTGATCCGGCGCCGCGTTGGTGCTCGAAGGCTGAGCCTCCTGGCGTCGGCTGCTACGAATAGCTGGCACAACGAACGCGCGCGCTTCATCGGCCGTTGGCAGAATGCCAAGCAAATCGAGATACGCTCGTCGCATGAACACTTCATCCGAAGCTAATTCCGAAGGATTCATTCGCAGCGTCCGAAGCTTCACAAAGATATGGTCGTCGATGTAATTCTGGCGCGGCGTGTCCATCCACGTGAATCCCGGTCGGGCTGGGATAAATGCGACTCGAACCGGTTCCTGACAATGCAAGTAGCGAACCAGAATTGTGGTCTCGCCCAGGCCTGCGCGTTGCACTTCGCCCGTCGCGCTCACTTTCGCGAACGGGTTCGAGGCTTCATAAACTGCGAAGTTGGTTATGTCTCGAACCGAGCCGTCGGAAAACTTCGCCTGGACTTGCAGTTGGAATCGATCATCGGGATCGATCAAGTTTCGCTCGCCCGGCGCCACCGCGATACCCTGCAGTTTGGGCGACGAACTCACGTCGTCCCGCATGCCTTCAGCGATCCAATTTCGAAGCGCTTGATAGAGCTCTGAATCTTTTCGAAAACGCAAGCCGCCCTCATGAGCCAACTCTGTGGTCGGCTTCAACAGAATAAGACTTTGTTCCGGATCGAGCAGGTTGGCGCGGCGACCAAACAACTCGCGTGTTAGCGTTTGGTGATCCGCGTCTGGATCCTGCCCGCGGAGGGAAAGTTTGAATCCGCCCTTGCCGTTCTTGTTGCCATGACATGTGCCGGCGTTGCAACCGGCTTTCGAAAGCACCGCCATGACATCGTTCCGGAACGAAACCTCAGCGGCTCCGATGCCGTTGCAAGCCCCAACGAAGCACGCGAGCAGCAGCCAACAGACGCCTCGAGTCAATGGTCGATTGTTGGACCGTCGTGTAAGCACGGAGCAAAGTTATCCACTTGCTCTGTCCAATACAAGCGACACGTCAATTTCAGCCAAATGCCGAGAAGGTAAGCGTCGCCCTACGGAGCTCACTAACTTGCCTTGCGGAAGGCGCGGCTCGCGGCGCCGAATGCAGCCAGTACAACAAACACGCCGATGAGGATCGACAGGCGCAGCCGCCAGGAAGCGGTCCTTGCCGCGACCGCCTCCAGTTCAATCCTCAAGTCCGCCCATGGATCCACGAGCACGGCACGCTTGAAGGTGAGGAGCCGGCCTTGTTCGGGAATAGACGCGCGCATCGCAACGGGACTGCTGACGGCGGCATCCTGCTGCTGAATGAGTCGTTCGGCCAAGCGCATGAAAGCGGCGTTTTCATCCGCGGTGTTGCGATCGATAATCTCCTTCGCGTCCTGTTGGGTGTAGGTAACTCCTTCGCGACTCCGCAGGTCACGCACCCTTGCGCCCAGTGCCGTGGTGTCACCAGCTACTGCCGCTTGGCGGACGTTCAGCCCGACCAAAGCCTGTTGCAGCTTCAGATTGTGCAATTGAACGCGAGCATCTTCATTGAACGCGTTGTCATGCTGGCTCAAGCCGTAGGCGGCCTGGAATGCGCGTCGCGCCTGCTGCGGGTCGCCGCGTTCGAGCAGCGTATTGCCCATAGCCAGGAGTTCCTCGGCTTCTTTCGTTTTGCCGCGTTGCAGAGCAGCCTCATTTTGAAGATAAGTCTGCAAATCAACCGCGGCGCTCCGAGGCGCCATTTGGTCCTGTTGCAACTGCAGGGTCCCCGCCCAATCTTTGACGCGCCATTTCTCACTGAGATAGACCCGCCATGTGATGTCCTCCAGCGGCAAATCAAATTTCGGGGCGAGCAGGTCAAGATCGAGCGAGCGCCTGCGAGATGAACCAATCTTGCTGCTGTAAAATATTTCCACTGGGATCGCTTTCCCGGAGCGCGCTTGCGGTTCGAGCGGAACCAAAATGCGGTCCCCTTCGCGCCACGGCCAAACGCCGCTTTGATTCACGAACGCAAACCAAAAACGCGCGTCTGCTGGTAACGTGAGATAAAGCAAACGTTTGTCGCCTGGCAACATCTCGAGACGCGCTTGCGTGAGCATAACACCATCATCGGAAATGACGGAGGTCAGCGTGACATTGTTGACGCGAGCGGGCAAAAGCTTCGCGGCTTCGTGGCGGTCCAGTTTCAATGGCAATTGAAACGACGGTTCAACGAGACGAAACGCGAAATTGGCCGAGACTGCTGACAAGTCCTGCTGCAGCGCGCGGGGAATGCTTTGCCACTCGGTCGTTTGCAGCGAAGCCGGCAGCGCATCGATGCGGACTTGTTGACGGCCTCGGGCTTGCACTGTGACGAAGCCGCGTTGCAGGTTCACGTCCGCCGTTTGGACGCCACGCAGAACGGTCTCGGTCGCGGTGTCTGCGACGGCAGTCTGATAAGTGACTTGCAACAAGTATCGACCAATCACACGCCGATGCAGCTTGATTTCCCACGCTTGCAAATTATTCGTCACCCCGCCTGCAATTGGGAGGAAACCGGAAACTTGGTCGCCTTGAAAACGGACGCTTCCGGCATTGGTCGGCAAGAAAACGCGGAACGCTTTCAAGCCCGTGTTCTCGATCTGGTATTGCAAGTTTGCCCCAACGTTTACCAGGGCTTCACTGACAGTTGCATGTTGCAGGCTCGTCACCTGAATCCACGGATCGACTTGTTCGATGTCCAGCGCCAGATTCCACGGAACCTGCAGAATGCGGAAGGCGAGCACGCCCTTCTGCTGGATGCCTGTCTTTTGCGGGTCCAGCTGTGTCACGCCATTGCGCGTGCCCGGTTGCAGCCGCATGCCTTGGTCCGGCACAATCAAGAGAGTTCCGCGCTGCTTGCTGGCTTCGCGCAAAACGAGCTGTGGAACGGCCCAATTGTTCGTGGTCTTAACACCGGCTCCCGACAAACTGATGGCGAACTGTTGCGGCCCGGCCGTCTTGCCGCGCAAGTGCAGCGTGATAATCCGTCCAGCATCAGCGCGCAACTCGGTCCAATGGCTCAACGCTTGGCCACTGATCGACTCCACATCGAGCGCGCCGGGCAACACAAAACTCAGGCGGAAAATGCCCGCGCGCGTAATATCGACCGACAGGTTCGACGCAAGAACTGTCCGGTCTTCGCCCAATGATACGGTGTCCTGTGTTTCGACGCGCACGTCCGGCTCGACTGGAGAGGCTCGGACCGAAACCGTAGCTCCAGTCTCCGTGTATCGAAACGCGCGGCGGACGGTCAGCTCAGGAATCTGCGCCTGGAGCATTTGCGGTGCGCTAACGGGATAATCTTCGAGATTGATCGGGGAGAGATTGCCTGCGTTCACGGAATCGAGTTGAACTTCGCGGCCCGTCGCAATACCAAGCAAACCGATCTGCCCCGCCGCCTGCTCGATAGAAAGAAGTCCAATCGATTGTTCAAAGGGCAATGGGCCGGTAGGAACTTGTGAGCGGATCAGCAGCGTGAAAGGACGCGACTGCGCCGGGTTCAAATTCACGCGGAGCCTGCGCGTGTCGGGATCGAAACGCCAGAGCGACGCGATCGATTTTGGTGGCAGTGGTTGGTTGGTGGCGGCATCGGTCCCGGGTGTAGGATCGATTGCGCTGACATCCGTGATCGTCGCGCCGGTTGGGACGTTAAAGACAAGCTCCGTAAGTTCTCCCTGGGCCGGGCGAATGACGGCGTGATGCGCACCTTCAATTACACCCGCAGTCGGGACGTAAAGTTGAGAGATTTCAGCATAGAAGACCGCTCTTTCCCGCTTCACATCACGGCTGCGCGGGCGCCAGTTGATCCAGGCGTCGTTCACGGGCGCGAGGACGAGGTTCGCCATGGTGTTGCTGTTGGAAGTCGTGCGTTCGATGGAAGCGGCCTGCGCTGAGAATACGTCCACATCAAGATTGGCGAGGGTCAACCGAAGCGGATTGATCAACCCATGTTGCGTGGGGAGAACGAAGCCGCTTTCGCTAAGCTTGGCCGTCACGTGGATTTGGTATCGCAATTCGACATCGAACGCGCCGGTTTCCAAAGCTAGCAACTGATGCGCACGCCTGCCGTTGGCCGGAGCCTGAATCAGTCTGAGTGCGTTCGTCGGATAAACAACGCTCGTCAATACGGCCGGCTCGAACAGGAGAGGAAGCGTCTGGTTTTTCTCGGCCGTCCAATGGATCTTGGCCGTGCCGAGCGCGAACCTTTCTTCGACGCGAATTTCCTGCGCGACCGATTCGGCCAGCGCCGGCGCTCTGGGAAATGGAGTAGGGGTGTAAAGGGCGGCGGGAACTGGATTGGCTTGCGGATTGGCCGTCTGCGCCTGAGCAACCAGCAGCGTGCCATCGTAACGCAGAGTTCCACTCTGCTGTATCGCAGACTTGTAGTCTGCAGCGAGTCCGAGAGCCGAGACATTCCCGCGAGATCGAGCGTTCTGCCGACTGAAAGTCGGCGATACAGCAGAGTGAAACTCTGCGTTACGAGGCGCGCTCGAATGCGCAATGACCGGCGGCGCGGATTCAGACCACAGTGACAGCAGGGTTCCAATGAGCAGCGATGCCACAGCCGGCGCCGGGCCGCTGTCCGGCGGAGTCAGCGCCGCGGACTTTGGTTTTCTTGGCAGTTGCCAAAGCCGGCGCAGAGCCGGAATCAAAGTGTGGAGCAGTAAGAAGAGGAGAATAATTACGATGAAACTCGGCGCTCCGCCGGGTGCCCGCAGTCCCGCCCAGGCCACAAGCGTCCATCCGAACAGCCATCCGACCGCCGTGAACCACATGCGATTCGTGATCCATCCATAAACCCAGACCACCAGCGCAAGCAATGCCGGCCATGCGTAGCCAAGGAAACTGAACACCGTGGCTTCAGCTTTGATGTTTGCTACTTCGACGTTAAGCCCAGTGCCGGCTTGTTGTACTGGCGCTAGAAACGTTACCTCGCGCGAAACAGCGACGTTCTGCTGCGCGGCCAAGTCACCAAGGCTGATCAGTGCTGCGATCGCCATAGCCACGGCTATCAGACCCAGGACCGTCCCGAACAGATGGCGCGCGCTGTATCTGTAAACGCCTTCACGCACCGTCCATCGCCAAACCACAAGCGCAATCCCAACTAATAACAGCGCAGCAATCAGCGAAACCAGAGCTTGCGCAGCGTCCAGACCGCTGAATGCTTTGTTCAACTGGGCGAAGCCAGAAATATCGGCGACACCATCCACAGGCGTCAGTGAACCCCGGCGATAGATCAAACGTTGTCCTGCGTCTGGCGCAAGTTTCCATTCTGCGAGCATCACGGGTGCGGCGACGATTGGTGTGGCGATGGCCACCCGTTTGGGGGTTGTTGACCGCGAAGCCAACTTAACGTCCACGGCCAGGACCGCGTTGGGATCCGCTCGCTGCGGCAAGGGAATCATGTTCGCTTGTCCATCCAGGACCGGCACGACCGGAGCGCCGTTCACTGTTGCGGACCACAATTGCGTTCCAGCCGGGAGCGTCACTCGGAAATGTGAATTGCCGCGATTCTTGACGAAATAATGCGCGTCCGTCAGGACTTGTCCTTCTTTCGAAATTCGTGTCAACAGCGACGCCCGGTCAACGACTTGGCTGAGAGAATCGCCCTGGACCAGCGGGTTGAGCGCGAGCCGCAAATTGAATGGCCGCGATGTGTAACGATAAGCCGCGAGAACTGGCGCATCGAAGAAGAGTCGATATTCCGGAGGCACTTCACCAGTTTCGAGCGGCAACAATCCTGGCGACACATCCACCGGATTGACCTGAAATTGATACGCGCTAATCACCAGCGTGTGGCCTTGTTCCGATTGCGCGTCGAGCGGGCGCGCTCCGGTAAATGCGAGCGTTTCGCCTTGCGCTCGAAACGGCCGCTCATAGGTTGCGAGCAGCGTATAAGCGCCGGACACGGGCGAGTGCAATTGCACGACGTAGCCATTGGTCGCTCTTTGCCAATTGCGAATGTCTTTGCCGATAAACTCGACGTTGAAGTATTCGTTCGAGAGCTCGATCCTCAGCGTTGATATCGGCGCGCCTGAAACCAGATAGTGCATCACGCTGCTGCCGTAAGCGATGCCTTCGCCGATGGAAAAAAGATGGAAAGCATCCGCTTGCACCGTCTGCGGCAAACGCTCCACGCGCAACGTTGCCTGCCAAGCCGGTTCGCTGAGTCGAAATGCCAACTGAATGCCAGCGACCTTGCGCGGAAAGAACGCCGTTGCGATCTCGGTCAATGCTTGGGTCCTGTCGGGTGTGATGCGGAAACCCGCATCCGCCGAGACGCCCAAATGGCCACGCACCGATTTCGCTCGGGAAATCTCGATCCGTGGCAACACCCAATTAGTTTGGCCCAGCGCTTGATGGCGTTCGACGCGGAGCTGAACGATTTGCCGGCCGGAAACAGGTTGGCCATACACCAGACGCAGTTCGGCGTCTGGATCGCCCTCCGGCTCGCGCAGAAAATAATCGCTCAGGCCGGACGCGTTCAGGCGCGCGATGGCATATCCTTTTGGGACGCGCATCAGCAACTCCCGCATGGGCGCTTCGCGGATGTCCAATTCAAACTCCGCGTCGATGGCGAGTTCGTTCTCGGCGTGATGATATGCGAGCACTTCGGAGACGCTGAGTTCAGGCAAGATTTGGTCCGCTTGAATTCGCAGGGAGAATTCGCCGCCAGAAAAGCGATAAGCAAACCGCTGGCTGCCGCCAGTCGCAAAGAGCGTTCTCGTGACGTCCGTTTCCGGAAATTGTTCGGGAGAAATCTGAGAAAGTCCGGCGGCTTGGACAACTTCGAGGCGCACCGCACCTTCGTTGAGTATCCGAACATAACCAGCTAAACGGGTCGCGCCTTCAGGCCGTAGTTGCATGGCATCGACGGCTTGGGGAAGCGCCCCGATGGATGTCTGCATTTGAACTTGGAGCGCGAACTGATCTTTCTGGGGTTGATTAAACTGAATGACGAGGCGCCGGCCAGCAGAGTTCGCAATAGGTTCAACATTCCATGCGAGCACATGAGCGCCTTGGACACGTGTGACTTCGCCGGCGCCGCGCAACAACAAGGCGACGCGGTTCAACTCGCCTTGCATGACTTTGAAATCAAGCAACGCCATTTGCCGCATGAGCCCGGGACTGACGCCGATCTGAGAAAGCATTTCGGCCGCGTAGAACAGTTTGCCCTCGGCTTCGCGCCGAGCTTCTTTCCAGGAAAGTTTCACCGCGCCGTCCGCCGGAAGGTAACCCACGAATTGGCTGCCAGCGCGTTCGGGCCGAGCCGCCCCGGGAAACTCGAACTGAGTATCGGCGATCAATCCTTCGAGAGCGATCGGTTGCAATGCACTCGGTGCAACGCGGAAATCGACTGAGTTCCAACCATTGGTTTGGCTAACTGCGGCCTTGAACTTGAGCTGAATGGGAAATTCGCCCGACCGATCGAACGCAATGATGAAGCGGCCTTGCTCGAACCGGAGACGCCAATGTGGATGCGTTTTCAGATCGGTCAAAGCAATGTTCCCTTGCAACAGCGCTATCGAACCGCCGCGCGGATTTTTGATGCGCGCGTTGGCGGTCAAGACAAAGCTTACCGTTTGGTCGCTGAGTTGCCCGCTCAGCTTAAAGTCGCGCAACACAACTCGGCGCGCTTCGGGGTCCGCGATCGTAATGCGGAGCGGGATATGGTAGGGCGAGCCGTGGAAACGGAAGGCGAGCGGATCTGGACTATCCGGCTTGGCCTCGATGCGCAATGATGATGGCAAGAATTTGGGATCGATGGGCGCCAGGCCGGTGGGGCTGTCGGGCTGGACATCGAGGTCCGGCGTCACTTCAATCGTCACGTAACCGTTGAATAACGCTGGACTGGATGGAGTGAGGGTTAAGGCGGTTAATGGATTCGTCCATGTGCGGAGATCGCGTTCGGCCGAAATCGTGACCGAAAGTTGCGTGATTGGTTTGTCGCTTTTGCGAGGGCGAAGGATCAGCGTGCGCACGCCGTTGGTTTCTTGGCGGATGCTCCAATCTTGCAGCAACTCGCCGGTGACCTGGCGTATTTCACCTTCCCCGCTGATCGTGAGTGGGAGTTCTTTGGGCTCGCCTTGAAGAATGTCGAAGGTGGCTGCGATGGAATGGGCGATTTTTTCGCGCGAGACTTTGATCGAGTGCTGGAGAGCGGTGGCGTAAATAAGCTTGTCTTTCTCGCCGGACAAACCGCTGAGCACCGCTTCGATGATCAGCCGCGCCCTCCCGTCTTCGACGCCGCCGTTGATGGAAAGGTTTCTTAATTCTGCGGTCGCGCCCGAAACGTTGTTCGCGGTCAGGATCGATAACGCAAGGAGGATGGATATGGGGATGCGTACGGGAATGTTCATGAGCAGTGTTCTGGAAATCGCGATAACCGAAAAAACAAGCGCTCCGGACCGTAACGCAGAGTTTCACTCTGCTGTATCGCCGACTTGCAGTCGGCAGAGCACTCGACCTTGCGGAAACTTCTCGATTTGGCGGACGCGCTGCAGATTGGAAATCTGCGATACGGCAGAGTAAAACTCCGCGCTACGATCTGGCACTCGAATTTGTGGGAGCTTCTCGATTGTCGGACACGCCGCAGAGTGAAACTCTGCGATACAGCAGAGTGAAACTCTGCGTTACGCCGCTGGCCGCGACATTGAGGTTGCAAATAACCGAGTCGACGCGCTAGCCTCCGCACGTGTTTCCCAAGGAGGAAAATCCGCGGATGGATCGAGTGCGCTTTGAGCTTCGTTCGGACGGGATCAAACCGGAGGAAACAAACCCGTTGCGTTCCGGTGTTCATACACGAGGCTATCTGCCACACGTCAAGCGCGAAGGCGCGCGTTACTTTGTGACATTTCGCCTCGCCGATTCGTTGCCCAAAGAGGTCTTGCTCAAGTATCAGGCGGAGCGCGGGGAGCGGTTGCAGCTTTTCTATGCGCAGCACGACGCCGCGAAAGGCCCGGGGACAGCCCTCCCGAAGCAAGAGATGCTGGAAGAAATCGAGCGCGAGTACAATCGCAAGGTCGAGCGTTATCTTGATCAAGGCTGCGGGGAATGCTGGCTGAGACGACCCGAAATTGCGGACTTGGTCACTGAAGCCGTGCGATTCTTTGATGGCAAGCGATATTGGCTGGATGCTTGGGTTATCATGCCAAATCACGTGCATGGTGTCTTGTGGCCGGCGCCGAACCACTCGTTGAGCCATATCCTGCAAAGCTGGAAAAGCTACACAGCTCGGCAGGCGAACAAAGTTCTCAATCGGACGGGACATCCATTTTGGCAACGAGAGGCATTCGATCATTGGATTCGCGATGATGAGGAACATGCGCAGTGCTGTCGTTATGTGACAAACAATCCGGTAAAGGCTGGCCTGTGTGCAACGCCGCGGGACTGGAAATGGAGCAGCGCGTGGGGTGATGGCCAGCCATCGTAACGCAGAGTTTCACTCTGCTGTATCGCCGACTTGCAGTCGGCAGAGCACTCGACCTTGCGGAAACTTCTCGATTTGGCGGACGCGCTGCAGATTGGAAATCTGCGATACGGCAGAGTAAAACTCCGCGCTACGATCTGGCACTCGAATTTGTGGGAGCTTCTCGATTGTCGGACACGCCGCAGAGTGAAACTCTGCGATACAGCAGAGTGAAACTCTGCGTTACGCCTTTGGGCAGTTTCTATGCGTGGGATGAATTGGTTCGGCCTGTTCATCTCGATCTATCTTCCCGCCATGCTCTTCGCTTGCCGGATCATCCATTCGAGCTTTTTAGGACGTGCATCGGCGCCATAGACTTCGGGCACACCATTCAGTTGCGCGAGCAAACGGTCGGTCGTCACTTCGCCGGCGTATGGACTTGAAATGAGCCATTCCGAGAACGCACTTGCGGTCGCGGCTAGGCGCATAGCCGGCCCAGCTTGTTCCAACGCCACAGCATTTCCGCTGTAAGGCACCGGCCATTCATGCTCGCGATATTCGGTTGTATTCGGTTTCTTGTATCGCACTCGCACGACGGCCAACGGCCCGTCCCCCTGCGGATTCACCTCAACGACGTAAAGCGCGTTGCCCGATTCCGCCGCACCAATCTCGGCCGCATCGACGGTGTTATCGCGGAATTGTTCTTTGGTCAGCTGATGTTTGGCATACCCGATTTGGCGGCAGGCCGTCACCCGTTTCGGATTGAATTCAACCTGAGCTTTAACATCCGACGCTGCCACTCGCAGAGAGCCGGCGAGTTGAGCGACAAAACCAGTTGCGGCCTCAGCCGGTGTGTTAATAAAACCGTAACGCCCATCACCATTGCGCGACAGCACCTCCAACAAATCGTCGTTGAAACCTTCCCACCCAATTCCGAAGCAATCGAGCGCGATCCCTTGTTTGCGATGATTTTCAACTTTCCGCTTCAGAGTGTCCGGATTAACGTCACCGAGATTCGCCGCGCCGTCGGTGAGCACCACGACGCGGTTGCCGCCGCTCACGTAATGCCGCAACGCCGTCGCGTAGGCGAGATTCAGCGCATCTTCGAGATTGGTGCCGCCTTGTGGTGCGAGTTGGCTCACCCGTTCCGCGACCTGGGCCGCTTGGTTGCCTGGCGCACCATCCACCCAGAGCCGGGCTGTGCGCGCAAACGCAATGACACTGAGTTTGTCTTCGGGCTTCAATTGCGTTGCCAACACGCGCAATGCCTCCCGAAGAATCTGCACGCGATCCGCCCGCTCCATCGAGCCGGAGTTGTCGAGCAGCAACACGAGATTCAACGGCTGGCCGGGTTGACGGCCTTGCGCCGCCGTCTTGATCGAGAAACGCAGCAAATCACGATTATGCGCGAACGGATAGCGAGCGCGTTCCCAAGCAAAGGCTACGGGGACATCTGGCGGCGGCTCGGAATCGCCGTAATCGAACGCATTGATGAATTCTTCGCTGCGCACGGTCGCAGGCTCGGGCATGACTCCCTTTTCCAGACTGGCCAAGGCAAGCTTGAACGACACATCGCTGACGTGCAGCGAGAAGGTCGAGAATGCGTTTTCGCGCGTCTGGACTTCGGGCTGCGGAACTGGCGCGCCAGCCACGGGTTTGCGCACGGCTGTATCGGCCTCTTCTCGGTTGGACTCTCCACGCAGGCGATCAAGTTCCGTGTGCGCTTGAGCATCCTTTTTCTCCTGCTCGGCAAGCTGTTCTTTCAAGACACGAGCGCTATCGTCGGCCGCCTGTTTGCTCCGTTCCGCGCGTAAATCGCGATAAACCTCGGCGATGGTGTTGGCGATCTGGGCAGCCTCTTCTGGTTGATCGCTCTTCACTCGAATATCGAGTTCGCTCGAATTGGGAACCTGCCGCACATCAACGCGGCCTAATAGCGCTTGAAATGCTTCGGCATTATTCAGCTTCTCGCCCTTGCCATGCTTCTCGGCCCAAGCTTCATTCAGATTCAATTTCTCAATCACCTTGTAGAGAACTTGCTTGGACTTGACCTTCTCGAATTCAGTCGTGACGAAGTAGGGATCGAATCCAACTTGAGGCTGAGCGCGCGTCACGAGCGGCGCCATATCAGTCGCATCTTTCCCGACGCTGATGCGCGCGCTTCGTTCGACTTTCCCGCTCAACGCTCCGCCGATGCGTCCCCACAAGCTTGAATCTCGTGGTGACTCAGCTTGCGCAACATCGACAATCTGGACAGGACCATTGTTAGGCGCGAGCGGCGGTCGACTTGCTCCTGTAGCTGACCGGGTCGCATGACCTGCGCGCAATTCACCCCATTCACGTTTGGCTTTGGACTGCGGTGTCTCCTGCGCGACTTGAAGCTCTTCGATCCGTTGTGTCGACTCGGCTGGTCTCGCTCCAGACTTGCTTTCAGTGCCTGGCTTGGCTGCTTTGGCGAGGGTGCGTGCTCCAATATCCGCTGCCCACGCCTGGTTCCGCGGCTGACCAACCTCTGCCTCTGCCTCTATTGGTGGAAGAACAATGGACGACCGATTCGACTCCCGCAGCGCCTCCTCTGTCACTTTGGAATCTTTTCCGAGGCTGCTCATGCCCGGGCGCATCAACCCATAACGTTCCACATCCATATCGCGAATCGTCTTGATTCGAACCTCGCCATCTGGCGGCGCTGCTGTAGTGGAAAAGTCGGATTTTAAACTGGAGACAACGCCGGCGTTTTTGCTGGGAATTATGCCTAAGCTATCGCCGAGGGCTGCGAGAGGTTTCCCGATCGATTCGCGCTGCGACTGAACATTGTCGATCACAGCCGCGCCGAAGTCCTTCTTGTTCACACCAAATTCCAAAGCTCCGTTCTCTGCGGCAGCCACTGCCACGAAGGATGTTTCCTTTGAGCGCTCGAGCCGCCTGGCGAATCCCGGCAGCAACGCGACCGTGCCCAGTAGCGCGACCAATGCGGCGGCAAGGCTCATCGGGACAAACCAACGGCTCTCTCGATGGACTGAGGCGGCGAATTCCTTCGGGGCAACCGTCTTAAAATGCTGCAGCAGCTTCTCGCGCCGTTCAGCGGACAATCGCAGGGGCGTCTGTTGCGCAGCCGCTTGTTCCACCGGGTTGGCTGCAACTTCAGCGACCAGCCCAATCGTTTGCTTGAGGCGTTCATGAAGTTGCGCCAGTTCGGCATCTTGCGCGATCTCCTCGCGCAAAGCAGCAGCTTCTTCCGGCGATAGCTCCCCGTGCAGCAGAGCAGTTAAGCGCGCTTCCATTTGTTCGCGCGGTGTTTCAGAAAAACCGTCGTTCATAAAGAGCCCCTTCGGATTTCGATGTGTGAGAGGCATGGCGCCGTAACGCAGAGTTTCACTCTGCCGTATCGCAGAGTTTCACTCCGCGGCGCGCCCGCAATTCCAAAGCCCACCGACAGATCGAACGCTCTGCCGACTGCAAATCGGCGATGCGGCAGAGTGAAACTCCGCGTTACGGGGTTTTCCGTCATGGGATAACTCCGGTTTTGGCCAATTCGTCAGCGATGCTTTTCAGCGCATGATGCAGAAGGTAACCGACGTGACCCACGGTGAGACCGGTCCGGGCGCTGATTTCTTTATAGGACAAACCTTCGTTGAACTTCAGCCGGATCAACTCGCGGCTGCGTTCGTCGAGTGTCTCCAAACTGAGCCGCACCAGACCGATGCCTTCCCAGCGCGCGATTTGTTCGTCCGGCAGCGGCTGAGGATCGGTGATTTCTGGTTCGGCAGATGCGGGACGGTCTTCCGACGATGAAGCTGAAGTCTGCGCGAGCGGGATAATCTTGCCGGACTGTCGCCGTTGGTTTAGCGCGAGATTGTGCACCGTGCGATAGAGCCATCGCCTTGGCTCGCGCACTTGATCAAACTGTGCATGCAATTTCATGAAAGCGTCTTGAACAACATCTTCAGCGAGACTCAATTCCTGAACAAAGCGCAGGGCATAACAGAGGAGCGGCGATTCCAGAGCGGCAAAAAGCTCCTCAATCGTTTCCGGTCGTGGTGATGCCACACTAACGTCTTCTCTTCGGCCCACGGCCATGCCTGGGTGAGTCATTTCATTCTATTCGCGATTTCCATTTAACTGCCTTAGTCGCAACGCTGGCAGTTGCCGGTCTCACTAGTATGACACGCGAGAGCAGCAATTCTTAGACGATTTCTTCGGGAATTTTGCTCCAGAATCGTGCGGATAAAGTGCCAGGCCTGAAATGGCCTAACTAACGCGTCAAACTGGCTTGCGCCGCACCAGTTCAGTTTTGTATGAATTGCCGGAACGCTTGCAACTGCCGACGTCGCAGTGAAAACCAAACCGAAACTTGGCGCCATCTGCCAAAAGCAATTCGTCGTCGAGCGATCACATGCGATTGACTTCGCCGACGACAAAATGCCGGCGGTTCTCTGTACGCCCTGGCTCATTTGGTTTCTCGAACACACGGCGCGCGAGGCTGTGCTGCCGTGGCTGGAGAATGGAGAGAGCACAGTCGGCATCGAGATCGAAATTTCCCACTTGGCGCCCACTCCAGTCGGACAAACCGTGACGTGCCTGGCGCGCGTGGTGCATGCGGATGGTGCTCGGGTTTCCTTCCAACTCGAAGCTCGCGATCAACACGAACTGATCGCGAGGGGCTCCCACAAACTCCAGATCATTCGCGTGGACCGATTCGCCAGCAGGGTCCACCGCAAGCGTGGGCCTTTAGATTCAGGTTAGCTTGCTTTTCAACGCTTGCCCACCTCTCGCAACCTTTTGTTCCATATGAGACAAAAGGTTGCGAGAAGCTCTCCGCTCAGGGAGATTATCTCAATCGATGCAAAGGGATATGTGTTTGGTTTGGAGGAACGCCTCCATTCCTTCGGCGCCAAGTTCGCGTCCCCAACCGCTTTGCTTCACGCCGCCGAATGGCGCTTGACTCGTTGTGGGGACGCCGTCGTTGATCCCGATCATCCCGGCTTCGAGGGATTCCATTAAACGAAACGCACGTCCCAAGTCTCTCGTGAAAGCGTAGGCGCTCAGTCCAAACTTCGAAACGTTCGCGCGCTCGATAACTTCCGTTTCGGTGTCAAACACGCTGACGGGAGCCACCGGCGCAAAAGTTTCTTCCTGCATGCACAGCGCCGCGTCCGGAACATCGGCTAGCACGGTTGGCTCAAAGAAGAATCCCTTGCGGCCAGGCAAAGTTTTCCCGCCACAAAGCAGTCGCGCTCCTTGTTCGATGGCGTTCTCGACATGCTCGGCAGCCTTTGCGAGTGCGTCCTTATCGATGAGCGGGCCGATTTGGACCCCGTCTTCGAGGCCATCGCCGACCTTCAACGCTTTCGTCTTCGCTACGAACTGTTCGAGGAACGGTTGATAAACGGATCGCTGAACATAAATGCGATTCGCCGCGATGCACGATTGTCCGGTATTGCGGTATTTGGCGATCATCGCGCCGTCGACAGCTTTGGTGAGATCGGCGTCATCGAAAACGAGCAATGGCGCCTGACCGCCGAGTTCTAACGAGAGCGCCTTAACTCCTTGCGCCGCGCCGCGGATGAGGATTTGGCCGACGGAGGTCGAGCCAGTGAATGTAATCTTACGGCAAACGGGATTTTCCAGGAACTCTTCACCGATCTCCGACGCTGAACCGGCGACGAGCTGAAAGACTCCTTTTGGCAAGCCAGACGCGTCGATGCATTCTGCGAACTCCACCGCGCTCAACGGAGTCTGTCGCGCCGGCTTCAGCACAACGGTGCAACCTGCCGCCAGTGCAGGGGCCACTTTACGCACCCCCAACACGAGCGGGAAATTCCATGGACTGATTGCGCCCACGACACCGATGGCGGTCTTGATTGCGAGATGGCGTTTGCCTTCAACTTGATTGGGAATGACTCGACCGTAGCCTCGCCGTGCTTCTTCCGCAAACCAGCGCAAATGATCGACCGACATGGCAACTTCGGCGAGGCTCTGCGGCAGCGGTTTGCCATTTTCCAATGTGATGAGGCGCGCTACTTCATCGCGGCGCCGTTCGAGTTCTCCGGCAATTCTCTGCAAGTATTCGCCGCGCGATTTTCCGGTCGTTGCGCGCCACGAACGGAAACCGCCGCCGGCATCGGCCAACGCTCGCGCCACGCGCGAACGATCGATCAAAGAGATGCGAGCGAACGGTTCTGCGGTCGCCGGGTTAACAACGGTGTTGGTTGTCTCGGTGATGACCCATTCGCCGTTCAAATAAAGCGGATAAGTTTTCATGCCCGTTGCGAATATATCTTAGTGATCTGTGGATTGTCATTCTTTCGCGAATGCAATTAACTGATTCCTATGCGAGTCGGCGTCTTGACCAAAGGTGAAGTGAGCGAACTGGACTGGGCTTATCAGCTTGGATTCCGGTCGATAGAATGGGTCGGGTTTGCGGAGAGCCGCTGCGGACCGAAGCATCTGGAGTGGCGGCAGCACGCGGACGAAATCGCCGCGGCCGCGAAGGAGCGAGACATCCGCATTTCAGCGATCGGCGCGCTGTATGGCAATCCGCTCGACCCGCGACAAACTGATTTTGCGCGCAGCGTCTTCCAGCGTGCCATTGAAGTTGCGGGATACTTGGGCATCCGAACAGTCGCTGGATTCTCAGGCGCAGTCATTGAGACGGAACTCAACGAACGGGGCGGAAATTTGATTTATAAGCCGTTCGAGCAATATCTACCGCGGCTTTTGGAATTCTGGGAACCGCTCGCTCGATTTGCTGCAGAACACCGGGTGCGCATCGCCTTCGAGCATTGTCCCCAAGGAGCGTATCACTTGCCGGTCATGAGCTATAACATGATGGGGCAAACGGCGATCTGGGAACGTCTTTTCAACCAGACAAAATGCGACAATGTCGGCATTGAATGGGATGCGAGCCATTTGATCTGTCAATTTGTCGATCCCGTCCAGAATATCCATCGCTTTGGTTCGCGGATTTTCCACGTTCATGCGAAGGATGCGTACATCAATCGGCAATTGCTCGAGAGATACGGCATTTGTCATCCTGGCGTCGCCGAACATCGCATGCCTGGCTTTGGGCAGGCGAATTGGGCGGAGATCGTGCATGCGCTGTTGCGCGCGGGTTACGATTCCGATCTGAACATTGAAGGATGGCACGATCCGGTTTATCGCGATCATCCACAAACAACAGCTGTTGCTGGGCCGCTCGCGGGACGAAAGCTGGAGACAGTTGGTCTTCTGGTCGCTAAGAGGCTGCTGGAGCAGTACTCCAACGGAACCGAATAGGCAGTCGCTGCGCCGATCTAATTAATGCTTGTCTCGAGAGCAGTGCCTGCCGGGCTTCAGAAAAAGAGAGGCAAGGCTGTGACGAAAACGAAGAAGAGTGTTCTCATCACTGGGAATTCACCGCTGAAGTGAAATCAACTGCTAACTGAAGTCCTTCTTTTTCGTGTATTTGGTGTGTTTCGTGGTTTGAATTGAATCACTGCTTTTAAAGTCAGCGCTGCAGCGCAGTTGATCGGCGCTCCTATCGAGCCGAAGCGCGGGCCACACCGCTACGAGGCTGGCTTCCAGTTGCGAAGCGCATCCTCCAACGCTTCTTCTATCGGCCGCATGCGAATGCCAGTGGCTAAAAGCTTCGCCGTATCCATCACACAATTAGAACGCGGCGTTTTCGCCGCTAATTTGTAGAACTCGTCGTCGTTTGCCCAGAACTCGAATTTGCGGCTGGGCTTCAGTATCCGTTGAATCATTTCTATGACCTGTCGCGTTGTCACGCAACCGGAATTGGTCATGTTGTAGATGCCAAACGGCGCGCGCGCTTCCCAGAGATTCAAGCAAGCGTTGGCGAAGTCGCCCCGGTGCGAAATGGAATTCACATTGTCGTAAACCTTGTCGTAGCGCTGGACTTTGGTCAGATAATTTCGCGGATGATCAATATCATCGAATGGAATACGCAGCCGCCAAATATAACATTCGCCGATGCCATCGAGGGCTTCCTCCGCTAATGCTTTGGTTCCACTGTAAAAACTGCAGGGCGGATTGCGAAAGGTGAAGTTTGGCTCGTCGATTTCCGAATATCCGTGGATTGCACTCGGGTTGCTATCGGCTAACTCGCGCAATCCAGGTTTCGTCAAATCCTTTTCAACGCTTACTTCGCCGTGCTGCGCGACCTTCGCGCCGGAATAAATGCAACCCGATGAAACGTGTCCCCAGGGCGTGCCGGTGATAGCGCAAGCATGTGCGATCATCTGAGGAAACAGAGTGTTCCCAGCGAGAGTATCAGCGCGCGCCGTTTCACAGGCGTCCACGTTAGGTTTGCCGGTATACCCGGCGGCGTTGATCAAAAAGGTCGGTTTGATTTTTCGCAGCAAATTCAACAGCACGTCAAACCGCGTGTAATCGATTCGTTTTCGCGAAACCGTCATCAACGCACCAGTTCGCTCCTTAATTGCTTTTTCGAATGCCTCGCCAATGTAGCCCGAAGCGCCTAATAACAGGATCATAGGATCATAAACGTCCGACTCGGTCGCGCGTGCTGTGGGTTTAATGATGAGGTGGAATCTGCGTAGTCAATCTGGTTGCCTCCGCCACAACGTTCTGCAAGTACTCCCGATACTCGCAGTTCGGCATTTTCGAAGTCAATGCCGCCAGTTGATCCAACGATAAAAAGCCGCGATGAAAGGATGCTTCTTCCGGACATCCGATTTTTATGCCTTGGCGCTTTTCGATGGTTTGCACGTAAGCCGAAGCATCGTGCAAGCTGCTGCTCGTCCCCGCATCCAGCCAGGCAAAACCGCGGCTCAGGCGGTAAACCTGAAGCTGGCCGCGCTTAAGGTATTCCAAATTAACGTCCGTTATCTCCAGTTCCCCTCGAGCTGAGGGACGCAAGCTTTTGGTGATGCTGATGACTTGGTTGTCATAAAGATAAAGTCCCGGCACTGCATAATTGCTCTTGGGCTGTTTCGGTTTTTCTTCGATCGAGATGGCGCGGCCCTTGGCGTTAAACTCGACTACGCCGTAGCGTTCCGGATCATGAACGTGGCAACCGAAGATTGACGCTCCCGACTGAAATTCGCCAAAGGCCCGCTTGAACTCATCTCCGCCGTAGAAGACGTTGTCGCCCAAGATCAGTGTCACGGGATCATTTCCGACAAAGGTATCGGCGACCAGAAACGCCTGAGCAATTCCTCCCGGACGCGCTTGTTCGCGAAATTCAATCGAAATTCCCCAAGCCGTTCCATCACCGAGCAGCTGACGGAATCGCGGCAAATCGTGGGGCGTTGAGATCAGACAAAATTCTCGGATGCCATTATCGATTAGCGTGGTTAGCGGATAATAGACCATCGGCTTGTCATAAACCGGCTGCAGTTGTTTGCTCGCTACCAGCGTCAACGGGTAAAGTCGCGAACCCGCGCCACCTGCCAAAATAATGCCTTTCATCGGCGTTCCATGCTATGCATTGGCACTCGGTTGCAAAGGCAAATAGTGTGGAAACAGGCTCCGGCGAGTTTGGTGAAATGCTTAGGAATACAACGAATGCCAACGTATGCAAAACCGCACGCGTTCTGCGCGTTTTGCTTGTCTCTGCGCAATCACTGTGTTCTCTTGCGCGGCAAAGATTCTCGCGCCTTCCGAACTGAACCGCGAGCTGCCATAGGCGACGGTTAGGCGACGGCAATGATTCACGTTTGGCTTTGTATTTCGCGGCGGGCGCAAGTAGTATCGCTCACACATCACCATCAATTGATTTCGGGCTTATGTGCACAAGAAATATTCTGAGTCGCGGGAGGACGACGGCTCCTCTTCATTCGAAACCCGCCTTCACCTTGATCGAATTGCTGGTTGTGATTGCGATCATTGCCATACTCGCTGGAATGCTGTTGCCTGCGCTGAGCCGAGCCAAGGTCAAAGCCACAACCGCTCGGTGCCTTTCGAATCTGCGTCAGGATGGCATTACCATGGCGCTTTACACATCGGACAACGGCGACCGGTTTCCTTATTCCGGCCGTGGCTGGCCGCAAATGCCGTTTGTGGATTTGTTCAAGCTCTTTCATCCGTACCTCAGCACTAATGGCGCGAGCTTTTTCCTTTGTCCGGGAGACAAAGGTGTCGCCTGGAATTTTGCCTGGACCAAAGCCAATGGTTCGGGGGCGAACCTTCGGACGAATGATCTGCCCTTCCCGAACTCGTATTATTACTACCACCAGTTTTACAATGACGACTCGCTTTCGCCCAAGCTTACGCAGAGATCCCTTGGCCAAGTCATTTCGCCAACCAAGAAAGCCATCATGTCCTGTTTCGCGGAGCCCGAACATGGCAGCCTCGCCGACAAGAATATCGCCCACGGAAAGGCGGGCTTCCCCATTCTCTTCGTCGATAGCCACACCGCGTTCACCAAGTACAGCCAATTGAACAAGACGAAGCCCTATGGCGATTACAATCTCGACTGGACGGTCGGTGGGCTGGCGGGAGAGGACTTGAAGTAGCCAACGCGGAGCGCAGCTACGGAGCTGAGACCTCCTCGAAGTGACCGGAGCGCAGAAAGAAAATGGTTTGTTGCGCCGTGGCGGTGCGGAACAGAATGCCGGTATGGGAATAGGGCAACTCGAGGCGGGCCGATTCACCATCAAGATGTGTGCTAAGCAAAGATACTGCGCCATCATTGGGTTTGGGAAGGCAGAGGGCGCCGAGCGGATGGATTGCGCGCGTGCCGGCGATAATCCCCACTGGGTATTTGACTGAGGGTTGCAACTCTCGGCAGAATGCGTCCGGACCGGTGCCCAACCGTTGGAGGTTCACGCCAATGATCCAGCGCCAAAACCGAGAGCGACTAAGGCGATCCGCCAGTTCGCTGCCGCGATTGGGCGGAACAATCATCACGACTCGCCCAAGGTTGGACGGAATCTCACGGTCCAGAGCGCGGCGAACGATGAGCCCGCCCATGGAATGCGTCACAAAATGCAGACGTGGTGCGCGAGCGATGCCGCGCGTTCGTAGTAGATCGGGAAGCCACACATCGCCCAGTTCCTCAATTGCGACGCGCCGTGTTGGCATCGACACATTGATTACGTCGTACCCGGCGCGTTTGAAGGCCTGATCGAGCCGAAAGCAAAAGAACCGGTTCAGGGCAACTCCATGCAAGATCACCACGGTTTCCCGTGAAGCCGCAGCATGTGAAATCGTGATCATCAACACCAGACAGACGAGGGTCCATCTCATTCCGGAATTCCGCCGAACCATGGTCCGATATAGCGGTTGATCGCAGGCTTAGCAACAACCGAAGAGTCCGCTGGATTT
>Ga0194132_10000650_pt1 | contig 71002 bp, 66 predicted proteins | sample TA2KigOf80mmetaG_FD_148612 | JGI IMG/M metagenome (GOLD analysis project Ga0194132, IMG submission 148612) | Freshwater microbial communities from Lake Tanganyika, Tanzania - TA2015054 Kigoma Offshore 80m | ecosystem: Environmental > Aquatic > Freshwater > Lake | place: Tanzania: Lake...
TTGAAGCGATGCGACCAATGGCGATCGGAGAGCCGGATGCGGGAAAACCGCCTGTCCGGTTCGATGAGGGGCGAAGCGCGACGGTCATTGGCTCTGGCCTCTCAACCCGCCCGCTTCGCCTACTCTACTGAAAATCCGCGATACAGCAGAGTGAAACTCTGCGTTACGGCCAAAGGCACGTTCGGAGGGGTGGTGCTGCCGAAATGTGTCCGGCGGCAAGTCTCAGATTTCTTAGTGGATTTCCTTCAGGTTTGAGGTATTAGTGCCATGGCGAAGCAATAGCACGGGTCCAAGTGCCGGCCATGAGACTTTGGGCCGGGGCGTCAGGACATAGCGCTAAGCGCTCCTTCATCCCGCTGAGCGGGAGCGTCTGTCTCATTTGTGCATTGGTTCACTGTTGCCTTTTGCCCGGCGACCCAGTTGTGCGCACGTGCGCACAATTGCCAATCAGCCACAACTTGTGAGTAGCGAGGGCCGCGGACTGCCATAAATTCGTAACGCAGACTTTCAGTCTGCCGTATCGCTGCCGTATCGCCGACTTGTAATCGGCAGACCGCGCGCACTTTTTAACAAGGGTGTTCTTGCCAGTCTTTCCACTGGCCGCCATGGTGAGCAGCGATGACGCGCGGCGGAACACAGACACTCTCATCGTTAGCTTGCGAGGCATGCATCCTGGCTGGCGGGCTCAGCTCTCGGATGGGGAAAGATAAAAGCCGGCTAAAGCTGGGGAGGAAAACTCTTTTGACCCACATTCGAGAGAGAGCCGAGCGGCTGCAAATGCCCGTCCGCATTGTTCGCCGAGACATTGTCCCTCGGTGCGGTCCACTTGGCGGGGTTTACACGGCTCTGAAAAGGAGCAAAGCGGATGGGGTTCTTTTCCTGTCCTGCGACATGCCGTTCGTTTCCGACCGGCTCCTCAGTCGAATTGTCTCTCAAATTGGAAGTGGCCGGATGGCGCTGTTTACGGCGAGCAGCAAATCAGTTGGCTTTCCATTTTGGGTCCGCACGACCGCGATTGTTCATGTGGAAGCGCTGCTCTCGAGGAGGGAGTTTTCCTTGCAACGACTGGCCGCGGAATTAGAAGCGGCTCAAATACCGCCGATCTCATCAGACGAGTTGTTTAACATCAACACGGCTGAAGATTGGGTTAAGGCCGAGGAACTCTGGCACGACCGACATGTGCGCAAATCCTTAATCCGAAAATGGTCCGTTGACTAACCAACCACAAAGACCCCAGACCTACGAAAGCGCAGCCCAAATCCGAAACTCGAAATCCGAAATCCGAAACAAAACAGCGGCAGGCCAATTCGAAATTCAAACCCGCTCATTGCCAGCCGTAACCGGCTTGAACGTGCAAACCGCGGATTACACGGATAACACGGATCAAAGACATGAACGAACTCGTTTGAGCCATCACTCTGAGGCGCGGCGAAGGTCCACGTTCTGCACACCTTCGAGCTGCTTGATCTCCTCGACGAGTTGGAGCGGCGCTGAACCATTAGCTAGCCGCACCCGATAAGTCAATTCGAGCGCGGTGCCTTGACGCGCGGTTTCGACCCCCAAGAATTCGTGGCCTCGCAGATGTTTCTCGAAGAGCGGTTTCAGAATTGCCTCCGGTTTTGTTCCCAATCCGACGCGCACGCACAGCGTGCTCTCTTCTTGAGTCCAATGATTGGTGTCTTGGGGCGGTCGCAAAACAAAGATCGCCACGGTTACGATGCCTATACCGACAATCGCCACCCAAAGATGGTCCGCGCCCACCGCCATTCCGACGATGACAGCAAAGATGACAAACGCCGTATCCTGCGTGTCTTGGACCACAGTCCGGAATCGCACAATAGAAAGCGCGCCAACCAAGCTGAACGCCCGGGCAATATTGTCGCCGATGACCTGCGTGACCATCGCGATCAAAATCGAAAGCAAGACGAGAGTTCGCGGAAAGGTCGGCGCGAACGGCGTGCTGCGGTGTGTTCGGCGATAAATTCCGGCGACCACGCAACCGAGCAAAAACGCCAGTCCAATGCGCCACACCAATTCCGCCAATGTAATTGGTGCGCCGTTCTCCGCCGATGGTTCAAGCCACGCAGGTATGTTCACGTCTTATTCCTCATTCGTACCGCAGTGATTCGATCGGATCGAGCTGCGAGGCCTTGCGAGCCGGGTAGAAACCGAAGAAGATGCCGATGACCGCGCTGAACAGGAATGCCACCACGATTGAGGTCGGCGAAACCAGAGTCACCACGCCGAGCGAGCTCAGGATGCGTGGCAAAACACGCGAGCTCAGAACGCCAATAAAGATTCCCAGGCATCCGCCCAGCAGGCTTAACACGACTGCCTCGGTCAGGAATTGCAGCAAGATGTCGCGGCCGCGCGCCCCGACGGCCATGCGAATGCCAATCTCTCGCGTCCGTTCCGTCACGCTCACGAGCATGATGTTCATGATGCCGATGCCGCCAACGACAAGCGAGACGGCTGCGACGGAGCCCAACAGCCAGGTCATCACTTTGGAAGTCGCCGTTGCGGTTTCAGAGATTTCTTGTTGCGTGCGCACGATGAAATCGTCCTCGCGGTCCGGGCCGATGCGATGCCGTTGCCGAAGCAAATTAATTATGTCGTTCTGCACGCTCGGCAAAAGAGCTGCGCTCGAGGCTTGCGCATTAAGTGAACGAAACGTGGTCTGCCCGGTGAGCCGCGTCATGGCGCTCGTGTACGGAACCAGGAGGACGTCATCTTGATCATCGCCGCGTCCGCTCATCCCTTTGGCCGCGAGCAATCCAACGATCGTGAACGGGGCGCTTTTGATGCGAACGATTTGGCCGACCGGGTCTTGGTCGCCGAAGAGCAAATCGGCGGCGGTTTTGCCGATCAACGCGACTTTATTGCCGCTGCGCACATCGGCCTCTGTAAAATTCGCGCCGCTGGTCACCCGCCAGGAGCGAATGTCCAAGTAGTCTGACCCGACACCGCGGATTTGCGTGTTCGCATTTTGATTGCCGGCCGCAATTTGAGCGAACGACCAAACCTCCGGGCTGATTCCGCTCACGCCGGGGACCTCGCGGCGAATGGCTTCAAAATCCTCGCGCGTCAACGTTCCGGCCGTGCCAAATCCCATGCGAAAACCGCCTCGCGAAACGTTGCCCGAGAGGATGAGAATCACATTTTGGCCCATGCTGGCAATGGCCGCTTCGACTTGCGATTTCGCGCCATTGCCGATGCTCACAACGGCGATAACCGCGCCGACTCCAATGATAATACCCAGCATCGTCAGCAACGTGCGCAACGTGTTTCGGCGGAGGGCGCGGAGGGCGATTTTGAGGGTGGCAAAGAAGATCATGTTCTAACCATGTAACTCATTCAACTCACCAGTTGCACAGCTTGCTGCTCGCGCTCCAGTTTTTGAATTTCCTGGCTAGCGAAAAGACGGTCTGTCACTGCCGTGTCATTGACGATGCGGCCGTCGCGCATGATGACGTTCCGTTTGGTGTAACGGGCAATGTCGAGCTCGTGCGTGACCATGACAATCGTCATGCCTTGACTGTTTAAGTTTTGAAACACGCCCATGATCTCGATGCTCGTGCGGCTGTCCAAATTTCCAGTTGGTTCGTCCGCCAAAAGTAATTTAGGTCTGTTGACGAGCGCACGCGCGATGGCGACACGCTGCTGTTGCCCGCCCGAGAGCTGGTTCGGATGATGGCCGGCGCGATCGCCAAGGCCGACCATTTCCAAAGTCTCCATCGCCCGCTCGCGCTGTTCGCGCCCGCGGATTCCAGGACGCGCATAGAGCATTGGCAGTTCGACATTTTCCAATGCCGAGGTGCGCGAGAGCAAATTGAAACCTTGAAACACAAATCCGATTTTTTCGTTGCGCAAATCCGCAAGCTCGTCACGACCGAGTTCTCCGACATCAACGCCGTCTAACATGTAACGTCCTCCTGTAGGCCGATCCAGGCAGCCGATCGTGTTCATCATCGTTGATTTGCCGGAACCGCTGGCCCCCATGATCGCGACAAATTCTCCTTGCTGAATCTCGAGCGAAACGCCGCGCACGGCGTGCACTTCAACTTCGCCGGTGTAGTACGTCTTGCGAAAGTTATCGAGTTTGATGACAGCTTCCATGAAGCAAGGGAAATTCTGGGGCGCTCGTTCTCGCGAAGTATGGCAATGGCGGCGATTCAAAATCGGCGCGGCCCGCCGAAGCCGCCACCGCCGAATGGGCCGCCACTTGACGGGCGCATGGCAACGGGCGCAGGCTCCGACGTAATGACGCCGGTGACAATAACATCGCCTTCGTTAAGTCCCTCGATTACTTCTGTATTCGTTCCATCGCTGATCCCTGTTCTAATGGTCACAGCTTTGAGCGCCGGTTTCTCGGGGCTGGATGCAGCGGCTGCGTTTGTGCTGGCGAGAACATAAATCGTTTGCGTGCGCGGTCCTTCTTGAATCTGACGCCCAGGACCAGGACCGCCGCCGAAGCCGCCTCCGCTTCCGCCAAAACCACCTCCGCCCGCAAACCCACCACCACCACCACCACCACCACCACCGCCCCCGCCGCCTCCCTGGGAAAAGCGCGCACGCAATTGCCGGTATTGATCTCGTTGTTCTGGAGTAAGTGAAGCTTCGTATTGGTCGCGTTCCTCCTGGGTCGCGCGGCGACCCGAACCGGACCATGGAGGCGTAGGAAGTCCGGCGAATGGACCGCTTGTGGCGATCTCGCGAGCCGGTTTGTTTGTAGAGCCGGGGGCGCCGCCAAGAGAGTTGGTCGTTGTGGTCTTTATGACAGCATCATCACTCGGCCGAAAACGAAATGCTCCGTTCGGAATGGTCACGACATCCTTCTTCTGCGCCGTAATGATCGATGCGGTAGCAGTCATGCCTGGACGAAGTTTTAGGTCCGGATTATCGACTTCGACAATTGCGGTGTACGTAACAACATTTTGATTGGTGACGGGCGCGTAACGGACCTGTTTGACCTGCCCCCGGAATTGTTGCGTGTATGCCTCGACTCTAAACGTCACCGCCTGGCCTTCTTCGACTCCGCCAACATCGGCTTCCGAGACCGCGGCTTCGATTTGCATTTTGGCGAGATCATTCGCGATCAAGAAGAGCGTCGGCGTACTAAAGCTGGCGGCTACGGTCTGGCCTTCTTCGACATTGCGGGAGATGACAATGCCATCGATGGGCGCACTGATCGTCGTGCGTTCCAGATCGACCTTGGCGCGTTCGACGTTGGCTAGGCGCATTTTTACGACCGCTTGCGCCTGATGCAGGCTGACTTCGGCCTGGTTGTATTCCGACTCGGAAATCAGGCGGCTGCTGGCCAGTTCCTTGGCCCGCTTAAAATTCAGTTCAGCGAGTTCCATCGCGGCCTGTGCGTTGGCCAATTCAGCGTCCGTCTGTGAAAGGTTGCGTTCGTAAGTGGCGGGATCGATCTTGGCGACAACGGCGCCTTTTTTCACTTTGGAGTTGAAGTCCGCGAATATCTCCAGAATGGTCCCGGAAATTTGACTTCCCACCTGCACGTTCTTTACTGGCGTCAGCTGGCCGTTGGCCGTCACGGCTTGCGTGATCTCTCCACGCCCAATTTTGGCGGTCCGATATTCCACTGCTTGGCCGCGTGAGCGCTTGACATACCAGTAGCCGCCAATTCCCGCGCCCGCCAAGAGCGCAAGGATCGCGACCCACCATAGCCCGGAAGATTTCCTTGTTTTTGTCCTCGGTGAAGATGTCGTTTCGCTCATAGGTCCTCTCGGATGATAACGCTTTAGACCAATCGGGTGCAAGAATGGTTACATTCAATGGGTGTGCGAAAACTCCTTATCCACACAACTTCAATTGGATGCGCACGCTCGCTGGCCGCGTTGAACGTGCCGACACGCATCCTGACAGCGGAAACGGACCTGGCGAAATCACGGCACTTGGCCTATCCGGCCGCGCAGGTTCATGGGGAGAGTTGGCAGCCTCGCAAAGCCAATAAGCACGCGGCTTCCGGCGGCTTTCTCGCGCCAAAACCGGCCGAATTTCCCAATAATTCCAGGTAAAGTTTCCCGGCATGGTGCCGAGAATTAGGTTGGTTCCAATGGATTGAAACGCTCTAAGAGGCATCATCTTTCAAAAATTAAAGATTGACTTCGCTGGCCAGAATCTATACCTAGTCTGCAAGATTGAACGGGGAATAAACGTACTTAGTAACTGAAATTATGAAACGAATATCGCTAGTCTTGGCAATTGTCGTCGCTGCTCTCTCCTCTCCCGTGTCGACGAATGCTATTTCTGAAACACAGGTAGTAGACATCAAACGGGCCATCGCCAATGTTCCTGCGCTAGAATTGGCCCCGAAAGCGGCTCAAATTGTTCGCAAGGCGAGCGATAAGGACAAAGAAGACGTGGCGATCACTTTGGTTCGCACGATTGTTTCCAAACGCCCGGTGTTAGCGACAGCTGTCGTGGAGTCGATTGCTAAAGTCGCACCGACAACTGCCCCAGCCGTCGCGAGGGTTGCCACTGAACTGAGCCCGAGCCAGGCCGTGAAGATCGCTGAGACTGCTGCTAAGTTTGCGCCAGGCGAAGCAGCGAAAGTCGCCGCAGATGTTGCCAAAGCCGCGCCGGAAGCAGCAGTGCCTGTGACGCGGCGGGTTATCGCCACGGTGCCGATCCAATCTCCAAGGATTTTGGAGAGTGTCATCGCGGTCGTGCCGAGTTCGACGAAAACCGTGATAGAAAAGGACGCGACCATGAATATGGTCGCAGTGCTCGCCCGAAATAGCCGTTCGAGCGCGAGCCCGGCGGTTCGCAAAGGCATCATTGGTTCGAGACCAAAGCCAAAACCTCCGGTTACGGCGCCAACTCCGACGCCGCCAACTGCCGTTCAGGTCGAAACAAGAAACCAGGCTCAGATTGATTTCCAGAAAGTTGTTCTCCCACAGATTGAAAACAACGTAAGCATCTCAAAGTCTGAGGCGGCCGAAATCGTGAACGGCAGCATCGGAACAATTAACGTCATCGCACGCGACACGACTATTACCAAGCAAGAGAAAGAGAATCTGATGACGATCACAAAAGAAATCGTCGTCGCGGTTGTTGCGGAAGAAAGCTTGGGGGGCAAATCAAAGACGGACCTTGCCAAAAATGCGGTTACAAGTATTGCAACCGTTGTCGCAGCTGAAAATGTTGCCCCGGCGAAGCAACTGGAGATGCTGACCGCTGCCAAGGACATTATTAAGACGGTCATCACCGAGACTGCCGTGGGGGCCGGCGAGGCGGGCGCCACGGCGAAATCAGACATCGCTTCCTCAGCGCTTTCAATCATTGCAACCGTTGTCATAGATCCTACTGTCACCGCGGAGAAGCAGACGCAGTTGATAAGCGCTGCCAAAGAAATCATTGCGTCGGTCGCTTCGGAAGCTTCGGTGGAGGGCGCAGCGAAGTCCAGCCTTACTGCAACAGCTCTTAACGTCATTGCGACCGTTGCCAAAGATATCAACGTTAGCGCAGGGGAGCAGACCTCGATTCTTAATTTTGCAAAGGCTCAGGTTAAAGCAATTGTCGATGATGCCGCCTTAGTCGGAGCAGAGGTTGTTAATACAATTAACAAGGTCGCCACTGAGGTGAAGGCAACGCAAGCCATAGCAGCGGTTAAGAGTGACGCGGAAACTGCAGCTGCAGTCATTACTGCGGTGGCGGCAGTCAAGGAGGTAAAGACAGCTTACGGTTCTGCCGCACCATAACTGAGCAATAGCTGAACGGCCTTTCAACCTTGTCCTCGCTAAGGGGACAAGGTTTTTTTGTTTTGTTGGAGACTCGCTTTTCACGAAGGCACATTTTAGAGCGTGTTGAAGGCTGTTAAGTTTTGTTGCGCGATCCTGCTGATTCCCCTCTGTTATGGTACGGCGTCGAGCGTCGTCAGCGTCGTCCGAGCCAGCGGCAGCGCAGACACATTTTGGGTGGCTATCGTTTCAGGAGCTGGCTGCTGGGTGATCGTCTATCTGCTGCTTCCGAAACCGATTTGGATTTACGTCGTTGGTCACGAATTCACGCACGTGCTCTGGGCGTGGTTATTTGGAGGCCGCGTTAAGCGCTTTCGCGCGACCTCAAAAGGAGGACATGTAATTGTTGCGAAGGACAACTTTCTGATCTCATTGGCGCCTTATTTTTTCCCATTGTACGCCGTCGTGGTCATCGTGGTTTTCTTCGTCGGAGATATCATATGGGATTGGACTGCTTATCTGCCCTTCTTCCACCTGCTGCTTGGCGCTGCGTACGCTTTTCACATCACTTTGACGCTGCACATATTGAGAACTCAACAATCTGACATCACCCGTCACGGAATTCTCTTTGCGGCCGTTGTCATCTGGCTAGGCACCATGACTCTGCTCATGATCGGAGTGTCAATGTTGACGGCCAAGTTCGATTTGCAAAAGGTATTCGAGTCATGCTGGGTCGAAACTCGAAACTTATTCTTCTGGGTGTTTTCACTATTCTGATGTGGTCCGATTTTGGAATGCGGATTCCAGAGGGTGTCGAGACGCGCGTGCGCGTCTGGTTTTTTCGAAGTACTCGGAAACGAGGCGTGGGACAAAATCATCAAATCACCGAATGCCAAGCTAAAATAGGAGCCCTGAGATGCGCGAGATGCGGGGATGTTGTAGGGCGCGTCTTTTCTGGCTGTAGCGGCGTCTCGTAAGAGCGCCGCTAACGTTGGCGGGAAGAATGCGGCGCTCTTACGAAACGCCGCTACAACTGAAAAGACGCGTCCTGGCGATGTTGGCGATTTTGGAATTCGCTCTTGAAAAGGCAACTTAATTCAGGCCATATAAACATTCGTTCTGATCGACGGTATGAATCTCGGCGACATTCTCCATAAAGAGCAAATCATCACTGAATTGCGGGCGGCGAACCGCTGGGAAGCGATCGACGAACTCATTGATAATCTTGTCGCGACCGGAAAGATTAAGGCGGAAGACCGTCAGCCAATCTCAGCAGTAGTCAAGAAGCGAGAAACCTCGATGAGCACTGGAATTGGCTTTGGCATTGGGCTTCCGCATGCCTCGACCGACCTGATCTATGAAGTCGTCGGAGCATTAGGCCGGTCCAAGAAAGGCGTTAACTTTGAAGCGCTCGATAACCAGCCCGTTAACCTCGTCATGCTCTTTCTGGTGCCGCAAGGTCAATTCCAGAAACACCTTCATACTCTCGCCAACATTGCCAAATTGCTGCACAAAAAAGAATTTCGCCAAGCGTTGGAAAATGCCGCTAACGCCGAGAGCATGTACAATATTATCAAGGATACTGCCGCCAGCAAGTAGTCGGTCGCTTTAAGACATCGGCTTGCTGCTCACTTTCGTCCCGTTCTCAACGTGCTACCCAATCGCTTTCTCGAGAATCTCCTGCGCGAGTCGCTCGCTCAGCATTTGCCGGACGCCGACACTGCCAGCGTTTTAGTCCGGCCATGTCCCGACCCCCAGTTTGGGGATTATCAGTCGAGCGCATTGATATCCTTAGCTAAGGAGCGAAAGCTCAACCCACGGCAGCTAGCGACCGATATCGCGAGCAAACTTGCTTTACCGGACTGGGCCAAGGTCGAAATAGCCGGCCCCGGGTTTCTTAACTTCCGACTCAGCCCGTCGATCCTCGAAGAGTCCTTGCGCTCGGCGATGCGTGGAGAGCATCTTTTTTTCGAACCGACCAGAAAACCGCGCACGGTTGTCATCGATTTTAGTTCTCCCAACGTCGCAAAGCCGATGCATGTCGGGCACATACGCTCGACAATCCTTGGAGATTGTTTGGCCCGCGTCTTTCGGCTGCTTGGTGACGCGGTAATTGCCGACAATCATATCGGAGATTGGGGCACCCAATTCGGAAAGCTGCTGGTCGGCTGGAAAGAACACCTCGACCAATCCGCTTTGCAAGCTGATCCGATTACCGAACTGGAGCGGCTCTACAAGTTAGTCAACACCGAATCGGAAAAAAATCCCGACGTGCTGGAACGCGCTCGCTCGGAACTGGTCAAGCTGCAGAATGGCGATCCGGAGAATCTCGGCATCTGGCGGCAAATGATTGCGTTGTCCCAGCGCCAGTTTGACGAGATATATGGCCGTATGGGAGTGCGCTTCGATCAGACTCTGGGCGAAAGCGTTTACAATCCTCAACTGAAATCCGTTGTCCAGCAGTTGCTCGGAGCGGGGTTAGCACGAGAGACCGAAGGCGCAATCGCTGTCTTCTTTGAACGATTTCCGGACCTCAAGCCTCATCCAGCATTGATCCAGAAAAGTGATGGCGCCTTCAATTACATGACCACGGATCTGGCCGCGTTGCAGTATCGAATGGAGACGTGGAGTCCCGATGAGATCATCTATGTAACCGACGGACGCCAGCAACTGCATTTCAAGCAGCTTTTTGCTATCTTCCGGGGTTGGCAACCGGAATGCCAGGTCAACTTGAAGCACGTTTGGTTTGGCGCGATCCTGGGCGAGGATGGGAAGCCATTTAAAACGCGCGCCGGGGACATCATAAAGCTGAGCGATTTGCTCGACGAAGCAGAAACGCGCGCGTTCGAGATCGTCAGCGCGAAAGCGGAAGAGCGCGCCTCCCGAACGGCCGCCGACGGCGGGCTCGAATTGAGCCAAGCCGAGCGCAAGGAAATCGCTCGATTGGTTGGAATCGGAGCGGTTAAGTACTCGGACCTCTTGCCGAACCGGCAGAGCGATTACGTTTTTAGTTGGGACAAAATGCTGGCGTTTAACGGCAATACCGCTCCCTATCTGCAGTACGCATACGCGAGAATTCGGAGCATTTTCCGAAGATTGGAAACCGAAGAATCCGTCACCGATCTATTGCAATCAGCCGCAACCTCGCGGTTGAATTTGTCGATTGCGGAAGAGATCACTCTTGTCAAGCATCTGCTCAACTTTGGGATCGTTCTTGAAGCGGTTGCTGATGAGCATCGGCCTAATTATCTTTGCAATTATCTGTACGATCTGGCGGGACTACTCACGAAGTTTTACGAGACTTGTCCTGTGTTGAAAGCGGAAGGCGATACACGATTAGCGCGCCTGGTTTTGTGCCACTTAGCAGGACGTGTTTTGTGGCAGGGCTTGCAAGTGCTCGGAATTGAAGCCCTCGAGAAGATGTAGCAAAACATAGGACATTGCCGCGTTCAGCTTCGGCGCCCTGCCTCAACGTATGTGCCAATCTTGCCGGGTTCGATTTAAAATAGCTGGCTTTCGCAAATGACAAGCGTACGGGTGTTAGCGGCCATTTGGGAATAAGGCCTCACTCAATTCGCTCGCGGCTCCAACAGCTCGGGAGCGAGCACTACACGAAAGCCGACGTAATTGAACGTGCGTGCAGGACCGGCGTGATTGCGAAAAGCCGACCGGCAAGCGGCATTTTTGTAATCCCATCCTCCACCCCGAAAGACGCGGCCTTTGCCCGAGGCGGGGCCGATGGGGTCCACGACACTACCGCCAGAATACCTGTCTGCATACCAATCCAAACACCACTCCCAGACATTTCCGTGCATATCGTGGAGGCCAAAGGCATTCGAGAATTTCTTGCCGACCGGATGTGTTGTCCCGTCGCTGTTACCTCTGCACCATGCATGCTCCCCGAGTTGGCTGAAGCCGGGGTCATCCCCAAAACTAAATCGCGTCGTGCTTCCACCGCGGCAGGCGTATTCGAACTCAGCCTCTGTTGGCAAACGATACGCGTAGGAAGCGGGCAACCGGCCGCCAATTCGCTCGGTCTCCGTGAGTTTCGCACAATAGGCCATTGCTTCGGCCCAACTTACCTGTTCGACCGGCCTGTTGGTGTCACCCGTAAACCAACTGGGATTCGTGCCCACAAGAGCTTGGTAATCCCTCTGTGTTACTTCGTATTTCCCCATCCAAAATCCGTGCGAGAGCGTGACCTCCGTCAGCGGATCTTCGTCCCAATCCCGATCCTGTTCATCGACCCGGCTTCCCATCACAAACTTTCCCCCTTTAATCCAAACCATATTTGGCGCCGGGGCAATTGGGATCTCCTCGATCTTGTAATAGAGATTAACCTGCTGATGTCCATCCAGAGTGATCGTTTGGCCGGTGCTTTCGATCGGGTCTCCCTGAGCCTCCCACAACTGCAGATCACGGCTGGTTAAGACGAGGTACTTGCGTCCCGGATTCGTGGCGAAGGTCAAGTTCACCCCTTTGTTCTGTCGTTGCTCGATCTTTACAGAGATCGGGTTTATTACTTCGACTCTGAAAAAGTTTCTTGCCTCCTTTTCGATATTGAAATCAAGCGCGACTGTTTGGCCGGTTCCATTAATTGGATCGTTCCGCAGTTCCCACTGCTTCAAATCCCTGCTGGAAGAGACCTGGTACGTTTTCCCGGCCACCGTTGGAAAGGACACTTTCAATGCGCCGCCCTGCGCGGCGCCGATGGCCAATTTAGGGCGGACCACGGCTTGTTCAGCCGCGTGGCTTGAGATCACTGCAATTGCAACCGTCAGTAAAAAAAACGATGCCCTGTTCATCATCGCACACTATTTCTCATGGAAATGGCAAAGAAAAGACTAATCTGTTTTACAGCGCAAAATTTAGCAGAATTTCAAACGGCGAGGATCGCCGATTGCTCTGCGCCTTCGCCGCTTCAATGAACGCGCGCACCTTGGCAGGGTCCTTTTTGCCTGGGACTGATTCGACTCCACTCGAAACATCGACTCCGTACGGCCGCGCTTCGGCGATTGCCTGACGCACGTTCTCTGGCGTTAAACCTCCAGCTAAAATAATTGCCGGATTAAGTTTCGCCGCCGCGCTGGCCAGCTTCCAATTGAACTGGGCGCCAGTCCCTCCCAGCTTTCCAGGCACATAGCTGTCGAGCAGCCAAGCCTCTGAACTGAATTCTCGCAATGGCGCTAGTGAAGTTTCGTCCCGAATTCGAAAGGCTTTGATCGTCTTTAGAGAAAACCGCCGGCAGAATTCTGGAGATTCATCGCCGTGAAATTGCAATGTGTCCAGCCCGCACTCCCCGATAGCCCGGCGCGCTTGTTCTTCGCTGGGATTTACAAAGACGCCAACCCTGGCCACGAAAGGCGGCAGCTCACGAATAATCTCAGCGGCCGCGCGGATGTTCAAATGTCGCGGGCTTGGCTCATAAAACATGAAACCGAGCGCGTCTGCGCCAGCCTCGATTGACGCCAACGCGTCGCCCGCGGAAGTAATGCCGCATATTTTTACTCGTACGCTCACAAACGCTCTCGATTTGCCGGACACAACATTATCCTCTCCAGCGTTGTGTTCCAAAGCAATACTGAGGGAGCGCGGACCGCCGAGTCCGCGCGGAAGCACTGATCAAACTCGCGGACTCGCCGGTCCGCGCTCCAATTCTAAATCGAGCTTACGACATTGGCACGTGCCGCCTTTAGATTGAACCAAGCAGGTTCGCCCTACCAACCGCGGATGTGCCATAGTCGTGTGCTTTGATCTAGGAACTGGCGCTGGTGTAATGACGAAGCGAAAAGCGCCAAGCGATTTCCGAGATAACAAAGCAAACGAGACTCAGCGCAAAGAGCAGGAACATCTCGAAGGGGCTGTCCAGCTTTTCGGCGAGCAGTTTTGTCGGAACATTTGCCACCAATAGCATCGGAATGGCGAACGTGAAGAATGCTTTGAAGAAGCCACGAAAGGCGGCGTCGGGCAATCGCGCCACGTTGAACAAGCTGTAGTAACCCCACACAATCCCTTGAGCCCGAACGGTCCAGAAACTTGTCGTGACGAGTGTTAACATCAGCGAGTAATGAATGAAGAGACTGCAAATGGCCAACAGAACAAAGCCGGCGATCTGGGTGACAGTTGGCGAAAGGCGCAATTGCCATAGGGCGTAACCCATTACCGCGACAGCCGACGCGGCATTGACGAAACCACCGAGATCAACTTGACGGAACGAGATGAGAAAGCGTGTATTGACCGGCAGTAGCAACATGAAGTCGAGTCGCCCCGTTCGAATGTATTCCGACAATTGCGCGCAATTCGTCAGAAAAATTGCCGTGAAAAGCTGCTGAATGAAGTGGCTGGACCCCATCAGGAGAACAACTTCCCATTTGGTCCACGTCGCGATTCTGTCGGTGTGCTGATAAATCACCGCAATGAATCCGAGTTGCAAGGCGAACCAAAGCAACTCAACCATAATCCAGAGCAGGAAATTGGTTTTGAAACTCATCTCGCGCACGATCGAGTTTTTCCAGAGAGCGGCGTAAATGCTAAGATAGCGTTGAAGTGAATTCGCGACTTTCACAATCGTGCAATCGGAGTTAATCGACAAACTCTGGCAAATTCCTACTGTTGACAATATGAAAATCGGCGTAGTCGGGTGCGGCGCGCTTGGCAGCTTTTACGGGAGCAAATTATGGCAGGCGGGCGAGGATGTCTGGTTTCTTCTGCGTTCGGACTACGAGATCGTTCGCCGTGAAGGCCTTCAGATTCAAAGCCCTGGCGGCGATTTTCATGTTCGGCCGGCTTGCGCACAAAGACCCGAAGAGATCGGGATATGCGACCTGGTTTTAATCGGGTTGAAGACGACGGCGAACCACCAATTCGAGAAGTTGCTTTCACCATTAGTCGGAGCGAAGACCGCGGTCCTTACTTTGCAGAACGGATTGGGAAACGAAGATCGATTGGCTGAGCTGTTTGCCGGCGAACAAATTCTGGGCGGATTGTGTTTTGTCTGCCTCAATCGAACGCAGCCGGGCATCATTCGGCATATTGGTTTTGGGCAAGTAGTGATCGGCGAATTCTCCGGCCCACCTCGACCTCGCACGCGCGAGATCGCTTCCCTTTTTCAGCGGACGGGGCTTGCCGTTGAAGTTACGGACAATCTGGAACAGGCTCATTGGCAGAAATTGGTTTGGAACATCCCTTTCAATGGGTTGGGCGTCGCAAGTGGCGCGGGCTATGACGCCGTTATCACCGGTGAACTTCCGCCAGGCCCTTGCTTGGGACCGCCATTCACGACCGATTTGCTCTTGGGGAATCCAGGGTGGGAAAATTTGGTTCGCGACCTCATGCTCGAAGTCATTACAGCGGCGAGTCGTCTCGGGTTTGAGATGCCAAGGGACTTTGCCGATATCCAGATTGATCGCACTCGTCAGATGGGAGCGTACAAGGCCTCGACGCTCATTGATTACGAACATGGCCAGCCACTTGAGCTCGACAGCATGTTTAAACTGCCGCTGCGCCGTGCTCGAGAAACCGGACTGGAATTTCCCCGCTGGTCTGCTCTGTGCAAGGTGCTCGATCAGTTGAACGCCCGCAATCTCGCTGCACGGTTGAGACGGTTGAGATAATCGGCATTTTCGCTTCTGAGAGTTGCGAGCAATCGGAGCGTCAGAAAGGGCCTTAATAACGGAACCTTTGAACCTGAACGCAGGATAGGCGTCCCGCCTGTCCAGCATTTGCGTACACCAAGAGCATAGACAGGCGAGACGCGCTGTCCTGCGAATTGGCGCCGCTACTTCGCAAAGAGTTGTTTATAGGCCACGATAAAGAATATCCCGAGGTAAAAGGCGCTGCAGAACAGCACTCCAGCCTCCATGAACCATCGCGGACGCAATTCCTTTGGCAAGAGCCGACGGTTTGTGATGATCGTTTGAATCGCGCTGAAACCTAAAGCCAGGTTCCAAAAGTTAGCCACTGTTTTAACGATTTGCGCCGGGTTGAACACGGCCAACGCGATCATGCCCCAGATACCATAGAGCGTCAGGACACCGTAATAAACGTATTTCACCTTGTGGCCTTCCAGGTGCCGCAGTCTTCGGCTGCCAGTCCAGAGAACGTCCACCCAGCGGCGGACCATGCCATCCATTTGCGTAATCTGTGTCGGGGCCAGCACCAATAGGCCGCAAGTAAGCGTCAAATACCAGAAGGCCGGGCCGCTGTGATCGGCAATTCCTTTCGCTGTCAAGGCGGCGCCCTCCCAGCCTTGAATCGTTGTCCCTCGCGGCAGGAAACCAATCGAGAGCATGGCCGGCAACATTGCGCCGAGGATGCATGCTGGCACCCAAATGAACAGTTGCTCGCGCGCTACGTGCCAAAACCAACCTCGCCAGCGTGCGAGACTCTCCGGCGTAATCGGGAATACTTTTCCGACGTGCGAAAGTGTAATGGTCTTTCCGCCAAACGCGCTCGGGATCGCGCCGACTTGCGCCCCCATGCCCCAGCCTTTGTCGCGAACGTAATTCGAGAAGTGCATGTTGGACAGCCCGCCGGCGCCGGCAATTCCGGCGAACGCTGCCACTGTTGCCCAATCCATGTTCGCGGGCAGCGTGCCAAACTGGAACAGCCCGGTGAATGCCTCGCCCCAGGCGCCTCGATTCAAAAACAAATTCACCAGCAGCAAATAGCCCAGGACCAAAACCGCTTTGAGGATCATGCAAAACTGAATCGCATTATAAATCTTTCGACCAAATAAAATTGGAATGTAAGCGCCCAAAAAGACCACATAACCCAGGCCGCGCACCAGAGTGGCATCTTCGGCGGTGGGCAGACGCCCCAGAATAATCGCTGCAAACGGCACGGCGGCATTCGACGCCAGATACGGCCAGATTCCGACAAAATCGAACGCAATGTACAGCCACGCCCAAAACATCGGCCCCGGCGGCATGCGGAAATAGCCCACGAACATCGGCTCGCCGCAGTAAAGGGCATAGCGCATAACTTCCATGTTGTAGAAGAGCTGACCGAAGATCGCGAGTGTCGCAATCCAAAGAATCGAGCCACCGTAACGAGCTGTGACTTCGGGACCAAGCAGCCATTCACCGCCGCCGATATTGGCGCCGGCCATCAGGATGCCCGGCCCAATCATCAATCGCCATTGGCTAAGACCGGATGGCGGCGGCGGAGGAAGCTCACCAACTGTCCAACGGCCAAAGCTCTCAGCTTTTTCGCTCATGACGCGCTCCTCTCCCTAGCCCCCATGAACCTGAAGGTAGGGCGGCGTTGCTGCGCCGCCTGCATCAAGATCACGCCTTTAACAATAACAAGGCGGCGCAGCAACGCCGCCCTACCAGCGAAATGGTTCATAGGTTCTGATGGACCGAGGAAACGGCTATTTGGTGTCCACGTGCCGAAGTTCTTTTCCCTCGCCCCATCGGATGGGGAGAGGGTTAGGGAGAAGGGCACGTTTGGCGCCATGTTATGGATCGACCAGTTTTGGTTGCGGTTGTATCGCCGGCTGCCGAATGCCATGGCCGACTTTTGTTCGGGCTTCAATACTGTTCGCGAGAGCTTGACCGAGACGCAGACCGTTCATGGCCTCGGTTTGGCCGTGGTACGTAAGGTGTTGTCGAGCCAAGTCCGGCTTATCGGCCTTAAACAGGATGAGTGCAGTCTCTTCAACGGCGGGCTGCCGTTCGATCAGCCGGGACTCAAATGCTTCCAGGGCTTCTGTCACTTCAGGCAAGAATCTTTTCTCGTGTTCTTTGACCAGATAAAATAGCCGCTTGAATTCTTGGAAAGCATAACGCGTCGATTCCAATCCTCGCAATTCTTGATTCATGAACCGGTCAGACTCGCCATCGGTCAAATAGCGATGCCATTTGAATTCCGGGGGCACATCCGTCACGCCCAACCAATATGGAATAAAGGGCGCTGTGAGTGAGGAAGCGGCTGCAACCCACAGCACGCCAAGTTCAGAGTGAACCCTATTGCGCAAGTGCGCGACTTGGCCGTAGCCTGCGCTGTCGCGCGTCACCTCAGGATCGCGCACTGCGGCGATGACATCTTTGAGCGCGATCTTGCCGGCTTTCGCACGCAACCGCGTTTCGATCATCGACACGATGGGATGCCGCATCTGGCCGTCGCCGTAAATTCGATTGATGTTGAACGGCACACCCGCGTCTGGATGATGCCAACCTTGCTCGATGGCGAACGCGACGAGGTTTGTCGAGCCCATGAAGTTCGGGTTGTTAGGATAGTCTGCCGGAATCTCGCCGATGTAACCTGGGCGCGACACACGGACTTCATCAGGTCCGAGCCGTTGAGCGACCCACAGCCCTTTGCCGCCAGCGAAATTGATCGCGATCCAACCTTCATTCGCGTCGGCGAACAGATGTGAATTTCCGCCGTAAGTTGCATAACCGTATTGATCCATCAACTGGCCGATGATCTGGACCGCTTCGCGAGCTGTGCGGGCGCGTTCCATCGCGATGCGCGACAGATCGCTGTAATTCAAGCCGCGTTGCGGCTTGGGCGTCATTCGCCGAAGTTCGTCGCGCGAAGGCGACCAGATATCGCGGCCTGCCACGTGATGCTCGTTGAGTCCGCCGTTCGTCAGTGGCTTCGGAAGACCGGCGAACGACGAGTAATTCATCGTGATGTAGCGATAAGTCACTCGCGCTTGCGGAACACGGATCAATTCGCCGGGATAATCTGCCTCTCGATCTGCGCCGGCGATGATCATTGTCCCTTCTGGATGTTCTCGGCGCGGGACAATATCGAGCCAATGACTGGATGGCTCGTCACCATAGCCGGCCAAGAAAACGCTGCCATCGGCGGTCAAATGTTTGCCGACATAAATTCCATAGCTGGCATGGACACTCCAAGCTTTCGAAAACACGATGGCCGCAACGATAGTCAACCAAGGAAGACTTCGGACGCAACGACAGCGAAATGCGGCGGTGGTGGAATTCTCTTTGCGGCTTGAGATAGGTGCCGTCATGCGCAGGCCGATCCTTTGTCGGAAACTTTCTTTCGTCAATGCCAGAGAACTGGAAATATTGAAATCGGCACCGCTATCCGCGCTTTCATTGCTTTGCATCTCGCTGAATCGTGCGATAGCTTTGAACCGCTGAAAATGCGGACGAGTGTCTGATGAAGCGAACCGAAATCCATAGCATCGTTGCATTCACCTTGATCGAACTGCTCGTCGTCATCGCGATCATTGCGGTTCTCGCCGGTCTTCTGTTGCCGGCCCTTCAAGGCGCCAAGCGAAAAGCCCAGGCGATCCAATGTATGAACCATCACCGCCAGTTGTTGCTCGCGTGGCGTCTCTGCGTCGATGACAACAACGATCAATTCCCACACGTCAAACACGGGCTCTACGAATGGGTCGGCGGCTGGCTCGACTTCGACGGCAGCCGTCGCGAAAATCGGGACCCGGAAGTGAACATCAAGACCAGCGTTCTGTTTCCATATTGCGGCAACGCCCTGCAAATCTGGAAATGTCCGCCGGACCGCAGCGCCGTCACTTATCCAGGCGTGCAACGACCGCGTGTTCGCAGCATGTCGATGCTCAATTGGGTCGGCGGACGCGGCGAAGGCCTGCCCATGATTTGGTCGGGACCGGATTGGCGCGTTTATCGACGTTACTCGCATATGGTGGACCCCGGGCCCGCGCAGAGTTTTGCTTTCTTGGACGAGCGCGAAGATGGCATCAACGATGGGATGTTTGTGGTGGACATGACTGGCTTTCCGAATCAACCGCAAGCCTTCCGACTCGTCGATATTCCCGCCAGTTACCACGGAGGTTCGGGAGGATTATCGTTTGCCGACGGCCATTCCGAACTGAAGAAGTGGCGCGATCCTCGAACAAAACCGCCTTTGGTCAAGGGCCAGATCATTCCGTACGACCGGCCATCGCCGAACAATCCAGATATTCAGTGGCTGCAGGAACGTGCGACGCGCAGAATCAATTGAGCGATTGAGCGCACAGCGATGGCCGGCAGACAGTGCATCCGGAAGTTGTCGGTAGCGGCGGGCATCCTGCCTGCCGTAGGGGGCGTGCATCTTGCCGCCCGGAGCAACGCTAACGCTTGAAACAAGAAGGCTAGGCTGTGTTCTAGTGCGTACGGTTGATCCGCCGGGCAGGATGCGCTGCCGCTACGGTGTGCCACAACTTCGGGATGCGCCGGCCAGCAGAGCAGTGGACACCGGTTCATGTTTGCGCGGCCTCTTTGCCTTGGATATTCTGACGCTTATGGTTGCCTCGCTACTGACCAATCAACCTGAAGTTCGTGCCTTCGCAAAGATGCTCAAGCCGGACCCGCTTGCCAACGGCATCGAACCGGAAGAACGCCTGATCGTTTGCGGCATTTCCTGGCGCAATTATTTGGCGTTGGACAAAGCGCTCGGGGATGACCGGCCAGGACCGCGCTTCTATTACCTGGATGGGGATCTTGAACTTATGACGACCTCCTTTGAACACGAGAGGATCAAAGAATGGATAGGTAGTCTTCTGGAAGTTTACTTTGAAGAAGCTGGCGTTGAAATCATGCCTCGCGGTCAAGCCACTCTGCGGAAAGCTATGAAGCAGGCGGGCGCCGAACCAGACAAGTCCTGGTGCATCGGCGATGAAAAACGATTCCCCGACCTCGTGATCGAAGTTGCGCTGACGAGCGGCGGCGTCAACAAACTGGAAATCTATCGGCGATTCAAAGTGCCGGAAGTCTGGTTCTGGCGGAAAGGTAAAATCGAAATCTTTGCGTTGGCCGGGACCGGCGATTACAATCAAGTCTCAAGAAGCCAGTTGTTGCCCGATCTCGACATCGCTTTGCTCGAGCGCTGTGTTGCGATCCGCTCCTGGCAAAAAGCTCGCAAAACATTTCGTGCTGCCCTCGCCGCGCCGAAACGACAGTCTTAATCCCTATGCCACCAGCATCCTTCTCTTTTTCGTCCCGGATCATTCAATTGCTGGCAGGCTTTCTCGCATGGGCGGCCGCCGACCTTTCACTGCAAGCGGGAAACTGGCCGGCGTGGCGTGGCCCACTCGGGGCCGGAATATCCGAGGAGAAGAATTTGCCGGCGAAATGGAGCACGACCGAGAACGTGAAATGGCGAATCGAACTTCCCGCACCGGGCAACTCTACTCCCATCGTCTGGAACGAGCGCGTGTTCGTAACTCAGCCCATCGCCGAGCGGCGCACGCTGATGTGCTTCAATCGTGCCGATGGCAAATTGCTTTGGCAGGCCGGCATCACCACGCGGGCCAAAGAGCCAACGCATGGAACCAACCCTTATTGCTCGCCGTCACCAGTAACGGATGGCGAGCGCGTCATCGTTTCGTTCGCTTCGGACGGCCTTTATTGCTACGACTTCGCCGGCAAAGAACTTTGGCATCGGACCGACCTTGGCGAACAGTTTCACATTTGGGGGAGCGGAGTTTCGCCTGTTATCTGCGGCGATTTATGCTTTCTGAACTTCGGCCCGGGCGATCGCACGTTTCTTCTCGCGGTAAATAAACGGACAGGCAAGACAACCTGGCAGCACGATGAGCAGACCGGCTACAAACACCCAAAGACCGGCGAGAAAGTCGAACAGGGCAACACCTATGTCGGCTCGTGGACAACGCCCGTTGTCATGAAAATCGAAAATAAGGATCAGCTATTGATGAGCTGGCCCCGGCGTTTGGCCGCTTACGATCCGCAAACTGGCAAAGAGCTGTGGACTTGTTCGGGATTGAATCCGCTGGTTTACACCTCCCCAATCTATGCCGATGACATTGTCGTCACGATGGGTGGTTTCAACGGGATGAGTCTTGCGGTGCGTGCCGGTGGCAGCGGGGACGTTACCGAATCACGCCGACTCTGGCATCATCCGCGCACCAAACAGCGTATTGGGTCCGGCGTGATTCATGATGGCCACATCTACATTCACAACGATCCGGGTGTCGCTGAGTGCTTCGAACTGAAGACTGGCAAGCTCGTTTGGGAACAGCGCCTGACTGGGCAAGGCAAAACCGGTATCAATTGGTCGTCCGTGATGCTGGCTGATGGACGCTGCTACACGATCACACAAGGTGGCGATTGCTTCGTCTTCAAAGCCAGCCCGCAATTCGAACTAATCTCGGTGAACTGTCTCGGCGAAGGCAGCAATTCATCGATCGTTCCATCAAACGGTGAGCTGTTCATTCGCACACACCAGGCGCTCTGGTGCATTGCGGAGAAGAAATAAGAGGCAGTTCCGCCGACTGGTTCCAACTGCGGTTTTAAGGTTGAAGGTCCCGGGCTTCTCGTTCATTGCAAATTGCTGCGGACAAGAATGTCCGCGCTCCGGAAAATCATCGCGGCTTGGGATAATTCCGCGCGATACGCATAGAGTAGAACCCTGCGTTACGACGAGAACAATTGGCGCACGATTGCAAGCCGCGTTCAGATCGGTTACACCAACGGCCATGTTGCCTTCTTCTAAGATTAAGCGGTCGTTGTTGACATTCGCTTTGCTTTGGATCGGCCCGATCGCCGCCGCCGTGCATCGGGCGGAGATCCAATCCAAAACGGCGCCCGCCGAAATCGTTTTGGTTGAATCTGACGCGGTGACGCCGGCAGCCGTTTCGCAATGGAAGAAGGAGCGATTCAGTGGCGTCGCAGTTGTTTTGAACGAACGAACGACCAAGACGGCTTGCCGAAATGTCGCACAACGGATTTCAGAAGGCGGACTCGAAATCTATTGGTGGATTGAAGTTGCGCGGAACTCCAAAATGGCAACCGATCATCCCCAATGGATGGCCTCGTTGGGTTCGCAGGATGATTGGCAGAAGCGTTTTCCCAAATTTCCGGAGCCCGGAGTGGGTGAAGTGGCGAAAGCGTTTCCCTGGGTGCCGATTCGTTATACAGAGGCATTCGACGCGCATCTCGCGCGCATCGAGCAATTGATCGAGCAATTGATCGAGCGAGTGCCAGCCAATTGGCGTGCGTTGTTCCTGAACGATCTGCAGGCTGGCCCGAGTTCGTGTGGCTGCGGCAACGTGCTTTGTCGTTGGGCCATCGATTATCATGTGCCGACAACCACAACACAGTTGAAGGGCGATGACGTTGCGGCGCGTTTCACGGCCGAAGTTCGCAAGCGCGCGGGAAACAAAGCGGTCATTCCCGTTTGGACGACGGAATGCGAACCGGTGGATTTGCCGGCGAACAAAAATCAAGGCCGTCCGGGCACCGGATTGTGCGGGACCGTGGGCTGTGCGACGGGGGCGTGTCCGGTGGAGTTTACGCAGCAATGGTCCGCCATGGTGTCAGGGCATGATGGGCCGATTGGCCTGCTGGCCTTGCACGCGGCGTTGCAGCGAACGCAAAAGAAGTTTGGCGGCGGTCCGGGTTGGATGGCAGAGGCGATCGCTTATGTGGACCGAATCGTCCCGGCTCACGGCGGCAAACCGATTTCGCCTAATCGCCTGTGGGTCGTCGTAGAAGGTTCCAATGCGTCGGAAGAAGCAACAGCGCGTGAACTGGCGGCCAAAGCGGGCGTCGGAGCTGTGATCGTCGCGCGCACTGCTATCGATCAATCGTACGAGCCGAGGATGCTTCGAACAAAGTAGGAATGGAAAAGCATTCAGCAGCGGCTCTTTCGAACGCGCTGCTGAACTCGCTGGAGGCGGACTGGGAACGAAAAGGAGATTGCAGCTAAAAACTGCGGCTGACGGTAAACAACGTCATGAAGTCGGCAAAAGCGGCGTCGCCAGGCTCGTCGTCGCCGAACGTTGTCGTCCGATTCCGATAGAGCGCAACCGGGGCACTGAACGAGGCCGTCCAGCGATTCTTGGTAAACACCAGTCCAGGCTCAAACGACACTGCATACCCCGGCCGCCGCTCGCCACCGCTGTGGCCAATGAAATCCTCGGAGGGCGTCCCTTCGACACGTCCGCCCAGGGTGAGAGTCAACCCATATTTCGGCAGAAAGGTGTAGCCCAACCCGAGGCGGCCCAGGAAAGAATCGCCTGCCGACCAAACGTCAGGATTGGCTGCGGTCAAGCTGCCACGAATCACGCCAGCATCCGTTTCGGGCGTTGCAATATATGTCCCCGCCAGGAAAAGCGTGAGGTTGGTGATCACCTCTTTATAGGCATAGAGATCGAAAATAATACCCCAAGCGCCGGCGCCCGGCTGAATCGAATTGTCCACGTTTTGCGTGACCGCTAGCGGCGTGTACGCACCGGCAGCATTCGTGGCAAACTGCCTAAAAGTGTCTTTGACATCTTTTTCCCCGGTCGGGAACAACACTCCTAATCCTAATGAGATGTTTTGTTTCTTGTGCGTTTCGGGATCGAACAGCCAGGTCGTCCCCAGCAATTTTAGATCGCTCAAACCGCAGGCTGAGGTTTCGTACCGATCAATTACCTTGCCGCGCATTCTCCCCGCTGGATCGAAGTAACCACTTGGGTTGGCAAGATTGCTTCCATCTCGCCTTGCAGCTATTCCGTCCGTCGTGCGTCCATCACGAATCGTCGTCGAGCGCGTAGCGAACTGGAAAGGAACCGAAAGGGTAGCTGTGATTCGCTTGGTCAATGCATAACTTCCAGAAAGGTCGATCAAATGAACATCGTTGATGACTTCACTCCCTTCCTTTTCGCGATATTTTTGCTCTTCAGGGCCGACGAAATGCCGGTCCGAATACTGCCAGCGATGGCTGGCGGCGACCGTCCACGTACCCTTCTCCTGAATCGAGGCTGCGCCCAAACTGGGCGAGCTAATGCGTGCGGTCACTCAGCCCTGCCCAAGCGCATCAGGTTTAAACCCGATAACGCCGATAAGGACAACAAGTCCGAAAAAAAAGCGCAGAACAGGTGTGCCAAAGGTTTGGTTTATGGTCATGTGCGGGCGTCTCTCTCGCAAAAAAGAGCAAGCCGGTAAACTCCCTTGGGGTGAGATGGTGCTTTCTGTGGGCGAGCCGCGCTGTTGACGAAGCCGACCTCCTATCGATCCGGATGGTTGCCTTCCACGCGCCCGGCATCCCGAGCCACTTCTATTCCGTTCGCGGCGAAGTTTTGGGCTATCCAATTGCCTTTCCCAGAAGTCACTTGCAGAGAAAGCGCCGGCTTGCGGTTTGGGCGGTCATCGCGGATCAAGCAACCCGTGACGCGTGAATCTGACAGGTTTCGCATCAGCAGGCCAACGCCGTCGGAATCGAGAATGGTGCAATTGGAAATGTTGAATCGGTCGCAATCTTCGAGAAGCATTGCTGCGGGCTTGCGCCACGCGCCATTAATATGCAGGCCAGTGAGTGTGCTGTCGCGTGAATTGCGAAAAACGAGGCCGCCATTGGTGTTCGTGCTCGTGCCGTAGTTGTAGCGCGGGTTGCGGTCGAAATTGTTCGGTCCGATCACGACGTTGCTGCTGTCCTCGACCAGCAAATCGTCCTGGTAAGCCATCCAAAACGTATTGCCCGTCAGCGTCACGCCGCGGACGCTTTGCAGGTGAACATTGATTTGCACGTCGCTCAACACATTCCCCGTGATGGTGACGTGGCCTTCCTGGGTTTGGGCGACGCCGATGCGGCGCTCCAGCGCAGTATCGTGGCCTTGGCCCAGAACGCGGATGTTCGCCGAAAGCGGACCGGCATTGTTGTGCTGAATCGTGCAACCGGTAATCGCCACTTCGCCAACCTCGCCGCCGGTGGAATCGAGCAGCACGTTTGCCGTAGGCGGCATGTTCCTGGCCATGTTGCTTTCGATGTCGCAATTGCCGATATGAATGTTACGCACATCACCGCCGCGCGAGACGACCCCGCCGCCGGCACAGTAACTGATATGACAGCCGGTGATGTTCGATTGGTGAAGGTTGACCTGGTCATAAAACACGCCGATGCCGCGGTTGTGGTAAATGTGGCAGTCCGCAATCAGCACATTCCGGTTTCGGACCATGAGATGGATGCCATGGCGCACATTGCGAATGACCGCGCGCGTAATGGTTAATTGCATTGTGCCGACGGCTGCGATCCCATCCGACTGGAGGTGCTCGCCGATAATTTCGAGGCCATCCACTCTTGGCGCGCGTTGCTTATCCCAAACGTTCGGTTTGAATTGTTCCGGATCAGCCGAGCCTTCGTGCGTGCCGATAAACTTGAAGGCCGGTCCCGGCCCTGCCATGACGATGCGAGCCGTGCCATCACCCACCAACGCAGTGAAACCGACTTTGTCGAGCTCGACCACGACGGTTTTGGTGAGTCGAAAAATTCCTTTGGAAAAATGGAGACCGCCAATCCCTGCATTGACGGCGCGTTGAATCGCTTCGGTATCGTCATTCGCGCCATTACCCGTCGCGCCAAAAGACCGCACATCCGCGCCGACCGCCAGCGCTGCGGCTCCTGATGATGATTGGATGCGGAGAGCGCAGCAGACGAATAAGAGGGACACATAACGGAACGATATGAGGCGGCAGTGTTTCATGCCTTATTGGACTGTGTCCACTGAACGCGCTCAAGCTTCGATTTGTTTTGCATGAACCTGCTTGCGAACTGTGGCTGGCGAAAGAAAAAAGCAGCCCCTCTCGCAGTCCGCGCAACAATTGCATGGAGACTTTCCATGAACCTCCCGGCATGTAGTCCCGCCTTTAGGCTAATGCCTTTCGGTAATTCAAAGAGCATTTGTCCCGGAGGGACAGAGCGAAAATAGCCCGGCGTTTCAACGTCGTTTCAGCGCCGGGACGGCGACGAAGAGCACGCAAGTCCCCAAGGGACGGCTGAACCTGATGGGCGGTTGCGGACGAGTTCAACCGTCCCTTTGGGACGTAGGCTCCAGAGGCTCGGGTCCCGGCGTTGAAACGCCGGGCTATTTTCACCTGTCCCTCCGGGACAACCATTCACCAAAGGGGCTTTGAATTACCGAAAGGCATCAGGCTAAAGCCGGGACTACATGCCACAACAGTCGGTTCATGGTCCCAATGCATGCGCATCACTAATGGAGGCTTCCCATGAGCGTGCGACGGAGCGCTGACATTCCTGCCGCAGCGGCTCTCGGCCCTCCAACCCGCCACGGAATTGCCCCGCGCGTTCTGTCGGACGGACATTGCTGCGGAAAGGAATCTTCGCGCTCCGTCGCATGCCGTGGGTTAAAGGCGCATCGCATTGGCATTGACACAAAGAAACGAAAAACTAAATCTGAGTCCGTTTTAGTCGAGTTTATACTCAGCGTGCACAATACGATACTAGCCTATCAATCTTGTCTTGATGTAGCTATTTAGCTTATGGCGACAGATTCCGACTCAGGAGGCCGAAGGGGTTTTGCTGCCTATCTCCCGCTGATTGTCGCGCTATTGGTGATGCCGGGAGTCGCTTACTTGACTTTGAAATATCTTCCTGAGCTGAAGACCCTCCAACGACAAGCGGCGGATGCGAGCACCAATCAACCGAGCGCCAAGCCTACGAACCAATTCAAACTGCTTAAGCAAAAGGCGGCGCCCCGGATGCCGGTCCCGATCGCGGACGGACAGTTGGGCTTTGACCCTGATGTTTCGAAAGAGCCCGGGCCAGTCCGGTTAGTTTTAACCAACGCGCCGAACGTTTCGAATTTCACGATGACGCTCCGGCTGGCGGATCGCAATCGCCCGCGTCACGCTTTGGTCGAACTCTTCATGCTAGGGGAGAACACGGACGAATTAATCGCTAAGGCAAATCTGGCTAACTCGAAGGATCCGGGACTGTACCGGAGCATCACCAACCGGCTGAGTGGCAAAACGGCCGACAACCTCCTCAAGCCGGGTTCTCGAAACGTCCTTCGCACCGAGTTGCTGGCGCTATGCAATCAATTGATGGGCTCGAATACCGTGCACGAGATATTAATTACGGCTTTGGTCGTTCAGTAGCCGCGATAATTTTCCGATGGGACCCTCGATGAAAGCGCTTGAACCTCCGGACAGCCACTTCCTGTCGGCTGCCCAAGGGTGGATGGAATTGGGGTGCCATCGAGAGGCTAATGAGGAGCTGGCCAGAATTCGACCGGAAAGGGCAAGGCATCCGGATGTCTTGCAAGTTCGGTGGCACATCCAGGCAAAGGCAAAGCAGTGGGAGACTTGTCTCGAGATCGGCAAGACAATGGTCCAAGTCGAACCGAACGAACCTTACGGCTGGATCAATCGCGCCAACGCGCTGTTTTATCTGAAACGATATCAGGAAGCGCATGATGCTCTCTGGCCGGCGTTGGAACGGTTCCCGGAAAACCCCTTTGTGCCTTACAATCTGGCTTGTTACACCTGCCAATTAGGCCGCGTCGAGGAAGCGCTGGTATGGTTTCAAAAGGCGCTTGATTTCAGCGACCGCAAGCAATTGATTGAAATGGGGCTGAAGGACCCCGATCTCGAACCCATTTGGGTTCAAATTCGCACAAGCGTCGTTTAGCGCCGTGGCGGTCCCGGTGAGGCGAGTCGTTGCAAGGTTTGCTTGACTGAGTCCAGGAGCTTGAAAGCTTTTTCGGTTTCTTGTTTCGAGAGGAGTTCTTCCACTTGTTGCAATGTTTCCTGAACGACGCCCAAAACCTTCTCGTTCTTGTCTTTCTTCATGAACCACGCCTGCATTAGCATCGAAGCGCCGGTGACGTAGAGGTTCTGCCCTTTCATTTCCAAAACTTCGAGCGACGGTTTTACGATGAACTGGCGCGCGTGCCAGGTGAACGTGACAGCGCCGGCGTTCTCGTTAACATGAAGATGAGTTATCGACTTGGACTGGGGAATAGTTTGGCGGATGTACTGGGAGAGTTCTTCTAGTTTTGGATTCATGAGATCACCAAAGTACTGTTCTTCACTTTACAAACACCTGGGTAACACGCGTTCCGTTTCCTGCAACCGCAAGCATCACTATGCAGAGACTGAACTTCTTGGCGAGCCAAATAAATTCAAATCGAACTGGAATTTTCCCGGACACCTGCTTAAATTGCCGCGACTGAAGTTCAGCGTGATTACCTTTTTAGTTTGGTTCCAAACCACCACGATTTGTGAACGGCTAGAAAAGGGGCCCAATGAACATACTGCAAGAGATTTTCCGTAGTCCGGATCTGTTCGTCCCGTTCAAGGCTGGCCAGGCGATTTTCAAGGAAGGCGAACACGGGGAGGTGATGTGCGTCTTAACTGAGGGAGAAGCGGAAGTTCGCGTCCACGACAAAGTAATCGGGACGTTCTCACCGATTGAAGTATTTGGCGAAATGGCCGTTATCGACCCGCACCCGCGCAGCGTCACTGTGATGGCCAAAAACGATTGCAAGCTTGCGCGCATCAATCAAAAACGGTTCCTGTTCCTGATCCAGCAGAAGCCGCAGTTCGCCATCTACATCATGAAAGTATTGGTCGAGCGGATTCGCTGGATGGATTCGCTGGCCAAGAGCGCGGCGCAGGCGCAGCCGGCGCCTGCGCCTTCTGCTCCGGCCGAAGCGCCTGCTGCCCAGCCAGAGCAAAAGCCGTGATAACATTTCAGAGGCGGTCAAGGAAACCTTCCATGAACCTCACAGGGGCGGGGACGGTCATGGTCCTAATGCTCGCGCCAGCGTCGTAGGATAGGCGTCCCGCCTGTCGAGCATTTGCGTGCACCAACATGAATTGCTTGATCCTCGTTGACATTCAGAATGACTTCTTGCCTGGTGGCGCATTGGCTCTGCCCGACGGAGATGCGGTCATCCCTATCGCCAACAAATTACAGCCTGCGTTCCAGCTCGTCATCGCGACGCAGGATTGGCATCCGGCCAGCCACGGCAGTTTCGCCGCGAGTCATCCGGGCCGGAATGTGTTCGAACAGGTTGAACTGAATGGTTTGCCGCAAACGTTGTGGCCGGTTCATTGTGTGCAAGGAACACGCGGGGCCGAACTGGCGGCAACGCTAAATCGCGACCGCATCACCAAAGTGTTCCCGAAAGGAACCGACGCAGGAATTGATAGCTACAGCGGGCTGTTCGACAACGGCCATCGCAAGTCGACTGGACTGGATGAATGGCTCAAGCAACAGGACGTCACCGAGGTTTTCATCTGCGGTCAAACAACGGGTTATGAGCTTTGATTGATGCTTACCTCTGGCGAGTGCTCCTCCTGGCGATTTGCGGCACGGTTACGTCTTCCTTGGTGGCTCAAGATCAGTTCCGACCTGCAATCGCAAACATCGCAATCACTAATTCGCAGAAGCTGATTCGCGTCGGGCGGAGTGGCTGTCGATGCGACCCGAATCGTCGGCGAACTCGATATTCTCTAACTGAAGCACTGTTTCCCAGCCTTCGTCGTAAACTTAATCGCAAACTTTATCGGAATCCACGCTTCGATCAAAGTTCAAGAAAGCGTGTCGCGCTATCGCTTGCCACCGCACTCCAAGGCGCCGACATGGAGAATGCCTTCTCGCTGAGTTGCCGCGAACAGCCGGCGCACGCGTTGCGGACCTAAACTCCCTGGTTGGCCAGGAGTTTCAAATTCAAGGTCTCCGCTTCTTGGGAACGGAACAATGCCAGCCTTGCTACTGGATGAACGAAGCGTTCTGTCCAGGGACTGAACAAGCGTTGCAGAATCGAGGTGGCCTGCGCGCCCGAATATTGAGCAGCGGAATCCTGCGTGTAGTTGGACAAGCCAAAACGGTTAACGATCTTTTTCGCATCTACACCTGCCCCAGTTGTGCGTGCGTAACCTGAGCGCTCACGACACTCAAATCCGCTGGTAACAGAGCCTCCTCTGCATGAAGGCAAGGGTAGGGCGGGGCAGGGCGCGTCACTCGGTGCGCGCCGCGAAAGACTTGCTTCATGCTGATGTCCGGCGCGCACGGAGTGACGCGCCCTGCCTCTCAAACCCAAGGTGAAGTGTGCCAAGGTTGCGTGCCTCGATTTAGGAACCTGATCGTATGAATCCGAGCATTTCAACGCGAGCTGTTCGATCGATTCCAGCAGTAGCGAGCCTGGTCGCTTTACTCGCACTGATTCTCTGGCTGTGGCTCGCCCGCAACACAGGACAGCGACTCGCCTTGCGTCTTCCGGGAGCGGACTCTTCGCCAATAACAGTCGAGTCCACACAGACGAATGCTGTCTTGCTGGGCCAAATGATTCGCCGTCCAGGGCAACCCTCCAAGCTGCCGGGCTCTTGGCCGCGATTCCGTGGCCCGAACTTGGATGGAATCTCAGCCGAGCCCACGACGCTGGCGCGTGAATGGAAATCAGCGGGGCCGCAGCCATTGTGGTCGCTTGACGTTGGCGAAGGTTATGCCAGCGCTGCCATTCACAGCGGTCGTGTTTGCGTGATGGATTATGACCAGGAGAAACGCCAAGACGCGTTGAGATGTTTCTCGTTAACCGATGGCCAAGAGATCTGGCGGTATGCCTACCCCATCGCCGTGAAGCGCAATCATGGAATGTCACGCACAGTTCCGGCGGTGACGGACAAATACGCGGTCGCCATGGGTCCGAAACGCCACGTGCTTTGCGTTGATGCCAAGACAGGCCAATTGCAGTGGGGAATTGATTTGGTGCAGCAATTAGGCGCGACCGTTCCACCGGGGCATGCAGGCCAATGTCCGCTGCTGGACGGTGAAAGGTTGATTGTGGCCGTTGGCGGTAAGGAGGCGCTGTTGGTCGCGGTCGATCTCGAAACGGGCAAACCGGTTTGGCAGACGCCGAACCCCAAGAAATCGCAGATGACGCATTCATCCGTCATCCCCATGGAGTTTGCCGGGCGCCGCCTGTACGTTTATTGCGGGAGCCTGGGAATCGTGGGCGTCTCAGCAGCGGACGGCACATTGTTGTGGGAATCTTCCGATTGGAAAATTAGCATTGCGACGATCCCATCACCTGTGATTTTGGACGGCGGCAAGATATTTCTCTCTGGCGGCTACAATGCGGGCAGCATGATGCTCCAGCTAAAGGTTGAGGGTGAAAAGATGACACCGAGCGTTCTCCACCGTTTGCCGCCGGAAACCTTCGGCTCAACACAGCACACGCCGATTTACCTGCAGCAGCATCTCTTTGGCGTCCGCCCGGATGGCCAATTCGTTTGCTTGGCTCACAGGAGCGCGGCTTGACGGGCGAAATCAAGACCCAAACTGTCCGGCGATGCCTCTGCGAACGATCACGCGCGAAGCTGTGCAGCCTTCTCCAGCTCCCGCTGACCGCGACGGTTAGGCTAGGCTAGGTCAGGCCCCGGTGTCGAAGAGGCGAAACCATTCGAGCTCTGGCGGAGCTGTGCCGCTCACGGCGTTCGATTGGAGTATGTTGACCTGTCCGGCAGATGCGCACGGCAGCTACCGCCGTTTCGTTATCAATTCGGCCAGTTTACGAGTGGCAACGCTGTTTCAGCTTCGATGGCCAGTAACCGGTTGTACTTGCTCAATCGTTCCGATTGCATGATTGATCCGACCTTGAGCTGATCACCGCGCCAGCCTGCCGCCAGGTCCGCCAGCCAATTGTCTTCCGTTTCACCGCTGCGGGCGCTGATGGTTACGCGCCAGCCCGCGGCCTGTGCGAGGCGGCAGCTTTCAAGCGCTTCGGTTAGCGTGCCGATTTGATTCACCTTTAGAAGCAAAGTATCGGCCGCGTTAAGCGCGATGGCCCGCTCGATTCTTGCCTGGTTCGTGCAAAGCAAATCATCGCCGACCGTTAAGGCGCGGCTGGCGAGGCATTCGCGCAGTTTTGGCCAATGGGGCCAATCGTCTTCCGCCAAACCGTCTTCGAGGCTGACAATCGGGTACCGTTCAATCCAGTCGTCGATTTGCCGAATCATCGCAGAACTGTCCATCGCTGTGAGGCCAAGCTGATAACGGCCGTCCCGATAGAAGTGGCTCGACGCCACATCAACCGCGAGGGACACGTCTCGCCCTGGCTCGAACCCGCCCATTCGAATGGCCGCAACCGCATCTTCGAGCATCGCTTCCGCGCTGGCGAACGGCGGCGCCAATCCGCCCTCGTCCGCTTTGAGAGCCCGCATGCCATATTTCTGCGCGATTAAATCGATCGCTGACTGATAGACGGCAAATGTTATCGCCAGCGCTTCATCGATGGTGCGCGCTGATCTAGGGACGACGAGCACGTCTTGGAGCGGCGCTTGTCCACCCGCATGTTTGCCGCCGCTAAAAAGATTGATCGTAGGCCGCGGCAATGTTTGCAAAGGAACACCGAGGAGGCCGGCAAAGTACTGGTAAAGTGGCTGCGCCATTTGCCGGGCTGCGGCGCGGGCAAAGGCAAGGCTCACTGAAAGGATTGCGTTCGCGCCCAGCGCTGATTTGTTCTGCGTGCCATCCAATTCCAGAAGGGCGCGGTCCAACGCTTCCTGATCGGCCAAGGATCGGCCCGTTAGCGCGGCATTCAGCTTCTGATTAACGTTCTGGACTGCCCGACGGCAACCGAACCCTCGATAACGATTCGGATCGCCGTCCCGCAATTCGAGTGCCTCAGCTTTTCCAGTCGATGCTCCGGAAGGAACGGAAGCCGTAGCACGAAAACCACCTTTCAACGAGCAAGTGGTCTGAACGGTCGGGCGGCCCCGGCTGTCGAGGATTTCCAGCGCAGTCAGCTTTTCAATGGTGAACATGGTCGGATTGTTGCAACTGATCGCCGAATCGTTCAACCAATTCAGCGACCGTCCCAGGAGGGCGCGTTATCAACGAAAGCACAATCCGGCGCTGCCGGTCGCGTTCTTCGTTTGTCAGATACTCCAATGGCGATCGTCCATCGATTCTGGCGAGCAGACATCCGAGCGTGTGACGCACCACGCGGCCTTCAAGGTCCGAGTTCTTGTCTTTGCCCGAAACGGCTTGGACGTAGCTCTGCCAGTAAAACTGTGCGGCCTCGAGAAACTGCGCTCGAAAAGCACGCAAGTGATGCGCTTTGCTCAGCAGATGCGTGAGCGAGAATCCAAGATCGAAAGCGGGATCGCCAAAATGAATTACCTCATGATCGAGCAGGATCAAAATGCCGTTGTGAACCAAAATGTTCTTTGGACTGCAGTCACCATGGACAAGCGTTTCACGGATCGCGGCGGTTTGGGCGATCAAATCATTATAGAATTTCATTGCCGGGGGATTTCGCGTGGCCGTGTATCGATAGTACGGCTCGACACGCAGCGTCTCGAAGTACCGCCGGTCGTCGAAAACAACGGAAAGTTCGACTCGTTGGTCGCGTCCTCGACGGTGAATGGTCCCCAACAATTCCCCGAATTGCCTTATATGATCTCTCTCAAGGCCGCCCGCGAGCAGCCGAGTTTTCCAATTCTCATGCGGTTGGGGGACAGCTTGCATCGCTGCCAAATGGTGTTTGGCATCCTCAAAAATCAGCGGCGTAATGCTTCCTTCTGGAGCCAGCCGAGCCAGCCATTGCAAGCCTAACGCCTCTTGATGGCTTCGGCCTGGGTCACTGCGCCAGTCGGCTTCGACGCGCAGTTTTTCCAACGCCTGCTTAATGACAAAGGCCGGGCCGCGCCCACGTTCAACCAGGACCGTGCGATTCGACACGCCACCAGCTAACGTCGTGAACGATGGAACTTCCTCGTGGCTTAAATGCCCAGATTGCCGCAGGTAGCGCAAAAGATCGTCCGGGCATTCTATGTTAAGTTCGTTGGTCAAATGCCGTCGGCACTTTGCCGAAAAACTGTGAACGTGAAAAGCCTCGACACGTTTTGGGCGCGCATCTGGACCATGCGCTACAGGAAGATGGTTCATGGGTGCAATGAGCGAAATCCTGTTTCGGAGAAATCTCTCCCCATCGGATGGGGCGAGGGGCTGCTTTTTGCTTTCGCCAGGCACAGTTCACAAGCAGGTTCATGGAAAGCCTTGCTATCTTATCAAATGCTGGACAGGTGAGACGCACTCTCCTAGGCCAGTTCGGTCTGGCGTTGATTTACTCCTCGCGTAACACTGCTCGGCCTGGATGCAAAAGAATTCTTCGATTGATGCACCGGCCTGCGAGCCTCGCTTGTGGCCGCTCGACCCACAGGCAACATTTCTTAATCACGGTTCGTTTGGAAGCTGTCCGCACGCCGTGCTCGACTTCCAACGGGAGCTGAGGAATCGCCTGGAACGGCAGCCGGTCCAATTCTTCGTTCGTGATTTTGAAGGATTGCTAGACCACGCCCGAGCAGAGTTAGCTCGTTTTGTGGGAGCTGCAGCGGACGATTTGGTCTTCGTCACTAACGCCACCGGGGGGGTCAATACGGTGTTGCGTTCACTTCGTTTCCAGCCCGGAGACGAGCTGCTGGTGACGGACCATGAGTACAACGCCTGTCGTAACGCGTTAGATTTCGTCGCGGAGAAGTCAGGCGCCCGTGTGATCGTGGCTGCCGTGCCCTTTCCCGTTCATTCTACAGCCGAGATTGTCGATCGCATACTAAAGCTGGTGAGCTCACGCACACGCCTGGCGCTCTTGGACCACGTCACCAGCCAAACGGGCATAGTCCTTCCAATAAGACAATTGGTGGTTGAACTCGCTGAGCGCGGCGTCGAAATACTCGTCGATGGGGCGCACGCACCCGGAATGGCGTTGTTGCATTTGGAAGAACTGGGAGCGACTTACTACACGGGAAATTGCCACAAATGGCTTTGTGCGCCGAAAGGAGCCGCGTTTCTCTGGGTCCGACGCGACCGGCAGCCGCTCATTCGTCCGCTGACCATCAGTCACGGCGCTAACTCGCGCAGAAAGGACCGCTCGCGTTTTCAGATTGAGTTTGGCTGGACTGGCACAAGCGATCCGACGGCCTGTTTGAGTGTGCCGGAAGCGATTCGTTATCTCAGCTCGCTATGTTCCGGTGGATGGCCGGAAGTGATGAGGCGAAACCGTGAGTTGGCGTTGGCGGGGCGAAAGACGCTTTGCGAGGCGTTGAACATCCCTTTGCCATGCCCGGATGAATTCATTGGCTCGATTGCTTCAATTCCAATTCCGGACGCGTCCGCCGTCGAAACGCCTCCAACACCTCTCTATGGTGACCCACTCCAGGACAAGCTTCGAGTGCATCACGGCATCGAGGCGCCGATCATCCCTTGGCCGGCGCCGCCGAAACGATTGCTCCGCATTTCCGCGCAACTTTACAATTCTCTAGACCAGTACAAGCGCCTGGCTGCGGCGATCACGACCGAGCTCGCCTGATCGATAATCGCAGGGGAGGCGAAGCTGTAACCCAGCGACGCCAAGGTAATCCAACGCGATCGTTGCGACGTGATCATTCGTCAATGATCCGCGCCAACCTCAGTCATTCTTTCTTCTCCTTACCGAGCATCGCGTCCTTCGTGTTTGCGACCATTAAGTAACTTCCGGTTTAGCGCCGACGCCTCCGGGATGGTCCGAAGTAATAGCCGCCACTTAGGCGCACGCCGCGCGTCCTTCGATCCGCGATTGACGGTTGGCCCGGTTTGCCCTCCTCAAAGAGCGCTGTGTATTTGTAATTAAAGTTCTCGATTTTAACGCGCTCAATCTTCTGAGAGATGAAGCGTTCGATGGCTTGCACATGTTTGGCATCCTCGGCCACCATCAACGTGAATGCGTCGCCTGTGGCCGCAGCGCGACCGGTGCGTCCGATCCGGTGAACGTAATCTTCCGGATGTTGCGGCACATCGAAATTGATCACGTGACTGACATTGGCCACATCGAGTCCGCGTGAGGCAATGTCCGTGGCGACGAGGACTTCGTAACGTCCGTCGCGAAAGCCGCGCAAGGCTTGCTCGCGTTCGCGTTGAGTGCGATTCGAGTGAAGAATCGCCACCGCATGATTGTTCTTCCTTAGCATGTGGCCTATGCGATCGGCGCGCCCTTTGGTGCGGCAAAACACAATGACGGAATCGTAATGGACACGTTCGAGCAACTCGCGGAGCAAATCTGTCTTCTGATCTTCAGCCACCGGATAAATGACATGCTTGACCGTCTCGGCTGGAGAGCGGCGAATGCCAATCTCGACAGTCTGCGGTGATTTCATTGCCCACTTAATGAGCGAACCGATCTCGGGCGGAATGGTCGCAGAAAATAAGGAGGTATGGCGCGCGTGCGGACATTTCTCGATGATCCGGCGGACATCCGGCAGGAAACCCATGTCCAACATTCGGTCGGCTTCATCAATCACCAGGAATTTTACGTGCGCGAGCGAGCAGGTCCCTTGCTGCAAATGATCGAGCAATCTCCCCGGCGTCGCCACGATCACATCCACGCCCGTTCGCAACGCTTCAAATTGCCGTCCGTAACCAACCCCGCCAAACAGCACCGCGACGCGCAGATTGGTGAAGCGCGCGAAATCGCGAAAGGCGGTTTCCACTTGCGCGGCCAGCTCGCGCGTCGGCTCCAGCACCAACACGCGCGGGAATTTTTCGTGGTGGCCCAGTTGCGAAAGTATCGGCAAAGCGAATGCAGCGGTCTTGCCAGTGCCCGTTTGAGCGCTGCCGATCACATCATGCCCCGCCAGAATCAGAGGAATAGTTCGAAGTTGAATCGGGGTGGGTTCGACGTATCCCATCGCCTTCACACCCTCATTTATTGAATGAGAAAGACCGAATGTGGTAAATGCCATGCCGTACAGTAGCAGCACTGACGCTCGGTTCAATGTGAATTGCTGTAACCAAGAGGACAAAGAGCAAATCCAAACTGAATGATTCTAAGAGATGCCCTTGCCTTAGGGCGGCGGCACCGCAGGAGGTTCCCAACGCGCGTGCCAGTATAAATTCCAAAGATTGTCCAGCTTGGTTGGCGAAACATGCCCATCGAAAAAAGCAATATGATTGACATAGGGGCCATATTCATTTGAGGAATTGCAAACTTCAGCCTTACGCTCCTTGCAAACAGCATCACTTATGTGGGGGTGCGAGCAGTTGTTTCCGCTCTGCGTTTGCCATGGGCCGCTCGCGTTTGGATAAACGCACGCCGTGTAATTGGCGGGGGTATCAGTTATGCAGACTTGGTTTTGACGAAGTTTCCGAACTTCAAGTTCGCATTTGCTGAGACGGACTTCCTCTTCACCCTTTTGAAAGTTCACTGAGACCTCCTTCAGTCCGTGCTTGCTGACGCGCGGCTTGTCGCTGCGCCGAAGCACGAGCGAAATATGGATCGAGAACCAAGGCGTGAGAGTGTGTCTCGTTCGGCGGAGAAGATAATACGCGGTCAAAGAGCCATTACGGCTGACGCGGCCCTTCGGTTGTCGCGCTACTTTGGGACTCGACCAGCTTGGTGGCTGGACTTGCAAAGCCATTACGACTTGGAAAGAGCCGCCGATGAAATCGAGGGACGCATCACCCGCACGGTAAAACCTTGCCCCATGTTGCCTGCTGCCGGTCCATTGAAATAGTCATTGCGCGAGAGCGGGCTTGTGATGAATATTAGCGCCCCTTGGTTCGGAGCGTAGCTCAGCCTGGCTAGAGCACTTGCTTTGGGAGCAAGACGTCGCAGGTTCAAATCCTGTCGCTCCGACCATTCTCATCCTTATCGTTCCAACCGTGCTGCTTAAGAAACGCGGAAAGCGCTGAGGTCGAAATCCAGGGATTGCCATTCCTTTGTGCATTCCAGACGCAGTCCCTGCAGGCCATTGAAAAAACTGATTAGGTCCTCTCTGGAAAATGGTTTGATCAAAAACGTGTGCGCTCCGAGTTGATAGGCTTGGCGCACTTCCTGAAGGTTGTGAACACCGGTGATCGCGACAGTGAATTGCTTCTTCGCCAGATTTTACCGACCGCACGGGATGCAAGACGGTGACCTCACTCAAAGCGAGTCTCGCAAAAGCAACATCGGCTGGATGATAAACCTTGAGCTTCTCCAATGGGAACATCTTTACTCCCGTCAATTCGGGGCCACACCCGCCAATGGATTAAGTGTGAGATCAAGTGCGGGACCAAGTCCAGCCCGCAAAATGTCCAAACTCTAGTGCGCAGCGTACGCGCGTAAACGCTGCGGTCCTGACCGGCCGTTTGATCGCACCCTTAATTCCCGGCATTGGCTTGTGTCTTGGCGTCCTTCTCGCTTGGACTCCGTATTTTCCAATGTTCCGATTCGCTTCGCGCCGTCTTTAAGTAAGCTTCAATTCGAGAGACGATTTTCGGATGTCTTTGGGCGACGTTCTCTTTTTCGGCCACGTCCTTTTCGAGATTATACAATTCTAACGGAGCTGCGGGAGCGAGTCGCACCCCTTTCCAGTCTCCCATCCGGACAGCCTGCTTCGTTCCTTTTTCATGAAACTCCCAATAAAGAAATCTGTGCGGGCTTTGCTTTTTCCCGAGCAGTGTTGGGAACACAGAAACGCCGTCAATTGTCTTGTGCGCTTTGGCTTCGGCAATTTCCGCGGCCGTTGGAAGGAAATCCCAGAACGCCCAAACGTGATCGCTCGTTGTCCCGGGTTTGATCCGGCCCGGCCAGCGCACGATCATCGGCACGCGAATGCCGCCCTCGTACATGTCTCGTTTGATCCCTCGCAACGGTCCGGAACTTTCACTGAACTGTGGATCGTTGCCTCCTTCCTTGTGCGGACCATTGTCGCTCGAAAAAAAGACAATCGTGTCGCGATCGACACCCAAGGCTTTCAATTTTTGGAGAAGCTTGCCCACATCGGCGTCGAGGCGCGTGATCATAGCGGCCTTGTTCTTCTGCGCTTGGGGCCAAGGCTCCGCCGAGTATGGCGCGTCACTCGGAATTTCCATGCCTTCCGTCTTCGCTTCGTTATTCGCATGTGGGAGCGTGAAGGCCAAGTAAAGGAAGAATCGATGGGCATGGTTGCGTTGGACAAAACCGAGCGCTTCTTGAGCGAACGAATCGTGGCTATATTCGACTCTGCGCGTCGCCACGCCTGCACCCTCTTTATCTTCGTTGGGAACCTCGTTGCGCAGTTTGACCCTCTGATTATTCCGCCAGAGGAATGTGGGATAGTAGTTGTGCGCGTGACGCTGGTTTAGGTAACCAAAGAATTCGTCAAAGCCTTGAAGGTTTGGATGGCCTGTTGTTCCTTCTTCACCAAGGCCCCATTTGCCGATTAAGCCGGTGCGATAGCCAGTCGCTTTCAGCAATTCAGCCACCGTGACATCTTCAGGCTTCAGCGGATGCCGTTCATTGCCTCGCACGCGCGTGTGTCCCGTATGTTGCCCTGTCATCAACGCCGACCGCGATGGGGCGCAAACCGTGCTTCCCGCGTAACACTGTGTGAAACGAATTCCTTCAGCCGCCATGCGATCGAGGTTCGGCGTTTTGATTCTTTTCTGCCCGTAACAACCGAGATCCCCGTAGCCAAGATCGTCGGCCAAAATAAATATGATGTTCGGCGGACGCTTGGATTCAGTCGCGCTCGACTTCGCGAAGGTCGCTGCGCTAAGTCCAGCTACAAAGCAGAGAGCGATGCAGGCGCGAATGGTCGTTGATGGCGGAAAGTTGTTCGCAGTCATAAATGGCAAACCAACTTGAAAGAAATGAGCCAAGTTTTCAAGAAATTCGGCAGGGCAGGCAGAACAGGCGTCTCTCGCCTGTTCTGCTGTGGGTGAATTTCTTGCTAACCGTCAGAGTACTCGCCTAACCTCACGCCTATGAAACCCACCACCGTTTCTTTGAATCGCCGACAGTTTTCCGCGTCGATTGCCGCGCTCGGCATCGGCATGGCCGTTCGCGGTTGTGAGAGCATTTCAGCACGTGCGGCTGAGGCCTTGCCAACGCCGGCGCCGCTCGCCTTTGCCAGTGAAGCGAGCAAGCTGAAGATCACTGCCGTCCGCATGGTGCGTCCGCGGGCGAAAAAGCCATTGCCTTCTTACACACCGACACCTGGCTCGTGGTCCACCGGGGGATCCGAAGTGGCGAACCCGATGTCCATCTATCCAAAGTACAAACCGCAACGGCGCTTGTTCATGGCCAACGATCTCGGTCCGGAAGCGGTGGAGATTGTCACCGACAAAGGAATCAGCGGAATCGGTTACGGTGGTCCGGGTGCGTCGTTCGTGATTGAAAAGCATCTCACGAAGTTGCTGTTGGGCGAAGACCCGTTTGATGTTGAGCGACTCTGGGACATTATGTGGCGCTCGACGCTTTATTACGGACGCAAAGGACTCGTCGTTCATGCTATCAGCGCCCTGGATAATGCGCTGTGGGACGTCATCGGCAAGGCGCTGAACCTGCCCGTCTATAAGCTTCTTGGCGGCGCGACGAAGGAGCGCATTCCCGCTTACTGCACGGGAAATGATATCGAGCAACACGTCGAGTTTGGTTTCAAAAAAATCAAACTCGCGGCGCCGTACGGCCCAGCCGATGGCCGGGAAGGCTTGAAGAAAAATGTTGAGCTGGTCAAACGATCACGCGAACTGCTCGGTCCGGATGGAGAAATCATGCTCGATTGCTGGATGGCCCTGACCGAAAGGTACACGATCGAGTTTGCGGAGAGGCTTGAACCTTACCGCGTGTACTGGATGGAAGAATGTTTGCCGCCAGACGATTACGCGGGCTTTCAGCGTCTCAATGAAGCGATTCAATCGACGCGCATGGCGACCGGCGAACATGAGTACACGCGTTATGGTTTCCGCCAGCTTCTCGAATACAAAGCGGCTGATATTTGGCAGCCGGACATGAATTGGTGTGGCGGTTTGACCGAGTTGCGCCGAATCGGAGCGCTGGCGGCTGCTCACGATATTCCCGTAATTCCGCACGGTGGCTGGCGCGGGGGCGCCCCACATTTTATTTTCGCAACGACGAACAGTCCATGGTGCGAAATGTTCCTGCCCGCGCCCGGCGGCCCTCCCGAAGTTTACAAAGGCTTTGAAGAAGAAAACAACATCACGCGCGGTCCCGAAGGCATTTACATGCGTCCCTCGGATCGGCCCGGGTTTGGCTGGGAGCTTGTGACAGAATGAGTCCGTGGTGCCGCCTGATGTCGTGCATAGCGATTCCTCGCCAAATCATCCGCATTTGGCGGCGCCTTGCGCGGCGCCTTATCCGCGAGAAAAAACTTTCCATCATGTAGCTCGCGGTGCCGGCACTTTGACGACGAGCCAAGGTGTTTTAGTGCCGCCGTCCGGCACGCGCCAGCGTTTTGGATTGCGTCCAGCTTGCTGGCTCTTTGGCTTAGGCCGCTCCGCCTCCCAAAGCGGGAGCAAGCTCCGCGCACTCCAAACGCTTCGCGTCAAACGCTGCGTCCTGCAGTCCTGCAGGCGTGATTCATTAACAGACTCGTATGGAGCAGTTCAGTGACAGACTGAATTAGAAATCGCGAAACAACTATCCCGGAACGCTGTCATAAACTTTGGCCCTAAGTATGTCGCCTGTTGCCGAACGTGAACTGCGCCTTGCTGCGCGCGATCCCAAGACCTATTGGGCGCGCCGCATCACGGCGCTCCTAGTGCTGTTGTGCTGCGTCTTGATGTTTTGGCTGATGAACCAACTGGGCGGCACTGGCCTAACCGGACGGGACGTTTTCCATGGGATCAGCACATCTCTGTTGGTTATCTATGTTTTCGCCGGCGTGAACTTGACGGCTGATTGCTTGAGTGAAGAAAAACGGGAAGGCACGCTCGGCCTTCTCTTGCTCACGGACTTGAAGGGACGCGACATCGTTCTTGGCAAGCTGTTGAGCAGTTCGCTGAAAACCTTTTGCGGCTTTCTCGCTGCTTTTCCGGTGCTGGCCGTTACCTTCACGCTTGGCGGCATCAAACTCTCTGAATTCTGGAAGATCATGCTGAACCTGTCGGCCTCCCTCGGTCTGGCTTTATCAGTCGGCTTATTTGTCTCCTCGGTCAGCCGGCGCAATCGCGCGGCCCTGAGCGCCGCTACGAGTACGATGTCTGCGGTCATGTTTGTCTTCCCGGCGCTGAGCGAGCTTCTGCGGCGCAACGGATATTCGCTCGAACTGGCCGGCGTCCTTCAGTTTCTCAGCCCCTTCAACACACATTTCATGGCCTTCGAAACGTCTTCAGCCTTGCGCTTAAACTTTTTCTGGTGGTCGCTCCTGACGACCGTTCTGCTTTCGTTGGGTCTCCTCGCTCTCGCTTGCGTTCTATTGCCTCGTTGCTGGCAGGATCAACCCATCCGCGCGGGGATGTTTGGCAAGGGATGGCGTGGCGGTTGGCAGCGGATCAAGCTCGGTTCTTTGCAGTCTCGGCTCCATCTCCGAAACCGCCTTCTGGAGAGGAACCCGTTTTACTGGCTCGCGGCTCGCGAACGTTTCGCCATGCTGCCTCTGTGGATTTTCATTGGCGTTGTGGCCGTCACGATGGGGGGAGTTTGGCTGCGTTACTCGGCATCAAACCCGAACGTGGTCGTGCCCGCCTGTGTCATATGCATAATGATGTTGACCCTCGCGGTGCTGCTGAACTTCACAACAACGGCCTGCCAGCGATTGACGGAAGATCGTCATAGCGGCACGTTGGAAGTGTTGATTTCGACGCCGTTGCCCGTGAAAGCAATTCTGCGTGGCCAATGGCTGGCCCTGGGGCGGCAACTCACCGGTCCCATGCTGGCGGTGATAGCGATCAATGCGCTCGCCTATGGCGCGGCGCGGGTTGCAGCGGGCGCGAACGGCGAGCAAATCTTTTCTGTGCGAGTGCTGTTGATCGGCGCTGCGATTGTCGCGGCCAACTTGATCGCTTTGGGTTGGACGGCGATGTGGATGGCGTTGCGAGTGAAACAGGCCAATCACGCTTCCGGGGCGGCCTTTTGGCGCATCATGTTGTTGCCCTGGCCCATTGTGGTTTTTCTTCTTCAATTGGCTTTTTGGGCCAGAAGTTCTTCCTACCTCGAAACCAACCTGCCCTATCTGATTCCGATGATCGTCGGCGGCGTTCCAATCCTGAACGGCGTATTCTGGTCGATCTGGTGCCGCGCCAAACTTTATCGGGAATTCCGCCTGGCTGCCACAGACCGATTCCAACCTCCGAAACCAAGCCAATCGTGGTGGAAGCTGCCCGGCGCGTTGATCGCGCTGTTACGTGAAAGAATAGCGGTCCGTCCAGCGCGTTCGCCGGATGCCACTGCGCCTTAACTGAAACATCTCAGCCCGCCGAAAACGGACAGGGAACGCGACTTTTTCAGATGACCAACCGAAACGTTCTCATTAAGCTGATGCCATGACGCTGCTCCAGGAACGCGACCGTGTCCGTTACGAAAGGCGGATCGCGCTATTTGGGGAAGTCCGGCAACGCTTGCGGGAGGCGCTAGCCGAGTTCATTCCGGGGGCCAAAGTGATTATCTTCGGTTCGCTTACGAAGCCAGGCGTTTTTAATTGCCGCTCGGATGTGGACCTGGCGCTTCAGGAGGAGCCGTCGCAGATGAACTCTTGGCAATTAGCCTCGCGACTGTGGGAGCGGCTCGAACGCCCAGTCGATGTTGTTCTGTTAACAAAGTGCCGCTTTCGCGAGAAGATTCTTCGGGAGGGAGAATTGTGGACAGCATAGGCCTGCAAATCTTGCGCAGTGAGATGTCGAACGATTGCCGCGTGTGTGCCGTAGCATTGCAAAAGCCTGTCGCCCGCTTCGAGCGCCGAGACGAGATCGGCTACGAAGCTTGCGCTCATCACTTGGCGCGGATGTACAACGCCTTTGAACAAATGGGACTGCGCATACCCAAGGCGTTCGAGAATAATATTGATGACGACCAGGGCTGGCACAGTGCGCTGCTCAATCGTCTCTCGATTTCAATCACTGGCGTGCGCCCGCCCTTCGTTCCAGACGCCATTCAGGGAACAGGGATTAGACTTGGGGCTAGCGGATGCGTAAGAGCCAGCGGAAGATCATCGCCCCTTCAGTTAGAGTGCTCGTCTTAATTGCTGCAAGCGCATGGCCGTTCTCGGCTAGCGCAGACCGTGCCGCCGTGACGAATAGCTGTATCCCAGGTCCAACGGAATATGTTGCCGGTGTTGAATGAAACTGCCGTTCACGGTCGATATGCCGAATTCTGAGAAGTCCGCACCAGCATTGGTCGAGACCCTTATCCAGCAAGCGGAGCAGGCCGGAGCGAGCGATATTCATCTGCAGTTGGCTGGACCACTGGCGCAGATTATGTTCCGGCTCGACGGCGTGATGACTCCGGCTTCGATGTTGACCGACGACATTGCCGAGCGTGTCTTTGGGCGGATTAAATTTCTCGCCAAGCTCAAGACTTACCAGAATTCGCTTCCCCAAGACGGGCGAATCGACAAGGCATCAGTCGGCGCCTGTGCCAACACTGTTTGGGCAAGCGGTGTCCCAATTGCCTGTCCACCGGATACCGCGGCCGAATTCCTGTTGTCGAATGGCTGGCCGTTGATTCACATCTTCGCACAAAAATCCGCCACCATGGTCCCGGGGTGATCGAGACGCGCTGTTCGTTGGAACAGGCCGCGAAAGAGATGCTGACCCGCCAATTGTCGGATGAGGCCGAAATCAAAAGAGTGATCGGATGACGCCGATGGCTTTGGAACGAACGCCTGGCGAAGCTGCGGTCGCGAGGTCTGTGGACACAGCACGGTTGATTCGATGCTCCGTCCGTTGCTTTTGGGATGGCGCGATCGGCGCCATACCGGTGATTGGCTTGGGTTTGGCCGCGCAAGCCTTGCGGTTGCACGAGCGGGTGCGGCGGGAAACCGGGGCGACCTGGCGGCGGCCGGCTTTGTTTTGGTATTGGATCATCGGCTTTGGTTTTACGGTGGCGTTCGACCGGCTGTTTGGGGTGGCGGGAATGTTTTCTATATTTGGAATATTTCTCGGACTGCAGAGCTGCGAGGTGTGGCGCAGCTTTTCCGGAGCGGAGCAAAGCTTCTGGAATCCGGGGGCGAGACATCTGCGCTGGGGCGTTGTGCTGGCTTATGCAGGATATTCTGGCTCGATGAGCTTGATCGGAATGATGGCACTCGGTTTCGCGGGAATCGCCTTTCAGAGTCTATGAGCTTTCTGCCGGTCATGCAGCGCGAACTGCGCGTGCTTGTGCGCGTTCCGCGAACGTACTATTCGCGAAGCCTGGCGGCCCTGCTGGTTGCCGTGATTAGCCTGGGGATGCTGTATCTTGGTTTCGGCGGCCTGCTCAACGCAATGGCGGCAGGCAAGAACTTGTTCCTCGCATTGTCGGTGCTCGCCTATGTTTATGTTCTGTTTGGAGGAGCGTTTGTCGGCGCGGATTCTTTGAGCCAGGAAAAACGCGATGGGACATTGGGCCTTCTTTTCCTGACTGACTTGAAGGGATACGATATTGTTGCTGGCAAGCTTGTATCCCGGTCGCTGAACGGCGCGTATTGCGTTCTGGCGGCGTTGCCAACTTTGGGCTTGGGAATTTTTCTCGGCGGCGTCACAGGGTTGGATGTTTTCCGGATGATGCTGGCATTGCTGAACGCCCTGTTCTTTTCTGTTTCCGCGGGAATGCTCGTTTCGACGCTTTGCCGGAACGAGCGACGGGCCTTGAGTTGTGCGGTTCTGGCCGTGCTCATCATCGGCATTCTCTGGCCCGCGCTGGGGCATGGGCTGCGGCGGTTTCTGAATGCCGCGGAAGTGCATGCGGGGTTCTTAATTTTTAGCCCGGCCGGTTCCCTGTTGGCCGCGCTTGGTTTTGGCAAAGGCGCCTCTCTTCACTTTGGAACGTCGTGGGTGGTGACGCATTTGCTGAGCTGGTTGTTCCTCGCTTTGGCTAGCTTTCTTCTGCCGCGCGTTTGGCAAGACAAAGCAATCTCGGTGCGCTCCCTAATTCGGGCACATCCCGGCCCCAGCCGCCGATTGTCCTTTGCTCGAGGGCGAGGACGTCGCTGGCTCGATTTGAATCCGTTGCTTTGGCTCGCTCTGCGGCCAGAGAAAAGACGATTTGGATTTGGGCCCGTGCTTGCATTGTTAGTGATGGCTTGGGTTGCGGGTTGGGTATGTTACGGAAAAGGATGGCTTGCTTTGCCGGTCTATTTTGGGACGGCCATGCTCCTTCACTTGCTGCTGATGTACGCGACTGTGCTGCACGCGTGCCGAACGGCTGCGGAAGATCGCGGAAGCCGCGTTCTCGAGCTCGTTTTGACAACACCGTTGGGCGACGACGCGATCCTGAGCGGACGATTGCTCGGGCTGAAAAGGCAGCTCGTATGGCCGCTGCTCTTTGTCATAACAGCGGATGTTGTTCTGATGATTCTCGGTTGCCTGGAGATTGCCTCGCCGAGTTGGACGATCGTGGGTTGGGTGATCGCTTTCGTGCTTCTCATCGCAAAACTACTGGCTGACCTGTACGTGCTCTGTTGGGTGAGCGTTTGGCAGGGTTGGAAAGCAGCGAATGCAACGCGCGCCATCCGGCAAACGATTTATGATGTGTTCTTGATAAGATGGGTGGTTCTGCTCGGCGCAGTGGCAGCGTTGGGATTGTTGACGCAAGGAGCGGCATTCCGCTCGCCCGTCGGCGGAGTTTTCGTCGTCAGCGCCTACGTTGCCCTTCTCATCATGAACTCCCTCTACTTCTGTGGCGTTGCGATTGATGAACTGAAAGATAACTTGCGTGGCCTGGCTGGTGGTGAGGGAGAGGAAGGCCCAAGCGCGTTTTGTTGGTGGCCATTTCGTGGGCTGCCTGGGCCTCGCTGGGGCCGGCCTGAGGTTTCCAGCACCAAACGCACGGCAACCGCACGCGTACCTTTACCAAGACGAACGTGATCTCCGTGTGAGAGCAATGTCAAAGACAACCTGATGCGAAGGACGATGCTAAGCAACCAACATTGGGACTTCTATAGGAGCGCGGATGCCTGCATCCGCGCAGGTTCGTTGCGACCGGCTGCGTCGCGGATGTGGGCATCCGCGCTCCGATAACCGCGCTGGCGGCTGTCCCAATCTGACTTGTTTCGATTTAGAGGCAAAGCGGCCTCCCATCCTGCGTCTTGAAACACCCGCATGAAAGCTGACGAATTTGCTTTCTTGAATCTGCAGTTGGCCGGGATGTTGCGCAGCGGCATTCCAATGGAGGGCGCGTTGCGACAACTCTGCGCGACGATGCGGCGAGGCCGGTTGCGCAGCGAATTGCAACGCCTGGAAACAGCCTTGGCCAACGGCACGCCACTTGCCGAAGCTGTACCGTCAAATGATCCAGATCGGCGTCCAAAGCAACGATCTTCCCGGCGTCCTGACGAGGCTGGCGGACTATTACCAAAAGGTGAGCTTCATTAGCACGCGGTTGAAAGGATTGATGATCTATCCGGCGATCGTGCTGTTCGCGTCGTTGGGGTTGTCGCTCTTTCTGGCCTCATTCTTTCGCGCTTTCACACGCGATGTTCCGGAAATCTTGCGCGACGTTCTTAATGGCGCAGTGATGAGCAGTCTCACGTCAGATGGCGTTCCCGTCATGGTATGGATGCCAGTGATCTTTCTGAGCGCGGCGACGGTGTTTGTGCTCGTGACCATCGCGTTGCCGGCGCTGCGACGCTGGTTGCGCTGCACGCTGCCCGGATTTAAGGAAGCGAGCCTTTCGCAATTCGCCTTGGCGATGGACCTGATGCTGCGAGGCGGAAGCAACCTGAACGATTCGCTCGCCTTGCTCGGTTCCTTGGAAACCCAAACGCCGGTCGGGCGCGATATCGCCCGCCGGCAAGCGCGGTTGTCCGTCGGCGACGCCAAATTCCCTGCCATCGCCGCTGACAGCAAAACTGTTCCGCCGCTCTTTAGCTGGCTGGTCAGCAGCGGCGGTGAAAACTTAGCCGAGGGATTTCGCCGCGCGGCCGAAATTTATCAAGCGCGCGCGGTCCATCGGATCGAAATGCTGCTTTATGCGGCGCTGCCCGTGTCGATTTTGTTTTTGGGGGTGATGCTCATTAGCCAAGCCTTCCCGCTCATTCAACTGTTCTTCAGGTTTGGAACGGTTCTCGACCAACTGGGCGGACCATGAAGACGATTAATTTTGTCCTCGCAAACTTTGCGTGGGTAATTGTCTGGCTCATTCCGTTGTACGCGTTTTTTCATCTGATCTATTTCCTGATTGCGTTGCCGCTGCGCAGGCAGGAACGAGCGCGGTTTCTTCTGGATCTCGTGGAGAGTGGAGTTCGTCAGGGGCGAAGCATCGAGCAGACAATTGCGTGGCTTGCCGAAAGCCGGGATCACAGTTTGGGCGTGCGCTTTCATTTGCTGGCGACCTGCCTGAAGAGCGGTTGGGATCTGGTTCCGGCGCTCGAACGCGCATCCGGGCTGTTGCCGCCACAGATGATGGCGATGTTCAAAGTGGGAAGCGAAACTGGCGATCTGAGCAAAGTTCTTCCTGCATGCCGCACGCTCTTGAGAGAAGCCAGCTCGCAAGTCCGGAGTTCTTACAATTATCTGGTCGTGCTGGCGTTCGTGTTCATCCCGATCACTCCGGCGCTCTTTTGGATGATGACGGTCTTTGTTGTTCCGCGGCTGAGATCGATTGTGGCTGACGTGCTGGAAGTTGCGGATCAACAATCCCTCGCCTGGCTGCCATTCTTCGATGCAGCGACCACCATTGCGCAGGCGCAGATCCTGCTGGCGCTCTTTTTCTACGTGGGAGCCATCTTCTACGTTGGCGGCCCTCGATTGATTCAATGGTTGCAGGCTGGGTTCGCTGTGCCGAGCCTGGTTGGGTTCTTCTACTGGATTCCATGGCGTCGCAAACGAATGCAACGAGATTTCTCCCCGATGCTGGCCGTGTTGCTCGATGCTGGGGTGCCCGAGGAACGCGCCATCCTCCTGGCGGCCGACGCGACGGACAATGAGCTGTTCGCAAAGCGAGCCGCAAAAGTCGTGGCCAGCCTGCGGCAGGGTATCGGACTTGCTGAAGCCGTCGGCAACCTCGATCAAACAAGTGAATTTCGCTGGCGTCTCGGAAACGCGCTTCAGACCGGGCGCAACTTCATGGCCGCCTTGCAAGGCTGGCGCGAGTCGCTGGATGCAACGGCGTTTCAGCAAGAACAAGCCGCCGGACAAATGATCACCACGTTTTTGGTGGTGCTGAATGGAATCATGGTTGGCCTTTTCGCGCTCTTCGTTTTTGGCGGCATCTGCATGATTCTCGAAGGAGCAGTGTCATGGTGATCCCGCGCACCTTCAGGACGAACCGGCTTGGTTCGCTCACCGTCGAATTGGTTGTGGCGATGGGAATTCTCGCGGCTGTCATGATTCCTGTCGGCTTCTCCTTCGCTTACGAACAAAAGCTCTGTCGGGCTTATTACCTCGCAGCCGTCGTGATGGAGATTATCGATGGTGAAATGTAGGTATTGCGCGCTGGCGAATGGCAAGCTTTCCCAAAAGGATCTCAGCCGTATCCCGTCACCGCGAAAGCAGCTCAGAATCTGCCGCGGGGCCGATTTATCTCAAGTGTGGAATACCCCGTCGTGCGCCTGGAGTGGCTGCCGGATAAGAACGGCAAAGGCGGCAGGGTCTGGCGTGAGATCACTCTGGAAGCTGACCGAAGTTCAACCCAAACGAAATAAGTGGAGATCGAATATCGAACGCCGAACGTTCACCTTTCAACGAATGGCGGTGCGCTTCGATTTGGGATGAAGCAGACTCAGCTTCGTTCCAAACGACTTCTCCGCCCACTGCGAGGCGACTATGGATTCTTGATGATTGATGTCCTCATTTACATCGCGATTTGGACAGTGATCGTGGGGCTGGCTTTCGCCGCGTTTTACCGGTGTCTTAGCAACTCGCGCGATTTAAGCCGCAACGCCGATGACATCGTGCGAGCGTTGCGCGCTGGAGAACGCTGGCGGCAGGACGTTCGGCAGGCAGTGGCCGCTCCGACAATTGTGAGCGAAGGCGGCGCGATGGCTTTGGAAATCCCCAAAGCGTCCGGTCTGACCGTTTACGTCTTTGCGACCAATACGGTCTGGCGAAAATCGGATCTGGCTGCGCCTTGGGAGAAGTTTTTGGCGGGTGTCAGAGCATCTCGAATGGAACGACAACCGCGGCAGAAAGTCATTGCCTGGAGATGGGAAGTCGAATTGCAAACGAAAAAGAAGCAAGTGCGCGTCCATCCAATGTTCCATTTCCTGTCCGTCGCCCCGCCCGATCAGAGACCATGAAAACACGTCATGTAGTTTTGCGGAACTTTCCTGTTCTGCGGACGGGCGATCGGAAAGTGGCCCGAACGCGCGGGAGTATGACCGCTTTGCTTCCCTGGTCTTTGGCCATTAGAAGCGCAGTATCCCACTCGTTGCAGGCGTCCTCGACGCGACAGATTAAGAACATAACTTTTCCTTTTGCTCGCTGGTTTGAGTAAATCTGCCGTTTGAATGCATGCAAAGCGCTGCTGATTACACATCGCAGACCATTGCGGCATGACGCAAGGCGGCGACCTTATCCGGCCAGGTCGGAATGAATTCCTGAGCCACGTATCCTTCGTAGCCGGATTCCAGGATTGCGCGAAGGATAGGCGGGTAATTGATCTCCTGCGTTTCGTCTAGTTCCCCGCGTCCAGGCACACCGGCCGTATGATAATGGGCAATCATCTCTTTGTGCTTTCGCAATCTGCGGATGACATCGCCATGCATGATTTGCACGTGGTAAATGTCAAACAAGAGTTTCATATTTGGCGACCCGACTTGCTCGATCAACTTCACACATAAATCGAGATCGTCGCCAAAGTAACCCGGATGCCCCTTCATCGGGTGGGTATTGTCGCGACTGTTCAAGTGTTCGAGACAAAGATTGATTCCTTTCTTCTCCGCATGGCCGATGATTTGTTTCCAACAGGTCACGCAGTTCCTAGCGCCTTCTTCATCACTAACGCCATGTTCGCGCATCCCAGTGAATGTGATCACGTTTTTGCAGCCGACGCTCGCGGCCAAGTCGATGCCCTTGCGCAATTCCTCGATACAGAAAGCATGGTTCGCGGTGCTGAACGGCCCTCTCGCAAACCCATGACTGCCGATCAGCGAAATCTTCAAACCCAGCTCTCGCGCGATCGGGTAATGTTCGCGTCCGATCCCTTCGATGGCAACGATTCCGATTTCTCGACAAGCGCGGGCCAGATCACGCGCGCTCATCGGCGAAAAACACCAGCCCATTACCGATTGATGGATTCGGTTCTTGGTAATCTTGAAGCCTCCAGGAACTTGGCTTGATGCCGTCTGGCCTTTGACCGTCCTCGGCTCTAGCGCTCCGGCTAAGGCGGTCACCGCCGTTGCTTTCAGAACTGTCCGCCGGGAAATGCGCGACCTCCGAGTGCCAGGTTTCGGGTCGTTCATGGGTCGAAGTTTGCCTGAACGCTGCTGAAGGGTAAACAAAATCATCGCGCCTCGTAACGCAGAGTTTCACTCTGCTCTGGAGTTTGGACATTTCCAACCGACTTAATCCCGCGACCAAGTCCAGCCCGTCAAATGTCCAAACTCTGTGTTACGACGAATCGCCGGTTTGAGCCAGGTTGGCGCCAAGATGCCCAACGGCTTTGCGCAAGGTCCGGGTGCGCAGCCTTCGCGGCGGACTCTGTTCTCGCCTCGGCGCCGATTCGCAAGCATGGTCGGTGTCATGAAAGAACGCTTTGTTCCCAATCACCCCTCGTGTTTCACACGTTCGAACAACGCGGCCCGCCGAGGTTCCGCCGCCGCTTTCACGTTGATAGAGTTGCTTGTGGTCATTGCCATCATCGCGATCCTCGCTGGGATGCTGGTCCCCGCTTTAAGCCGGGCCAAGCTAAAAGCCAATGGCATTAAATGCATGAGCAACGCCAAACAATTGGGGCTGGCTTGGATCATGTATGCGTTCGACAACGACGATGTTGCCTTGGGCCCGAATTCGTCGCGGCTTGCGCCGGCGTGGTGTGAAGGGAATGTGGTGAGTGCGCCCGACGCGGTCAACGATCGTTTCATCACGAACAGTCCGACGTTCAAGTAGCTAACGAGCCGGGAAGTTTTTCACTGTCCGGCTGATATTGCCGGCCTTCGTTCGGCGGGCAAGATCGTCTTGCGCAATCGCAGTTATGCGATGAACGCGTTCATGGGGGATACCACGACGCCCTGGGTCCAAAACAATTCCTCCGCTTTCAAAACTGTGCCGAAGCTCAGTTCGATTACCGGGCCCGGACCTTCGGCCCTCTACACGTTGATCGATGAACACGAGAATAGCATCAATGATTCGCATTTCTTTCCGTTCGATGATCTCCGGCGCTTCAACAACAATCCGTGGCTGGACGCGCCCTCAGGAAGGCACGGCGATGCCGCCGGGTTCACCTTTGCCGACGGGCATTCGGAAGTGAAAACTTGGAAAAGCACGGGACTTTCGAAATTCCGACGTGCTGGCGCCGAAGTTGTGGCTAATAACATTTCCTGGCTGCCGCGAGCCGTTCAAGTGGATCATCGCTGGTTTACAAATAGCATCGCGCCCTTCAAGAATTCAATCGTGTCCATGCCGTCTCGCTTGTTTTCTGCCCGCCCTCTCATTGCGCCAGCGATTGTGGAGTGATTCCTATTCTTGATCATGATCCTGCTCTTGATTTTGATCAAAACGCGGATTCAAGGGCGATCAAGATCAAGAGCAGAAGCACGCAAGTGCCCATGCGAAATTCCAGCGCCTTCCCGCGTCTATGAGTTCGAGACTTCTATGCGTCGATGACGCTCCGGCGGTGTTGCAGATGTATGAGTCCACGCTCGGGATCTTGTTTTCGGTCGATACCGCCGCGGGCGGGGAGTAAGCTCTCACTTGCTTGGATCAGCGAGGCCCATATGCCGTCGTGATTGCGGGGATCGATATGCCAGGCATGAATGGCATCCAATTGCTGAGCCTGATCAGCGAAAAGGCGCCGGAAACTGTGCGCGTCATGCTGACTGGCAATTCGGGCAGCCAAACCGCAATCGAGGCCGTTAACAAAGGGCATGTCTTTCCATTCCTCACCAAGCCCTGCGCGCCGGACTGGCTCACCTCCGTTGTTCGGGCGGCGATTAAACAGAACGAGTTGGTGACCGCAGAAAAGGAGCTGCTCCAATCCACGTTGCATGGAAGCATCAAGGTGCTCACCGACATCATGGCCCTGATGGACCCCGAAGCGTGTGGTCGCGGTGAGAAGGTGCGTGATGACCTCCATCAACTCGCCGGCCAGCTCAAGGTCACCGATTTTGGGGAGCTCGACCTGGCTGCGATGCTGGCCTCAATCGGCGAAGTGGCCGTCCCACGCGCATTGCTTAAGAAAGCTCGTTCAGACCGCGCTGACACATTGACCGGACAGGAACGCGATATCTTGAATCGCATCCCACTCGTTGGCGCCGATCTCCTCAAGCAAATCCCGCGGTTGAAGAATGTTGCGCGCATCATCCGGTATCAGAACAAGAACTTCGACGGTTCCGGCATTCCGGTGGATGCGGTCTCACGTCATGAGATTCCGCTCGGCGCCAGAATCTTGCGGGTCCTCACAGAATTGGTCGAATTGGAAGCTAAAGAGATGCCCACGTTTCGGGCCATCGAAACGCTCCAGCGCTGGCCGAATCTTTATGACCCCGAAATCGTCGGAGCCGCGGCAGCGTGTCTCATCAAGACATCTTCAACGCAGAAGGGCGGCATCGCCGCGTCGGAATTGCGAGTCGGGCACGTTCTCCTTTCCGACATTGTGAGCAAGGACGGCGTGTTAATCGTGAGTTCCGGGAATAAGATATCCAGCATCATCCTCGAAAAGATCAAAAACTTTGTCGATCTGGGTGGAGTCCAGGAACCGATCTTCATCAAACAGGTCGAGTAAACCGAACACAGTGCAGAGACACGAAGGGCATAGAGGCAGGTCTGAAATCCGAAATCCGAAATCCGAAACAAAACCGCACTAAGCAGATTCGAACCTCAAAAACCGTCCGACGGACGTTTGCGGAATCTGCCAATTTGAACTTTGGATTTGTTTCGAGTTTCGGATTTCGACCTTCGAGCTTTGGCCCAAGGGAATTTGGTATCGCCAAGCTCGGCGAGCGTCGGTTCAATACGGCCATGTTGTCGACCAACCAAGGCTCAACCATGAAGCGCTCAGGTTTTCCTGCCTGCATCCTAACTATCGGTCTCGTGCTTCCAGCGGTCGCGGCCGAGTTCAAATTCCCTGCCCAAACCTTCACCGTTCCGGAAGGTTTCAGCGTTGAGAGGATCGCCGGACCGCCACTCGTCGATCGGCCGATCGTCGCGGATTTCGACGAACAAGGACGGCTTTATGTAGCTGATTCGTCAGGCTCAAACGATAAAGTCGAAAAACAGCTTCAAGATAAACCGCATCGGATCGTCCGCCTGGAAGACAGCGATGGCGATGGCGCCTTCGACAAGACACTCGTGTTTGCCGACAAGATGATGTTTCCGGAAGGAACGATGTGGTTCGACGGGTCGCTCTACGTGAGCGCGCCGCCCAGTATTTGGAAACTCACCGATACAAATGGCGATGGCGTCGCAGATGAGCGGGTCGAATGGTTTCAAGGCAAAACGTTAACCGGCTGCGCGAATGATCTGCACGGGCCTTATCTCGGTCCCGACGGCTGGATTTACTGGGCGAAAGGCGCGTTTGCCAAACAAACTCACGAGCGTCCGGGGCGCGCACCGTTCGTGACTCGAGCCGCGCACATCTTCCGTTGCCGGCCTGACGGCTCCGGACTCGAACCGGTCATGACCGGCGGCATGGACAATCCGGTCGATGTCGTTTTCACACCCAGCGGCGAGCGCATCTTCACCACCACATTTTTTCAACATCCCGGCGGCGGTCAACGCGATGGTCTGATCCACGCTATTTACGGCGGCGTTTACGGGAAGCAGCATGATGTGCTCGAAGATCACAAGAAAACTGGCGAGTTAATGCCGGTGTTGACACATCTTGGCCCGGCCGCGCCTTGCGGTCTCGTGCGCTACGAATCGCGCGCGTTCGGCCCTGCGTATGAGAACAATTTGTTTGCCTGCAATTTCAATCTCCACAAGATCACGCGCCACGTCCTTGAACCGCACGGCGCGACCTTTCGCGCCACAGACAGCGATTTCCTTGTTTCGGACAACACAGATTTTCACCCGACGGACGTTTTGGAAGATGCGGATGGAAGCTTGCTCGTGATCGACACCGGCGGCTGGTACAAGCTCTGTTGCCCAACCTCGCAGCTTTGGAAGCCAGACGTTCTCGGAGCCATTTATCGTGTCCGCCGCACGGGAGCGCCGCGAATTAACGATCCGCGTGGACTCAAGCTCGCGTGGGCAAACATGCCCGTTGCGGACCTGATCAAGCTGCTCGGAGATGAGCGCCCAGCGGTTCGCAATCGGGCGATTCAGCAGATCGGCCAGCAACCTGGCGGTCCAGCGGCGGCATTGATGGAGGGGTTCGCACAATCCTCCCAAGCGCCTCACGCTCGCACCGGCAAGCTCGCATTTAGCGAATCGCAGAGTCGTCGAAGTGCGGTCTGGGCGTTGACGCGCATCCGAGGGCAGGTGGCGAGAGAAGCTGTCCGGATGCGATTGGGCGATCACGACGAAACGGTTTGCCAAGCCGCCATTCATTCGGTCAGCGTTTGGCGAGATGCGGAAGCTCTGCCGCGCTTGATCGGTCTCCTCACTAACCAATCCCCGCATTTGAAACGCGCCGCTGCCGAAGCCATCGGCCGTATTGGCGACAAGAGCGCGGCGCCGGAGCTGCTGAAAGCGGCCGCGGGCGTTCGGAATGACCGGGCTCTCGAACATTCATTGATCTACGCATTGATCGAAATCGCCGATCCCGAAAGCGCGCGGAACGGACTTCTGGCCACGAGCCCGCAAACCAAACGCGCGGCGCTGATTGCGCTGGATCAAATGGACTATGGCGGACTGAAGCCCGAAACCGTCACCCCGTTTCTGGTTTCGCCAAACGAATTGCTGAAAGAGACGGCGTCATGGATCGTCGGGCGCCGCCCGGACTGGGCCGATGCGCTGGCTGGATTTTTCCGAGAACGTTTGCTCGCCAAACGGCTCACGGAAAGCGACCGAATCGATTTGGAACGCCAGCTCGCCCAACTCGCTCGCGGTCCCGCCATTCAGGAACTGCTTGCGCAAACGCTCGCTGATGCCGCAACGCCGAACGAATCGAGGCTGACAGCCTTGCGTGCCATGGCCAAGGCCGGCTTGAAGGAAACACCGTCCGCCTGGTCCTCAGAACTTGCCCGGATCTTGCAGAGCAAGAATGGGGACGTCATCCGCCAGGCGGTGGTCACGACGCGTGCCTTGCCTGCTCCCAAGAGTGGAATTGCGGAATTGACCACGGCATTGCTGCGCGTGGCGCGTGCGCCCGCGACTCGAGCCGAAGTTCGTCTCGGAGCTTTGGCGGCCGTGCCGGGCGGCTTAACCGGCGTCGAATCCGAACTGTTCGATTTCCTCTGCGCGAATGTCCAAGCGACGAATCCCGTTCTAACGCGGACGACCGCGGCAAGCATCCTCGCGAAAGCGAAGTTGGACCCGGCGCAATTGCTGGCGCTGGCCGAAGTCGTCAAAACAGCGGGGCCGCTCGAAATGCCGCAGCTCGTCGCCGCTTTCGAGAAAGCAACCAACGAAGCGTTGGGCTTGAAACTCATTGGCGCCCTTCAGAATTCCGCAGGGCTCTCCGGCTTGCGCGCTGAAACGCTGAAGCCGCGTCTCACCAATTTTCCGGCCATTGTGCAACAACAAGCTGATCACATGCTCGCCTCGCTGAATGTCGATCTCGCAAAACAACAGGCGCACCTCGAAGCGCTGCTTGCGGGTGTCAAGGGCGGCGACATTCGCCGTGGACAGGCGATTTTCAACAGCGCAAAGACAGCCTGTTCCTCGTGCCACGCCATTGGTTATCTGGGCGGTAATCTCGGACCGGATCTGACGCGCATCGGGCAAATCCGCACTGAGCGCGATCTTTTGGAGTCGATCGTTTATCCAAGCGCCAGCTTCGTCCGCAGCTACGAGCCAGTCATGGTCCTTACCAAATCCGGCGATCAACACAGCGGCGTGCTGCGGCAGGATAGCCCCGAAGAGGTCCTTCTTGGCACCGGGCCGGGCACTGAGGTGCGAATCGCCCGTTCTGACGTCAGTGAAATGCGTCCGGGTTCAGTTTCTGTCATGCCGGGCGGACTCGAAGAACAATTGAGTCGATCCGAACTGGCCGATTTGCTGGCCTTTCTGAAAGCTGCCCAGCGTTAAGGCTGCCACGAGATAATGACAGGAGCGCCGCCAATCAGTCGCTCTTCGGCGGCGGAAAAATGCAGTAGCTGACAGTTGCAGCGCCCCTCTCCATGAACCTGCGCGGCAGGATAGGCGTCCCGCCTGTCCTGCATTGGCTGGTAGCGAAACAGTTTTTGCGGATTGCAATCGCTCCGGCTAAAGCCGGGACTACATGCCGCAACGTCAGGTTGATGGGCGCAATGCGCAAAATTTTGGTTCGGAGAAATCTCTCCCTAACCCTCGCCCCATTCGATGGGGCGAGGGTTAGGGAGAGGGGCGACATTCACCTTGCTACTTGGAAGCGTTCACGATGCAGAAATTTGAAAGTGCCGGACGGTTCGAAACTTTTCGGCACTTTCGACTCTTCGCACTACAGTGCCCGCGAAACGACGGGATCGAGAACTGACGTTAAGCCTGGCGTTCAGGAGCGAAGCCCCGAAGTCGCGGTTCAAACTCAAGGAAGAAAACAATCGAGCGACCTTCCAGCCCCTTCCAGCCCCGGTGCAGGTGACGGTGAGATCACAAGCGGGTGCTGCTGAAATCGCTGACATCGACACGGAAACGCGAGATGGAATGGTCGTCTATGAAATCTCGTTTAAGGACGAAGGAAAAATCCGAAGCTGCACGTAGCTGAGGACGGGACGATCGTCTGTTTCGTATCTTTCGTGGTGTGAACCGCCGCTTCAGGCTCAACCAGATTCGGGAGCATTGTTCGGGACAAGCACACTTTTCGCCGATTCCCAGCGCGCCGTGGTGGCCAAGGCCTCGTTGGCATTTGCGAGCTGAAAGCGATGGGTCACCATTTGGTGAAATGGAAACTCGCTTTGATTTGCTCTGAGAAATTCAATGGCCGCTTTAAGGTGGCGGGGCTCACTGGACCAGGACCCAAAAACTTGGAGTTGTTTGCGTGTCATCACGTGCGGATTGAATGACACATTTCCGGCGTCACAGTAATGGCCGAGAACGAGATACTTGCCGCCGTCCCGGCACATCTCCATTCCCTCGACCACCGCCGCGGGGCTTCCGACACATTCCAGCACAGCGTCGGCGCCGAACCCGCGTGTGAGATCGCGCACTGCGGCGATGCGTGCGTCCGGCTCTTTCACATCGGCAATATCAATCGTGTGGTCCGCGCCGAACCGTTTGGCCATTTCCAAACGATGTTTTGGCCCTCCGATGACGATCGCTTGAGCCGCGCCGGCGCTCTTCGCAACCGCCAATGCGGAAATTCCAACCGGCCCGGCCCCTTGCACGACGACAATATCACCCCAGGCGAGGCCCGTCCGTTCAACGCCATGAATCGCTGTGATCAGAGCGCATCCGGCGCCAATGACTGATTCGGTGGGCAAATCGTCCGGGAGTTTGAAGATCGTCGTGCGGGGGCGAAGATAGTGAAACTCGGCGTAACCTCCGAGTAAATGCGGCGGCTGGTCGCAGCGGTAGCCAATGCCATAGGCGCGCCGTTGGGGACACCGCGTGGGCTGGCGCTTTTCAGTGCAATAATAGCATTGGCCGCAGGAGGTCGCCGAATTCCAGGTCACGCGATCGCCGGCCTTGAGTGGCTGGCCCGTCCAGTCGCGGTCAAGCCCATCGCCCAATTGCTCGACGCGTCCGACAGTTTCATGTCCCAAGATCACTGGCAGCAAAATGGGCAGCTCCCCTTTCCAAAGATGAACATCCGTGCCACAGATGCCGGCCATCTCGGTGCGGACCAATGCGGCGCCAGCTTCGGGCTGCTCCGGCGCTGGATACTCCCGCATTTTCAAGGGGGCTTTGAATTGGTCCAGAACAGAAGCTTTGATCATGCGCATAGAGCGCGGCAGTTTGATCGTCCGCGCGCAGGCAATCAACTCGAAACAATGAACAAATAGCGCGCAGGCCAGTCTGGGGGCAAAACAGGTTCTTAAGCCTGCGCTTGATCCCAAGATTTGCCGAGAGCCCGAATGGGACGGCTGAACGCCACTAAAATGAGCCAACGCTTCGACCGTCCCTTCCGGACTTGGACCCCTGGCCATTGGGTTCCCGGCGTTGAAATTCAAACGCCGGGCTGTTGTCACTTTGTCCCTCCGGGACAGCCATTCGCAAAAGCTTTGAATTACCGAAAGGCATTAGGCTGAAGCCGGGCCTGGATACTGCAACAGTCGATTCATGGACCCAATGCGTGTCAAAAAGAATAAGGCAGTTCATTTGCCCCATTTGTTGGGGCAGCACGAGCGCTATTCCTACACAAACCGGGCAGGCCTTTTTTTGCTTTTAGGGGTAAGTCGCAGTGGCCAGAGCCGCAACCTTGTGCTATAGAATCCGGTCTTTTCGATCACAATTTTGCTTATACAAAGATTTATGGTTGCGGCTCGATCGATGCTGCCAGCAGCTCTTGCGATCTGTTGCTGTCTGGCAGCGGCCTTAACGAGTCGTGCCGCCGAGAACGTAATGTTGACCGATGTTCCCGATTATTCGTGGCATGCTGGATGTTTTGGAACTGCCGCTGGGAACCTCATGGGTTACTGGGATCGGCATGGGTTTTCAGATTTTTATACGGGTCCGACGGCCGGCGGTGTCGCTCCGCTGAACAACGTCGGTTTCAACATTGGCATTCAATCGTTATGGGCCTCGAAAGCGGGCACGGACGGACGGCCCTACGATCGATTGGGCCATGTCGACGACTACTGGGTTCGCTATAATCACGAACTGGACCTCAGTTATGAAAGCACTGAGCCCGATCCGTATCTCACCGCCGGACGCCCCGAACATCAACCTGACTGTATCAGCGATTTCATCGGCGCCAGCCAGAACAGATGGCAAAACTTGAACGGTGAATGCGACGGCAACATCGATGCCTACGCCTTCGTCTTTTGGGACGCGACCGGCGCCCGGCGTGTCAATTTCGTTCCTCCGCCGCAAGGTGACGTGCCTGTGCTGGATATTCCCTCCGGATTGCGAGCTTGGACACAACATCGCGGTTATGATTGCACCGTTTTTTCGCAGCTCGTCGATTTTAACCCAACCGTGCCGGCTGGCCAGGGATTTACCTTCGAGGGCATAAAGGCAGAGATAAACGCTGGCTATCCTGTCATGCTTTTCTTGCAAAACTACAATGAAATGTCGCGGTCCTTGCTTGGATTGCCCCGAGCCAATCCGAATGTGCATGGCATGCTGGCCTATGGCTATTATGTATCCGACACCGGAACCAGGTATGTTCGTTACAAGACCAGTTGGGGAGGCAGTGGCGACAATCGGATGCGAACTTGGAATGCGTTCGAATGGGAGGCGTTTTTGCCCGTTCGAGGAATTATTGGCTATCGTCCCTTGCCGCGGATTACTGGGATCATGCGCCGGGAGAATACTCTGGACATCAAATGGGACGGGCCATCGTCCACACTGACGAATATGGTGACCGGCAGCTCGACCGCGCTCCACAAATATGTGGTCGAACAATCCACCAGGATCGATCCGACTCAATTCACGCCCGTCTCAGAGCCGAGCACAGCGCGTGAAGTGAGCCTCACTAATTGCTGTGAGGGCGCCGCTTTCTTTCGGATACGGCTGCTGCCGCCCTAAACGCAGCGCTTCGGGTTGATTGCCTTCGGATTTTTTGGATTACATCCTTCAAGGCCGCCCTTGGCTCGATGCTGCCTGCCACCGATTGCCACCGGGCTCTCAACCCTGCCCTCAGTAATAAGCCGGGACGGTATCTTTGTCATACAGCCCACTGATGCCAAGCCCTTCCAAGCGCGGGCGTTTGCAACCTTCCACGTGACCATCAATAAACAAGCCATTGGCCTTCTGTTTGTGGCGGGCATGAACCTCCCTGTCAGACTCAACTCGAAAATAATAGTACTGCTCTGCGCCAATTCCCTGCCGGCCGCGGCTCGTCGTATCCGTCAGATGCAAGTACTCCGTCGGCTTGACAATAGCATCTGTTTTCAAAATCTCGCCAAACTCGCCTGAGGTGCTTTCGCGGACGGGGTCTTGCCGAACGCCATAAGTCTTGAACCAATTCGTGAACCGCTTCGGCGAGTAAAGCGGACAAACAAAAATGTCGAAGGACTTTAGATTTTGGTTCGTGCTAAGAATGCTGCCCCAAGTACTTCCAGGGTCTAATGGCGCGTCTATTTGAATCAAGCCTTTGTGTTCCTCCGCGTACATCAAAGTCGCGAGACCGAGCTGTTTCAGATTGTTAAGACAGCGCGTTTCTTGTGCCTTGGCCTTGGCCTGCGAGAGAGCCGGCACGAGCAGACTTGCCAGGATGCCAATGACCGCTATGACCACCAAAAGCTCGATCAACGTGAACCCGCGGCAGGACAGCGCGTCCCGCCGACGAACTCCGCTGGTGGTAGCGCAGACTTTCAGTCTGCTGCATCGCCTCCCATCAGTCGCTCTTCGGCGGCGGAAGAATGCAGTAGCTGACAGTTGCAGCGCCCCTCTCCCTAACCCTCGCCCCATCCGATGGGGCGAGGGAATCGAGCTTTTGCGGTGGGCTATGCCTGATGGACGAACGCGCCCAGCGCTCAGGTCTTTTCCCTCGCCCCATCGGATGGGGCGAGGGGCAACATTCACCTTGCTGCTTGGCAGAAGTCTATTCTGCGGATCGCCCGTAGGCTCGAACGTTCTGGAAGGCGCGGACGATATGCCGATTGCAAATCGGCGATACAGCAGACTGAAAGTCTGCGCTACGCTAAAGTCGTCCTTGCAATTCGTGTGAAAAATATCCATTCCCAGAGAGAAAACCGGAGTGCGGCCCTTTGGCATCGCTCGCAGCTTGGCGCTCATGAATAATCTAGCTTCTTTGCAATCTTCAAACCTACAGTAATCGAAGTTCGGGATCGGTCAATGAAACCATATGCCTGTTTAAGTTTGTTCTCTTGGAAGCTATTCTCCTGCATTGGACTTCTGAAGGGTACGGAGCGCGGACACCCTTGTCCGCGCTCCGTACCCTTCAGCGAGACATGTGCAAACTCCAGGAACGGGTGAGACACTCCCTCAGTTGCTTTTGATCCTCTCCTCCAGTTGCAGCGGACCTCGCACAACCGCTGTGCGGTGGCGCTCGACCTCCTTAGCCAGATCGGCGAGCACGTCCGGATGATCTTTGGCCACGTCGAATTTTTCCGCGGGATCGTGACCGAGATGAAAAAGCAATGGACGATCGTGCGTTTCGGCTTTCTCATCTCCATAACCGGCTCGTGTCATAAAGTGGGCTTTGAACGGGCCTTTTCGAACCGCGTAGAGTTGCGTGTCACGGTAATAGAAGAACAGGTCCCGGCGTCCCTTGCCTTTGCCGAAAAGCACGGGCCCCAAATCAACACCATCGATCTCCCGATCTGAGGGAGGAGACGCGCCCGCCAGCGACAAACAGGTGGAAAAGATGTCCATCGTGCAAGCCAAGTCGCGGCTCACGGCGCCCGCTTTGATTTTGCCCGGCCACCAAGCGAGGCCTGGCACACGCATTCCTCCTTCCCAAGTGCTGCCCTTGCCTTCACGCAACAAACCCGCTGATCCGCCCTGCTCGTTAAAGAGCAACCACGGGCCGTTGTCGCTGCTGAAGAATACCAGCGTATGTTCAGCGATTCCTTCCTTCCGAATCGACGCCATGATTTCACCCGCCGACCAGTCCATTTCTTCCACGACATCACCGTACAAACCACGCGGACTCTGCCCGGCAAAACGGTCCGACGCAAAGAGCGGCACATGGGGAAAAGCATAAGGGACGTAAAGAAGGAACGGCTTGCTCCGGTTCTGGCCGATAAACTTGATGGCCTCTGCCGTGTAACGCCTCGTCAGGCTCGGCTGATGCGCAGGTTGTTCGATCATCTTCGCGTTTTGTAACAGCGGCACTTTCCAATACTCGACCTTGGGATCCAGGAAGATCGACCGGCCCAATTTAGCGTCGGCGACGCGATCCATGTCGTTCGAATAGGGAAGGCCGAAGTAATAATCGAAGCCATTGCGGGTCGGCAGATATTGCGGCAGGTGTCCGAGGTGCCATTTACCGATGCAGGCGGTGGCGTAGCCTTTCGTTTTCAGAGCTTCGGCGAGCGTGGTTTCATCTTGAGGCAAACCGCCGGCCGAATCCGGAAACAAGACGCGGCGTGTATCACTGCACATGCCATTTCTGACGGGATAACGCCCGGTGAGGAGAGCCGCTCGACTCGGAGTGCACACGGAAGCTGCGGAATAAAAATCGGTAAATCTCAATCCTTCGGCTGCCATGCGATCCAGGTTCGGCGTCCGAATCGTGGGATGACCGTAGCACCCGAGGTCTCCATAGCCCAAATCGTCGGCGAACAGAATGACGAAGTTTGGCAAACGCTGCTCGCTTTGCGCACTCTGCGCCGAAAAGGCCGTCGCGAAAAGAGCCGATACGACGAGGAACCGCTGAAGTCCTGACTTAAAAGGGAAGGGAGGAGCTAACATGAAAAGAGAATAGCCCGAGCGGCTATCCACGCAATTCGGGAATTAAGAGTGTTTTCTGAGCGTTTAACTGGCTGAAAAGTCACGGTCGACCCTTATTGACGAAATCCGCGCCGGAGGTTTGCTTGGCTACGACCGCTTAAACCTGAAAACAGCAGCTGGGCCGAACAGGAGGGAACAGAGGCAACAGAGTTGGAGAGATTGGTCCAGAACAGCACTGTTGTTTGAATCTCACCTGACCGGTGAACGTCCCTGCAAGCTCCCCTTCGAGTCCAAGTCTTTCTCTCTCTGTTTCCTCCGTTGCCTCCTGTTCAGATCAATCGCCGCTTTAAGGTTAAATCCATATCTGGAGGATAAATAAAATGCCGCAAGGCGACAAATCGAGTTATACGAGCAAACAAAAGAGGAAAGCCGAACACATCGAGGAAGGCTACATTAGGCGAGGGACAACGCCGAAAGTCGCGAAGCAACGGGCGCGGGCCACCGTGAACAAGGAAGATCGGGGCGGCAAAAAGAGCGGTCCCGCCGTGGGAAAGCGCCCAACCGCGCCTCGAGCCGCAAGGGCGGCCGAATCGGCGGCAGCCGAAGCAAAAGCAGGAGCCGGTAAGTTGTCAGAAGGAAAGTATTACATCACAGGCCTCGGAGGATTGCTTCTGCGAAAGCGCTATCCAAGCAACCGCAACGCCGCTTGAGGGAGCACATTGGCCTGAGCCATCATCGCTGTGCCCGCTTGTGTCAGCAGTGTATTGCGAGCGAATTCGGTGCTCGCGGAAGCAACATCGGTGTCGCTTATGCGGCTGACGGAAGCATTGAGGTTTTCCGTGTGGATACTCAGCCCTTCCATTTCAGCTGTTACTCGCTGAATAACGGAGCCGACCTGAGCCCGGGCGCCGGCAACATCTTCGACGGCTCGAGTGGTGCTCCGAAGCGCGGTGCGTGCTGCTGAAGCCGTCAGCAGGTTGTCTGTGAACGAGGGTATGCCGCGATTGTCCACTTGGAGGGTCTGACCATCGCCATTCACGACGAGACTGAGACCTTTCTCCAAGAGGTAGGCAGATTGCGTTCCGCCAAATTGGGTGCCCCAGGTGTAAATGTTGGCGCCATCTTCAGGCTCTCCATTTCCAAAAATGTATTTCGTGCCCGCGACGGTACTGGGATGACCTGTCACCCAATTAGTCCAGAGGACCGACTCGCCAGTTACCCAAGCGTATTCCGAATCGCTGGTGGTTTCATTCGATCCGCCCAACCAGAGGTCATTATTCCCCAAAGCACCTGTTCCACCTCCCAGTTGCCCAAGCGCGTAACTTAGTTCGTTGGGGTTGGTAATAGCAGCGAGGTGACCGCCCCGGCTCTTTGCGTCCGCCTTGGCGTCCGTCCAGGTCATGCTGCCTGTAACCACTTCGTAATTTCCGTAGAACAGTTGTTTGCCGTTGAAGCTTTTGCCTGCAGTCGCTTCGAGGAAATCATTTAGAGCCTGAAATTCACCGTCGTAGTTTTGGCGATCCTGATCTGTTTTAGTTGCATCGAGCGCCAGCACGGCTAATTCGCTCATGCGGTCGATGGCTTTTTGCACTTTCTCCAGAAAGCCATCTTTGGTCTGCAGAAACGAAAGGCTATTCTTGAGATTGGTCAATGCAGCACTATCGCGGAGGCTCTCATTGCTCAGCTTGATTGACTGAGCCAAACCGCCAGCGTCATCTTCCGGCGAAGTAATCCGAGAACCAGAGGAAAGTTGAGACAAAGACTTGACTTGACGGTTGAGCGCCTCGCCCAACCATCGAGCTGTCTGCATCGCTCCGATGTTCGAATTGATCAGCATTGCCGAAAACTACAACGTGCGCACGGTCATGGCCCGGACTGAGGCCTTATGCAGGGCAGCATTCGCGGCCCTCCACCAGGCATCCTGAACAAAGAGCCGGTTTTCTCTAGTTGGCCCAACAGCTCCGCTGTCTGCCGCTTACGAGAATTGCCGTCGTTCCACCGGGAATCACCGTCGCACTTCAGCATGATAACTAAGCTTCCTTTCGCTAATTCCGTTGGGTTCCTTCCATTCACGAGCTCGGCTGACTGCCCGCAAAATCATTGACTTGACAGCGGCAGATGTGCGGTTGGTCCGAAGGAAAGTAAAACCTCCGAGCCGCCGCGGGGTAAATAGAAGGGAAGCGACTAGCTCCTCGGCTAGCTTGCGCGAATGGACTTATTTGCTCATAGACAAATCCTTTTGTCATTTGTTAATCCGCCAGCATCCTTACCGGCAGAGGCCCTTCAGGCATTTACTTCCGTTGTGCACACGACGGCATTCACGCCTGAAAGGTCTATAGTCAGACTCGGCAAAGATCCGATTAACTTTAGATATTTTCCGGCAGCCTCCCGAAAAATATTAGCGCTTCAACCGGTAAAACTGACTGGTTCCGCCCAACGTTATGGTCACCATGTTGTTTGCAACGCCGGGGACAGGCTTCCATGCGGGATTCTGCAGCGTCGCAGTTCGTTCCAGCACAAAGCCGGTGGCTGACGCTGGCCAGGAGATTTGAAGGGAATTACCGGTTCGTGTGTAGGCAAGACTGACTCCTTGTGTCGGCAACGGAATGCCATCGGCCGTCGGCGCGCCGAGCGCCGCAATTTCATCGTCAGTCATCTTGCCATCCCGCACCTGAATGCTATTTACGTAAAACGTATTTACCTCGTTATCATCGTCAGCAAACAGGCGGGCAGTAGGACCGAGTGCATACCGCCCGTCCAGTTGTGGTGGTGTCAATCCCTGGTCCTGAAATTTCACACCGTCGATAAACTTGCCGAGAACCGGTGGTGACGCAGTCAGGTCCACGACAATAGCCAGGCGTTGCCACTGGCCTACATTCATTCTGGTGCGGCCGTCACCGGTATATTGACCTGCGATTCCAATGCCACCTGTTCCGGGTCCTGCAATGGAATTCCAGCGGACAAACAGATCACCACCGGTCGCCACATCTTCAGTTTCAATCAAAGAACTAAAGCCACCCTCTTGCGGGTCTGGAAAGAAAACGTCCATTAGAAGGGTCCATTGATTCACCTTGATTCCGCCTCCGTTTGGCATAATGCCATGCTTTATCAAATAACCGGGATGCGTAAGTCCTGGCTGAATCGGACGCGCGTGCTTCATCACTTTGGCTGGTTCGCCCTTGATGTCAGGTATGCCGAAACTTGTCGTCGTCCCGAACTCGGTTAGGGCCGACAATTCGCCGGTTGCGCCATCGCCAAATTCCAAATCGCCGCCCCGTGTGGCTTTCAAGCTCCCATCATTAAAGTCCCAATGGCCCGTCGGTTTGGCGGCGCGCGCGGTTACGAAACTCCAGTCGCGCACAACTGTGTTCCGCGGCGCAGCGTTGTCCGCATAAGTAAGCGACACGTGATTCTGGCTTGATTCGGCCAGCAGATTCACAACTTGAGCCGTCACCGTGGTTGTGCCGGCGGCCTTCACGATGTTGGGCGTCAGTGTTTCCCCGTTGAGGGACAGCCGGATCGAATTGGTCGCAACCTGGCTTTGTGCATCCTTCAGGACCACTTGCAGCGCCGGTTTGCGGCTGACACCCGTTTCCCCGATTCTTGGACTTGCCGACTCGACATAAGGCGCCGTTTCAAACATCGCATTCGTCGGCCGGTACGCTTTGATTGCGTTAGGATTCTTAGGGTCATTGATCAATATCTTCCGTCCGTCGCTGGCTATGGAAAAGAACTCCACATTGGCCGCGCCGCCGCTTTCAAACCATACCAGCCGGCACGGATACATTCCGGCGGTCTCGACCAAAAACGAAAACTCAGTATCACTCGAACGCCGGTCTCCGTTGAAAGAACCGAGGACTCCCGCAAACGCATCTCTAACATCACGCGCCATTGTCACCTTGAAGCCATCGTCACTGTTGACGCCGAACCGGTGGTAGCCTGCTGGCAAGTCCAAATAGGTTAGCGCTTCCATTGCGATACCGTCGTTATGTCCCCCGCGTCCCGGAATCCCAGGAATGCGCTTTTCCCCGTCGGTAAAGTTCCCGATCGGGCTGCCTTCTTGCTCGAAATTAATGGTTTCTGGTTCTTCGTACGTCCCATCCGAGGAGCTCGGGTTCGCTCGAGCCTCGTTCTCGAAGGGTCGCCCTGTCGCCGGGTCGATCAGTGTCCCTGCCAGCTGCGCTTCCGCCCGCGCAATGATCGAGGCCAAGCCGGCGTTCGCCCGCGCTTGCACTGTGCGAATCCTGAACCCGGCATTTGTCAAAACAACCGACGTGCGCGGTACCGCAGCGCTGGACGGAATCCGAGCATACTGCTCAACTACGAAACCGTATTGAATCGTCGATCGCGTTGCCGGCGTGGCACGGTCTGAAAAGACCAGCTTCACCTCGTTCGTGGAACTGGATTCCAGCAATCCAGGAGGATCATACGTAATCGTTGTCACCCCGCTCAAACTCGCTGTGGTTGGAGTGACGACTTGCCCATTGAAGGAAAGTTGGATCGATGCCGGATTTGCCGTCGTCTGAAAATCCTGAAGCTGAATTTCAACAACCGCACCAGCTCGAATATTACGCCCTATTGGCGCGACGCGTGTGGCGTAGGGCTTTGCGACAGGCGTCGTGGTGATATTCAAATCATCGATGTCATGGTCGTCAGTCCGCTGTCCTGACCGAGCGCCGATCCCAAATCGGCCGGCCAATGGCAAGTAACCAAATACGTTCGCGTGCACGGCCTTTGTGCCATAGGTCACATTGATCGTTCCTTCCGCGCGAGCTTCGATTGTGACATCAACCCAATTTGTTCCGGTGCGCGGGTTGAGCTTTGTTGCGGCCAATGTTTCTCCGCGATATTTGACAATGATCCCCTGGGTTTCACCCGCACTATTCTCGAAGGAATCAAAAAGCACGGACAAACCGCTGCCAGCGCCCGCTTCTCCGAACACCGCCTCCGGGACGTTGGGGGCGAAATTGAAACTAACGCCTTCCCCGCCGCTGCCGCCATCCATCCGGAGTTTGAATCGAGCGGTGAAGGAGCTCACAGGCTTCCCCGCATCGAGATCATCGATGACCAGCGATCCTGCCAAATCGACCGTGTTCGTCGTCAACTTGGTCAGCTTGACTACGCCATTTTCAACCAATGCATCGCCATAAACTTTCGCGGCACTGGACAAACTTGTGTTAAAGTTGGACTTGAACGTCCCCGCTTCGCTGAGCACGCCAACGCTCAGCCAAATCCCGCCCATGAGAGCCAAAACCCACCGCGCGCGATTGCCCGAACGACTAAATGCAATCCTGCAGTTGAAACTGCGCCCGCTTGTTTGAGTATGATTTTTCACAATGAAAATAGTTTTAGGTTCTCTTCAACGCCACGCAGGAGCCCGGTTAGGGTTACCAACAGACGAAGTTCGATGTAAAGCGAAATGCATACCAACTTTTTAAGAACCACGGATAGCCCGGATAGACGCGGATGAAGAACTAAACCCAAAAGAAACACAATCGTTATCCGTGTCTATCCGAGTCATCCGCGGTTTATGGGGTCACGCGTTTCCAGGTTAATTTGGCTTCCTGCAATCGTCCAAATTGTTTGTTGGCTGCGAGGAATTCTTCTCTACGTTTTCGTGTCTCTGTATTGCCTTTTTCATCCGCGTTAATCTGTGAAATCTGCGGTAAAGACCCTGTACCAAAATTTTTTCAAAATTCTTCTAAAGTTTTTCCCGCCTCCGCCGATTATCTCCTGGGCGGGTGTGTAACTTGTCTCTGTTTCCGTGGTGAGCCGTGACTTGCAGCCGGTGACATTAAGCGACAAAGAGCAGCCGAGCTCTCCGCGTGGGTGCTTTGCTTGAGTACTCTGCTCGTTTTGTGAGTGAAAAACTTAAATTGTGTTGACAAATCGGATCAACGATGTCGCACTGCTGCCAAACAGCGCGGCTTAACATCAATAGCGGACAACAACCTTAATCGGGCCCATTGAATGAAAACGTACGGCGTTCCTTCACACTCTCTCTCTTCTTTTACACTCCTCTCAGCTCTCTTTCTGAGCTCACCGGCGCAAGCTAACCCCATCGGCGAGCAAGTCACCGCCGGCAGTGTTTCGTTCGATCGGCTGTACCCAGGCGTACTGTCGATCCGCCAAAGCACCGAGCGGGCGATCATCAACTGGCAAGATTTCTCGATTAGCGCCAGCGAACTGACCCGCTTTATTCAGCCTGGGGCCAATGCCTCGACTCTCAACCGGGTCTTGGGCGGTAATCCCTCTTCCATTTACGGCAACCTGCAAGCCAATGGCCAGTTGATCCTCTTAAACCCCGCTGGGATCCTGGTCGGTCCGGGAGCGCACGTGGATACCAAAGGCTTTATCGCTTCGACCTTAAACTTGAGCGACGAGAGCTTTTTAAGCCAGGCCAAGCTCAGCTTGTCGGGCCGCTCGGATAAAGCGGTTCGGAATGCGGGCGTGATTCGCGGCGGCAGCGGCAGCGTCTATTTGGTCGCGCGCGATGTCCAAAATGCCGGCACGATCAAGGCCTTGAGCGCCGGGCTGCTCGGTTCAACCGAAGTGGTGTTGGCCACAGATGGCAGCGACGTGGGCGTGCTCTACGGCAGCGGACGCGTGTTTAACTCAGGGTTAGTCGATGCGGCGCGGGCGGATTTGCGCGCGGCCGGAGACAATCTGCATGCCTTAGCGATCAACAATAGCGGGATCGTGCGAGCTCGGACAGTTTCCAATGCAGGGGGCAAGATTGTGTTGAAGGCAGAAGAAGGGACAGTGGTGAGCAACGGAACATTGGATGCGAGCGGAATCAAAGGTGGAGAGGTGCAAGTGTTGGGAGACAAAGTTGGATTGACGGACTTGGCCAAAGTGGATGTGAGTGGTGAGACCGACGCCGGGACAGCGTTAATCGGTGGTGATTTCCAAGGCAACAATCATTACATCAAGAATGCGGACCGAACATTCGTGGGCCGCGCCGCGACAATCAAGGC
>Ga0194132_10000651_pt1 | contig 70994 bp, 50 predicted proteins | sample TA2KigOf80mmetaG_FD_148612 | JGI IMG/M metagenome (GOLD analysis project Ga0194132, IMG submission 148612) | Freshwater microbial communities from Lake Tanganyika, Tanzania - TA2015054 Kigoma Offshore 80m | ecosystem: Environmental > Aquatic > Freshwater > Lake | place: Tanzania: Lake...
CCGACATGCCGCCGCCGCCACCCATGCCCATCATGCCGCCGCCGCCCATGTTACCGCCTTGGGCGCCGCCACCGCCTTGTGCGCCGCCGCCACCCTGGGCGTTGTTGACTGGGGGAATATCGACGATGCGCGGGAAAGGACTGCGGAATCGCTGGGCCGACGCGATATCGGCTGCCCAGAGAATCAAGCCGCCGATGAGAAGAAGAATGATACCCGCCTTGAAGGTGACGATGCGCATGGAAAAACTCCCAACGAAGGAGACAGGCTCGATTTGCACCCGGACCGAGCAACCTTGGCACCAATCCGCCCCAAAATCCGCCGCGACTATTGATTCCCTCCCGCGCGGCAAGGGGCATTTCTTCCCAGTCTCTATTTTCTCGGCTATTTCCAGAGATGTCAAGGACGATTATCAGCTTTCCTTATATTTCAGGTGCGATTCGGCGACAAGAAATGAAAAATTCCCATTCCATGCGGTTTTCACGCTCGGAATGGGAATGATCGCTGGGGTCACAAGATGGAATCTGCTCCGGTGGTCTACTTCTTGACCTCGAATTCCGCGTCGATGACATCGTCCTTGGGGCCGCCGCCATCGGAGCCCTGGCCGCCGGGCGCCGGCCCGCCGGCGGCACCGCTTTCGCCGCCGCGCTGCACATGCTGGGCCAGGGCGTGGATGGCGGTCTGGAGATTGTTCAACGCTTGCTGGATGGCATTCAGATCCTCGCCGCTGGCAGCCTGCTTGACCTTCTCGATGGCGGCGAGAATTGGCTGCTTGTCGGCGTCGGTCAGCTTGTCGCCGGCTTCCTTCATGGTCTTCTCGGCCAACCAGATGGTCTGGTCGGCCTCGTTGCGCGCGTCGGCCAGTTCGCGCTTTTTCTTGTCGTCGTCGGCGTGCGATTCGGCGTCGCGGGCCATGCGCTCGACCTCGTCCTTGCTGAGGCCGGACGAGTTCTCGATGCGGCGCTGCACTTCCTTGCCGGTCTTGAGGTCCTTGGCCGACACGTTGAGGATGCCGTTGGCGTCGATGTCGAAGGTGACCTCGATCTGCGGCATGCCGCGCGGGGCGGCCTCGATGCCTTCCAGGTTGAATCGCCCCAGCAGCCGGTTGTCGGCCGCCATGGCGCGCTCGCCCTGGTACACCTGGACGGTGACCGCGGTCTGGTTGTCATCCGCCGTGGAGAAGACGTTCTTCTTTGTGGACGGAATCGTGGTGTTGCGCTCGATGAGCTTGGTGAACACTCCGCCCAGGGTCTCGATGCCAAGTGACAGTGGCGTGACGTCGAGCAGCAACACGTCCGACTTGCTGCCGAGCAGGAGCTGGGCGCCCTGGATGGCGGCGCCGACGGCGACCACCTCGTCGGGGTTCACGCCCTTGTGCCCTTCCTTGCCGAAGACTTCCTTGACCATCTGCTGGACGCGCGGCATGCGCGTCATGCCACCGACCAGCACGACCTCGTCGATGTCCTTCGGCTGATAGCCGGCGTCCTTGAGCGCCGTCAACACCGGCGCACGGCAACGCTCGATGAGGTGCGACACCAGCTGCTCGAACTTGGCGCGGCTGATCGTCATCTGCAAGTGCTTCGGCCCGCTGGCGTCCGCAGTGATGAACGGCAGGTTGATGTCCGTGGACGTCGCCTGGGACAATTCCTTCTTGGCCTGCTCGCACGCCTCCCTGAGTCGTTGCAACGCCATCGGGTCCTTGCGGAGGTCGATGCCCTGCTGGTTCTTGAACTCACTGGCAACGTGGTCGATGAGGACCTGGTCGAAGTCGTCGCCGCCGAGGTGGGTGTCGCCGTTGGTGGCCTTTACCTCGAAGACGCCGTCGCCGACGTCCAGGATGGAGATATCGAAGGTGCCGCCGCCGAGGTCGAAGACCGCGATCTTCTCGTTCTTCTTCTTGTCGAGGCCGTAGGCCAGCGACGCGGCCGTCGGCTCGTTGATGATGCGCATGCGCTGCTTGGTCTTCTTGCCGGATTTCGGGTCCTCGATCTCCCATTCAGTGTCGAAGCCGGCAATCTGGGCCGCGTCGATGGTTGCTTGCCTCTGGGAGTCGTTGAAGTAGGCAGGGACAGTGATGACGGCCTTGCGGACGGTATGCCCGAGGTAGTTCTCGGCCGCCTCCTTGAGCTTGCGCAGCACCATGGCGGAGATTTCCGGCGGCGTGTACTGCTTGCCGTCGATGTCCACTTTAACCAGCTCTTGCGGTCCGCCGACGATCTTGTACGGGACGAGCTTTTCTTCCGTCTGGACTTCGTTGTGGCGGCGGCCCATGAAACGCTTGATCGAGAAGATGGTGCGCCGCGAGTTGGTTACCGCCTGTCGCTTGGCCGGCTCGCCGACCAGCCGATCCCCCTTGTCGGTGAACGCCACCACGCTGGGCGTGAGCCGATTGCCTTCCTGATTGGGGATGACCTTGACTTCGCCGCCTTCCATGACCGCGACGACCGAGTTGGTCGTGCCGAGATCGATGCCGATGATTTTCTCTTCCGCCATGCTTGCTTGCTCCTCGCCGGAGTTGCCCGGCGCTATGTGAAAGACCGTCGATGTCTATGGTTGATCCGGCCAGCGCTCATACGGAGATACATACCCGGCATCGCTCATTTGGCAACTGCCGTGCCGCGCGGCAATGTCCGAGTAGTTTCTCCTTAAGCTCTCCTGTGTTAGATACTTCCATTTTCTAAAGGATTCAGCGCCGCGGACATCTCGACGACAAATTGGCAGGCTCTCCGAGGCTGTGTGCCGTCAATGGCATCGTGCCTCGGCATGGAACCGGCCAGTCGCCGACTTCGGACTCATCGGCACGTCTTTTGCTACTGCGCGAACTGAACAGGGCGATTGTTCGCCATCGGGCGGGCAGCGGGCGTCAATTTCCAGATGCGTGCGTGCCAAGAACCGACGAGCGATCTACAAATATGAGTGCTGGCGGCGCAGGGGGCAGGCCAGCGAATCCGCCGCGGAGATTGTTCGGGTGGCCGATCTCGCCCGGCGCAGCGGAAATCCTGTCAATTCCCGGGACGTGCATCAGCGAGCGGCGTCTAATCCCATGATGAGCCCGGAGACACTCGCCGAGTTGGTGGACCGGCATGGGCCAGGTTTGACGCTGTACGCGCGTCAGTGGTGCGCGACGGCGGAAGACGTGGTCCAGGACGCGTTCGTGAAGCTGGCCGGCGAAAAGCCTGTGCCGCAACGTGTGGTCCCGTGGCTGTACCGCGTTGTCCGCAACCGGGCCATTGATGCGGGACGTGCGGAGCGCCGGCGACGGCATTATGAAACTCGCGCCGCCGGCCGGTCTCCATCCTGGTTCACGCCGGGCGCGGATTCGGCCATCGACGGCCAGGTGGCCACGGCGGCGCTCTTGGCGTTGCCTCCGGAGCAGCGTGAGATCATCACCTTGCATCTGTGGAGCGATCTTACCTTCGAGGAAATTGCCGCCGTGGCGCGGTGTTCGACGAGCACGGCGCACCGCTGGTACGCCGCCGGCCTGGCCGCACTGCGAGAAAGGTTGAACGTTCATGCCGCGAGCCGATGACCTGGAAGCCGCGCTGCGCGGCTTGACGCCGGTCGCCCCCGCCCTGGATCGTGATCGGCTCATGTATCAGGCGGGCCGGGCCTCTCGTGCCGGCGCCGGCCGTTGCTGGGCCATCGCCGTCGGGCTGCTGGCGGTGGCATTGGCGCCGCTGACCATTCGCATGTCGCTAAACCGTCCAGAACCGCGTGGACAGCGAATGGTGGTCAGGGTCCCAAGCACGGCGCCACAGCCCTTGCCGCACCAACCCATGCCGCCGCCGCAGCCGCCGTTGCCGTACGACCAGCCGCCATACTTGACAGAGGAGCGCGGCGATCATTCACCGGACGTGACGTACTTCCGCGCGGAGAAGAGTGTGCTGCGCTGGGGGCTGGACGGCCTGCCATCCTCGCCGGCGCCGCCAGTTCCAGTGCGTCCCGCCGATCCGCTGCCGCGCGTGCGTGGACGGTTTTGAGGTCTGTTATTCGGGAAATTGCCATGCTTCGCTGCTCACTGTTGACCTTGAGCGCGCTTGCGCTGCCGGTTGCCGCGCAGGATCCTATTCGCCTGTCGGTGCAACCGGCGCGCTCGCCGCAGCCCGCCCTCAAGTTTCAGCTCCTTCCCGAGATCCGCGACCTGAAGCCGGGCAACGCTGCCTTGCTCTATCAGCGGGCGCACAGTCCGGAGTGGTACGATGTATTTCGCCGCAGTCCCGATTACCCGAAGGTGTCCGAGTGGATCGAGCTGCCGCTCGATAAACTGCCCGTGGACCGCGTCAACGCCCTGCTGCCCAGGCAGATGCTCACCGAAGTGGACACGGCAGCCCGTCGCGCCAGCTGCGACTGGGATTTGACAGCGCGCGTGCGTCGCGACGGCTTCGCCATGATGCTGCCCGAGATGCAGTGCTTTCGCGAATTCGCCACGCTGCTGATGCTGCGTGCCCGGCTGGAGATGCGCGCGGGTACCTTGCCGGCGGCAATCTTCTCGCTGCAAACCGGCCTGGGCATGGCCCGGCACATTGCCGAGGGCCCGACCCTCATTCACGGACTGGTGGGCGCGGCCATCGCCAATAACATGCTGGGCCAGATCGAGGAACTGGTGCAGCAGGACGGCGCCACGAACCTTTACTGGGCGTTGACCGACCTGCCCAGGCCCTTCGTCGACATGCGCCGGCCACTTCAGGCCGAGAAGCTGATGTTCGAGTCCATGGTTCCCGGCATCCGTGCGGCGTGGAAGGACCCGCAGCTTGGGCCGTTGCCGGCCGAAAAACTGAACCGCGAGCTGGCCAGGGTGGGCACGCTGCTGAGCATCGGCGACTTTTCCAATCGTGTTTACATCGCCGTCGCCGCGGCCCGTATCTATCCGGAAGCGAAGAAGTACCTGATCGATCAGGGTTATCCGGCGGCACGAGCCGATGCCCTGCCGGTTATCCAGGTCGCGCTGATGTACTCGCTGGCCATGTACGACGTGACCTACGACGACTTTTATCGCTGGACCAACCTCCCGTACTGGGAGGCACAGCCAGGCTTGATGCGTGCCGAGAAACAGCTAGCCCGCGCCAAACAAAAGATCGTGCACGAGGGCGGGATTCCGGTGGCGGAGTGGCTCATGCCTGCGGTTCGCAAGGTTTTGGAAGCCCGGGTCCGCGTCGAACGTCGCATCGCCGCGCTGCGCTGCATCGAGGCGCTACGCCTGCACGCCGCCGACAACCAGGGAGCCTTCCCCGCCAAGCTGGCTGATGTCAAGATCGCCCCCATCCCCATCGACCCGGCCACCGGCAAGAGTTTCGAGTATCGCCTGGAGGACTATCGCGCCTTGCTCATCGGGCCGGGGTTCGCGGGTGAGCGCACCGGCATCCGTTACGAATTGACCCTCAGGAGTAAATCATGAAGAAGTTAGCGATCGTTGCCGTCCTGATGACGCTGTCGCAGACGGCGCTGGCCGGCGACGCCGACCGCAGTCCCATCACGCCGTTCCTTGACGATGCGACCTTCGCGGTCGTCCGCGTCAATCTGGACAAGGTCGACGTGGACGCCATCGCAGCGCGGCTGGCGGACCTGGGTCTGCCAGCTGAACAGATCACTGCTGCCAAGACGAGAGCCAGCCTCGTACTCAAGGCCATTACCGATGCCGGTGGCAAGGAAGCCTACGCGATCTGGAGCATGGCGGATCGGCTCGGCGAGCCATTCTTCGTCTTGCCGGTGAAGGATCAGCAAGCGGCCCGCGAACTGTCCGCGTTCATCCGGCAAGGCAAGACGCTGGATAGCGAGCCAGCGCAGGCGACCGTACTGGCCGGCAGCCCAAAAGCTTTGCAACGGCTGCGCGGCGTGAAAGGCAAGGTACGCGTGGACCTGGAAAAGGCGCTGGCCGGCTCGAGGAATGTTGAGATCCAGGCGGCGTTTGTGCCACCGGCGATTCTGCGCAAGTCGCTACGCGAGGCATTTCCCGAATTGCCCAGAGAACTCGGCGGCGGTTCGACCCAGGAACTCGAGCAAGGCTTCGAGTCTGCGGTGGCCCGCATCAGACTGACACCAAAGTTTTCGCTGGGAATGCTGATCAAGACGAAAAGTCCTGAATCGGCACGCGAGCTGAAGGGGCTCATCGAGCGGTTGCTTGACCTGGCAGGATTGCAGAAGGAGATCATGGATGCGATTCCGGATTTCGCCAAGCTGCAGCGCTTGCTGACGCCACAGATCAAGGAAAACTCTCTCGTCCTGGCCATCGACGATGATACCTTTCAGAGGGCCGTCAAACCGGCACTGGCGAAGATGCGCGCTGCCGCCCAGCGCGTCCAGGACATGAACAACCTCAAGCAAATGGCGCTGGCGCTGCACAACTACCACGACGCCTATCGCGGCTTTCCCGCTCGTGCCAGCTTCGATGCCCAGGGCAACCCTCTGCTGAGCTGGCGTGTTCACATTCTGCCCTTCATCGAGCATGCAGAGCTTTACAAGCAATTCAAGCTCGACGAGCCATGGGACAGCGAGCACAACAAGAAGCTGATCGCACGGATGCCGGACGTGTATCGCTCGCCAGGCCAGAAGAAAGACGACAAGGGCCAGACCGGCTACCTGGGCGTGGCCGGCAAAGGCGCGATCTTCGACGGCGTCAAGGGCGTCAAGGTCGTCGATATCATTGACGGCACCAGCAACACGATCATGATCGTGGAGGTCAACGACAAGAATGCCGTACCCTGGACCAAACCTGCGGACTTCTCGATCGACACCAAGGATCCGCTCGCACGCCTGGTCCGTCCGGGAGCCAAGGGCTTCATCGCCGCCTTTGCCGACGGCTCCGTCCGGCAAATCGCCGGGACCATCACCGCCAGGCTCTTGCACGCCCTGTTTACACGCAACGGTAGTGAGGTCATCGGTGACGTGCCGTGAACTCCGAGATCGCCGCCGGCAGAGTTCTCGGGAACTGGCTCAGGTGGGAGTTGAACCCACAGCATCCGTGATTCTGAGTCACGGTGGTCTGCCGATTGCCTACCGAGCCGGATTGCAGTGCAGGGTTGTCGGACCTCGGCCGCTTCGTGGACTGGAGCGGCCGACCTGCGAACTCGGGGAGAAGGATTCGAACCTTCACAGACAGCTTCAAAGACTGCCGGCCTGCCGTTAGCCGATCCCCGAATAGTGGGGTCGGAGGGAGTCGAACCCTCATCTCATCGCTTAAAAGGCGAGTGCGTTGCCGTTACGCCACGACCCCGGTTGTGGTCGCCGCGTCTGTTTCAGGATGACTCCCATCGTTGCCTCCCATGCTCGGCGATCGCACGAGCACATCGCTTACCCCAAAGGACCAGACAAGCTGGCGAAGGGTTCACGCCAGCGCACCTGAATCCTCTCAAGAAACGGCCTGACCGGTTCCTGAGCGGAGTAGAGCGGTGTTGGAAGGGTGAATTCAAGTGCGGCGACTGGTCAGGTCAGACGGCCCAGGGGCCGCGTCTGGCGCTTGCGGTTCAGAAACCGGTGACTGAGCCTGATAGGCTGGGAGGCGAAACGAAAAGCTTGAGCCCAGCCCAAGCTGGCTTTCACACCATATTTGCCCGCCGAGCTTTTCCGCCAGTTCTTTGGCAACTGCCAACCCGTAGCCGCTCGAAGGCTCGTTGCCTGTGGGTCGAGGGCTGAGACGGACGCCTCGCTGAAAGAGTTTCAATTGGTCTTCCGGACTGAGACCCGGGCCTTCATCGCGGATACAGCAGACGACAGACGCTTCTTCTTGCTGAAGCTGCACCCAGATTCGCTTCCCTGGCTGGGAGTACTTCACCGCGTTGGAAAGAAGATTGTCCAGAATCGCTGCGACCGCCACGGGGTCCGTCCATACAGGAGGAACATCACCCAAGGAATGGCAAAGGATCAGGATCTTCTTGCGCTCGGCGACGCGCTGATAATAGTTGCAGGCACGCTGGACCAATTGAAGCAGATCCCATTTCATCAGATGAAACTTGATGTCCTGAGATGACGTCGAGGTGATGAGCTGATTGACCGTATGTTGCATCAGCTCGGTAGCATGTTCCAGTCCCTCGACCCAGTTCCGAACATTCGCGTCGGGGTAATCTGCCAGTGACAGCAGCAGCAGTTCTACCGTGCCACCCGTGACTGTCAGGTAGTTGTTCAGGGCATGCGCGGTGAAGGCAATCACGCCTGGATCGAAAGCGGGCAACTGGTCCAGTTCGTCCAGCGCTCGCTCCAGTTCGGCCTGAGCCCTGGAGATGGCGGCAGCAACTTGATCCTTATCGCTCAAGCAATCACCTCGCTTCGAGCTGTGTCGCCATTCGGGAGCGCGAGGGGCCGTTCGGGAGGGCGAGGCTCCTGCCGAGCCGTGGAGCGACAAGAACCAATTGGGTTTGCGGCTCGGCCTGAGCCTCGCCCCCCACGACAAGCAATTATCAAGCCTGCCGCGGCGCTGTTCAACGTCCCGCTGCGATTTCAAACAAAACCTACTATTACCCTATGACAAGTTGGGATTGTGGAAATAGGAATTCGTGACCTCGTCCCGGCGAAGGCCGACAGGTACTTGCGCAGACTGACGATGTAGTCATGGCCGTGGCCGCAGGCTGTGCGGCACTTCGAGGCCGTGCGCTTCCATGAGTTCTGCCTGGGCCATGATCTCGCGCGGCGGGCCGTCGGCGATCAGCCGGGCATGGTCGAGGACCAGGACGCGGCCGCAGGTTTCGAGAATCAGTTCCAGATCGTGGGCCGCGATGATGCGCGTCCCCGGCAGGTCGTGCAAGAGCCGGATGAATTCGCGGCGTCCGCGCGGATCGAGGAACATCGTGGGTTCATCGAGGAGCAGGATCTCTGGCCGCATCGCCAGCACGCCCGCCAGCGCGGCCCGGCGTTTTTCGCCACCGGAAAGATGATGCGGCGCCCGCTGCTCGAAGCCGGCCATGCCGACGCGCGCCAGGGCCTCGGTCACGAGTTGCTTGACTTCCGCCGGTCCGAGACCGAGGTTCAGCGGCCCGAACGCGACGTCGTCCAGCACGGTTGTCTGGAATAGCTGGTCGTCGCTGTTCTGAAAGACGATGCCCACGCGTGCCGGCAGCAAACGTCTCTGGGCGGCGTCGCTGGGATCCAGGTCGCCGACCCGCACTTGCCCCGTGGTATTGCGCAGGACGCCCGCGAGGCAAAGGAAGAGCGTCGTCTTGCCGGCGCCGTTCGGTCCAACAAGACCGACGCTTTCGCCTTGGCAGACGGCAAAGCTCACCCCATCAAGGGCGACGATGTTGCCCGGATAAGAGAAGTTGAGGTTTTCGACCTGGATGGCGAGTTGTGGTGGCACCGACGCGATCCGTGGGTTGGTACTCGTCAGATGGCATCTTATGGCCTGGAGCGCGGAGCGTTGTTAATTAGCATGGCGAATGCGGACAGTCGCGGCTGTGGTTTCGATAATGACTTCCTGATTGCAACAACCTTGACTCTGGAGGGACCACCATGATCGTGATGACACGCGGAGCCCTGCTCGCCTTGCTGGCAGCGGTGCTGCTTGGCAATGCCGGAACGGCAATCGAAAACAGTGACAACGTGCCGCCCAAGGGCTTCACCGCCCTGTTCAACGGCAAGGACCTGAGCGGTTGGCAGGGCCTCATCGAACTGCCCCGCCGTGACAAGATGTCGGCCGACGAGCGCAAGAAGGCTCAGAAAGCGGCGAACGACAAGTTTCTGCCGCACTGGACCGTCAAGGACGGCGTCATCCACTACGACGGCAAGGGGCAGAGCCTGCAGACGGTCAAGGACTATGGCGACTTCGAACTCTACTGCGACTGGAAGATCGAGGCGAGGGGTGACAGCGGCATCTACCTGCGCGGCAATCCACAGGTGCAGATCTGGGACAACCCGGTCGGCTCCGGCGGGCTGTTCAACAATCAGAAGTTCCCGAGCAAGCCGCTGGTCGTGGCTGACCGCCCTGTCGGCGAGTGGAACACGTTCCACATCATCATGAAGGGGGACAAGGCGACCATCTTCCTCAACGGCAAGAAGGTCGTGGACAACACGCCGCTGGAAAACTACTGGCAGCGCGGCAAGCCGCTCCCCGAAAAGGGCCCCATCGAACTGCAGCACCACGGCGACCGTCTGTGGTTCAAGAACATCTACATCAAGGACATCAAGGAACTGTAGGATGCATGTTTCGGCGTGCCATGCTCACAGCTTTGCGTGAGCATGGCGACGCAAAGCCATGCCTACATCTGGCAATGCCTAACTGTCTGACGGCCAGGGCATCAGCATGATCGTGAACGCCTGAAGGCGGAACTACGCGAGCTATCTCCCGCTGCTGAATCGCGCACGCTGATTTCGCGAGTAACGGTCGTCTGCCTGCAGATGGCTGTTCGTCGGCCGATTGACCGCGTGAGGCGCACGCCTGCCAGTCGCTCAAGACGCGCGTAGCATCGGACAATCGTCTACAATAGGTGCTGCCGTCGCGGGAATCGCGGCGGGTACGCTCTCGGGGTCGAGACGATGTCCATGTGGCCGCGGATGTCTGGACGGCTGGTGCTGGCGCTCGGCGGGCTAACAGCCGCCGCGCTGGCCGGCTTTCTTCTGCTGGGCGGTTGGCCGCGGGCGGCGCCGCCAGTCGATCCTCGCCTCGCCTATGCCGGTCCGTACCGCAACATCCATCCGGATGTGAAGTACGTCGGCTCGGAAATGTGCGGCAACTGCCATCTGCAGATTGCCGAGGATTACGCCCGCCACGCCATGGGCCGATCGCTCACCGACAATGGAGCGCGACACAGGTCCACTGCGGCCGCCAAGGACATGGACGCCGCGGACCGGCACGTCTTCGAGCGCGACGGCGATCGCTTCATCGTCGAGCGCCGGGATGGCCGCACCTGGCACGTTCAGCAAAAGATTGCCAATGGCAAGGTGTACCTGGACGCCGAGGATCAGGCGGCGTACGCCATCGGCTCGGGCGTTCGCGGTCATTCGTATCTGTCCATGAAGGACGGCTACGTTTTCCAGATGCCGATCAGCTGGTTTGCCCAGACACGCAAGTGGGACCTGTCGCCGGGGTTTGCGCCGCAAGAGTTTTCGCGGCGGGCGGTGCCGCACGAGTGTCTTTATTGCCACGCCAACTCGGTCGAGCCGTGGGAAGGAACGTTGAATCGCGTGCACAACAAGGACCTGCGCCATCAGGCCATCGGCTGCGAACGCTGCCACGGGCCGGGGGAGCGGCACGTGGCGGACCCCGGCCGTTTCGACGCCGCCACCGGCATCGATTACACCATCGTCAACCCGGCCAAGCTGCCGCCGGACCTGCGTGAGGCCGTCTGCCAGCAATGCCATCTCGAAGGCGCGGCGCGGGTGCTGCCCTGGGGCCGGGAGCTTGCCGACTTCCGGCCGGGTCTGCCGCTCGAATCGTGCTGGTCGATCTTCGTGCATGCCCACGAGGGCGGCAAGGACGACAAGGCCGTCAACCACGTCGAGCAGATGTACCTGAGCCGCTGCTTCACGCAGAGCGAAGGCAAGGACAAGCTGGGCTGCATCTCCTGCCACGACCCGCATCGGCCGATCGCGGCAAGCGAGAAGGTCGTGTTCTACCGCGAGCGCTGCCAGCGTTGCCATGCGGACGGAGCCATGCCGGGCAAGCATGCCGGCAAGCAGGCTGCCTGCACGCTGGCCGAAGCGCAGCGGGTGGCGAAGGGCAACGACTGCGCAGCGTGCCACATGCCGCGCTACACGACCTCGGACATCGCACACACGGCTGCGACGGATCATCGCGTCGTGCGCCGGGCCGCGCCGGAGAAGAAGGGCAGCGCGATCGCGCGGGCACGGCGGCTGGCGCTGGTGCATTTTCACCGCGGCGCGGCCGACGACGACAAGGGCGACCGCGCCGCGCTGCGCGACCAGGCCATGGCGCTGGTGGATGTCGCCTTCCAGAAGTCCGCGGGACACACCCAGCTCAAGCAGGCCATCGACATGCTCGACCGCTCACGGCCGGATCCAGCGGACTGGCAGGCCCATGAGAAAAAAGCCCTGGCGCTGGTGATGATCGGCGAGAAGGCCAGGGCCCTGGACGTGCTGCGGACCATCGTCGCCGCCGATTCGACCCCGGAACGGCCGCTGTTCATGGCCGGCTGGATCGCGCAGGACCTGGACCGTGACGACCTGGCGGCCGGCTACCTGGCTCGCGCCATCGACATCAACCCCTGGCACCCCGAATATCGCTTGCGCATGACACACCATCTGGTGAAGCGTCAAGAGTGGTCGGCGGCCCTGCCCCATGTTCGCGCCTGGGTGCGCGCCCAGCCCTTCAACGGCAAGGCGCGCGGCACCCTTGTCCAGATTCTCGCGCACACAGCGACCAGGCAGGAGGCCTACGCCGAGTTCAATGTGCTGCAACGCCTGAGTCCCAGCGACGCCGCCCTCGTCAAGCCCGGGCTGGACCACCTGTTTCGAGGACGCAGATAGTCATGGTGCGCGTGCGCGAACCTGACACGTTCCTGGGAAGGGCACTCAATGCAGCAAGGAAGGCGGGCGATATCAACTAACCCAGCCGCTTCCTGACGATCATGGCGTCGGTGTGTGGACCAGGATATTGTAGCAGGACGGCGCGATCCGGTTCGACACGCATGCGTCTTCGCCTACAATTGGCAAGGATCGTTCGACGACATGGCGCATGCCATCTGCCATCTGCCTTGGTTGCAGGTAAAACATCATGTTTCAAAAACGATTCTGGTCGTGCCTTGTGTCGATGGTGCTCGTGTTGGGTATGTCGGCGACGGCCACGCCGGCACGGGCGGACGAACTGGACAAGCATTCGGTCCCCAAGGGGCAGCGCGTCTTCTCCGCTGGGCATAGCTTTCACGTATTCGTGCCGGGAATTCTCTCGGACATGGCGAAATCGGCCGGGATCAAGGACCATGTCTTCGCCGGCCTGTCGTCCATCGGCGGCTCGCGCGTCGTTCAGCACTGGAACGTGCCAGACGGCAGGAACAAGGCCAAGGCCGCGCTCATGAGCGGCAACGTGGATGTGCTCACGCTTTCACCCATTCATCTGCCGGATGAAGGCATCGAAACCTTCGTCGAGCTGGCCTTGAAGCACAACCACAAGGTCCGCGTCACCGTCCAGGCATTCTGGCTGCCGTTCGACATCTATGACACGACTTTCCGGCAGCGGCCCAAGTCAGTCGATCACAACGCGCCGACCATCAAGGCGCTACGCGAGCGGCACGCCCCGTACTTCAAGAGCATGGACGAGCATGTTGCCGAGCTGAACAAGAAGCATGGCAACGGCAGGTCGGTCGTCGTGGTGCCGGTCGGACAGGCGGTCCTTGCCCTGCGCGAGCAGATCGTCGCCGGCAAGGCGCCCGGCCTCAAGCAGCAGTCGGCCCTGTTCACGGACGCCATCGGCCATGCCACGGCACCGTTGCAAGTTTTGAATGGCTACTGCCATTACGCCGTCATCTATCAGCGGAGTCCCGTCGGCCTGCCGACGCCCGCCCTCCTGAAGAAGACCAAGGCGGGCGCCGACCAGCTGGCCGCGCTTAACCGCTTGCTCCAGGAACTCGCATGGCAAGCGGTCACACAGCATCCACTGAGCGGCGTGCCGATGGCGACGAAGAAACGGTAATTCATCCTCGTTGTCGGGCTTGCCCGCGGGATTACTCGCAGCCACTATGAGTGGTATCATGTCAAACTCCGTGCGCTTACAATTGACACAACTGGGAGAGCGAGGCTCCTGCCGAGCCAGTACCGCCCTTGCCAGGATCGGCTCGGCAGGAGCCTCGCCCCCTCAGTATGTTGCCGGCCGTCCTCTGAAAGTGTCAGGTTTGACCGTGCGGAGAATGAGCGCGATGGCTCTGTTCCTCCTTCCAGTCGCCGCCGCTGCGCAGGTTCCCGCCAAGCAGGTCGCGTACTCCCCTGAGCTGGTCGCCCGACTGGTCGCGGAGGCGAAATCGTCCGGCGATGCACGGCGTGGCGCGGAAGTGTTCCGTGCCGCCCAGTTTGCATGCATCTCGTGTCACGTCGTTGGCAAGCAGGGTGGGACGGTCGGGCCTGAGTTGACGTTGCTCAGCCGGTGCCTGTCGCCGGAACAGATCGTCGAGGCCCTGCTCTGGCCGAAGAAGCAAGTCAAGGATGAGTTCATTGCCATCTCCGTGACACTGGTGGACGGCAAGACCGTGCAGGGCTACAAGGAACGCGAGGACGGCAATGAGCTGGTGCTGCGCGACCCGGCCACGCGGACGCTCGTCAGCATCAGGAAAGGCAACATCGAGGAACGCACCATTGTCGGCACGCTGATGCCGGAAGGGCTTGCGCAGTCGATGACGCCAGGCCAGCGCCGGGACCTGGTCCGCTTCCTCATGGACCTTGGCAAGGAAGGAGTGTCGGCCGAGTTGCTGCTGGCGCATGGCCACGCGGCCGTGAAGTTCCCGTACATCCGCGCGCCATTGCGGCCGGAGCTGTGGCCGAGCTGGCGGCATCCCGTCAATCGCGATCGCGCGTACGACTTCTATGCCCGCCAGGCCGAATACTTCATGAAGCAGCCGACGGTGCCATTGCTCCTCTCGGAATTTCCGGGACTGGATGGCGAGAAGCACGGACACTGGGGCAACCAGAACGAAGCGTACTGGCGCGACGGCCGCTGGAACCAGACCGACCTGGGCAGCGTGCTGGCCGGCGTGTTTCGTGGGAAGGGGCTGACCGTGCCGCGCGGCGTCTGCGTGCGCCTCGGCGACAACGCGGAGCTTTCCGCTTGCTTCAATCCCGACACACTCTGTTACGAGGCGCTCTGGCAAGGCGGCTTCGTCAAGTTCTCTGCCGTACGGCACGGTTTCCTCGATGGCCTGATCATGGACGGCACGCCGTTGCCAGGGCCCGAAGGCAAGAGGCCCGAGAGGCCGTTCAAGTACCATGGCTACTACCGCCATGGCAAGCGCATCATCTTTTCCTACCGAGTGGGCGACGTGGACATGCTCGACGCTCCTTGGTTTGTACACGGCAAGTTCACGCGGCAGGTGGCGCCGGCGCGCGTGCATCCGCTGCGCGAACTCCTCGGCGGCGGGCCCGCCCAGTGGCCCAAGCCGTTGGTGACGCGTGGAACCGTCGGCAAGGGCGGGCCATATGTCGTCGATACCATCGAGCCGCCGTTCGACAATCCGTGGAAGGCGCCGCTGTTCTTCGGCGGGCTCGATTTCCTTGCCGATGGGGCCGCGTTGCTGTGCACCATCCAGGGCGACGTCTGGCGCGTCGATGGGCTGGACGACAAGCTCGACCATGTCCGCTGGCGGCGCATTGCCTCGGGCTTGCATCAGCCGCTGGGCCTCGTGGTGTCCGGCAAGGAGGTCGTCGTCCTGGGCCGCGACCAGATCACGCGGCTGCACGATCGCAACGGCGACGGCGAGATGGATTTCTACGAGTGCGTGAGCAATGCCTTCGAGACGTCGCCGGCTGGCCATGATTTCATCTGCGGGCTGGAGCGCGACGCCGCCGGCAACTTCTACACCGCGTCCGGCAACCAGGGCGTGCTGCGAATCGCGGCCGACGGCAAGAAGGTCGAGGTGCTGGCGACCGGACTGCGTAATCCAGACGGACTCGGACTATTTCCCGATGGGTCGATCACAGTCCCGGCATCCGAGGGCGAATGGACGCCGGCATCGATGCTGTGTCTGATTCGGCCGGGAAAGAACAAGCCCTTTCTTGGCAAGATTGGCGGGACCGAGCCGGCGTTCTTCGGCTATCGGGGTCCGCGAAACGGCAAGGCGCCGGACCTGCCGTTTGTCTATCTGCCGCGCGGGCTGGACAACTCCAGCGGTGGCCAGGTCCACGTCTCCAGCAAGCGCTGGGGACCGCTGTCCGGGCAGATGATTCACTTCTCCTACGGAGCGTGTTCGCATTTCCTGGTGCTGCGCGACGCGGGGCAGGACGCCGGGGCGGCAGGATCGGAGTCCCGCCCCACCTGTCTTCCGCAGGGCGCGGTCGTGCCGTTGCCTGGGGAATTTCTGTCCGGGGCGCATCGCGGGCGGTTTCATCCGCGGGATGGGCAGCTATACGTAGCCGGCATGGCGGGCTGGGGGACCTACGCCGTCGCCGATGGCAGCTTTCAGCGTGTCCGCCACACCGGGCAGCCCGCGCAGTTGCCGGTCGGCTTTGAGGTCCGCGAGAACGGCGTGCTGCTGCGTTTCGCCCGAACGATCGACGCCAGGATTGCCGGGCAAGTAAAGAGCCATTTCGCCCAGGCGTGGAACTATCGCTACAGCACCGGCTACGGCTCGCCGGAGTTTTCGCCACGACATCCGGGCACGCCGGGGCACGATCCCTGGCCGATCAGCAGAGCCCACGTCCTGCCCGACGGCAAGTCGCTGTTCCTCGGGGTCCTCGACTTGCAGCCGGTCAACCAGCTGCACTTGCATGTACGCGTGGACGGCGGCCCGGCACACGATGTCTACGCGACCGTGCATGCGCTCGGCGCGCCGTTCCGCGACTTTCCCGGGTACAGGCCGATGGAAAAGATCATCGCGGCCCATCCAATCCTGGCCGACCTGAGCCGCCAGGGCAAGGCCCTCCCCAATCCCTGGCGAACCAAGCTGCCGAAAGCTCGCGCCATCACGATCCACGCCGACAAGAACCTCACCTATGCCACGAAGACGCTCACGGTCCGAGCCGGCGAACCGTTGCGGCTGACGCTTGCCAACCCGGATGTTGTGCCGCACAACTGGGTGCTCATCAAGCCAGGATCGCTGCCGCGCTTCGGCGAACAGGTAAATCGCATCGTCGCCGACCCGGACGCCGCCGTCCGGCAGTACATCCCCAAATCGGCGGATGCCCTGGCCTGGACCGACATCGTGCAGCCGCACGAGCGCTCCACCATCTACTTCCATGCTCCGAAGGAACCCGGCCGCTATCCGTACCTGTGCACCTTTCCTGGGCACTGGATGGTGATGAACGGAGTGATGGTTGTGGAGTGATGAAGTTCCCAGCTTGCACGGCGGCCATGTTGTGTCGCGCTCTCACGCCAGGATCTCTCGAACCACGCGCGCCGGCCTGCCGTCCGTCAAGCGATGCTCGCGGCCATTGGCGTGATAGACCAGCCGTTGATGGTCGAGGCCCAGCAGGTGCAGGATGGTGGCCTGGTAATCGTTGGGGGTGAGGACATTGACGGCGGCGCGGTGGCCGACCTCGTCGGTCTCGCCGTAGGTGATGCCGCCCTTGACGCCGCCGCCGGCCAGCCAGATGGAAAAGCCCTGGCCGTTGTGGTCGCGCCCGGAACTGGCGTCGAGCGGGCCCTCGCAGACCGGCAGCCGGCCGATCTCGCCGCCCCAGTGCACCAGCGTCGTCTCCAGCAGGCCGCGCTGCTTCAGGTCCTTGACCAGGGCAGCGGCTGGTTGATCGGTCCTGCGGCAGATGGCCGGCAGGTTGGCGCGAATGTTCTGGTGCGTGTCCCACGGCTGGCCGCCGAGGAAGAGCTGCACGAAGCGGACGCCGCGCTCGACAAGCCTGCGGGCGATGAGGCAGCGGGCAGCGTACTCCTGAGTCTCCGGGCGATCCAGTCCGTAGAGCCGGCGGATGTGCTCCGGCTCACTCGCTAGATCGAAGGCCTCGCGCGCGGCGGTCTGCATGGCGGCGGCCAACTCGTAGCTGGCGATGCGTGTCTCGAGGTCGGCTTCGCCGGGCCGTTGTAGCTGATGCCGGCGATTGAGCTGCTGCAAGAAGTCGCGGTTCTGCTGCTGCAACGCGCCGCGCAGGTGCGGCGGCGGATCAAGGTTGAGGATGCGTGGCTCCTGCGGCCGCAGCACCGTCCCCTGATAGAGCGGCGGCATGAAGCCGCTCGACCAGTTCCACGTCCCGTCGACCGGATGTCCGCCCGGATCGGACAGCACGAGATACGCGGGCAGGTTGCGCGACTCGCTACCCAGGGCGTAGGTGATCCAGCTGGCGAGGTGCGGCCTTCCAGTCACGCCGGGCAATCCGCCGTGGAAGTAGCGGATCGAAACCTCGTGACCATTGTGTCCGGTGTGCATCGAGCGCAGCACGCAGATGTCGTCGGCGATATTCGCAATGTGCGGCAGCAACTCGGAGACTTCGGTGCCACAGTGTCCGCGGCGCTCGAACCGCCAGGGACTGCCGAAGAGCTTGCGGCTGGCGCGCTGGACGAAGCTGTACGCGACGTTTCCCGAGTAATCTTGTTCGTGATGCCGGCTCAGCGCAGGCTTGGGATCGAGCAGATCGACATGCGACGGCCCGCCATGCATGAACAGCGAGATCATCGCTTTGGCTTTCGGCGCGAAGTGAGGCGGCCGCACTCGCAGGTCGAGCGGCAGGTTTTCGCCCGGCCGGCCGGGCGCGTCGGCCAGCAGGCCCTCCTCTTTCATCAGGCTCGCCAGCGCAAAGCCGCCGATGCCGAAGGCCGACTGAAACAGAAAACTGCGTCGTGTTGCGGTCATTGTTAGCCGTCCCTAATCGGGAGGGTTCAATCTCAGCGGCTCGGCAGGAGCCTCGCCCTCCCAAACATCCTGCGTCAATCCACGTAAAGAAACTCGTTGGAGCTGAGCAACTGCTGACACAGGTTGGTCAGCACAATGTGCTCGTGATTGCCGGGCGTCTTTTGATTTTGCAAGAGCGTGCGCTGGCGGGCGATGAACCCCGCGGCCAGCTGCAGCTCATCGGCGGTGATTTTGCGTTGATAGGCGATGGACCAGGCCAGTGCGAGGCGGCCTTCCGGCGTGGCCCTGGGCTCTTGCAACAAGCGCTGCGCGAACAACCCAGCGTGCTTGAGTACGAAGTCGTTGTTCATCAACATCAACGATTGCGGCGCGGCCGTGGTGTGCGTTCGGCGATCGCAATTGATACCATTGCCCGGCGCGTCGAACGCCGCCAGGAACGACACGGGGCGCGTGCGACGGACTTGCAGATAGATGCTGCGCCGCGGCGAGTCGCCCTTGGCCGTCACCTGGCCGACAAAATCCTCTTCGACCGGTATCGACTTGCCGAAGGGCTTTGGATCCAGCCGGCCGCTCACCGCCAGGATGTGGTCGCGCAGCGTCTCCGCGTCGAGTCGCCGCAGGGGAAAGCGCGCGTACAGCGATTCATCCGGTGGCGTCGTGCCCGTCCGCGATGACTGGCGGTAGACCGTCGAGGTCATGATCAGCTTGTGCATGCGCTTGAGGCTCCAGCCCTGGCGGACAAGTTCGTCGGCCAGCCAGTCGAGCAGTTCCGGGTGGCTGGGGCGGTCGCCGAGGATGCCGAAATCGCCCGGAGAGTTGACCAGGCCGCGGCCGAAGTGATGTAGCCAGATGCGATTGGCCAGCACCCGTCCAAGCAGTGGATGCGTGCCGCTGGTCAGGTGTCGCGCCCAGGCCAGGCGCCGGCCGCTGCTGTGGCCCTTGGCGTCGGCAATGTCGAAGATGCGCCCGTCGCCGGCGGCGATCGTCAGGTCGCCCGGCCTGACAGCGTCTTTCGGCTGCCGATGATCGCCGCGATGAAAAAGGAACGTCGCCGGCAGCACACCTGGCACCTCGGTGCACACGCTCAGGAAGTCCTCGATCGGTCTCTCGGCGCGCTTGGCTGTGATGACGGCCATGTCCTTCTTCAGCTCATCGGCAGCGGCCTGGTTGTACTGGTAGAGAATGCCCGGCGAGATGTTCACGCTGGGATGCGCGGCGAGGAGTTTGCTTTGCTCGGGGGTGCGCTTGCCGCTCTGATGAGCCTGGCGCAGGCGGGTACGCAGCGGCTCCGCGTACTTGGCCAGCTCCTTCTCGAGGGCGGCGGCCATAAATTTCTGCTGCTTGGCGTCATACGCCGCCTGTAACTTCTGCGCAGCCTTCTCGACCGCGGCGGCTTTTGCACGATCCGCATCCGTGTACAGCGACACCAGCCGCTGTCCGGGCCGGCGCCACTGTGCGGGGCTCAGCGCCGGCTCGAAGATGGCCCGCAACCGGTAGTAATCTGCCTGCGGGATCGGATCGTAGCGGTGGTCGTGACACTGAGCGCAGCCGACCGTCAGTCCCAGCAGCGATGAGCTGACGATCTTGATGGTGTCGGCGACCACCTGATTGGATTCCAGCGCCAGGTCGCCGCCGCCAGTGCTTGTCGGGTCCGGCGCCGTACGCAAGAAGCCCGTTGCGGTCAGCTTGTCGATCTGATCGGGCGTCAGATTCGACCACGGCAGCGTCACCAGCTCGTCGCCAGCGAGCTGCTCGACAATGAATTGATTGAGCGGCAGGTCGGCATTCAGGGCCCGGATCACCCAGTCGCGATACTTGTACGCAAACGGCCGCACGGTATCGGTATTGCCGTCGCCATCGGAATCGGCATAGCCGGCCACGTCGAGCCAGTGCCGCGCCCAGCGCTCGCCGTAATGCGGCGACGCCAACAGGCGGTCCAGCATCTTCTCGTAGGCCTGCTCGCTGGCATCCGTCAGATAAGCGTCGATGTCCGCCTGCGACGGCGGCAGGCCTGTGAGGTCGAAGGCAGCCCGGCGCAGCAGCGTCGGACGATCCGCGTCCGCAGCAAAGTCAAGCTTCTTTTCCCCCAGTCGCGCGAGGATGAAGGCATCTATCGGCGTCCGCACGCGCGCCGACAATTGCGGCGGAGACGGGCGGCGCAGCGGCTGATAAAACCAGTAGGCCCGTTCTTCCGCGGTGATGTGAATGCCCGGCGGCAGCGACGCCGGCTCGCCACGCAACGTCCTGGCTCCGGTGGCGATCCACTTCTCGATGACGGCGATCTGCGCCGCGCTGAGCTTCTTCTCGCCAGGGGGCATCTCGCCGGCGCGCAGGCGCTGCACGATGAGGCTGTCAGCCGGTCTGCCCGCCACCAGTCCGGGGCCAGTCTTGCCGCCCTGCTCGGTTGTTCTTTTGAGGCGCAGGTCCAGCCCGCCACGCAGCTTCTTCTCGCCGCCGTGGCAATCGAGGCAATATGCCTTCAAGATTGGCCGGACATGCTGCTCGAAGTTTGCCGCTTCTTCATTCGACCAGAGCCCAGGGCAATGCCACAGGAAGACGATCGCGGAGAACAGCAAGCGCAGCGGAGCTTTCATGTGGAGGCACCTGGCAGGCAACGAAGGCGGGATCAGACACCGGCTATTCTAGATCAAGTACCGTGCCGGCGACAACCGGAAGTGAGGAACTGAAGGGACTTTGCATGCTCTTGACTTTGCATGCTCTTTCCGGGAATGCGCTCGAGACGCGGCATGCCGGGGCATGGCACAACTTGCTTTTAGTAGCTTGCCTGAAAGGTCGGCGACGCTGGCCCGCGGTAGCGGTGGGCTACCGTGATGGTCCACTGGGCAATGGGTTCGCCACGTTCGCGATGGACGACGCCGAGGGGTGGCTCGATGTCGTCGAACATGGCGCGCGACGCCTCCTCGGGGCAATCGACAAGGATGAATGTCTTTCCGGAAAAGCAGGCGGCGTCGGCGAGCGGATTGGGCCGCCAGAAGTCGTGCTGACTATGGCGGTCGCCCATCGCCGGGCCAAGGCAGAAGACGGCCGGCTGTCCGCGACAGTAAAACGCCAGTTCGCCGGGCAGGTTCCAGCGGCCCGCCGCCAGCACCGGTTCGATGCCCTGTGCATGAAGTTGCCGGCGTACTTCATCGACGGCGGCGGCCAGGCAGCGCCAGCCACGCAGGCGGCACGTCGGGTCCCAGCGCCGTAGCGGCGTGGGCCGTTCCGAACTCGCCGGTCCCGCGATGCGCAGCAACATCGGCCGGGCCCATTCGCTGCGATGCACCAGCGCCGTGATGAGTAGCCCCAGCGAACAGGCGGCGGCGATGGCGACGAGCCGGCCGCGCTTCGGTCCGGGCAAACACACGGCTTCGCTTGCCGAAACGTCTTGCGCAGAGCATTCGTCTTTTTTCAGCATCGGCGCCAGTACGGCTCGCGCCCCCTTGCTTGCACCGCGATCCCAGTCTTGCTGACGGGATATCAGCACGAGGCGAGGATGCGCTCGCCCTCGCGACGCGACTCGAGCGCGGCGGTCGGAATGGTCTACGCGCAAGCCGGCCGCAAGCACCAGCCCGGACAGGTAGGCGGTCGCTGGCCAGTTCAGCTCACCGCCACCGTTCTTGAGGCTGAAAAGCAGGAAGACGCCAAACACCGGAACGGACATCCACCAGAGAAAGGCAATCTCCGGTCGGCGAACGCGCCAGGGGGCGTGGCCAAGAATCACTTCCAGCCAGGCCGTGAACCAGTAACCGAGCAACAGCGCAAACTGCCCGCCGATGAAGAGCAGCGGGCCAAGCCAGTGAATCCGCCCGCCGACGCCGGCATGCCCCAGCGTATGTTGATAGCCGACCCAGCCGTGTGCCTGGTTCCAGAGCAAGATCGGCAAGCAGCACAGTCCCGCGATGGCCGTCATCGCCCAGAAGCCTGGTCGAATCAGCAGGCAGCGCTTGTCCGTACACGTAAGAAGGAACATGCCGAGACAGGGAAACCACAAGACCATCGTGTACTTGGCGAGGATGCCGACGCCGACGACGGCTCCGAGCAATGGCCAGGCCCACCAGCGGCGGCCAAAAATGGCTGCCTGCGCCAGCACGAGCGCCCACCCCCAGCAACATGCATAAGGGGCGTCGATGGTCATGAGCAAGGCCCCGGCGTTCAGCAGCGGGAACGTCATGGCGATGGCAACGACCGCCACAGCCAGCTTCTCCCGGCCAAAAACCTGTAGCGTCAAGACATGGAGGCTGAGCAGGAGCAGGCCGCCGCAAAGCACCGCCGGCAGCCGGACTGCCAGCATATCGTTGCCCAGGAACAGGCAACTGAGACGAATCAGCACGGCAACCACCGGCCCCTTGCTGTAATAGCACCAGTCGAGATGCCTGGACCAGTCCCAGTAATGGGCCTCGTCCGGCGACAGGTCGAGTGGACAGGCAAGGGCGAGGTAGATGATTCGCCCCGCCGTTGCGAGCACGATCAGGGCCAGAGCCAGGCTCCGCCAGGGCCAGACGCGTTCCCTGGTCGCGACCTCGTCCAGCTTTCCGAAGATGTCCGCGGTCATCTCGCTCTCTGGGCCATCGGTTCCTCACAAACCGGGCAAGTCACAAACCTGCCCCTCATTGTGGGGCCGGTTTGCAACGGCGCTATAGCGTTCCGAAGCGGAAATTGAAACGGGAAATGCACTGCACGCCGGTAGCCTGGAAAACCTGGGGAAGGGAACCTTTCCGGCCTCATGAACGTCGCATTCATGGGGTGTTTTCATTTGACACCCCTGCGCGTTACCACCTATGATAGCCAGAGAGTTATCAGGACCTTTTTCTGACGCCAGCAATCCAAAATCAGAGCCTTGAACGGCCCACGGGGAGAATCGAATTATGGCGATGCAGTCCTTGATTCAGCGCGGTTGGCTACGCACGTTGTCGCTCGCGGCAATCATGCTCGTCGCCAGCGGCGTCATCGTCAGCAACCTGCCCGGCCAGACCAAGGGCAAGGGCAAGAAGGAAACTGCCGTCAAGGACAAGGAGGTCAAGGAAGGCAAGGTCGTCAACGACATCATCGTCGGCGGGATCGGCGTCGAGCAGATCGGCTATATCAACGAGGCCATCGCCAATACCTGGAAGGAAAACAAGATCGTTCCCTCGGAGCGCTGCACGGACTATGAGTTCATTCGCCGCGCCTCGCTGGACATCATCGGCCGGATCGCCACCGTCAAGGAAATCGGCGTGTTCCTGAACGACCCGCCGCTGGAGCGACGGTCGCGCCTCATCGAGCGGTTGCTCAAGTCTCCGGAATATGCCACCAACTGGGCGAATATCTGGACGACGCTGTTGCTCACCCGTCAAGGCGTTGGCCGGGTCTATCAGGACCAGATGCGAGCCTGGCTGGAGGACAAGTTCACTGAAAACAAGGAATCGGACTACGTCCCTGACTGGAGTCGAATTGTCACGGAGATTCTGACGGCCAAGGGGCGCACCAACGAAAACGGCGCGGTCAACTACATCCTGGCACACCTCGGCGAGCAGGTCCCGCAAGGGGAGCGCGCCCAGAGCGGATCCTACGACATGGTTCCCGTCACGTCGCGCACCACGCGCCTGTTCCTGGGTCTACGCACCCAGTGCGTGCAGTGTCACGACCATCCGTTTGGTGATCAGTGGGGGCAGCACCATTTCTGGGGCATCAACGCCTTCTTTCGCCAGGTGGACGCTCCGCAAGGCCGGCCCGGCATGATGGGCAACAAGATGAACAAGAAGGGCATGCCTAACCAGCAATACACGCTGGAGGAAAACACGAACCTCAATCCGAAGGGCCTCATTGCCTATGAGCGCCGCAGTGCCGTGCTGCTGTACATCAACTCCACATTCCTTGACGGCAAGAAACTGAAGGTGGATGCCAGCAAGAATCGCCGCGAAGCGCTGGCCAAGTTCATCACGGATAGCCCGTTCTTTGCCAAGGCATACGTCAACCGCACCTGGGGCCATTTCTTCGGCCGCAGCTTCACCAAGGATGCCGTCGATGATTTCGGCGATCACAATGCCCCGTCGCATCCCGAATTGCTGGAGCGCATTTCCGAGGACTGGGCCAAGAAGTACAAGCACAATCCCAAGGATCTGATTCGCTGGATCTGCAACAGCCGGGCCTACGGCCTGTCGAGCACGGCCAACAAGTCCAACGACAAGGTGGATGATGAGGCCTTCTTCGCCCGCATGTTGCTCAAGGCCATGTCGCCTGAACAGCTCTTCGATTCGCTGATGACCGCCACCCAGGCCAAGGTTGCCGAGACCGGCGCCGACCGCCAGAACTTGAAGCAAGAATGGCTGAACCGCCTGATCTCCAACTTCGGCGACGACGAGGGCAACGAGACGAGCTTCAACGGCACCGTCATCCAGGCGCTGTTGCTCATGAATGGACAGGACATCAACAACGCCATCATGGACAAGGAAAACGGCACGGTGGCGGCGGTTCTCAAGAAGCGGGCCTTTTCCGCCAACGCCGCCAAGGCGGCCATGCGCGATCTCTTCCTGGCCGCACTCAATCGGCCGCCCACCGAAGGCCCCAAGGGCGAGTACGCCAAGTTCCTGACCCCGGCCATGTACCGCCTGCCGCGCGTCACCGGCACTCCGAATCCAGAGGCTTTCTGGACCGGCTTTTACCAGGACATGTTCTGGGCCCTGCTCAACAGCAACGAGTTCATCCTGAACCATTGACGCTCATGGCCGAAACGACCTATGCCGAGCCCGACATCGCTGCCAAGCTCAAGGAGCTAGCGCTCGACGACTGGTACATGGAAGAAGGCTGGCTGCGGCGCAAGTACAACACTGACGGCTGGCCGACGACCTTGATGCTGACCAACGCCATCGGCTACCTGTGCGAGGCGGCCTGGCACCACGCCGACCTGTCCATCACCTGGGGCAAGCTCTGGGTGAAACTCAAGACCCATTCTGCCGGTGGCATCACCGACAAGGATTTCGCGCTGGCACGCAAGATCGAGGACGTCGTCCTGTGGCGTCCCGCCGCCGGCGGCCCTCTCGAGGGCACGCCCAACAAGTTCGTTCACTCCAAGAAATGATTCGCCGAGGCGCCAGGGCCGATCAGGTCGAGCAAACGGGCGTCACGGCGCCGCCGGCCCGCACTTCACGATCAGTATCTGCTCCTGCGTGATCTCGAGTTGCATGTCCGTTTCGCGGATGGCAGCCGTCAGCTTGCCTTGCAGCGACATCTTCGTTTCCAGCCCGATGAGCCGACCCTTGTCGGCATTGAAGGTGATTGTCCCCTCGTATTTCGGCAGACGAAGAGACCCCGCGGTCACTTTCAGGGGGAGATCGGCATCCTCGGCAGGAGCCTTGTATTCGCCGACGCCCGAGAACGAGATGGTCGCGATCTGCGTCTTCATGTTGAAGTCGGCCAGCTTGTAGGTCGCGTCGATGGCCATGACACCGAGCGGCCCGAGCGGCAACGATGATTTGCTCTTCCAGGTCTTGCCCTTGTCCACCGGTCCGGCGGGCAGGAACCCCAGCCAGGTGTCGACGCTGCGCTTGCACGATTCCTCGGTGAAGACGGCGCGAATCAGCCTGGCGTCGGCGCGATTGTCCTTGGCTAGTTGCTTGACGAGGGCATCGTATCCCTCCACGCGCACGATCTTGTGCTTGCCATCCACGTGGTACCAGAAGCTGGCGCCCTCGAGTTGCTTCAAGACCTTGGTGTTGGCGTCTGGCCCATCGCTGCCGTGCTGCACCTTCACTTTGTCGATCTTTTGTTCCAGGATCAGGGTGCCGTCCGGGTTCTTCTTGAGCACGCTCACGCGCGACTGTCGAGTCTGGTCGAGGTCCTGTCGAGTCTCCATGGTTCCGAGCTGGATGGTCTGCCGGGACTGCACCGTTTCTTCAAGCGCGAAGCGCTCGCCGGCATCGAGCTTCCAGGCAAGCGTGACCTGCGCGTGGGCAGCTGCTGGAAAAGCAATCGCGACGAGGACGACCAGAGCGCGACGCGCCAGTGTGGGTGACAGCCGTCGCTCACTGGCCCGTCGGGTTTCCCAGATCTTGAACTCATTCATGAGCGAGGCTCCGCGAGAGATGGTTCATTCGTGAGGTCGGCCGGCACGCCATTCGTCGTCGCCGCCTGGTGAGCATCGAGCGTGCTTTTGAGACGCTGCAGCCAGGCGGCCGGCGGAATGCCATACGGCCGGAATTTCTCGATGCGGCCCTGGTCCTCGGAGTAGAACAGGGCGCGATGCGGCCCAAGCTTGCCGGCCAGCGGCGAGTCGATCAGATTGCTGGAGTCTGCGGCGCTCATCTGCCCGAGGACGCGCATCTCGAACTCGCGCAACGTTTGCCGGTCGAGAGCGCGATTCAGGTTGTTGAGGTTGTCGCACCAGAGCGTGGTGAAGACGCCGACGGGCGGGCCGTCGCGCAGGATGCTGGCAATGAGCTTGGGCGGCGTGGCCGTCTCGCCCTTGCGAGAAAAGCCAAAATCGTCATCCGCACGGCGCAGGTCACGCAGCCGTTGCAGGCCGAACAAGAACAGAAAGACCGGGTCGCCGCTCGCCGGCGTTTTCTGGCGGCGTTCCACTTCCTCGGCCAGCTGTCCGAGCAGCCCGGGCAGGTCGCGGACCGGGCACACGCTGAGCGCCCGGCCCATGACCTGCGGCAGATGCCTTAGCAACTCTTCCTCGGCCGAATCCAGCGGGCTGCCCACGATGAGATGGCACGCGGGAACGTTTACGGTCAGCGGCAGCTGCGCGGCCAGGCTCAAGAGCGAAGACGCCATCATGCAGAAACCGGCGTCGGCCTGCTGTCCCACCATCAGCAGATTGCAGCCGCTCTGGCGGCGGAAAACAGCGGCGGTCGGGTCCTTGATGGCGATGGCCTCCCCGAGCCAGGCGCTGAAAGCTGCTGGACACGCGCTGGGCGGAAACTCTTGCCAGGCTTTTTCCAGCAGCGGATTGCGCGTGATATCGGATGGAGCCGTTCCCTCGAAAACAATCTGCGGCGGCAACGCAAGGCCATGTTGCCGCGCCAGGCCGGCCATGTCGGCGAGCGCGCGATCGCGGCGCTCATCCGCCAGCCACACGATCTGAAAGAGGTTGTTGCCCTCAAGCAGGCCGCCGGCCTCGTTGTAAATCGCTTCGCCGGGTCGCGAGAGCAAGCGGGCCGCCGAGTTGTCCTTGCTGAGGATCAAGTGCGCATCCGCCTCGCTGCATTGCAGGGCGATGCGGACTGCCATCTGGTCGATGGTGCTGCGTGCCAGGCTGTAGGCGCCGCCCAGGGTCTGCGAGCCGAGCAGCACGTGAATGCCGAAGGCACGGCCCTGGCGAACCAGCCGGTCGAGATAGCGGGCCGCCTCCTGGGCGATCTTGTCATCCTCGACGAAAAACTCCTGGAATTCATCGACGATCAGCAAGATGCGCGGCATGACGGGAGCGACACCGTCCGCGTCATGCGACTGCCGGTAGGATGGCAAATCGTTGACGCCGGTCTGCCGGAATTCCTCGCCGCGGAAGGTCAACTCCGCGTCGAGCCGCTGCAAGACACTCAGGCCGAATTCGCGTTCACTCTCGATGGCCACGACGCGGGCGTGCGGCATCTCGTGATTGGCGTAGGCCTTGAATTCGACGCCTTTCTTGAAGTCGATCAGGTAAAGCTCGACCTCGTCGGGGCTGTAGAACAGGCCGAGCTGAGTGATGACAGTATGCAGGAAGGTGGACTTGCCAGAGCCCGTCTTGCCGCCGACCAGTGCATGCTGCGCCGTTCCCTGACCGAGCTGGAAGAACTGCTGCTTGGTGGCGCCCGCACGGCCGATGGGCACGGCCAGCCCCTTTCGGCTATCGGCAGTCCAGACGCGGTCCGGCGCCGGGGCGACGTATTCGAACGGCACCTCGACGCGGCCGGCCAGCTTGGCGCGCTCGCCGATCACCTGCAGGATGCGCGTGCTGAACTCCGCCGGCGGCGGCGCGTCCAGCCGTAGCGGAAAAGGCGTGAAATCCGCGTCGTTCCAGGTGAATCCCTGGCCGTTCCAGGCGAGGGCCAGTCCCGGCTGCTCCAGGTCGGCGAGTTCGAAGCCCTGAGGCAACGGTTGCCGTTCATCGACGGACACGAGCGTGTAGATGCCGCAGCGGGCGCCGCTGGTGGCCAGGCTGACAAGCCGGCGCGCGGACTCACCGCTGAAATTCACCGGAAAATTGGCGACCACGAGAATGCGATACGGCTCGGCGACCTCGCCCGCGGCAGCGTTGTATTCTTCCAGTGTTTCATATTCGTTGCGCAGATACTTCTGGATCACGTTCTCCATGTGCTCGGTCAGGTCGGCAAGCCGCTGATCGATGTGGGCTGACTCGGTCCAGATGCGACTGCTGACGAGCTGCTCGTCAAAATCGGCGAGATGCATGAGGGCGGCAAAGTTCTCGCCCCTGCCGACCGGATCGATGATCGTGAAGCGCACCTTGCCCGGCGGCAATGCCGTGAGAAAACGCAGCACCAGAGCCTGCAGCGAAGCAACCGCCTGCGCGCGGCCCTCGTCGCGCGTTCGATAGAGCAACGATGCCTTGTTGGGAAAGGGCAACAGCGCCGGAAACGTGACGCCGTCGAGGCTCGGCTTCGGCAAACGCGGGTCGCGGGGCACGCCGTTGGGAATGAGATCCAGCGACACGCCCAGCTCGCCGAAGCGGATTCCCAGAGGCACCGCCGTCGGCGGCTGCCACGCCGCCCACCACGGGTCGTCCCAGGGCGGAAACAGCTTGCGGCATGGCTGGTCGATTTCCCAGAGCACGGCCTGGAAGCGGTCCAGTGCCGACTTCCACGTCGAGGCCATGTGCGTCCATTCCTGCGCGTGCCGGGTGTTGTTCTCCTTGCGCAGCCTCTCGAAGCGCAGCGTCACCTGGGCCAGCTCGCTGTCACGGATGCTGTGGATGTCGGTCCATTGCCGCTGGAAGGTGGACTCGGCCTGGTCGATGTCGTTGCGTTGCCGGCGTGTGATCTCGTCGCGGCGCACCGCGAACTGCTGCTGCGCTTGCTGAATCTGCATCTCGCGCTGCGCGGTGATGTCGCGGAGCTGCTGGCGGCAGGTCCTGACGGCCTGGCGGAGCGTCTCCTGGTTGCGGCGCTTGCTCTCGGCGCGCTGGCTCTTGTAATGGGCCTTGGCGATGGCCAGCGCCCGCGGTTTCAGCTTGTGCACGTCGGACAGTGCCTGGCTGATGGTCTGCAAGATGTAGCCGGCCTGCGTCCGCACCTGTTGTTTCATCCATTGCCGCACCAGCCAGCCCATGCTGCCGACGACGAGGGCGCTGCCCAAAGCCCAGAAAAAAGGCGGATCAATGAAAAGCGCCGGCACGGTGAACAGCACCCAGGCCAGACCCCACAGCCAGCCGAAGCGATTCAGATAGCGAGGCAGGCGGAGACTCTTCAGCTCCAGCAGCTTGGTGCTGGCGAGCACCACACACTCTTGCATGGCGCGCGCCGGGTCCGGTTCATTGTCAAACGACGTCGGCGCCAGCGTCGGCGTCAGATCCAGCAGCCGCCAGACGGCCAGCAACTTCTCGGCCTCTTGATGGGAATGCAGGACCTTGTTGACGGCGGCCTCGGCCCGGCTCTCGGCCTGGGCGCGCTGCTCGCGGGCGACCTTCTTGTCCGCGTCGTAGATCGTCGTGATCGTCCAGCGCGATTCCTTGAAATCGCTTTCGATCTTCTCCTTGGCGGTGGTGTACTGGTAGTTGGCCTTGTGCTGAGCGGTGGCGTGATCCTGGGTGGCTTCTTGAAGATCATGGCTGGCCTGTTCGGCGATGCACTGGCGTGCATCCTGAAGCTGCCGCTCGGTGGCCTGGCGGGCAGCTTCGTAGAGTCCCTGAACTCGTCTCTGAGCTTCTTGAAACTCGGTGTCCGCGGCAGCCTGCCGCGCGTGCCCGCCGCTGGCCGTGTCTTCTTCCAGGATAGCGCGTGCTGCCCCCTCGGCACTGATCGCTCGCAGGGCCGTGCGTTGCCGATCACTGTAAGGAAGGTTCGCCATGCCTCATTTTCTCTGTGGGACGGTTCTCCTGAGCCGTCTCATGCGGTCGGCCTGCAAGAGCCCATGCAAGATCTCCTGCAACCGGAGTTCAGCCGCACTCCTGTCGCGCCCGCACGATAATCTGTCCCAGTCGGTCGATGGCCGACAACACCTGCTTGGCTTTTTGCTCGAGCGGGGTCCAGGTCTGCTCGGCAAAATCCCTGGCTACCTGATCGCGCCACGCCGTCTGCGTCTGGTCCCAGTGGGCCGACGCCGTTTTGAGCGTCGAGTACAGCTGATAGCGGCCGGTGTCCAGGCTCATGGACCGCCTCCCGCTACTTGCAGGTACGCCTCGAGCGACGCGATCTTGCTGCCCAGCAGCGCGTCGGCTTTCGGCATGTCGGCTTCAAGGATCGCGCCGAGTTGCCGCGCCGGGCCTTCGTAATCGCTGATGTCCTCCGGCAATTGCCGCAACCAGTGCCGGCAGTATTCGACCTTTTCCTCGGCGTGCTCCAGTCGTTCCCTGGCGCGGCGCAGGGCGCGCTCTTGCTCGGTGGTGTCCGGCGGCCGATCGCCGATGCGCATCATCTTGCGCCGCGACAGCTCAAGCTTCGCCTGAAACACCTCCTCCTCGCACTTTCGCACCATGCTCGTCCAGTACTTGAGCTGTTCTTCCAGCCAGGCCAGCGTGTGTTGAACTTCCATCGCCAGCGAGGACAGCGCCTCCTTGGCCTCCGCCGTGAACGTGCACAGCGACGCCTTCCAGTCGATCAAGGCTTGCAGGGAAGCGACTTCCGCCGACCCGGCCATGCGGCTTTTCCTCGCACTGAATGCCTTCCATAAGGATAGATGAAAGTCGCGCGAGGAGAAAGGGATTCCGTGGCGAAGCGTCAGCCAGCGCCCAAGCTCATGCTCAACGCGCGCAGTAGCCAAATGAGGAGAAGACGCGACGCGTGCCGCATCTGGACATCGGTACACACTTCCGCTATTCTACGAAAACTCGCCCCATCTCTGGTCCAACGAGCCAGGTGATCATGGCCGCGGCTCAGCTCCAAGACTTGACGCGAATCATCGAGCATCACTGGGGCTACCGCTCCTTTCGCCCGTTGCAAGAGCGGGCCATGCGGGCAGTACTCGACCGCCGCGATTCGCTGGTCGTCCTGCCCACCGGCGGCGGCAAATCGCTGTGCTACCAGGCGCCGGCCATGGCGCAGGCCGGCACCACCGTCGTCGCCTCGCCGCTCATCTCGCTCATGAAGGACCAGGTCGATAGCCTGCAAGCCTGCGGCGTGCCGGCCGTCCAGATCGATAGCTCGCTCTCGGCGGATGAGAAGTTCGCTCGCGAGATCGATGTCCAGCAAGGCGCGGTGAAGCTGCTCTTCGTGTCGCCGGAACGGCTGGTCCTGCCCGATTTCGGCAACATGCTCCGCCGGGCCGGCGTCAAGACGTTCGCCATCGACGAGGCCCACTGCATCAGCCACTGGGGGCACGACTTCCGTCCGGAGTATCGGCAGTTGCGGCGCATCAAGGAGTGGTTCCCCGATGCCACGGTGCACGGCTACACGGCCACGGCCACCGAGCAGGTCCGCAACGACATCTGCCAGCAACTCGGCCTCAAGAACCCGGAGGTGCTGGTCGGTAGCTTCGATCGGCCCAACCTCGCCTACCGCGTGCTGCCGCGCTACGACCTCGAGAACCAGGTCGCCGAGGTGCTCGACCGCCACAAGGGAGAGGCCGGCATCATCTACTGCATCCGCCGCAAGGATGTCAACGAGCTGACCGAGACGCTGAACAGCATGGGCTACAAGTCGCTGGGCTATCACGCCGGGCTCTCGCCGGACGAGCGCAAGCGCGTGCAGGAGGCGTTCAAGAGCGAGACGTGCGATCTCATCGTAGCGACGGTGGCGTTCGGCATGGGCATCGACCGCTCGAATATCCGCTTCGTGCTGCACACGGGCATGCCGAAGTCGATCGAGCATTATCAGCAGGAGACGGGCCGGGCCGGCCGCGACGGCCTGGAGGCGGAATGCGTGCTGCTGCACTCCGGGTCGGACGCGATGACCTGGAAGTTCATCATGGAGAAGTCCGCCAGCGAGCCGGGCGTCGATGCCTCCTTCCTGCCAAACGCGCTCAAGCATCTCAACGACATGGATCGTTACAGCCGCGGCGCCGTTTGCCGGCACCGCGCCCTGGTCGAGTACTTCGGCCAGCGCTACGAAGCGCCGTCGTGCATGGCCTGCGACCTGTGCCTGGGCGACCGCGAACCCGTCCCCGAGGCGACGGTGATTGCCCAGAAGATCCTGTCGTGCGTGGCCCGCGTCAAGGAACGCTTCGGCGTCAACCATGTCGTCTCCGTGCTCCGCGGCGAGAACGGCGACAAGCTCAAACAACAGGGCCACGATCAGCTCAGCACTTACGGCCTGCTTAAGGGAGAGAGCAAGGACGATGTCCGCGACTGGGTGCATCAGCTCCTGGGGCAAGGCTTGCTGGTGCAGACCGGCAGCGAGTATCCCGTGCTTGGGCTCAATGACGCCTCATGGGAGGTGATGAAGAAGCAGCGGACCGCGAAGCTCTTCCAGACGCCGCGCAAGCGCAAGGAGAAGGAGACCAGCCGGTCCGGCGTCGAGAAGACGTCGTGGGAAGGCGTGGACCGCGGGCTGTTCGACCGGCTGCGCGAGGTGCGCCGCGAGCTGGCCGCGGACCGCGGCCTGCCGCCGTACCTGGTGTTCTCCGACACGACGCTGCGCGATCTGGCCCGCCGCCGGCCTTCGACATTGCCGGCCATGCGTGCCGTCTACGGCATCGGCGACAAGAAGCTCGAGGAATGGGGGCACGAGTTCCTCAAGGAGATTCGCGCCTATTGCGACGACATGGATCTGAGCATGGACACGGTCGTGGACAGCGAGCCGGCGCCGCCGCCCCGCCGTGCCGCCGTCAGCGAACCGACCGGCATGAAGGCCGTCGCCGAGGACCTGTTCCGCGACAACGCCGCCGTGGAAGACGTCATGCACCAGACCACCCGCGCGCGCAGCACGGTGATGGGCTGGCTCGCCGACTTCATCCGCCGCGAGCACCCGGCATCGATCTCCGCCTGGGTCTCCGACGATGTCTACGCGCGAGTCGCCGCTGCCGCCAAGCAGGTCGGCATGGAACGCCTGAAACCCATCTTCGAGGCTCTGGAAGGCAAGATCCCGTACGACGAGATCCGCCTGGTGGTGTCGCACTTGACGTAGGCTGTTTACGTTTCGCGCTCGCAGCGCGGACTTCGCGGCGATTTTTGCAGAGCCCGAAGCAGAGCCCGAAGCGTTAGCGAGGGAGAACGATCAACCCTCGCTTACGCTTCGGGCTCTGCCAATTCGGCGCCGGCCGCGAGGATCAACCCATTATCAATGCAGCGTGCCCTGCGCGCACTTGCCATTGCCTCGCACCTCATCATGATTTAGCATGCCGCAGGTGGCTTATGGCACGTCGCACGCCGATGGTTAACGATCCATCGTCGGAGGATGAGCCAGCGGCTTGTCGTCACGTCCTGAAACCACGTTCGGTTCATGCATACAATCCATGTCAGGAGGTCGTCTCATGAACACGCTGCATCTTCTCACGGTCGGGACGCTAGTGCTAGTTGTTGCCGCCGGCGACGACGGCGCCAAGGTCAAGGCGGAGTTGAAGAAGCTCCAGGGAGCCTGGACGCTGGAGCGCCTCGAGTATGGCGGCAGAGACATCACCGAGACCTACAAGGTGGAGATCGCCATCAAGGATGGCACGCTGGCGGTTGCGGGCAACAAGGTGGCCGAGGAATATGGCAAGTTCGCCCTGACCGTCGATCCGCGCACCACGCCGCGCTGCGTCGACTTCGCGGTCATCGTCGGCGGGCAGAAGGGCGCCAAGCTTGAAGGCATCTATCAGCTCAAGGACGACAAGTTGACATTCTGCATCCAGGCATTCGGCAAAGATCGCCCTGACAAGTTCAAGTCGCCCGAAGGATCGAGCATTGCCGTCGTGGTGTTCAAAAGGAAAAGCGAGTGAAGCGTCACGAGGCGGAATCGCCTGCATTCCGCCAAGGCCACAGCAACTCTGAAAAGGACTTGCAATGTCTACCCCCAAGCCCCACGCCTCCGGCCATGTCGAGGATGTCATGCTGGAAGGGCACATCATCGACTCGCTGCTCCTGCCCAAGGTGCTGGACGAGATCCTCACGCACGGCGGCAATTACCTTCTGAAGGACATCCGCGTCGGCACCCGGCAGGAAGATCCCAGCCACGCGCGCATCGAGGTGCGTGCCGACAGCGCAGAGACCTTGCAGGAGATTCTCGACGCCATTCACGACCACGGGGCCATTCCCGCGGCGGCAGCCGACTGCGCCATCGAGAACGCCGACATGGACGGCGCCTTTCCCGAGGGCTTCTACAGCACGACCAACTATCGCACGCAGGTCCGACTCGACGGCGAGTGGGTCGATGTCGAGGATCAGGAGATGGACTGCGGCATTCTCATCGATCCAGAAGGCGGGGCGGCGCGCTGTATTGCCATGACGCTGGTCCGCAAGGGGGACCGCATCGTCGTCGGCCGCAAGGGCACGCGCGTCTTCCCTGCCGAGACGGAGGCCCGACACAGCCTGTTCGAGTTCATGTCCAGCCCCGTGTCGAGCGAGAAGCCGAAAGGCGTGACGGTACGCGAGATCGCGGCGGCCATGCGGCGCACGCGCGAGGCCAGGGAAAAGATCCTCGCCGTCCTCGGTCCCGCCGTCGTTCATACCGGCAGCGTCGAGCACATCTGCGAACTCATCCGCATGGGCTATCTCAACGTGCTGTTCGCCGGCAACGCTCTCGCGACGCACGACATCGAACAATCGCTGTACGGCACCAGCCTGGGCGTGTCGCTCGATCGCGGCCTGCCGGCCGCCGAGGGGCACGAGCACCATCTGCGCTCGATCAACACGATTCGCCGGCAGGGGGGCATCCGCGCCGCCGTGGACAAGGGCGTGCTCAAGAGCGGCATCATGTATGAATGCGTCCGCCACGACGTGCCGTTCGTCCTGGCCGGCAGCATCCGCGACGACGGCCCCTTGCCGGAGGTCATCACCGACATCCTCGAGGCGCAGGCGCAGATGCGCGAGCAGATCCGCGGCGTCGGCTTCGCCCTGATGATTGCGACAGCGCTTCATGCCATCGCCACCGGCAACCTGCTCCCGGCCTGGGTCCGCGTCGCCTGCGTGGACATCAACCCCGCGACAGTGACCAAGCTGTCCGACCGCGGCACCAGCCAGACAGTGGGGATCGTCACCGATGCGGAGCCGTTTCTAAGGGCGCTGGTGCATGATCTGAAGTCGTGAGCTTGGTTCATGTTCCGCGCCCGCGTGCAACATCCGGCAAGAGAGCCTGCGAACGCGAAACGTAAACAGGGCGCTTGACACGCGCACGGTTTCTCGGCCAAACTACAGCTATGCTGAATCTGCAAACCACCACCGGCCGGCTGTGCGACGGGCTGACGCGTCGCGATGTGCTGCGTGCGGGCAGTCTCGGCGCCTTTGGCCTGTCGCTGCCGGCGCTTGTGCAAGCGCGCACCAGCCAGCCGCCGGCAACCGGTGGCCGGGCCCGCTCCTGCATTGTCCTCTTCCTGATGGGCGGGCCGCCGCAGCATTCCACCTGGGATCCCAAGCCGGATGCCCCCGCCGAGATTCGCGGCGAGTTCGGGCCCATTGCCAGCAACGGTCCTGGCGTGCAAGTTTGTGAGCTGCTGCCGCGCACGTCGCGGCACATGGACAAGATCTGCGTGCTGCGGGCCGTCGCCAGCAACGACAACGCCCATTCGTCCAGCGGCTATTACATGATGACCGGGCATCCGCACCAGCCGATGAACGCGGAGAACGTCAACCCCGGCCCGCCCAACAACTATCCGAACATGGGCGGCATCGTGCGGCGGCTCAAGCGTGGCGGCGTGTTTCCGGCCGCCATGACGTTGCCGCACCGCATCTTCAACACCGACGGCAGCGTCTGGCCTGGGCAGGACGCGGGCATGCTCGGCCGCGGCGCCGATCCCTGGCTGTTCACGTTCCAGCCGACAACGGTGAACTTCCGGCTGCCGGACTTCGTGCTGCCGGTGGAGGTGTCGCAGGCCCGGCTCGACGGCCGGCGTTCGCTGCTGCATGAGGTCAATCGTCAGCTCGATGCCGTGTCGCACGGCGATCTCTTGCAGAGCTTCGATCAGCGCAACCAGCAAGCCTTCGACCTGCTGCGCTCGACACGCTCGCGCGAGGCCTTCCGCCTTGACCGCGAGCCGGAGCGCGTGCGCGAACGTTATGGCGACAGCCCCTTCGGCCGCAGCGTCTTGCTCGCCCGCCGGCTCATCGAGTCCGGCGTGTCGCTGGTGCAGGTGAACTGGTACCGCGGGCCGGACGAGCCATCGGACAATCCCTGCTGGGATAGCCACACGCGTGAAAGCGAACGGCTGCGGACCGTGCTGATGCCGCCGATGGATCAGGCGTATGCCGCGCTGCTGGAGGACCTTGCCGCGCGCGGCATGCTCGACGAGACGCTGGTGGTGAACATGGCGGAGTTCGGGCGCACGCCGCGCTTCAACGGCCGCGCCGGCCGCGATCACTGGGGCTTCGTCTACTCCGTGGCGCTGGCGGGCGGCGGCGTCCGCGGCGGCCAGGTCATCGGCGCTTCGGACGCCATCGGCGGCTACCCGCGCGACGGCCGCGTTCAGCCGCAAGACCTGAGCGCCACCATCTTCCACGCCCTCGGCTTCCACACCGACACCGAGATTCAGGACAGCCTTGGCCGGCCATTCCCCATCAGCCGCGGCGAGGTTGTCCGGCAGGTGTTTTGATTCGGGGCGTTCTTGCGACTTGCGACTACTGCGTGCCATTCGGACTTGCCGGGTATCGCGGTTAAGCTACGATAAGCGATTGTCCGATTTCAAGCTGCAGGAGAGGACCTGCGTGTTTGTCTCCTTAGGCAGAGAATGGTTGGTGGATGCTGGCGGCTGCAAGCCGGAGCACCTGCGCGACGTCGTGCGGCTGCAGGACCTTTGCAACACCATCCTCGGCGATCTTGGCTTGCACGTTGTCGGCGAGTGTCTGTGGCATCGCTTTCCAGAGCCTGGCGGAGTGACCGGCCTCTACTTGCTCACGGAGTCGCACCTCGCCGTTCACACCTACCCGGAATACCAGAGTATTACCTTTAGCCTTTACTGCTGCAAGAGCCGCCCGCGCTGGCCCTGGGAACAGCACTTGCGCGTCTGGCTCGACGCAAAGCGCGTTCACGTTCGCACCTTTCGTCGCGGCGTGAGTGGGCCACGTGGACCATGCCGCCCTGTTGACCTGCATGAGGTTCAACTGGTTGAGAATCACGAAAGATAGTTGCAAGCACCAGTTCCTGCATTTTGTGCGAGTGCCGGGGCCCACCTCAATAAAGGAGACATCAAGTGGATTGGGAAAGGTACCAGCAACTGTTTGAAAACTATCTCATCACGTTCGGATGGGCAATCATCGGTTCTGTGTCGATGGGGATCGGCATCATCGTTGCCTTGAAGCTTTTCACAGTTTCCACACGCCAGATCGATGAATGGGAGGAGATCAAGAAGGGCAACATGGCCATGGCAGTGATCTTGGCTGCCTTGATCGTCTCGCTGGGCCTTGTCGTCGGCCTTGTGATCAAGTCCGAAGGAAGGTAGAGATGAAAAAGTCCACCTTCGTCAAGCTGGTTCTGCTTCAGTCGGTTGTCTGGCTGCTACCGAGTTGCACAGCGCGGGAGGATCAGGATCCCAAGGACCGTGATCCTGGCGGCCAGTCAGGTGGCCGTCGAGGTGTGTTCATCTTCCCGATCGTGACCAGACACGGACCTGCGCGGGTAGCCGCTCCCGTGGCATCCGTGGCGTCTGCCGGTGTGCGGCCGGGTGGTGCAGTCCGGTCGTCGGTGGTCCGCGGCGGTTTCGGCCGTTCCGGTGTTGCGGGCTCATCTTGACCATGAAGCCCGGACGCGAATTCCTGTCCACATGGAAAATGCAACTGCAGAAGACAGCGCTCCGCAGCCGCCTCTGCCTGGACAGCGCGGCAAGGGCCTGATCCTGTTAGTGTCCATCCTGTTCGTCGGCGGCTGCGGCCTGATCTACGAATTGATGATCGCCACTGTCTCCAGTTACCTGCTGGGCAGCAGCGTAACCCAGTTCTCCATTGCCATTGGTGTTTTCATCGGCGCCATGGGACTTGGCTCTTTTGCTTCGCACCTAGTGCGCGTTCATCTCCTGGAGGTTTTCATCTTCACGGAAATGCTCCTGGCCGTTGTCGGTGGACCGTCGGCCGCTCTGCTCTTCTGGACCTATTCAATGGAAGGCGTCTTCGGGTTTGTGCAATACGGCACGTTGGTGAGTGTTGGCGCCTTGACCGGCCTGGAACTGCCTCTTCTGACCCGGCTCCTCAATCGCTACGGCTCGCTGCAGATCATTCTTGCCCAAGCACTGTCATTTGATTACCTTGGCGCCCTGCTCGGCTCGCTACTCTTCCCATTGCTTCTACTGCCATCCCTCGGCCTGATGCGGACTTCTTTTCTGGTCGGCTTGCTCAACGTGGTAGTAGCCGGCTGGAACATTCTGGCCTTCCGGAAGGACCTGCGGCGGCCGTGGTTCGCGCTTGCCCTTTGTGGCGGGATCGCTGGCGCTCATTCGGCCGGCCTGTTGTACTCGGGGCGCCTTCTCTTCTGGCTTGAAAGCCGACTGTACCAGGATGAAATCGTCTACTCCGAACAAACTGCTTACCAGCGCATCGTGCTGACCCGCTGGCAGGACGACTGGCGTCTGTACCTTAATGGCCATCTGCAGTTTTCCTCCATCGACGAGCACCTGTATCATGAGGCGCTCGTCCATCCCGCACTCGCACTGGCGCCGAACCGCGAACGGATCCTTGTGCTCGGTGGCGGTGACGGTTTGGTGGCCCGCGAACTGCTGAAGGATCCCGCTGTCAACGCCGTTACCATTGTGGACCTGGACCCAAGCATGACCCGTCTGGGTCGCAGCTTGCCCGCCCTGGTCCTCTTGAATCGGGGCGCCTTTCATGATCAGCGCGTACACGTGGTCTCCGAGGACGCCTTCAAGTTCCTGGAGTCCTCGACGACGACTTATGACATCATTCTCGCCGACCTTCCGGATCCGAGCCATGAGGTTCTTGTCAAACTGTACTCCGTGCAGTTTTATCGATTGGTCCGTAGGCATCTCAGTGCGACGGGCCTGTTTGTCACGCAGGCCACCTCGCCCGTTCTGGCTCGCGATGCGTTTTGGTGCATCCACGACACGGTCAAGGCGGCTGGTTTGCATCCGCTGCCATACCGCCGCTTCGTGCCGTCGTTTGGCGACTGGGGTTTTGTCATGGCCGCCCGGCGTCCGCTCGACTTATCGACCCTTGAGAAAATTGAGCATGCCGGCCCTCTGTCCGCCGCGGCCCTGAAAGCCATGTTCGCTCCGGAGGATCGGGCTGATGTCGATGCGGCAACGTCCACGCTGGATCGACCGGTGCTCTTGAATTACTATCTCGACCAATGGCGACAGTGGCGCCGGGAAAGTGCGTTATCGCGCCGATCTTGATACGTGGGAAAAGACGTTGTGCTGCACCGCGCCCATGCAACCGTGCGGCTGGACTGCCTTCGCGAAGTCTCGCGCTGGCGACGCAGGCACATTTTCCTGGCGTGCCAGCCAACCGACGCTACAATGCCGGTAGTTCCTTGGATGGGAAGGAGCGGGGTTCACACTCGCCGGCAACCTGAACCGTGAAAGCCATGTAGGAATTCCAAACATGCGTTGTACCCGAAAATGGTGTTATGCCTGTGATTGTTCATGAAAAGTCTGCGAAGTTGAAGCGATGGCTCATGGCCGTGATTCTCGCCTGGCAGCTGGGGTGCGCCGGCGGCCACGCTGAGCAGGGCCCGAACCTCGGCGAGCATTTGACCATTCAAGACGGCGAACCGGCCGTCATCATGGATTCGCAGGATGTCACTCAAACGGTGTCCAATACCGTATTCGACCCGAACAAGCGAGTGATTGCATTTGATTTCGACTTCAAGAGCAAGAATTCAGCCGAACATTACACGGGAAAGATTTTTAACCTCCGTCGCGATGTCGCCGGCCGCGTGACTTCATTTGAAGCGATCATCAACGGTCAACATGGAACCGTTGTTTCGCAGGCAGAACCCAGTCTGCTGCCGAATCCGCGCGCGGATCGGGAAGCAGCCAAGGCGGCCGAAAACGCTCGCCTGGAAGCGAAGGCAAAGGAGACCGCCAAACGGGCTGCCATGCGCAACACCACCAACCAGACGCTGGAGCCCCTGAAGTTCCTTCCGGGAGCAAACGCGGCGGGCACGGCACAAGGTTCTTCCGAGTGGGCCGACGCCAGCAAGTTCGCCGTCAAGCAAGCCGGATTGCTTGTTTCTGTTGATGATCTTCAATTTCAGGCAAACCGGTTGCGGGTGCGCTTGAAAGTGCAGAATCGCGGGGATCAAGCCATCGACTTCAGGGGTTGGTCGGCCGCCTCAGCTGAGGATCAACCGCGGCTGCGCGATCAAACCAACGCGTTCTTGAAGCGTGTGCCGACAGCCACTCCAGCCCGGCGCCTGCTGCGGACGAACGAAACGATCACGGAGTCGTTGGAATTCGAGGCCGCACCGAGCAGGATCGAGTATTTGCGCCTGGAACTGCCTGCAGACGTGTTCGAGGGCTATGGCTTGTTGCGCTTTCACTTGCCGCGTACTTTCTTGCTGGCACACTAGCAAGAACTGCAAAAACAAGCTGCCGCTGAACAAGCTCGGCTGCAAAAACTAGCCAGGGAGGCTCAGGAGGCTCTTGAAAAGGAGGTCAAGCGCAAGGCCGCCGCCGAGCGCGAGCGACTCAGACTGCTCGAATTGTCCAGGCAGACCATCGACGCCAAAGCCATGTACGCCGAACTCGTTCGCTTGGGCGCCAAAGACTTCGTCGACAGGTATCCCGCTGACTTTGAGTTGAAAATCGCCGGCGTGGTCCGCAGGGCAAACAAGGGCTTTTTCCTGGAACACGACCCGGCCCAAAGCGACAAAGACAATTGGCGACGAGGTTTTCGCCGCATCCATTGCCTGCGCGAAACCGAATTCCGTACCGGACAACAAGTCATCGTCATTGGCTCCATTCGCGTCAGCGAGGTAGAGGGCGTACCACGCATTGTGCTGGTGGCCACGCGAGTCCTGCCCCGGCAATGACGGCTGCTTGTCAGGGCTCTAACCAAACTTACCCTTTCTGGCCGAATGCTCCGGCACGGTAGCGCGATTTGAACGCAATCTTGCACAAGCGAGCCTCATTTCGCTACATCGTACTGCATGGATGAAGCCCCCGCCGATCGCCAGATGCACGGCTTCGCTCGCACGCGTTGCGGTTGCGAGCGCTGCCGGGTGCCATGCCGGCACGTGCCCGGCGGACTGGATGTCGCCGATCTTGACCGGCTCTGCCCGGAGGGGCGCGACCTGTTTGTCTGGGCCGAGGAGCATCTGCGGGCCCGCATCGACAAGCCGTATCCGGTGCTGGTCCCGGCTCGTCAGGCGAACGGCCATTGCCACTGGTTGTTCGAGGGGAAGTGCGTGGTGCACGAGCATGCGCCGTATGGCTGCGCCTACTTCGATACGCACATGTCGGCTGACGAGTCCAGGCGACGGTACGCGGCGACCGTCCGGGCGCGCGAACAGGACGCCGCCGAGGCGGGGCTCTACTTCCGGCTCTGGGAGCGCTTGCGCGACAAGGGGCTCATCGAGCATCCACCAGGCTGCAGCGCGCTGGACCGCGACTTCGAAGATATCCAGCGCCAGGCGGAGAGAGCGCGGCGACGGCTGTCCTATAGTAGCTAGCGAGGCTGCGAAAAAACCACGGATTTCACGGATAGCACTGATCGGAAGAACGAGCGTGAAATCGGTGAAATCCGTGGTTCTCTTTGGATTCGCGTGCAAGGAATCACGCTGAGCTCTCAGAAGTCTTGCCCGGCGATATAATGCCCTCTCGCCATTCGTGTTTCTTCGAGGCTGCGTATGAATCCGTTTGACACTGCTTCGCCGCTGGATGCCCGCTACTATCTCGCGGACGAGGGCTTCTTCAAGCAGCTGCATCCTTTCGTCTCCGAGTCGGCCCAGGTGAAGTATCTGGCGCGCGTGGAAGGCGCCCTTGCCGAGGTGCTGGCGGAGCGGGGCGTGTGCACGCGCGAGCAGGCGGCCGAGATCGTCACGGCCTGCGCCGCGGTGACGCCCGAGGAGGTTTACGAGGAAGAGAGCCGCATCCAGCACAACATCCGCGCCCTGGTGAACTGCATCCGCCGCAAGATCGGCCCGCAGGCCCGGCCCTATGTCCACCTGTTCGCCACCTCGGCCGACATCATGGATTCCGCTCGCGCGTTGAGCTTGAAGGAAGCGACCGAGCGCGTCGTCGTGCCGTTTCTGCGCGACCTGCTCGGGCAGTTGATCCGCCTGGCCCGCGCACACGCGGACACGCCACAGATGGGCCGGACACACGGGCAGCACGCAGTGCCCATCACCTTCGGCTTCGCCGTCGCGCTGTATGTCTCGCGGCTGGGCCAGCGCCTGGAAACGATCATCGCTGCCGCGCGTAGGTTGCCGGGCAAGTTCGCCGGCGCCGTGGGAGCGTACAACGCGCTGTCGCTGCTCCATCCGCAGCGGCCGGCCGACCTGGAAGCCCAGCTCATGACCAGGCTGGGCCTGGCCGTGCCGGAGATTTCCAGCCAGGTCGTGCAGCCGGAGCCGATCGCCGACTTCGTCTATTCTCTGGCGTCGTGCTGGGGGGTGATGGCCAATCTGGCGGACGATTTCCGACACCTGCAGCGCAGCGAGATCCGCGAGCTGCGCGACCGCAAGGCAGAGGATCCGAAGTCCGAGGTCGTCGGCTCGTCCACCATGCCGCACAAGATCAATCCCAAGGATTTCGAGAACGTCAAGAGCCTGTGGAAGGCGTACATGCCGCGGCTGACGACCGTGCTGCTCGATCAGGTGTCGGAGCATCAGCGCGACCTGACCAACTCGGCATCGAGCCGCTTCGTGACGGAATTCGTGGCTGCGTTCGCCTATGGCGTGCACCGGCTGAAAGGCGCCCTGGCCAGCATCGAGCCCGATGCGGCCCGCATGCGCGAAGTGCTCGAAGCCGGCAAGGATCCGGTGACTGCCGAGCCGCTTTACGTCTTGCTGTCCCTGGCCGGCCACCCGGACGCCCACGAACAGGCCCGAGTTCTCGCCCGTCAGGCGCTGGCGATGAAGGTCACGCTCGCCCAGCTCATCCAGGCGGACGCCGGCCTCCGGCCTTATCTCGAACGGCTGTCCCCGGCTCAGCAGAGCATCTTGAAGGATCCTGCCGGCTATGTCGGCTCGTCGTCACAGACGGCCCACGAGACGTGCGCACGCTGGGAGAAGCGGCTGGCGGAGATGCGTTCGTGAGCGCACGTCGCGTGCTCATCCTGGTCGCCGTCACTGGTCCTGTTCCAGTGCTTCCAGATTCGAGGGCAACCCGCGCGAGGCCCGGATGCGGTCCACCTCGTCTAGCACTTCGGTGATGACCCGGGCGTTGAGCCTGAGATTGGCATACTCGACGGCGAAGGCCCAGAGGTTGACGAGGAAGGTGATGCCGGCCGCAGTTGCGTGGATGTACCACGGCCATTCCTGCAGCTGGGCGCCGGCGCCGGCTGCGGCTGTGCCGATGGCGGTCAGCATCGCGAACAGCGCCGGCGGAAACGTGCTCCGCTTCAGCTCGCGCGTCAGCTTGGGTAAGTGCTGGTCCGGCAGCTGATAGGCCAGGCCGACCTCCTTCACCCAGCGGCCGGTTCCCAGGAAATAGGTGAAGATGATGCAGTGCACCAGCAGGATGGCCAGGACAGTGACCAGGCCGAGATTGAAATGCACCATGAAGGTGTCCGACTTGGCCCCGGACACTTCCATCGAAAAGGAGGCGAAGCCCACGATGATGGTGGCCGTCATCGCCAGGATGACGAAAACGGCCAGGGTGAGAAAGATGCGCGTCATGGGCAATCATCTTGGGAAAGAGATCGATCCGGCAAGGTCGCTGTCTTCGGAAAATCTTATGATTCGCCGTCTCCAAAACAACGCGAGGCCGGGCGGCCTGGCCGCTTGCCGTGGCGGGTTTGGCGGTGGTTCCGCTTCGTGGGGCGGGCCGTCGTAACGGCGCAATCGAGCGAGCCATTTTTTTTCGACCTCGGCAAGCTCGGCGCTATAATAGACTGCACGGGCGAGACGCAACTGCTCGGCCGGTTACTGGAATGCTCCAGTGAGCCGCGGTGGACTTCGATGTGGCAGGCCTGGCGACCGCCGGATGTTCTTCCCCTGCTGGCCAGGCGATCTCTCGATCCCGGGCTTGTCTGGGCCACAGTCGCTCTCGCCGCCTTGCTGCTGCTGAGTGCCATTGCTGTTGTTCTTGTCAATCGCTGGCGGCGACGAGACGACTCGTGCGCCGCGGACGGTTCTCTGGACTATCAATCCCTGTTCGAGCAAGGTTTACTGAGTCGGGAGGAACTGGAGCGAATCCGCGGCGGACGCCAGAAGCCGGAAGCGGCCACGCCCACTTCTTCCGCGGCCTCCGCACAGATGGAAGCCCGGGACAACGCTGCCGAAACACGATCCTCGGCTCCGGACGCGTCTTCGGTCAATAATCAGCCGCCCACCGGTGCCGAAGTGTCCTGAAATCGCTTGCGTGCATCCAGGTCAGAACGTAGAATTCTCCAGGTCGATTACTTTACAAGGAGATTGCATTGGCGACCAAAGATACCGGCACGGGCAATGGCGGGCGTCGGCCGACCGGCAATAGCGGCCGCAACCGTAATGCATTTTGCTCGTTCTGCCGCAAGAGCTATCGCGATGTCGGTCCCCTCGTCGAGGGGCCTGGCGACGTGTACATCTGCGGCGAATGCATCGAGCTGTGCCAGTCGATCATCGACCAGGAAAAGCGCCGCCGCGGCGTATCCAAGAGCCTCGTCACCCACATCCCCTCGCCGCGATCCATCAAGGAGAAGCTGGACCAGTACGTGATCGGCCAGCAGCGGGCCAAGAAGGTTCTCTCCGTCGCCGTGCACAATCATTACAAGCGACTCAGCATCGGCGAGGAAGGGCATACCGACGTTGAGGTGGACAAGAGCAACATCCTGCTCATCGGCCCGACCGGCAGCGGCAAGACGTTGCTGGCCCGCACGCTCGCCAAGGTGCTGGACGTGCCCTTTGCCATCGGCGACGCCACCACGCTCACCGAGGCGGGCTATGTCGGCGAGGACGTCGAGAACCTGCTGCTGAAGCTGCTGCACGCCGCCGACTTCGACATCGAGGCGGCCCAGCGCGGCATCGTCTACATCGATGAAGTCGACAAGATCGCCAAGACCAGTCAGAATGTCAGCATCACGCGCGATGTCTCCGGCGAGGGCGTCCAGCAAGCCCTGCTCAAGATGCTCGAAGGGACGGTCAGCAACGTGCCCCCGCAGGGCGGCCGCAAGCATCCCGAGCAGCAATACATCCAGGTTGACACCACCAACATCCTGTTCATCTGCGGCGGCACCTTCGTGGGGCTGGACAATCTCATCGCCCGCCGCATCGGCCGCAAGACGATCGGCTTCGGCAGCAACCCCGAGCATCGCGAGCATCACCTGGGCGAACTGCTCGGCCGCGTGACCAGCGACGACCTGATCGAGTTCGGCATGATCCCCGAGTTTGTCGGCCGGCTACCGGTATTGGCCCCGCTCGACCCGCTGGATGAGGAATCGCTGGTCCGCATCCTTACCGAGCCGCGCAACGCCTTGTCCCGGCAGTACCGCAAGCTCTTCGAGATGGAAGGCGCGGAGCTGGAATTCACGCCGCAAGCCCTCTCCGAGATCGCCCGCAAGGCCAAGGAACGCGATACCGGCGCCCGTGGCCTGCGCAGCATCGTCGAAGAGGTCATGACCGATATCATGTACGACCTCCCCGAGATGGAGCCCAAGGAAAAATTTGTCATCACCGAAGGCGTGGTCCGCGGCGAAAAGCCGCTTTTCGAGAAGAAGCCCGCAGATAAGAAGAGCGCGTAGCGCCTTGCAGACAGGCGTCATCGACGCTCGCTCGGCGGTTTCGCGCGGCAAATCCAAGGCGCGCGAAACCGCCGATCGCATTTGATTCTCCTCACCAACTTGCTGCTCACGCCGGCTGACTTGCTGGGCGGCGACCTTCCCTGCTCTTATACTTCGAACCATGCTCAGCGCACTATTTGCCGTGGCGCCGCCCGTGCCGGGGGACAAGCCGGTCTTGCCCATGATCGTTCTGGGGGCGATCATGACGGCAACCTATCTGGCCATTGCCTTCGAGTGGCTGCACAAGAGCCTGGCGGCGCTGCTCGGGGCCATTGCCGCGGTGATCGCGGCCATGGCCTTCGGCGTCTTCAAGTCCGAAGCGGGGCATTCCGCTTACGACCGGGCGGTCCATGACATCATCGGCCACGATCTGGGCGTCATCGGCGTCATCGTCGGCACCTCGGTGCTCGTGGACATCGTGGGGCGATCCGGGATGTTTCATTTCCTGGCCGTCAAGATCGTCAAGCAAACGCGCGGCGATCCGCTGTGGCTGCATCTGGCGCTCGGGCTGGCCACGGTCTTGTTCGTGACGTTTCTCACCATCACGCCGGGAAGCCTGATCATGGTTTCCTTGACCCTCGTGGTCACGAAGGAGCTTGAACTGGAGGCCAAGCCGTACATCATGACGGTGGCGATCTGCGCCAACTCCGGAGCGCTGGTCACCTTCGCCTCGGGCATCTGCACCTTGATGCTGGGAACGGCGGGCAATCTGGCATACGTGGACTTCTTCCGCGTGTCCACGCCGATGGCCTTCCTGTCTGCGGGGATCGCGCTTTTCATGCTGCGGCGCTTCTATGCGGAAGCGCTGTCGCGGCGCGGCGATGCGGCGGAGCGGGCAAGCAAGGTCGCCGCCTTCGACGAGTGGGCCCTCGTCAAGGACCGCCGCATGTTCTACCGCAGCGGTCTGATCCTGACGGGGACCATCATCGGCTTCGTGCTGGCGCAGCCACTTGGCGTGGGCATTGATTTCATCGCTTTTTGCGGCGGCACGGCGGCACTGCTCTTCTCAGGCATTCATCTCGATGACGCGATCAAGAAGGTTAACTGGTCGGTGGTGCTGTTCTTCATCGGCCTGTTCGTCATCATTGGCGCCGTGCAGGAGAGCGGCTTGCTGGACTGGCAGGCCCGGCAGATGATCGCCGTCGCAGGCGGCAACGCCACGCTCACCATGCTGCTGGTAGCCGCCTTCGTGCTGGCCCTGTCCGGCGTGGTCGATAACATCCCAGTGGCGGCCACGCTCATTCCCATCGTCCGGTCCATGGAGCAGCAAGGCATTCCGGCGGAACCGCTGTGGTGGGCCCTGGTGCTGGCCGCCAATCTCGGCGGCAATTCCACGCCTGTGGGCAGCATCAGCTCGGTCATCGCCCTGCACGCACTGGAGAAGGAACGCGGCGTCAAGGTGAGCTGGGGCGAGTTCATCCGTGTGGGCGGTCTCATCACCATCGCGCAGGCCGCGCTGGTGCTCTTGTACTTGTTGTTGTTTGCCTACTTCGATCTGTTCCCGACGCGTGAAGGCGGCTGACATGGCCCGTGATCCCTTCGAGGACGGCGACACCCTGGCCGAGGACCTCGGCATGTTCGAGGCGGCCGTGCACGCGCGCCCGCTGGCCCTGGACAAGCCTGTGCTGGCGGCGGTCGTGCTGGCCCCGGACGGATCGAACCAGGACGCCACCGCGCGGACCTGGGCGACAGCCATGGCCGCCAGGGCCGGTTGTCCCGTGCACGAACAGCGCGGCGCCGCGTCGGCCAGCGAGATCCTGCAAGCCTGTCGGAAACATCAGGCCGGGCTGCTGGTAGTCCCCGTGCCCTTTGGCCAGGATATTCAGGAACTTCGCGACGAGAGCCTCGGCTCCATCATCGACATGCTCTTGCAGGAATCCGTGTGCCCGCTGCTGTGCGTGCGCGAACTGATGGACGAAGCGGCCGTGCAGTTGGCCTTGAATGACATCCTTCTGCCGATTCACGGCGGCGATGAAACTTGCGCGCGGGCAGCCAGCTGGGCCTTGCATTTCCTTGCCGAGCAGGGACAACTGCAACTGCTGGCCGTGGCGGACCAGGACGTGCTTGACGAGGCGCGCGAGTTGCTCGGCGATGCCATCGCGGCGTCGGCCTCGGAGCCCGATGCCCTGAGCCGTGCCATGACCCAGGAGGTCGCGAGCGTGGTCGGCGCTGTGCAGCGGCGCGGCAACGAAGCCGGCCTGACCGTGAGCGTGGACGTCAAGGTCGGCCGCTTTGTCTCCGTGGTTCTTGACGAGGCCAATCAGCGTCCCCATCTGCTTGTCACCGGGGCTTCCAAGGACCGTACGTCGCCGACGTTTCACCGCGCGACCGATTTGATCCTCGGCGCCAAGTATCCAGTGCTGGTTGTTTGATCGGCAAGGCTCCGAGATGCTACTCGTAGCGCAGCGCCTCGATCGGGTCGAGCCTCGACGCCTTGAGCGCCGGATAAAATCCGAAGAAGATGCCGACGCCGCCCGAGACCGCGAACGCGATGAGCACCATGTTGGGATCGATCTGCACGGGCCAGCCGGCAATCAGGGCCAGGGCGATCGCCCCGGCCATGCCGAGCGAGATGCCGAGGACACCGCCCACCAGTGCCAGCGCGATTGCTTCGATCAAGAATTGCAGAAGCACGTCTCCCGGGGTGGCGCCGACGGCCATACGGATGCCGATCTCGCGCGTGCGCTCCGTCACCGACACCAGCATGATGTTCATGATGCCGATGCCGCCCACCACCAGCGAGATCGAGGCGACGATCAAGATGAGGATCTGCATGGTGGCCGTGAGGATGACGGCCAGTTCCGCCATCTCCTGAACGCTGGAAACATCGAAGTCCTCCTGTCCCTCCTTGACGCGGCGTTTTTCGCGGAGCAGACGGGCCGCTTCCTCCTTTGCTTTCTCCAGCAGATGCGACGACGCCACCGACGTGAGAATGATGCTGATGTGCTCCTCGCCGACCAGTTTCTTTTGCAGCGTGGAAATGGGTACGAAAATCTGATCGTCCTGGTCGCCGCCGGTGGGCGAGCGGCCCTTGGGATTGCAGACGCCGATGACCCGCAGTTGCAGCTGATCGACGCGCACCAGTTGTCCGACGGGATTGGGCCGATCCGGAAAGAGTTTCTCACGCGCGGTTTGACCAAGCAGGCAAACGGCGGCCCGCTTCTTGAGGTCGTCCCGGTCGAAGTAGCGGCCGTATGCCATCGTCCAGCCGCGGACCGTCTGCATGTCCGGGTGGGTGCCGGTGATCATCGTCTTCCAGTTATGCGTGCGTGTGGTGGCGATCCGGACGATGACCTGAACCTCGGCCACGCCCTGGACGAGGCTGCCGAGGTTCTTGCGCAGCACGGCGGCGTCCTCATTGGTGAGCGGCTTCAGATCGGCAATGGCGCCGGCCTGGGTATGGACGCCCGCCCGAACGAGGATGAGGTTCTTGCCAACATTGTCGAGCCGCTCGTCAAGTTTCTGCCGGGCGCCGCCCGCGGCCGATACCATGGCGATGACCGCTCCGGTGCCGATGACAATACCGAGGCTGGTCAACGCCGACCGCCCCTTGTGCACCAGCAGAGCGGACAGCGCGACGCGAACAGCAGAGAAGAAATCCACCGTGTGATCCTCAACGATGCGGCGAAATCAGCTGAGAGCTATTGTATCACGGTGTCGCTACAATAACCGCTTGCAGTTTCGGGCAATGGTGCGCCGCGTTGCATTCTTGAGGATTACGATGAAAACTGGCGAACTGCGTGATCTCTTGCACCAGGTGAAGGTGGGCGAGGTAGCCATCGACGCCGCGCTGGAACGGCTGACATCGCCGCCGGTGGCCGATCTCGGCTACGCACAGGTGGACCTTCATCGGCGCGACCGCTGCGGCTTCCCCGAAGTCATCTTTTGCGAGGGCAAGCAACTCGAGTGGGTCGCCGGCGTCGTGCGCAAGCTGAACGAGTCCGGGCAAGATTGTCTGGCGACGCGCGTGACCGCCGAGCAAGCCGAGGGTTTGGCCCGGGAGTTTCCGCAGGCCGAGCAGGACCGCGTGGCCCGGACGTTCTGGCTGCCGGCGCAGCCGCCCGGACCGGCGGTGGGCACGGTTGTCGTCATCACGGCCGGGACGAGCGACCTGCCGGTCGCGCGCGAGGCTGTCGTCACCGTCAAGGCCCTGGGAAGCGGTGTGACGCTGTTGACGGACGTGGGCGTGGCCGGCATCCATCGCCTGCTGAGGCATCAGGATCAGTTCGCGGGAGCGGACGTCATCGTTGTCGTGGCCGGCATGGATGGCGCGCTGCCCAGTGTCGTCGGCGGCCTGGTCGATTGCCCGGTGATCGCCGTGCCGACCAGTGTCGGCTACGGGGCCGCTTTCGGCGGACTCGCGCCTCTGCTCACCATGCTCAACTCTTGCTCGGCAAACGTCGTTGTCGTCAACATCGATAGCGGCTTCAAGGGGGGCTATGTTGCGGCCCTGATGGCACGGATGGCACGCCGGAAAAAGCAGCTGGCGACCTGACGCCGGCTGTCGCAATCCTTGCGAGTTCCGCTGCAGGACTTGACTCGAGCTTGGCCACGCAATGGCCGTAGCATGTGAACCCCGATTCGACTATCCGCGCGCGGCACCGGAATTCCTCTCCTGCGTGAAGTCTCTTACCCAGGCGTCGTCCCACAGACTCGGAAAAGCATTGCTCACGTATGGATGCTCGGCGATCACATCGACGTCGATGTCCAGTCCCAATCCTGGCTTGTCGACGAGGAAAAACTCTCCGTGCGCGATGGGGTTCCAGCCGCAAACCAGTTGATTGCGCCACGGGACATCAAACTCGCCGAAAGCTTCCTGGATCATGAAGTTGCTGGTGCACATGTCGAAATGCAGGGCGGCGGCAAGGGCGACCGGACCGATCGAGCAGTGCGGGGCGACGCGGATGTCCTGCATTGCAGCAGTTGCGGCGATCTTCTTGCTTTGCAGGATGCCGCCGCAGTGAGCGATATCCATCTGCACGACATCGACGGCCCGTCGCGAGATCAGCCGATAGAAGTCCGCCGCAGTGTACAGCCTTTCGCCGGCGGCGATCGGCGCCTGCACCTTGTGCTTCACCTCTGCCAGCAATTCAATGCTCTCGGGCACGACCGGTTCCTCGCACCACGCCGGCTGGTAGCGCTCCAGGTTGCGGATGATGTCGAGCGCGCAGCCCGCCGATAGCCGGCCATGAAACTCGACCATGATCTGCACGGACGGGCCGACGGCCTCACGCACGGCGGCGACACGCTCGAGCGCCAGCGCGCTCTCCTGTGCCGACATGTCCTTCCAGGCAACACCGAAGGGGTCGAACTTGAGGGCGCGATAGCCGCGGCCGACGACGACACGCGCGCGCTCGGCAAAGTCGCGCGGCGCGTCGGCCCCGCCGTACCAGCCGTTGGCGTAAGCCGGCAAGCGCTCGTGGCAGCGGCCTCCGAGCAGGCGATAGACCGGCTGCCCGCACGCCTTGCCGATGATGTCCCACAGGGCGATTTCGACGCCGCTGATGGCCGTCATGACCGTCGCCCCGCCCTGGTACTGATCGCGGATCATGCCGCCGACAACCGACTCAACATCAAAGGGATCGCGGCCGATGACGCGTCTCTCGACCCATTCATGCAGCAGCGTCTCGACCGTCTTCTCCTGCCATTCGAGAGTGGCCTCGCCCACGCCCGTCAACCCGTCGTCGGTGTGCAGGCGCAGGAAGAGGTAGTTGCGCAGGCCGCCGTTGGCCAGGAAAGTCTCGAGACGGGTGATCTTCATGGAGTGGCTCTCCGCGCAAATAACCACGCGAACATCCAGTGGCTGGGAAGGAACACGAGCAAGGGCATCGCCGCCATGTACGCGGCGAAGTACCAGTCCTGTTCCATCATTTGCTGAGGGTGTTCGCTGCCGAAGCCGAATACATAGTTGATGTTGGCCGGCCGATTGGCAAGCGCCGGCGGCGCCGCCGGATCGACGGGGGCCGGCGGCGGCATGGCCACGTAGCACACACCCATCAGCGTCCAGGCGAGCAGCGTCCACAAGACCAGGGCGCGGCGATCGTAACCCAGACGCCACACCAGCCCAAGGCACAAGAACGGCAGCCAGAAGTGAAACAGCGACAGCAACCGCGTGAACAATGGCCGCCGCTCCTCGAACATGTAGCCGGTGAGTCCCGTCAGATGCAAGCCCGCCAGCTCGAAGAGAAAGTCGAGCACCCACAGCATCTGCGGCAAGAAAATGCCCAGCAACGGCGCCGAGGCCAGCAGCGGGCTCTCGCACCAAAGCGCACCCAGCGTGAAGAACAGCGCGACGTCACAAAAATACAGAAAGTTGCTCGGCCCGTAGTCGCGCCAGTAGATGGGCAGCAGCACGGCCAGGAAGCCGGAGTAGAGCAGTTTCAGCCAGAGTGGCAAGCGCGGCGCCGGCGGTTGCATCCAGTCGAGCAATGGTTGTCGGCCCATGCAGCCGATCTAGTCGCCGCGGCGCGTCGAGTCAAGCACCAATGCCACCAGTCACCAGTGCCACCAGCGCCGCCGACTCGAATTGACTGGAGCGACACATGACGAGTCGCTATGATCAAGCGTAGGTTTTGGAGGCCATGCCGATGATCACGATGCTGGGCAGCAAACGTCGCCTGTGTGATGGACTGACCCGCCGCGAAACGCTGAAAGCCGGTGCCTTGTCGCTGCTGGGCGGTGCGTTCAACTTACCCAGCCTGCTGGCGGTGGAGCAGAACCAGGGAGGCCGCCGCCGGCCCGGTCGCGCCAAGAACGTCATCCTCATGTACTTGCTGGGCGGAGCGCCGACGCAGGACATGTTTGACCTGAAGCCAAACGCTCCGGAGCGCATCCGGGGTGAATTCAGCCCCATCGCGACGAACGTCCCCGGAATGCAGCTTTGCGAGCACCTGCCGCGCTCGGCCCGCTGGATGCACAAGACCGCGCTGGTTCGTTCGGTCAATCACAAGGCCGGCTGCCACAACCCGCTGCCGAGCTATACCGGCTACGAGGAGTTCTTGCCGGACATCACGTCGACTCGCGATACATTCCCGCCCAGCATGGGCGCCGTCTGCGAGTATCTGCGCGGCGAGAGCGACGACTTGCCGGCCTATCTGTACCTGCCCAACTACGCCGGGGCCGGCAACGCCGGCGGCGTGGTCCGCTATCCGGGACCCTACGCAGGCTTTCTGGGCAAGCGCTACGATCCGCTGTTCTCGGAGTTCGATTCATCGCAGGTGCGCACTGTCGGCCGGGCACGACTGCTGGCCGGCGAGCCGTATCTGTCGCGAAACAGCCGGCTGGCCGAGGGCGTGACGCTGGATGCCTTGCGGACCCGCGAATCATTATTGCAGCAGTTCAATCGCCACCAGCGGCGCATGGAAGCGGGGCGGGGCCTCGACGACCTGAACCGCGTCCAGCAGCGGGCGCTTTCCTTGTTGACCTCCAACAAGCTCAAGAGCGCTTTCGACCTCAGCACCGTGCCGGGCCAGGTGCGCGACCGCTACGATCGCACGCTGTTTGGCTCGAGCACGCTGATCGCTCGCCGTCTCGTCGAAGCTGGCGTCCGTTTCGTGAACGTGACCTGGGATTTCCCAGCCGACAATTCCTGGGACACGCACGCGGACAACTTCGGCTGGCTGCGCGGCGCTCTCCCCTCGCTCGACGCCACCTTCAGCGCCCTGATGGAAGACCTTGATACACGCGGCCTGCTCGACGAGACGCTGGTGGTGATGATGAGCGACATGGGCCGAACTCCGCAGGTCAATCGCAACGCCGGCCGCGATCACTGGACGTACTGCTACACCGTGCTGTTCGCCGGCGCCGGCATTCGCGGCGGCACGATCCACGGCGCTTCGGACGCGCACGCGGCCTATGTCAAGGAGCGGCCGGTCAGCACCGGCGACATCTGCGCCACGATTTATGAGTGTCTGGGCATCGACCCGGACATGCTGGTTCGCGATCGCGGCGGCCGACCCATCCCCATCGCCCATGGCGGTCGGCCGGTGCGCGAGATCCTGGCGTAGATTTTACGCTTCGCATCCGAAGAATCACTGGCGACGATGCAGTCCTGCCAACACCGAACGGAAGCCACGCAAGGACAGTCATGCTGCGGCATTGCCTCATCTATCTGTCGGCAGCGTTGCTCACTCATGGCTGGCTCAGTTCCGAGTCGCCCGCGCTCGTCGACCCCCCTTCCATCCCGGCACGCGAGGCACGTCTGCGCCGCCCGATCCGCTTATCACTCACCGACGACGGCGATACACTCCTTGCCGCCAACCGCGATGGCGGCAGTATCAGCATCATCGACACGCACAAACTCGCGCTGATTGGCGAACTGCGAGTCGGTGGCAAAATCTCCGACATGGTCGCCTCGGGCGACCTGGTTCTCGCGACGACGCCAGGGCAACTGGTAGTCAGCAAGTATCAGCGCCACTCGCTACGTGAACTGCGGCGCGTCAAGATCGGCCTGTATCCGATGAGCGTGCAGGTGTCGCCGGACGGCGGTGTCGCCACGGTGGCCGACCTCTGGTCGAGGCGGCTGGCGATCATCGACCTTGCCAGGGGTGCGGGCACAACGGTGGATTTGCCGTTCGCACCGCGCGGGCAGCTGTTCATCCCCGCGGCGGGCAAGGTGATCGTGGCCGATGCCTTTAGCGGCAAGCTGGCCGTGGTCAATGTCGCTGCGCGGAAGCTGGAGTCCGTCCGCGACCTGGGCGGGCACAACATCCGCGGCCTGGCCCGTGACCGATCCGGAAAGTCACTCTGGCTGTCGCATCAACGGCTCAACCGCTTCGGCCACACCGTCGCCGGCGAGATTCAAAACAGCAACGTGCTCATCAACCACGTCCGCAAACTGCCGCTGGCGAGCCTGCTCGACCCGCTCGCCGACGCCACCCGCGACGACCAGTTTTACATGGTCGGCGACATCGAGCGCGGCGCCGGCGACCCGGCCGACGTCGCCGAGATCCACGATGATCAACTGCTGGTCGCCCTGGCGGGGACCAACGAGGTCATGATCGGCCGGCCGGAAAAAGTCATCTGGGCGCGGCTGCCGGTTGGCCAGCGCCCCGTCGCGCTGGCTGTCGATCGCAAGCGCCAGCGCGCCTACGTCGCCAACACTTTCGCCGATTCCGTGTCGGTGCTGGACCTGAAACGTTCGCGCGTGCTGGGTGAAATCGCGCTGGGAACGATGCCCGCCCACTTGACGCCCGCGGAGCGCGGCGAGGCGCTCTTTCACGATGCCCGCCTGTCCCATCTTGCATGGTTCAGCTGCCAGAGTTGCCATCCCGACGGTCACAGCAATGGCCGGCTCAACGACAATTTCAGCGACGGCTCATTCGGCACGCCGAAGCGCGTACTCTCGCTCCTGGGTGTCAAGGATACGGGACCGTGGGCCTGGAACGGCGGTATGCCGGATCTGGAGACACAAGTTCGTTCGTCATTGACGACCACCATGCGCGGCCCGAAGCCATCGGCGGAAGCGGTCCGCGATCTCACCGCGTTTCTGCAAACGTTGCCGCCGCCACCGTCGCTGGCCAAAGCCCGCGGTACCATCGACGCGGAGGCGTTGAAACGCGGCCGCAAGGTTTTCGCCAGGGAGAAATGCGCAACGTGTCATACGCCAGCTACTTACACTTCAGCGAAATCATTCGATGTCGGTCTCAAGGACGAGAACGGCCAATCTCACTTCAATCCGCCGTCGCTCCGCGGCATCAGCCAGGCCGGCCCCTATTTTCACGATGGACGGGCCCGCGACCTCGAAGAAGTCTTCACACGCTTTCGACATCAGCTACGTGGTGCCCTTGCGGGCGAGGAACTCGCGGATCTGTTGCATTTTCTGAACAGCTTGTAGCGAACTGGCGCAGTGAGTACCGCCAGGCCGCTTGGCCGTTCCCCCGGCGACGACAATGCCGGACTTGCCGGCCAAATCCCCACCCCCATGTGGCCGGTAACTCCTCGACGTAACATAGCTCGCATCAATTGCTTACGAAATCGAAACGAGTGGACGGCCAAGTTTCGCGAGGCTCACGCCCGGCCAGTCGTGTTCGCATTTTTGCCGGGGAGATCTCGATCCGGCTCCGATCTGGGTTGCGGATTGCCGATTGACAAGACATGGCCTTGTTTCGTTAAATCTTCAATCTGCAGTCGCACAATCCACTGGCCGGACGGCACATGACCTTTTCCGACGCCATCTACGACGCTTCCTACCTGCTCAATTCGGGCATCATGACGTTTGGTTTCAGCCTGCGCATGGAAGGTCAGCACAACATGCCGGCGAGCGGCCCGGTGCTGGTGCTGGCCAACCACCAGAGCTTTCTCGACCCGGTGATAGTCGGCTTGGCCGCGGGCCGGCGCATGTGCTACCTGGCGCGCAAGACATTGTTCCGCAATCGCCTGTTCGCCGGCCTGATCCGAGCCTTCCGCGCCGTACCCATCGACCAGGACGGTGTCGGCAAGGAAGGCATCCGCACCGTGCTGGACCTGCTCGGCGCGGGCAAGGGGGTCGTCGTGTTCCCCGAAGGCGAGCGCACGCCGACCGGCGAATTGCTGCCCATGCGCGCCGGCGTGCATCTGCTGCTGCGGCGCACGGCCTGCCCGATCGTGCCGATGGGCATTGCCGGCGCCTACGATGCCTGGCCGCGCTGGCGACCCTATCCCGTCCCGGCGCCGCTTTTCTGGCCAGCACGCCCCGGCGCCATCGCCGTTTCCGTTGCCCCGCCCATCGACTCGCGGCAGCTGCTTGCGCTGCCCCGCGAGCAATTCCTCGACGAGTTGTTCAACATCATCAAGAAATCGTGCACGCGGGCGGAGCAACTGCGGCGTCGGCAGGGGCGGCAGCGGTTAGGCTGAGCCGCGGCTGGTGGTGGGCGGTTGCCGGAACTCCAGTCGGGCTAACCCTTCTTCCGATCCGCAATCGCCCCCCCACCTTGAGATGTCCCAAGGGGACAATTCTATCTTGGAGAGAGAGGGGACATTTCTGTCGGTGGACGACATTCGGGCAACGGCAAACTTGCCCGATACATTCGGCACAGGTAACATGAGCTTTGGCCCGTTGTTGCCGAACCAAGGAAAACGATCATGAGCAATGCGAGTACTCCCGGCACGAAACCCGGTTGCTGCGTGACGCGCCGCGGCTTGCTTGTGGGCGGTGGGCTGGGCTTGCTGGCCGGCGGCGCCGCCGGCTGGTGGGGGGCGCTGGGCTGGCAGGCGCTGCGCGGGCGCGACGGGGCGCCTTCGCCCTTCACGGGCAGAACCGCCGAGGACCCACGGGCAGAGTACGCCATGCCGGGACCGTTCCCTGGCCGGGTCGTCGAGGTGCGCCATCCGGCCGCCGTCAGTCCGACGCACGTGATCAACCGCGACGTGGTGCGGCAGATGATGGATCGCGGCATGCGCGAGCTGGTGGGAGCCGACAACCCGCTCGACGGCTGGCGGCGCTTCTTTCAGCGCGGCGACCGCATCGGCATCAAGGTCAATCCCGTCGGCCGGACGCGCAACGGTTCCATCCCTTCGATTTCGAGCCCGGAAGTCCTGCTCGAAACGGTCAACAAGCTCAAGGAAATCGGCATTCCGCCGCGCGACATCATCGTCTACGAGCGCTATGCTGCCGAATTTCGCGACACCGGCTACGAGACTCTGATGCGCGAGCGCGAGATGGACGGTGTCCGCTGGTACGCTGCCTCGGCGGATTACGACGAGGCGCAGCTTGAGATTGACGGGCAACTCCGTGGCCGGGATCGTGACCCTCACGCTGTCGGTTACGATCCGGACGTGTTCGTGTCGATGGGCTTTGCCGCCCCGGAGCACAGCGCGCGCGACGATCGCCGGTTTCGGTCGCACCTGTCCACGATCGTCACGCGCATGGTGGACAAGATCATCACGATCCCCTGCTTGAAGGATCATCGTTCGTCAGGCATCACGATCGCGCTGAAGAACATGTCGCACGGCATGAACAACAACGTGGCGCGCAGCCACATCGCCGGCATCTACCGGCTGGATGGCGCCGTTAGCGGTCCGAACCAGTGCAACACATTCATTCCCACGGCGGTGGCCCAGCGGCCGTTGCGTGAGAAGGCGACCCTGCACATCATGGATGGCCTGATCGGCGTCTACGAGGGGGGCCCGGGAAGCTGGAACCGCACGTGGGGAACGTGGCGAAGGCAATCGCTGTTCTTCGCCACCGACCCGGTGGCCATGGACCATGTCGGCTGGGACATCATCGACGCCAAGCGTGCGCTGGAAGGCTGGCGGCCCGTGGCACAGATGGGGCAAACCATCAGCGGCCCGGCGGTGACGCTGTCGCCGAGGCTGGCCGCTCTCGCCGCGCTGGGCACGCCGGAGGCGGGACTGCTCGCCGCCCAGGAGTTCCGCGCCATCCCCGACAGTCGCGGCGCCGAACCCTTCGAGCGCCGCCAGCCGGAGCACATCATCCTCGCCGGCCTGCTGGGTCTGGGTACTTTCGACGCGCGGTTGATCGAGCATCGCTACTTGCGCATGGCATGAAGAAGACGTCTCAACGCCGGTTGCCTTCGAACAACAAATGTAAACAAGAGCCTAATGGCATATGAGCCAGCAGCAATCCGGCGGCCTGTTGCGTGGTCTGGGCGGGCCGATGGCCACGGCGGTCGTTGTCGGCACCGTCATAGGCTCGGGCATCTTCGTCAAGCCGCGCTCGATCGCCGGCAATGTGCCGGACTTTTCCTACATCGCATTGTTGTGGGTGACGGGCGGCTTGCTCACGTTGCTCGGCGCTCTGGCGCTGGCGGAAGTTGCCGTGCTGTTTCCGAAAGCGGGCGGCAACTACGTCTTCCTGCGCGAAGGCTATGGCCGGATGGCCGGCTTCCTGTGGGGCTGGGTCGAGTTCTGGATCATCCGCGCCGCGTCGCTGGCTGCGCTTGCAACGATCTTTACCATTTCCCTGCACGACATCCTTCGTCAGTTGGAGGGCGGCAGTGAGGTGCTGCTGTTCTGGGAAGAGCGCGCCGTCACCGCCGGCGTCATCCTCGCGCTGGCGCTGGTCAACGTGCGCGGCGTCCGCTGGGGCGGCGGCCTGCAACTGTTCATCACCATGGTCAAGGTACTGTCGCTGGCAGCGATCATGGTATTGCCGATCGTGATCGTGAGCCGCGCCGTTGCCGTGGAACCGCGTAACCTCGTGCTCCGACCGGCGCCGGAGTTCAGCCTGGGCGGCATGGGCACGGCGTTTCTCGGCGTGCTCTGGGCGTATCACGGCTGGATGAACCTCGCCCCCGTGGCCGAGGAGGTCGCCCGGCCGCAACGCAACATCCCCATCGCATTCCTCGGCGGCGTCGGCATCATCATCTTCTGCTACCTGGGAGTGAACTACGCCTATCACGCCGTCGTGCCGCAGCGTGAAATGGCGGTGCTGCCGGAATCGACCACGGTGGCGACGGAATTCTGCTCGCGGCTGCTCGGGCCCATCGGCGTGCTGCTGGCATCGACGGCCGTCATGTGTTCCGTCTTCGGCGCATTGAACGGCAATCTTCTCGTCGGGCCACGCTTGCTCTATGCGATGGGTGAGGATGGCCTGGCTCCGCGGGCCCTCGGTGCGGTGCATCCACGCTACCATACGCCGGCACGCGCCATCCTGGTGATGGCAAGCTGGGCGGTGCTGCTGGTGCTCGCCGTGGCACTGGGAATTCAGCTTGAAGTGCTGGATCCCATGAAGTCGCCGTTCGATGTGCTGACCGATTACGCCATGTTCGGGGCCATCACCTTCGAGACCCTGGCAGTGACGACGATCTTCGTCTTCCGCCGCAAACTGCCGGACGCGAACCGCTCGTACCGCTGCTGGGGCTATCCGGTCGTGCCCATCGTCTACCTCATCCTGCCGGCCCTGCTGCTAGGCAACATGTTCCTCAAGCAAACAACCGAGGCAGCGGCGGGAATGGCGTTCATTGCACTGGGGGCGGCAGTGTATGCATTCTTCTTGATGAAGCCGGCGAGAGCAGACTGAAATCGACCGTGATGACTGCTGGCGACGGCCGGAGGCTGGAACGTAGGTTCTCAAGTGCCCTGGGTGCGGCATTTTGGATTGCATTACGCTGCGAGTCTTACACACCCACGCGCCTCCCTTGGCCGCTTTCAACCCAGACTTACTGAGAAGGTGCTGGAATAACGCAACCAGCGTCCAGATAAATTGTTACGTCAAGGGTTGGTAACTTCTCAATAAGTCTGGGTGAAGGGGGGCCTCAATGTTTGTGCGCGTGTGCAAAACCCGCAGGCGCAACGCAATCCATCGCCACGTTTGCCCAGGGATATTGAGAAGTTACAAGGGTTGCCCATCGAGAGGATTTGCCGAGGGGGTGTATGTCTCTTTCTGGACGAATCCTGGACGAATATTTCGGACAGATGGCGACGTCCAGGGCCGCAGCGTGCTGTGGTTCGTTAGCCAAGGGCTTCGACAGCCTGCATCAGATGCTCCGTCACTTCCGCGATGAGGCTTCGGGTGATCCGGCGGTCGCGGTACTCGGACAGGTCAATAGCGGCGCCAAATGTGACGCGGACGGCCCTGCGCGTGGGCAGAACCCAGGAGTTGAGCAGTTCCTCCGTGCGCGGACCGCCGGCAATGTAGGCGGGATAGACGGGCACGCGCGTCTTGAGGGCAAGGTAGGCGATGCCCTGCTTGGCGCGGAGCAGGCGTCCGCTGGGCACGCCGCTAAGATTCCCCTCCGGAAACAGGCACACCGCCAGACCGTTTTCGAGCCGACGTAGCGCCCGCCGAATGGCCAGCCAGTCACGGCCGTCGCGGCGGACGCGCACGCAGTCCAGGTGATCCAGAATCAGGCGGATGGCCGGATGCACGTCATAATGTTCGGCGGCGACGAGAAAGCTGATGCCGCGGGTTGATGCCGCCAGCAGAAACGCCGGGTCCGCCGAACAGGTGTGATTGGCGATGACCAGACATGGTCCGTCCCCCGGCCAGTGCGCCGGCCGCGGCCCGGTCCAGCGATGCCAGATACGGGCATACGCCAGCGAGGCACGCAGCAACAGAAAGTCTCGGAAGGTTTGACCGGAGCGCCACCAGCCAAGAAGAATGAGGCCGGCGGCCACAATGACAACGGCGATGGACCACATGAACGTGCCGCCGCTATCTGACGGTGATGAAGTCGTTGTGATTGAGGAGGGCGTGCACCAGGTCGGCCCGCGCGCGTCGAGTAGAATCCGGCCGGCCCTTGAGCAACCGGCCGAGTTCCTGCAACGCTTGCGTGCACTCGGCCAGTTCCGCGCGACTGGGCGGCGTGGCCAGGATGGTCTCGAAGGCGGCACGAATGAAAGCCGTGTCGTCCGCCTTGCCGAGTTTCTGCTGAAGCCGATCGGTGATCTTCGCCGTCATCGCCAGCGCCAGCTTGCTATTGGCGAGCGCCAGCGCCTGCTGCGGCACGATGCTCTCGGAGCGACGGTAACACTCACGCACGCTGGCGTCGTCGAACATGGACAGGAACCGCTGGTTGTCGTTGTTCGAATGAACGAAGTAGAGACTGCGGCGGCGCGATTGTTCGTCGGTGATCGCAATCGAGGGGCCGCCCATCCTCGGATCCAGTTCGCCTCCGAGCGACAGCAAGCTGTCACGCAGCACCTGAGCGTCCATGCGAATCGGATTCATCCGCCAGTAGTAGCGATTCTCGCCATCGCTGTCGCGCGTCTTCGCGTCGGCGCCGGCGGTCGTCGAGGCCAGCGCATACACGCGCGATGTGACGATGAGCCGGTGCAAATGCTTCATGCTCCAGCCGTTGTCCATGAATTCGACAGCGAGGTAGTCAAGCAGGGCCGGGTGGGTCGGCGGCGCACCTTTGCGGCCGAAGTCGAATAGCGTCGGTACCAGGGTCTTGCCGAAGTGCCTGCCCCAGACGTGGTTGACGGCCACGCGCGCCGTGAGTGGATTGCGACGGTCGGTCAGCCAGCGGGCCAGGGCCGTCCGCCGACCAGTGCTGGTAGGAGGGAACTGCAGGTGCCTGGCAGCATCCCCTTCCAGATTGGACTCGGGCGACTTCAAGGCGCCGCGCAGCGACGTGTAGTTCTCTTTCGGGTCAGCGACGGTTTTCTTGGCATCGGGGCCTTTCGGCTTCTGGTTGGCCAGCAGGAGCGCCAACCTGTCCCGCGCCAGCTTGGCCCGCTGCTGAGCCATGGTTTGCTGGCGCTGCAAGGCGCCGGCCTTGACCGCCAGCTCCTTGAAACTGGAAGCTTGCGGCTGCTGGAACTTGGCTCGATCCGCCGCCACCACGGCCCGCAGAGCAGGCGGCATCAGTTCGGCCGCTTCGATCTCTGCCTGAGCGGCCTCGACGGCAGCCAGCGCTTGCTCCACGGTCCGCGGCCCTTGACCGGAATCCTTGCTGGCGCCTGCCTGCACGAGACGGTGTTCCGCTGGTAAAGTCGCCAATTCGAACGTGCGAAACTCGGCGGTGGCCGCGTAGGTGATCAGTTGCAATGCTCCGGACTTGCGCGCCACCGGCAGGCGATAGGCGAGGACGAAGCGGCCGTCGGCCGAGACATTGACCAGGTCGCCACGAACCTTGACTGCAAGCTCCAACGGCTTGTTGACCGGCACCGGCCAGGGCTTGCTCGCTGCTGGCGGATAGGCGTAAGCACCACCGGGCTGCTTGTAGGCAACCTGGATGCGCGGGCCGCCTGCAACGGCGCTGGCATAAACCAGCACTTCGTTGTCGCCGGCCACATCGAAGCTGATGCCCACGGAGCGATACGGCTCACCGCCGGTGATGTGGAACTTGAAACGCGCCTGGAAATCGTCCGGCGGCTTTGACTTCGCCTCGATGTACGAGCGCATCTCGCCGGGAAATGCCTGCCGCAACTTGCCGGCAGATTTGTCCCAATTGCCGTCGCCCAGACGCCAGTTCTTGTCCGCCCGGCTGAAATCGTCGCGCAGGAGGACAGAATCCTTGGTCGCTTCTGCTGACGGGATCTTCTCAAGCCCGCGCGCGGCGGCGAGATCTTTCTGCGCTTGTGCCAGCGCGACGCGTGCAGCGACGATCTTCTTCTCTGCGAGCTTGAGATGGGTATCGAGAACATGCGGCCGCAAGCCGGGAGCGATCGCCTCGGCCGGCAAAGATACCGGCGCAATCTCCAGCGGCTGCCAGAGCAGCAGTTTCGGCAAGCCGGGAGCAAGGACTCGGTCCTTGACCGGCTGCCGGTCGTCGCCACGAAAGAAGAGATACGTGGGCGCTTGCAGGTTGGCGTCATAGGCACGCGGCACACCGTCCTTGGAAAAATCGGTCTCGCCGGGTGCCATCTCAGTGCGGACCTGGTACGGCTCGAAGAAGGCGCGAAAACGATAGTAGTCCGTTTGCCGGACAGGATCGTACTTGTGGTCGTGGCACTTGGCGCAATTGAACGTCAAGCCAAGAAACGCCTTGGCGGTGTGCTCCACCGTTTCGTCAAGCCAGGTAGTGCGATTGAAGATGAAATAATGGCGGGCCAGGTAGCCGGTGGCCCGGAGGCGATCGAGGTCGTTGGGATAAAGCTCATCGGCAGCGATCAGCTCGCGGACCATCTGGTCGTAGCCCTTGTCGGCATTTAGCGACTCGACGATCCAGTCGCGCCAGTGCCAGATATGCTTCTGGCTGTTACGGACTTCCTGCCCCAGGCCATACCAGTCGCTGTAACGCCAGATGTCCATCCAGTGCCGCCCCCAGCGCTCGCCGTAATGCGGCGACGCGAGCAGGCGATCAACGACGGCTTCGAACGCCGCTTGCGGATTGGCGGCATGCGCGCGGGCGAAATTGTCCAGTTCGTCCCGCGTCGGTGGCAGGCCGACCAGGTCCAGGTGCAGTCGCCGCAGCAGCAGCCGACTATCGGCTGGCGACTGAGGCTGAAGTCCGCGCTTCTCCCATTCGGCAACGATGAAATGGTCGATCGGATTGCTGCCCGCGGCGTTGTTCAGCTTCGGCAGGAGTGGCTTCGCCGGTGGACGAAACGCCCAGTGCTCGCGCGGGTCGGCCTCGGGCTTTTCGTCGGCAGGCCCCTTCGCGCCCTGGTCGATCCAATTGCGAATGGTTGCGACCTGGGCGGGGGAGAACGGCTCGCCGTCTGTCGCCGGCGGCATGAGCTTGAATCCCTTCTTGCCGGTGATGTGATCGATCAGCTTGCTCTGGCCGCTCTTGCCGGGGACGATGACCGCTCCGCGATCGCCACCTTCGAGCATCAGCTTCGCGGTATCGACGCGCAGTCCAGCCTTTTGCTGCAAGCCGCCATGACAGGCAAAGCACTTTTCCTCGACCAGCGGCTTGATGTCGCGCAAATAGTCGACAGGCTCGCCTGCCGAAACAGCAGCAGGCAGCACGAGCAACACCAGGATTGGCATGCTGACGCGAACCGTCATCCCATCACTCAATTGGGCAAGAAATCCGCGATCCAAATGGTCACTGGGCAGCTTCGTTGGACGACCCCGCTTCAGCCAGCGGTCCCACCAAGCTGAGGATATTGCCGAGCTGGCCGAGTTTCATTCCGTAGCGGTCGAGCAAATCCTGCAAGGCGTAGTCATTTTCCACGGCGTCATCGCCGTTCTGCCGAAGCTCATCGACAAGCGCGGCGATGAGCGAGGCGTAGGCGCGTTCCAGCTGGGGAAGAGCTTCGCGGCAATTGTCGAGCAGGTCTGGAAAATCTTGCTGCCAGCGAGCGGCCAGGATGCGCCAGCGCGTCATCGGGTCGTGGGCCTTGGCCACTGCCTGCGAATGGGCGAGTTGCTGCCTTTGCACCTCGAGCAGCTGTCGGAGCATTTCCAGGGTCAGAGAGGAAGAATCGGAAGCGACGATCGGCGTGGCCGGAGCCATCGATGCGACATCAAATTGCATGGTTGCCTCGGTAAAGGATGCGGCCTCCTGTCGAGCCAATTATAGCAAAGCGGAACGGTGATTTCGACAACTGCCGGATTCTGGAATCCGGACCAGGCCAACCTGGATCTGGATGTGGCAATCGACTTGCATAATTCGCCAATCCTGGGAGAATTGCCTGCAGTCGTCCGTTTTCATTCCTAGAGGCGGAGGCGCGCGGCCATAAACGCTTTGGCGTCCTCTATTTTTGGGCGAGACCAATCCAAGATTCCGCGCGCTTCGTCTAAAGGATGGCGATATGAGCAAGCTGGCCGTGGGGACTCCTGTGCGGTCGCCGGCCGTGAACGGTGCTTCCGGCCTTCCGGGGAGCGGAGCCGAGACCTCTGAAGAGAGGTTCGTCCGCGCCTTTAACGACTCGCGCGCCGAGCTTGTCAGCACCTTGTTTTTTGTCCTTGGAAACATGGAGGATGCCCACGACGCCGCCCAGGACGCGTTCCTGAAATGCTGGCGGGCCCGCAAGTCCCTCAAGGACGTGCGCAATTTGCGGGCCTGGATCTTCCGGGTCGGACTGAATGCCGCCAAGGATTTGCAGCGTAGCGCCTGGAGGAAACGGGCCAGGCCCTTGTGTCCAGACCTGCAGCCTGGCGCGGAGAGAGACGCTTCGCCGGCCGAGAACCTCGAGGAGAAGGAAGTCCTCGAGCAGCTACGCCGGGCCTTGCTTCAACTTCGGCCGGAGGAGAAGGCGATTTTTCTGCTCAGGCAGAACGGCGACCTCACTTATGAAGAGATTGCCGAGTTACGCTGCCGTCCTGTCGGAACGGTGAAGACGCAGATGCGCACCGCCCTGCAAAAATTGCGCGAGATACTGAAGGGCACGACCTCATGATCCGTTGCGAAAAAGCTCAGGAACAGTTGCTTGACGCCTTGTACGGTTTGCTGGAGCCAGCCGAAGAAGAGGCTCTGCGTCTGCACGTCGCAGAATGCGCGAACTGCCGCGCCCTGGCTGCCGAAACCGAAGAGCAGTGCCGGTTGCTGGCGCGCGCTGCGCAGGTGTGCGTCGCCGTCCCGGAATTCCGCGTGCCTTCCGAATCGATCGTCGCGGGCGCGCCCGAGCCTGGAATTCTGCCGTTGCCTGCGAGCCCGCTCTCGCTGAGCCAACCATTGGAACCGAGACCGACAACGACTGGTACACGCCGCCGCGTTCGTATGATCGCAGTCGTGGCGGCAGCCGCTGCCCTTCTGTTGGCCGTCATTGGTTTATGGGGCAGGCATCTAACAGAAGTCGCTGAACGCGAGACTGAGCTGGCGGAGGCGAAGGGGCGGCTGCGCGATCTCGATGACCGCATCGCCATGGCCCAACAACGTTATCAGCAAGCGCAAGACAATCTGCCTGAAAAGGCAGGCCGGGGCCTGCTGCGGGTGGAAGTCGCTGGGCCGGGAACGATGACGGCCGGAGTGCCCGCTCAAATCCATGTCAGCACGCGCGACGTGGCCGGCAAGCCGGTAGCTGCCCGTCTGACAGTCCGCCAATTCGACAATGGCAAGGAACTGCATCGCCAGGAAGTCGCCAGCGGCGGCGACCGCATGGTCACGTTGCCAGCTGGGGTCAAGACAACGGGTGACAACAAGCTCCTCGTAGAAGCTCGCGCGGACGATGGCTTCGCGCAAATCGAAGAGACCATCAAGCTGCAAGCGCCCACGCACATGACCCACCTCGCCGTCAGCAAATCCATGTACCAGCTGGGAGAGGTTCTCTTTTTCCGCGCACTTGTGCTGCGAAGTTTTGACATGCGGTTGCCTGAGACTCCGGTCCCCGTGCAATTCGCTTTGCTTGATCAGCGCGGCAAGTCCGTCAGGCAGTGGCAGGCCCTGACCGGCCGCGGCGGCATCGCCGCCGGCGAGTTGCCGCTCACCCACGACCTGAATTCAGGGACTTACACGCTGGAGGTGAAAGCTGCCGAGTCAGCCGTCGCCATGCAACCGGCGCGGCGGCAGGTGGAGATTTATCGTGATTCACCGCCGCAACTGCAATTTGACCAGAATCAGTATCGCGGCGGCGATACGCTGGAGGCGCATTACAAGGGACGCCGCGCCCCTGGCGGCAAGGCAGTTCCCAACGCGGACATCAACGTCCGGATCACGGTCGATGGCCAGGAACTGAAGGTCGAGCAAGCCGAGCAAAAACTAGCCGCGCCAGCTGCCGCGCCTGGCGGCGCTGCTGCCATGTTACGTACAGACGCGGCCGGCCATGCCGCATTCCGCGCCAGATTGCCCGCAAAGATTGAAACTGGCAAGGCGGTTGTCGAAATTCAGTCCCGCGACGGCAAGCAGCGCGACAAGCTCGTGCAGAGCATCCCCGTGGTCGCCTCGCGCTTGACTGTAGATTTCTTCCCCGAGGGCGGGCAACTGGTTTCCGGCTTGCCGAACCGGGTTTACTATCGAGTGCGCACACCGCTGGGCCAGCCGGTCGACCCGGAAGGATATGTCATCATCCTGTCTAGCAAGGATGTGGTGCTGGCATCCGAGCGCAATCAGGGACTCGGGGCCTTCACCTTCACACCGGACTTGCGAGATTCCTATAGCTTGCGAATCACCTCGTCACAGGGGGTCGTCGAGACTGCCAACCCATTTGCCAAGCTCGGCATCCACGACAAGGGAGTGCTCTTGCATGTGCCCGATGTTGTGACGGCTGAGGGCAAGCCATTACGAGCCGTGGTCCGCAACTCCGGCGCGTATCGCCGCCTGCTGATTGTCGCTTCCTGCCGCGGGCACATCATCGCCAAGTCCTTCGTCGATGCCACACAGGGCAGCCATGAAATACAACTCGATCCGATCGCCGGCACACGTGGCGTCGTGCGGCTGACCGTGTACGATGCCGGCGGTGCGTCGCTGATGCCGTTGGCCGAGCGTCTGGTGTATCGCTCTGCTGCGGAAAAGCTGACGATAGCCGCCCCGCTCGACAAGAAAGCCTATCTGGGTGGCGAACGCGTCTCGGTGCCGCTAGCCGCGACGACAGAAACAGGCAAGAAGGTTCCGACCTGGTTTCTTGCCAGCGTTGTCAACGAACGCGCCCTTGGCGCATTTGACCAGAATGCAGCCGGACTGGCCGCAACTTTTTATCTCCTTTCCGACATCCGGCAAGCTCAGGACCTGGACACTGCCGACCTGCTGGTGCAGGACAGCGAACAGGCGCGGCGCGACCTGGACCTGTTTCTGGGAACACAGGGCTGGCGGCGATTTGTGGCGGTCGATCCCGTCGAGCCGACGCTTCTAACGGCCCACCGCGCAGACACCGGCATGACGCTGTTCTGCCGTGAGAGCGCCTCCGCTCGTGAGTTGCAAGCCAGGGGGGCCAAACGCCTGCAGGCGGAACGGACTCAGCTGCGCGACAAACACATCCGTGCCTTGGCCGCGCTCGACGAAGAGCGCGGTAACGTTACCGCCGGCGTCACGCTGGCGGCCCGCGAACTCGCTCACTTGCATGCTCGGCCCGTCGAGATGTTGCGTCTGGGCATGGGTGCGCTGGTGTTGTTCCTGATCGCCTCAGGCATAGTCGCCTTGTGCGTGGGCCTGGTGCGCGGCCTGCGGCGCTCGGCGTCCTCGACCTCCGCGTTTGCGAGTGCCTTTGGCTGCCTGCTGGCTTGCTTGGTCATTTATGCAGCCTCCGGGTCGCTTCCCGACCCGACGCACGTGGCTGTGCCGGTTGGCGTTGCTGAATTGCCGAAGAAACTTCTGATTCCGGAAGTGCTTCAGCAACAGGAGAAGTCTACCACTCCGGAATTGGCGACTAGCACAGCGCAAGGACTCTTCACCATGTCCCCGCGATTAGGCGAACATGATGGTAAACACGACGACGTCCGTGCTGGGATGGACCGTAAGTCCGTTCGCATGGTCGCCAAGGACTCCTTTGCCAAGGCCGGCGACCACAACCGCGACGCCTCGCCACTACCGACGGTCAGCAACCTGATGAAGCAACGCTTCGCCGACCTGAGTAACGCCGCCAAGACAAACGAGGGGACGAAGAGCAAGCTCGACAAGGCCGGAGGGAGCAAACGCGCAGTCGCCAACCTGGTTCGTGAGTTTCGCTATCAAGCCAACGAGGTCACGCCGGTGGAAGCCACCCTGCTCTGGCATCCGTCGCTCTTCGCTCCCGAGGGCAAGGCGAGCGTGACATTGGAATTGCCTCGGCTTCCAGCCTCTTATCGCATCCTCATCCTTGGCCACGACGCTAACGGCCGCGTCGGCCAGACGCGCGAGACACTATCGGTGCGATAGCTTGTCTTCGGTCAAGTGTACGCATCGTCGCGGCAAGACAATGCTCGCTTGCCTCGCTCGCGTTGTTTCTGCTATGTTGATGTGGGGAATGCTTTTTCGCTTTTCCGATAGCGCCCAGGCGAAATCGCCGGCTGTGGGTTCGTATAGTATTGCAATGGACGCCGTAAGCCAGCCGATTTAGTTGCGTGGTGGAGCTGATTGCTCCACGCCATGAAAGGAACCAAATGAACGTTGATCTGCGCCGCCGCATGGATGAGGTCACCAGCCGTCTCACTCATCTTAGAGACAGTCTTTGACGTCGCGGGCAAGCAAGCCGTTCGCGCCCGCCTTAACGAAGAAATGACCAGGCCGACTTTCTGGGACAACCAGGAGAAGGCGCAGCAGATCATCAGCCAGCTCAAGCCGCTCAACGCGCTACTCGAGCCGTTCGAGAGCATGCAGGCCGCAGCACTTGATCTAGGGGCGCTAGCCGAGTTGGCCGAGGAAGAGCCGAGCCTTGAGGCCGAACTCGAGGCGGAACTGGGCAAGATCGAGCAGAATCTGGGCAGCTTTGAGACAAGGGCCATGCTCAGTGGCCCGCAGGACACCAGCAACGCCTACATCAAGATTCAGGCCGGTACTGGCGGCACCGACGCTTGCGACTGGGCACAGATGCTCTTGCGGATGTACACGCGCTGGTGCGAGCGGCACGGCTACAAAGTCGAGTTGGTGGATGAACTGAAAAACGACGAGGCCGGCATCCGCAGCGCGACCATCCACCTCATGGGCGACTACGCCTACGGCTACCTACAGAGTGAAACCGGCGTGCATCGGCTGGTGCGCATCAGTCCATTCGATTCCAATGCCCGCCGGCAAACCTCGTTCGCAGCCGTGGATGTAACGCCCGACATAGAAGGCACCATCGAGATCGACATCCGCGACGACGAGTTGCGGCGCGAGACCTTTCGCAGCGGCGGCCCCGGTGGACAGCATCAAAACAAGACCGAAAGCGGTGTCCGTTACACGCACTTGCCGACCGGCATAGCCGCCGAGAGCCGAAACGAGCGCAGCCAGCACAAGAATGCCGCGGTTGCGCTCGCACTCTTGAAATCCAAGCTCTACAAGATCGAGGAGCAGAAACGCCAGGCCGAGGTCGAAAAACAGTACGACGAGAAGGGCGAGGTCGCCTGGGGCTATCAGATCCGCAACTATGTCATGCAGCCCTATACCATGGTCAAAGACGTCCGCACCGACGTGCAGACCTCGCAGGTGCAGAACGTACTCGACGGTGAGCTTGACCCGTTCATGGAAGCGTACCTGCGACAGAAGGCGGAGCGCGAGCACAAGAAGCGAACGGGGTAGCTAGCCCTTAATCAAGCGTAGGCTGAACGGTTTGCGGCTTGGGCGCTGGCAGCGGGCCGGGGCGCGGGATCGGCGCATCCCGTAGCCGGGTCGCTTGCGTCGGGTTTTGTCGTCCATGAACACCTCTCAATC
>Ga0194132_10000652_pt1 | contig 70905 bp, 60 predicted proteins | sample TA2KigOf80mmetaG_FD_148612 | JGI IMG/M metagenome (GOLD analysis project Ga0194132, IMG submission 148612) | Freshwater microbial communities from Lake Tanganyika, Tanzania - TA2015054 Kigoma Offshore 80m | ecosystem: Environmental > Aquatic > Freshwater > Lake | place: Tanzania: Lake...
AGCGGGCCGTCGTGCTGCACCAGCGCGAGGATCGCCGGCGGCAGGTCGGTGCCGTCGTCGCTGCCGGTGACGGCGAAGAACTCCATGCGCTTGGCGGTCAACTCGCCAGAGCGCCCGAAGTGCATTTGCGCCGTCAGGTGGCGCGCGTCGGGCGGCAGCGGCTCGGCGAAGGTCGCGGTCAGGTGCACCGGGCCGTCGGCGGCGAGGTCCGGCATCCAGCCGCTGCGCGCCGGCGTGTCGAGCGCGCCCTCGGGGCGGTCGCCGCCGTCGTCGCTCTCCTGCCAACTGCTCGCGGTCACGCGCGCGATCGGCGTCATCTCGTAGAGGTTGACCTGGTCGCTGGGCACCGTGCCGACGCTGACCGACAGGCACGTCAGCGCGAACGTGCGCTTGCCGTCCTTGCCACCGCCCCAGCCCCAGCCTTCGGCGGGCTTGCTCGGGTCGGTGTGCATGACGACGCGCAGGCCGGTGATCGGCGCATCGGTCGCCGGCAGCTCCATCGCGACGTCGAACGCCAGCGCCGACATCGGCCGGTCGACCACCGCGTACTGCGCGTCGGCGATGCGGAAGCCGCTGCCGGTGTTCGGCGTGCTGATCATCGTCGGCGTGCAACCGTGCAGCGCCAGGTCCTTGCCGCGCGCAGCGAGGCGCGTCCGTTGCTCGGCGGCCCACGCATCGACGACCGCAAGCGCAGGCGCTGCGAGCTGCGCCTGCAGCGTGGCAATGCGCGCACGCAGCGCGTCCTCTTCGCCGGTCGGCAGCGTGGAGCCGACGTCGATCGTCGGTGGCGCGTTGTGACCGCCGTCGCCGCCGTGCGCCGGCTCGCTCGTTTGGTTGAAGAACGCGAACAGCCCGTAGTACTCGTGCTGCGAGATCGGGTCGTACTTGTGGTCGTGGCACTGGGCGCAACCGATGGTCAGGCCGAGCACCGCTTCGCCGAAGGTCTTGGCGCGATCGACGCCGTAGTTGACGAGGTTTTCCTCGGCGATCGTGCCGCCCTCGTGCGTGATCATCGCGTTGCGCTGGAAGCCCGTCGCCGTGCGCGCCGCGTCGTCGGTGTCGGGAAGCAAGTCGCCGGCCAGTTGTTCGACGAGGAAGCGGTCGAACGGCTTGTTGGCGGCGAACGCGGCGATCACCCAGTCGCGCCACAGCCACATGTGCCGACCGCCGTCGATCGAGAAGCCGTTGGTGTCGGCGTAGCGCGAGGCGTCGAGCCACGGCAGCGCGAGGCGCTCGGCGCAGTGCGGGCTCGCCAGCAGGCGGTCGACCGCGCGCTCGTAAGCGTTCGGCGCGTCGTCGGCGATGAAGGCGGCGACCTCGTCGGCGGTCGGCGGCAGGCCGGTGAGGTCGAGGCTCACTCGGCGCAGCAGCGTCGCGCGGTCGGCTTCACCGTTCCACGCGCGGCCCTGGGCGCGCAGCGGCGCGCGCACGAAGGCGTCGATCGGCGTCGTTGCATCCGCGATGGGCAGGGCCGGCGGCGTTACGGCGACCGGCGGCACGAACGCCCAGTGCGCGGCGTACGGCGCGCCGGCGAGGATCCACTGGCGCAGCCGTTCCTTCTGCTCGGGCGCGAGCGGTTTGTGCGCCTCCGGTGGCGGCATCACCTCGTCGTCCGCAGTCGCATTGATGCGCTGCCACAGTGCGCTCGCGGCCGGATCACCCGGCACGATCGCTGCGCCGCCGTCGCGGGCGGCGAGCGCGTCCTCCCGGCGGTCGAGCCGGAGGTCGGCCTTGCGCGCGCCAGCGTCGGGGCCGTGGCAGGCGTAACAGTGCGCCGCCAGCATCGGCCGGACGTCGCGCGTGAAGTCGGCGGCCCCGGTCTGCGCTGGCGATGTGGCGGCCGCGGCGAGCGCGAAGGGCACAGCAAGGCAGCGTCGGGACGAGCGAGGCATCCGCGCACGATAGGTCGCTCGGCCGATCGCGCCATCGCTGCGGCGGCGGGCACGAAGTCGTGACGATTCGACCGACGAGACGCCGTGGCTCGCCCCGTGGCGCGTGGCGCGTATGCTGTATGGCCAGTGTTCGCGATCCTTCCGTCCCTCGGCTGGCAGGAGATGTTCCTGCTCATCGTGATCGGGTTGCTGCTCTACGGCCGCAACCTGCCGCAGGCGGGCCGCACGTTCGGTCGCTTCGCAGCGCAGCTCAAGCGCGGCTTCCAGGACTTCAAGGACCAGATGGACCGCGACGAGGCGGTCCGCGAGATGCGCAAGACGCTCGACGAGACCAAGCGCGAGATGGCGCGCGCGGCCGCCGTGCCGAGCGCGCTCGCCAGCCCGGCGGGCACGGTGCGCGAGCTCGCGCGCGAGGCGCTGACCGCGCCGGTCGAGGACACGACCGCAGACAGCGACGTCGCCGATGAGCCCGCACCGCCGCAGCCGCCTCCGGCCGACAAGGACCCCTACGCCGACCGCCGCGAAGACCACGGCGCACAGCCGTCGTGAGCCGCCCGCAGCCGATCGAATCGCTGCTGTGTGTGACGGCGACGCCGGCGAGGGCGAAGGCGCTGCTGGCGACGCTGATGGCCGCTGGCGTCCCGGCCCGCACCGACGGCGAGGCGCTGGCCGACGAGTACGCCGCGAGCATGCGGTTGTTGAACCTGCTGGGCACCAAGGTCTATGTGCCGACGGCGAGCCTGGCGCTGGCGCGCACGATCACGCAGCCGCAGGCGGTCGACGACGACGAGTTGACGCGTCTGGCGCTGGCTGCTGACGATCCGGAGACGCCGCCCGACGGCGGCAGCGAGTCGATGCGGCTCGCGGTCGTCTCGCCGAGGACAGGCAGCCGCTGGCTGTTGGCGTTGGTCTACGTCCTGCCCGTGTTGGCGGCGGCGATTGCCGCCGCGGTCACTTCTTCGGCGTGAACGTCGGCCGGAATGGCGCGGCCGGCTTCTTGCGCGCTTCGCTGATCGCCGCGTCGCCGGCGTCGAAGATGCTCATCCACTCCGCGTCGCCGGCCTTGCCCAAGCCGCCGGCCGGCGGCGCGGACGCGCGCTTCTTGGCTTCCTCTTCGCGGCGGTGCGAATCGAGCTCTTGCCACTCCCTGTAGTCATTGAACAGGTCGCCGAGGACCTTCTTGTTCTCGGAGATCAGGCCGACGTAGGGGAACAGCTCGCAACCGTTCTCCTTCTGGATGCGCTGCAGCTCGTCGAAGGTGAGCATGACCGGCATCGCCACGCAGACGATGTCGCCGAAGACGTCGAGCGGCACCAGCGTGTGCTTGAACAGCAGCTCCTTCGGCAGGCGCTTCTTGGCTTCTTCGTCGATGGCGTAGTTACCAGCCATCAGGAACGGCAGGTTGAAGTGCTCGGTGACGATCTTGGCCAGGTCCCACTCGGTGATGTGGCCGCCGGCGACCAACGCCTGCACGAACTGCTCGCCGGCGCGGTCCTGCGCGCACAAGGCCTCGGTGATGACATCGCTGGCGACGGCGCCGCGCTCCGTGAGGATCTCCGCCAGGCGGACCGATGTGATCTTCTCGATGCCCTTCACCTGCGGAGCATCGGCCGGCGCGACGGTCGGCCTTTAGGCTGCGTTGCCGGTGCCGTGGACGATTCAGCTGTACTCGGCGAACGTCGCGACGGCATGGGCGGTGAGCACGATCGCCATGCCCGCGACGATGGCCCGGTCAACCGCCAGGCCGACGTCGGCGCTCGAACGCTTGGGGCCGGCGCCAAGGTGCCAACAGGCGACTGCAACCAGGAAACCAGATAGCGCCGCCTTGCCCAATACGACGGCGGCATCGCGGCCGGTGATGGCGGCAAACCAGGCGTGCACGAAACCGCCGGCTGGGGTGCCTGACGCGGCGGCAGCGGCGAGGAGTCCGGCAAAGGTCGCAGCGACACAGGCAACCACGGTGAGCACGGGCATGCCGACCGCCATGCTCCAGACCAGCGGCGTCAGCAGTAGATTGGCGGGCTGCGCCCCCATCATCTGTAGCGCCGCGATCTGGTTGGTGCGCTTCATCGCGCCCAGCCGCGCCGCCGCCCCGGCAACGACACGGGCGCAGAAGAAGAAGCCGGCGAGCAGCGGCACGAGCACGGCGAGTGCGACCTTGCCGGTGCCGGTCAGCAGCGCCGACTCCATGCCGCCGTGCAGCGGGTTGTTCTTCAGCGCGAAGAATGTTGCCAGGCCGCCGAGCACGCCGCCGCCGAGAGCCACGAACGGCGCTGGCTCGACGCAGGCGCGCCAAGTTGCCCGCGCGACCTCGCCGAGTTCGAGCGGTGGCAACCGGCGGATGGCTTCGAGCAGCGACTCGCTGAACGCAGCGGCTTGTGACAGCAGCGTGCGCAGGCCGTGCAGCGTCTCCGAAGCCTCGCTGGCGCCGGCGCCCGGCGGTGGCGCAGTGTCGGCTGACGTCGGTTCGTAGCCGGGGCCTTCGAGCCGCAGCGTGCGGCGCGCGCGGTCGAGCACCAGCGCGCCGTCGAGTCTGCCGGCGAACGCCGGTAGGTCGTGCGTGATGACGAGCGTGGTGCGGCGCGGATCTTGGTCATGCGCATCGCGCAGCAGCGCAGCGATGGCGCGCGCGCCGGACGGATCGAGGCCGGCTGTCGGCTCGTCGCACAGCAACAGCCGCGGCGACGACGCCAGCGCGCGCGCGACCGCGAGGCGCTTGCGCATGCCGCCGGAAAGCCGCGCGATTTCGTCGGGCGCGTGTTCGAGGCCAACCTGCGCTAGCAGGCCAGCAGCCAGAAGCGGCGAGCGGTCGGCTAGCCGCAGCGCCAGCTCGACGTTGGCGCGCGGTGAACGTTCGTCGAGCAGGCCTTCGTCCTGCAGAATCGCCGCGACGTCGCCTCGTAAAGCCGGCGGGAAGCCGGCCGCGAACGACTGGCCGAGCACGACGAGGTCGCCGTCGACACGCGGCGCGGCTTCGCGCGGCTCGACGAGGCCGGCGAGCAGGCGCAGCACCGACGACTTGCCGCCGCCGGACGCGCCGACGAAGGCGTAGAAGCCGTGCGCTGGCAGCGCGAGGTCGACGCCGTGCAGCAGCATCTCCTCGCAACCGGCGCGCCGGTGCGCGAGGCCGAAGCTAGCGAAGGTGATCGCCGCGTCGGTCACAGGCCTTGCGGCCGCAGTTCGGCCGGGACGCGATGCAGCCAGACGACGTTGACGAGCGACGCCGCGCCATCGGTGACGGCAGCACGGTCGGCGGCGACGACGACGGCGCGCGCCTTGCCGTCGCCGATGAACACGGCGCCGAGTGCTTCGGGCTGCAACGCCGTGTTGCCGATCGCGACCGGGGCGAGCGGCGTGCCGTCCGGGCCGACGCGGCGCACGATGCCGGGCGCCTGGGGCGAGACGAGGTCGTCGGCGAAGGCCAGCCGATCCGCCGCCGTGCCGACGAGGTCCGGCGGCGCGCCGTCGAGCACCAGCGCGGCGAGGTCGCTGGCGTCGGGGTCGACCCAGACGCGGCCAGCGCGCAGCACGGCGCCGCCCGGCAGCACGACCTTGATCTGCTCGTCGGCGATCTCGGGCTCACCATAGCCATCCGGCTCGGTGTAGCTGGCGTCGACGAGGCTGCGCGCGGTGATCACCACGGCGCGACCGCTGCGGTCGACGTACAGCAGGCCGCTGCCCGCGCGGCGGATGTCGTCGTCGGGCGAGAACGTGTCCTTCTCGACTGCCGCGTAGACGACGCGCACGACGACGACGCCGTCGTTGCCGGTCGCTGGCTTCGCCACAGCCGGCGCGCTCTTCACGGCGCTGGCCGGCACCGGCGCAAGCTCGAAGTCCGGGCGGTTGGCCGCCGCGGCGGCGCGATGGCCGTCCGGGACCAGCACGCCAGCTCCCGGCTCGACGTGGTAGCCAACGAACGGCGACAGCAGCGAAGCCGCGTCCTGCACGGTGAAGCCCGACAGCAGGGCGCCGCTGAGCTGCGGCCGCGCGATCCAGAACACCGCCTTGTCGGTGACCGTGGCGCGGTGCTCGCGCGCGATGCGCAGCGCGACTTCGACATGGCTGCCGTCGGCGGCGAGCGCCACGCTGCGCACGTCGCCGGTGGCGACCCCGCGGTGCACGACCGGCGAGCCCGGGCGCAGGCCGTGGTTCTCGGGCACGAGCAGGGTCATCAGCAGGTCGCCGTGGCTCGCCGGCTCGAGGCTCTCGGAGTCGGTGGGCGGACGTTCGCGGCCGGTGATCAAGCTGCCCGGCGGCAGCGGTGAGCCGCGCGGGCTCGGCGTGGCGAACGCGACGTAGGCGTCGCGCACCAGCGTGTCGAGGCCCGACAGGCCGTCGGCGAGGCCGCCAAAGCGCGGCGTGACGATCCAGAAGGCGCTGCCGACGCACGCGTGCGCGGCGGCGGCCGGCTCGATCAGGACTTGAACGACTGCCTTGTCGCCGTCGGGCGAGAGCGCGACCGCGCGCACGACGCCGACGGCGACGCCGCGATGGCGCACGATGGCGCCGGGGCGCAGGCCGCGGGCCTCGCGGAACTCGACCTGCAACGCCACGCCGGGTTGTTCATCGAGGTTGCGAAGCGCGCGCTGCAGCCAAAGGCCGCCGAGCGCGGCGGCGAGCAGCGTCAGCAGACCGAGAAGGTAGCGGAGGCGGTGCATCGTGCGGTCGTCCTCGTGGCCGTCCTTGCGGGCGAGGGCGTCCTGGATTCGCGGAACGACACCAGTTGGTGCCGTTCGCCCGCGTTGGCGATGCAGTAGGGTCGCTCGTTTCGTCGCTTCGTTGCCACGGGCAGGAGGTAGCGCCTCGCCCCGTATCGTCGCCAACCAATCGTCAGATGTCGATGTTGGTCGCTTCGAGCGCGTGCTTCTCGATGAAGTCGCGGCGCGGCTCGACCTCTGGCCCCATCAACACGGTGAAGATCTTGTCGGCCTCGACGAGGTCGCTGACGGTCACGCGGCGCAGCGTGCGGCGCGCCGGGTCCATCGTCGATTCGAAGAGTTGCGACGGATTCATCTCGCCCAGGCCTTTGTAGCGCTGGATGTCGAGGTCCTTCTCGCAGGTCTTCTGGATCATCTCGATCGCTTCGAACAGCGTCGCGGCCTTCTGGCCCGCGGCCTCGCCACCGGCCCTGATCTCGTACATCGAGCCGTCGGACGCCTTCGGCCAGCCGACCGGCGCGCCGGCGGCATCGATCTTCTGCATCAGCGCCCGCACGTCGCCGCCGAGAAGCAGCGCCCACGCCTCGCAGTCGGCCTCGTCGCGGCGGCACGGCGAGTCCTGGCCCTCGTAGACGACGAGGTCGCGGCCCTTCTGCTTGCGCAGCGTCTCGAGCGCGGCGGCGAGCTGGTCCTCGGTGTCGAGGAAGCGGCCTTTGCCGTCGACGATGAACCATGTCGCCGGCAGCTTGCGATCGGGCGCGGTCGCGGCGGCGAGGTACTCGCCAAACGGCACGTTGGCGTCCTGCGGCAGCTTGTTCTGTGTCTCGCGCAGTTTGGCGACGAGGTCCATCAGTTGGCGCAGGTCGCGGCCTGACCACTTGCCGCCGGCGGAGTGCTGCAGCGAGGCGGCGCCAAGGCCGAGCTCGGCGAGCAGGACGACCTTGTCCTCCTCGGTGACGGCGTAGCGCTCGGTCTTGCCCTTCTTGATGCGGTAGAGCGGCGGTTGGGCCACATACACGTGGCCGCGCGTCACCAGCTCGGGCATCTTGCGGTAGAAGAGCGTCAGCAGCAGGGTGCGAATGTGCGAGCCATCGACGTCGGCGTCGGTCATCACGATGACCTTGCCGTAGCGCAACTTGTCCTTCTCGAACTCGTCGGTGAGGAAGCCGGTGCCGATCGCGCTGACGATCGTCTGGATCTCCTCGTGGTCGAGGATGCTGTCGACCGCCGCTTTCTCGACGTTGAGGATCTTGCCGCGCAACGGCAGGATCGCCTGGTGGCTCATGCGGCCCTGCTTGGCCGTGCCGCCGGCGGAGTCACCCTCGACGAGGAACAGCTCGGCCTCGTCGCGCGGCGTCCCCTTCTGGCAGTCGGCGAGCTTGGCCGGCAGGCCGCCGCCTTCGAGCGCCGACTTGCGACGCACGAGGTCGCGCGCCTTGCGGGCGGCCTCGCGCGCGCGCAGCGCGTCGAGCACCTTGCCGTAGATCGTCTTGGCGGTTCCTGGGTTCTCTTCGAAGTAGGTGCGGATGCCGTCGCCCACCACGGTCTCGACGATCGATTGCACCTCGCGGTTGCCGAGCTTGATCTTGGTCTGTGACTCGAACTGTGGGTCGGGGACCTTGACCGACACAACCGCCGCGAGGCCTTCGCGGAAGTCCTCGCCCGACGGCACCGTGTCCTTCTCCTTGAGAACCTTCTCCTGGCGCGCCCAGTTGTTGAGCGCGCGCGTCAGCGCGGTGCGGAAGCCCTGAAGGTGCGTGCCGCCCTCCAGTGTGTTGATGTTGTTGACGAACGAGAAGACCGACTCGTTGTAGCCGTCGTTGTACTGGAGGGCGATTTCGACCTCGTAGACCTTGTCGGGGTTCTCCGACGACGGCATCTCGCGATGGAAGTAGATGACGTCCTTGTGCAGCGTCGACTTGCCGCTGCCGAGATCCTTGATGAACTCGGTGAGGCCATCGGGGAACAGGAACTCCTCGCCCTTGTCGACACGCTCATCGAAGAGCGTGATGTGCAACTTGCTCGAACCCATCAGGTAGGCGAGCTCGCGCAGGCGCTTGCGGAGGATGTCGTAGCTGAACTCGGTGACCTCCATGATCTGCGGGTCGGCCTTGAACCGCAGCATCGTGCCCGTCTTGTCGGTCTTGCCGATGACCGCGAGTTCGCTGGCCTTCTCGCCGCGCATGTAAGTCTGGCGGTGGATCTTGCCGTCGCGCGACACCTCGACGTCGAGCACCTCGGCCAGCGCACAGACGCAGCTGATGCCGACGCCGTGCAGGCCGCCGGAGACTTTGTAGCTGCCTTTGTCGAACTTGCCGCCTGAGTGGAGCTTGGTGAGGATGACCTCGAGCGCCGGCTTGCCGGACTCGTGCATGTCGACTGGGATGCCGCGGCCATCATCCTTGATCGACACCGTGCCATCCTTGTGCACGCGCACATCGACGCGTGAGCAGCGGCCGGCCAGGGCTTCGTCGACGGAGTTGTCGACGACCTCCCACACGAGGTGGTGCAGACCCCTCATCCCGGTGTCGCCGATGTACATCGCCGGGCGTTTGCGCACCGCGTCGAGACCTTCGAGGACCTTGATCGAACTGGCGTCGTAGCGCTTCTCGGTCATTTTGGTGTCAGACATGTCCCGTACCTCCCAGCCGGATGTCCAGCCGGGCGATCGGTTGATTTGGCACGAGTTGGTTGATGCGTTGGCGGATCTCGTCGCGGCGGAAGCCTGACAGCTCGGCGTAGAGCGGCGCGGAGTCCACCTCGAGCGTTAGTTTGCCCCCGCGGCAGCCGACGACCTGGCAGTGCGGCCGGAGCCGCGGCGACAGGATCTCGTCGAGCGCTTCGTGGTAGGCGCTGCGTTGTTTCGACGTGCCTGCTTGCGAGAGGATGCCGCGCAGGAAGTCGCCGACAGGTTGAGGCTCGGCCACGGTCGGGGATCCGATCAGGCGCCGCTGATTGGCATGACGATGTAGGTGAACGCCTCGCCGAGCGTGAACTTCGCCGGCATCGAGTCGTCCGACATGTCGAGGCGGATGGTGTCGAGTTGACAAACGCGCAGCGCCTCGAGGATGTAGTCGGGGTTGAAGTTGATGCTGCCACCAGACCCCTTGACTACGGCGTCGATGGTCACGTCGGCGCGGCCGCGCGATGAGTTGTCAGCGGTCATGCGCAGCGACTGCTCGCCGATCTCGAACCGCACGACGCGCATGTCCGAGGAGCACAACACCGACGACCGTCGTAGGGCGCCTTCGAGCACCGCCCGCGTAATCTCGACCGTGGTATCGGCCGACTTCGGCACGACACCCTCATAGTCAGGGAAGCGCGTCTCCAGCAGTTGGCTGACCAACTGGGCCTTGCCGGTGACGAAGACGATCTGCTTGTCGCCAACCTCGATGCTCAAAGTCTCCTTGCTGCCTTCGGAGAGGGCGCGGGCCAGGGTATTGAGCGCGCGCAGCGGAACGACCACCTTGCATTCGGCCTTGGTCGGAACGGTGGCATAGCTGATGGCAAGGCGACGGCCGTCTGTCGCCACCATGCGGACCGTGCCAGCGCTGGCGTCCAGCAGGACGCCGTTGATGGCGTAGCGGGTCTCCTCGCGAGCGGCGGCGAAGGCGGTCTCCTGGATCATCCGGAGCATCCTGCCGACCTCGATTTCGATTCTCTTGCCACCCTTCACCTTGGCTTCGTCTGGAAACTGAGCTGGGTCTTCCCCCAGCAGCACGAAGTTGCCGCCACCGCTCTCGATCCGGCAGCGTTGATCGGTGCTCTCCAGGGTGACCGTGGGGTCGCTGAGTTCACGTAGCAAAGCGCCCGTCTCGCGGGCCGGGAGGAGCACACTGCCCTTCTTGGAGACCTTGACTGAGTCCAGCTCGACGCGAGCGGCCATCTCGAGGTCTGTCGCGAACAACGTGATGCCGTTGTCGCTCGAGCGCACCAGGAAGTTGTGCAGGATCGGCTTAGTGGTCTTCGCCGGAACAACGGAGGAAACGACGTTCACGGCTTCCTGCAGCGCCGTGCGGTCACAGAGGATCTTCATCGTTCGCGTTCGACAGGTCTCAGATCAGGGTTGGCAGCGGCGCGTGCAGCGGGCTGCGCGACACACGACACAGTGAGGTAGTTAGAGAGAGAAATCTTCTCTCGTCCACCACTCTCCGTGCCGTCACGAGTCGGGAAGGTTAGCGGTCGAAAGGCCACCAAAAGAGGAGAAATGGCTGTTCCAAGGCGATCTCCAGGTCTGGAAAACCGGCCGAAAAACGACTCGAAAAGCGCTCGCATTTTCGACAACCAGAACGGCAGCCGGGACCGCTGCCGCGAACCCACGAACAGTCGTGCACACGGCTCCGCGGAAAGCCCACGGATCGCCCCACGGGAGTACACAGGTCTTTGGACGCTTGCAGCCGCCGCATCTCGCGGCGCGGCGCGGTGGTGAAACCTATGCGTCAAAAGATCCGGCGCCGGCACAGACGCGGGGACGACCGGCACGCCCGACGAGGGCGACGACGCGGCGAGTGCGCGAGCAGCCCAGGACGCGGCCCCCCCAGGCGCAACAGCGGCCCCCAGAAGCGATCCTAGGGCCGCTGGACGACTACCCGGGGCGAGTCTCAGGTGCGGAAGGAGCGCGTCAGCAGGCGGTTGCCCAGCCCATCCAACAACTCCTTGAACATACGGTCCTTCTGCGACCTCTCGCGGATCTTGTTGACCGCGTACAGCACGGTCGTGTGGTCGCGGTTGCCGAAGATGCGACCGACGTCTTCGAGCGAGCTCTCGGTGTGGTCGCGCAGCAAGAACATCGCGATCTGGCGCGGCAGGCTGACGGTCTGCGTACGGCTCTTGCCGGTCAACTCACGGGCGGTGATGGCGAACTCCGAGGTGATCAAGGTCATCACATCATCGACCGACACCTGCGCGTGCCGCGACGGGATGCCACGGACACAGTTCTCGGCTAGCGCCAGCGAGATCGGCTGGTCGGTGATCGCGGCAATGCCAACAACCTTGATGACCGCCCCCTCAAGCTCACGGATGTTGGTCGTGACGCGCTCCGCCAGGTAGCGGGCGACGTCCTCGGGCAACTCGACGCCGCGACCGGCAGCCTTGCGGCGCACGATCGCAACGCGCGTGTCGAGGCACGGCGCCTCGACCTCGGCGACGAGGCCCCACTTGAAGCGCGACACCAGGCGCTCCTCGACCGTCGGGATCTCGACGGGTGGGCGGTCGCTGGAGAGCACGATCTGCTTCTGGGCGTCGTACAACGCGTTGAACGTGTGGAAGAACTCTTCCTGCGTCTTCTCTTTGTTGGCGAGGAACTGCACATCGTCGATCACCAGCATGTCGGCGCTGCGGTAGTAGTCGCGGAACGCGTCGAGCTGGTGCGTCGTGATTGCCTGGATGAAGGCGTTGGTGAAGTCTTCGCAGCTCATGTAGAGCACGCGGATGGTCGGGTCGCGGCGCAACACCGTGTGGCAGATTGCCTGCAGCACGTGCGATTTGCCCAAACCCACGTTGCCGTGGACGAACAGCGGGTTGTACGCGCAGCCCGGGTTCTCGCCGATCGCGAGCGCCGAGGCGTGCGCGAGGCGATTGCATGGGCCGACGACGAAGCGATCGAACGTGTAGTTCGGGTTGAGCGTCTGTGTGGTGCGTCGGCCGGCGAAGGCCGGCGCAGCGCTGGCCGAAGCGGCCGACGGGACCGATAGAGGGGCCGCGAGCGGAGTCGGCGGCGTGCGCGCGTCGCGGGTGAGCATCAGACGATCAGCCTCATCCGACACCACCACCGGCTGGGCGAAGCGCAGACTGTCGAAGCCGTCCTCTTCACGGTGCGTCAGCACGACGCGCCGGCGTGGCTCGCCGAGCGAGGCGACCGCATCCTGCAACGCCGACAGGTAGTTCTTCTGCAGCCAGTCGCGGACGAACTGGCTGGTGACGGAGAGCTCGATCTCCTGGTCGTCGACACGGCGAACGTCGAGCGACCGGAACCAGGTCTCGAGCTGCTCACGACGGATTCGCGACCCGAGGTGTTGGAGTAGGGCGCGCAACAGAGCCCGCTCGCCACTCGTACTGGTCACGGTTTGCGTTACGGGGTCTGGGGCAGGGGCATCCACCATGGCGGGCGAGAGCAAAAAGTAAGTGTGAGGACCGCACCCGTCGCGAGCGACGAGACAACCGGCCACCGGCCGCGATGGACGGGGGCGAGACGAGAAGTGCGGGCTGGCTAAGGGGGGAGAGCGGCAGGATTCCGGCTAGGCAACCGGCATGTGCCGTCGACTGACGCCTCGGTTCTTACCGACGCCACCCGACCTTGCAAGAGCGCGCGCACAACTTTACTCATGAACTTCACAAACGCCTCGACAGCGCGCCGCAGGGCGTTCCCGCTCACCTGCACAGGACAACCACTTCGGCGCGCGCGGCCCCGCGAGCCCGCCCTCCACACGCCGTTAGTTTTTTTTCTGTAGCGCCCGCACGACCTCACCAGCCCGTCCACCAGTTCTGCGCAGGCTCTCCAGATCGTCGCGCCAGCCGAAGCTGAAACGCACACAGGCCCGCGCGTCGGCTTCCGCCAGCCCGAGCGCCGCCAGGATGCGCGGCGGGGTCGGCGCCCCGGACGAGCAGGCGGAGCCATGCGAGGCCTGCACCCCCGCGAGGTCGAGGGCTGGCACAAGGTTGCGGCCGTCGACGCCGGGGAAATACAGCATCGCCGTGTTGGGCAGGCTCGCCATCGTCGGCGTCAGCAACCGGCTGTCCACGCTGGTCGCCGCCAGGGCGCCGAGGAAGGCGGCGCGTGCCGCTGTCATGTGTGCCGCCCGCGCCACCTGTTCGCGCACGGCCAACTCGATTGCCAGGGCGTTGGCCGCCGCCAACGCTGGGCTCTGGGTGCCCGGGCGCACACCGAGCTCCTGCGCGCCGCCACGCAACAGCGGCTGCAATCGGCGCGCGAGATCTGGTCCCGCCAGAATGCCATGCCCGCGCAGCCCCCCGGCCTTGTGCGGCGACAGGGCGACGCAGGCGCCGCCGGCGAACAGGTCGTCGAGCGGCAGCCGCCCGAGCGTCTGCGCCGCATCGACGAAGCACGGCACGCCGAGCGCCGCCGCCAGCGCGATCGCAGCGCCCACCGGTTGGACGGCGCCGAGCTCGCTTTGCGCGTGCACCAACGCGATCAGGCCAACCGGGCGGGCCGGCGGCGCCACCATCGCGCGGCCGTCGGGATCGACGGCCCAGGCAACCACGCCGCGCGCTTGCGCTGGCTCGTGCACCGCCGCGTGCTCGGTCGGCGCGAGCGCCACCGGCAGGCCGAGATCGCCGAGGCCGCGAACGGCGAGGTTGGCAGCCTCGGTGCCACCGCTGGTAAAGACCACGTCTGCAGCCGCGATTCCCAGCGCGGCGGCGATGCGCTGGCGCGCCTCTTCGAGCGCGGCCCGGGCGCGGCGGCCGGCGCCGTGGGCGCTCGCCGGGTTGCCAGGGCAGCGACCCTCGACCTCGACGAAACGCGCGACGACCTCGGGCAAGGCCGGCGCGCCAGCGTTGAAGTCGCAGAACTGCGTCGCCGTGGTCATCGCCGGGCGAGCACGCGCGCGTAGATCGCTTCGTACTGGCCGACGATGCGGTCGACGCCGAACCGCTCGAGGGCGCGCTGCCGCGCAGCGACGGCGAGACGGGCGTGCAGGTCGGCGTCGCGCAGGATCGTCAGCGCCACTGCTGCCAGCGCGTCCGGCTGGCCCAGCGGGGCGAGGCGGCCGGTGTCGCCGAGCACCTCGGCGACGCCGCCGACCGCCGTGCTGACGCAGGGCACGCCGCAGGCCATCGCCTCGAGCATCGACAGGCCGAAGCTCTCCGTCTCCGACGCCGACAGGAACAGGTCGGTGTGCGGCAGTGTGCGCTCGAGGTCGTCCTGCATGCCGACGTGCTCGACGCGTTCGCGGCACCCGAGGTCGGTGGCGACGGCAAGCGCGTGTTCGCGGTCGGGGCCGTCCCCCACCAACAGGAGTCGCGCCGGGATGTTGGTCAGGATGGCCGCGAACGCGCGCACCACGTCGGCGACGCGCTTCACCGGCCGGAAGTTCGACGCGTGCACCAGCAGGCGCTCCTGCCCAGGACGCTGCGCCCACGGCTTGCGGTCGCCGGGGCAGAAACGCTTCGTGTCGACGAAGTTGGGCACAACTTCGACGGGATGACGCACGCCGAAGGCCTGGTGTGTCGCGGCAGCGAGGTATTGGCTGACCGCGGTGACCGCGTTGGACTGCTCCAGCGCGAAGCGAGTCGGCCGCAGGTACGCCGAGTCGCTGCCGACGACGGTGATATCCGTGCCGTGCAGCGTGGTGACGAAACGCAGCGAACCGTCGCCCATGCTCCGCGCCAGGAACGCGCTCACCGCGTGCGGGATCGCGTAGTGCACATGGAAGATCTCGATGCCGGCCTCCTCCTGCACCTCGAGCATCCGCGTCGCCAAGGCGAGGTCATACGGCGGGTAACGGAACAGCGGGTACGCCGATACCGCGACCTGATGGAAGCGCACGTTGTCGGCGCCGCTCCGGAGCCGGCCAGGGCGGTCGTAGCTGAGCAGATGGACGTCGTGACCACGGTTGGCGAGCGACTGGGCCATCTCCGTCGCGACCACGCCACTGCCGCCGACGGTCGGATAGCAGACGATGCCGATGCGCATGCGCGACGGATGCTAGGAGCCAGCGCCGCGGAAGGCCACGCCGCCCGGCGCGCGCCCTCGCGGTCTGAGGCCCGCCCAGCCTCGGCGAATCCATCGAGTCACGCGCTGTGGTCGGGTTCGCCCCAACCACGAATCCACGCACCGGCTCGGCGGCATGGCCGCGACCGCGCGCCGGCGGGCCTCTCCCGCGTCGCTCAGCAGTCGCCGACCACGATCGACTTCGGCAACTCGAGCGCAACCAGCAGACTCCCCGCCTCGTCGACGGCGACCTTGCAGTTGCCGCCCAGGCTGGCCACGAACTCGCACAGCGTCGTCGCGCGCTGCTGAAGATTGCGGTCGCGCCTGGCCCCCTTGCACTCGAACTCGACCACCACCGCCCCACCCTCGTCGCGGGCGTGGATCGCCAACTCATCGCCGGCGCGCATGCGCCCGGTCGCGAGGGCCAACGAGCGCCGCAGCGATGAAGCCAACTGCGTGCCGGCGAAGCGCACCGGGCCGAGCCCCGCCGCGAACTGCATGCGCACGACGATCGGCACGCCGATCTTGGCGACGCACGAGTCGACCTCGCGGTCGAGGATTGGGCGCACCTCACACCGATCGGTTGTCTCGACCGCGCCGACGACGACGTCGGCCAGATCGTTGAGCGTTGCCGTCTCCTGCTCGAGCAGCGACTCGATCGCCGAAACGTCGTCGCCGTCGCTGAGTTGCTGCACACGGAAGGCGCCCTCGTCGATGCGGCCCAGGCACTGTTCGAGCATCGCGGTCAACCGATCCAGTTCGCTATCGCGCGCCATGCCCCACGTATCGGCAGTCCCGATCCGCGACATGAGGCAGGATTCGACGGCTCTTTCGGCTGCTCAGCTAGCCGCACCGCCGGCCGCGGCGGGCGGCGTCTCGTCGCGGGCCGGGGCGTCCGCCGCGCGGGCCCTGCGCTTGCCCAGCTTTGCCGCGGCCAGCGGGCCGGCTTGCGGCAGGCTGACCATGCCGAGGAACTCGGCGGCGAAGGCGTCGTAGTCCTTGGCGCCGTTGCTGTCGGGGGCGTGCTCAAAGATCGTGCGGCCGAAGCTCGGCGCCTCGGCGAGCTTGACGTTGTTGCGGATGCGTGACTTGGTCAGCATTGCGCCGAAGTGGGCCTCGATTTCGCGCAGCACCTCGACGCTGAGGTTGGTGCGCGCATCCAGCATGCAAGGCAGCACGCAGGCGATCTGGATCGCCGGGTTGAGGCGCTTCTGCACCAACTGGACGACCTCCATCAGCTTGGCCATGCCCTGCAGCGACAGATACTCAGCCTGCATCGGGATGATCACATGGTCGGCGGCGACGAGCGCGTTGGCGCTGAGCACACCGAGCGACGGCGGGCAGTCGAACAGCGCGACGTCGAAGTCCTTCGCGCCGGGCCACGCCTCCAGCGCTTCGCGCAGGATCGTTTCGCGACCGATGCGGTTGGCGAGCACCTGCTCGACGCCGGCAAGTGACGTGTCGGACGGCACGACGGCGAGGCTGGGCGTCGTCGTCGGCTGCACGAGTCCCTGTAGCGGCACATCCTCGACCAGCAGGCTGGTCATGGTCTGACCCTCGAGGTCGGGCCGCTTGTCGACGTGCACCGTCAAGTTGGCCTGCGGGTCCATGTCGAGCAGTAGCACGCGAAAACCGCGGCGGGCCAGCGCGGCGCCAAGATTGACCGTCGTCGTCGTCTTGCCGACGCCACCCTTCTGGTTGATGACCGCGACGCGCTTCATGGGTGCCACACTGGCCATGGTCGCAGCGCCCCGCGCCGCGGCAAAGCCCAAACTCTGCGCCGCCGGCGCGGGGCCGCCGGCCGAGGCGCCAGCCGCCCTGCCGGTTCAGCGCAACAGCGCCGCAAGGCCGGCGAGCGGCAGCGGGCCGTCGTGCACGAACGCCTCGCCACGCGCGACGCCGATTGACGCGCCATGGAAGTGGTCGCGCACCTCGACTCGCTCGACGACGTCGAGGCCGAGCACGAGGTGGCCGCGCTCGGGCGGGTTGGTCTGTGAGCGGTAGCAGCGCACGACCTCGGCCTTGCGCGCGGCGACGGCGCTGACGTCGACGACCAGCGTCGGCGTGGGCTGCCGGTTGCCCGGGTAGCGCAGGAACAGCCGCGGCCGCCACGGCGCGCCTAGTTGCGGCTGGTGGTTCACGAGCCCGGCGAGGAACCACGCGCGCTCGAGTAGCTTTGCCGCCGCAACATGGTCAGGGTGCATGTCGTGCGCCAGCGGGCCGAGCAGCAGCTTCGGCCGCGCTTGCCGCAGCGCTGCGACCAACAGATCGCAACCACGCTCGTCATCGGCGCGCAGGCCGGCGTCGGGCAGGCCGAGGTTGGCGCGGAAGGCGCAGCCGAGCAGCCGAGCCGCCGCCGCCGCCTCCGCGTCACGGTCCTGCTGCGTGCCGCGCGAGCCCTTCTCGCCGCGCGTGCAGTCGACGATGCCGACCGACAAACCGGCGTCGCGCAGCTGCAGCAGCGTGCCGGCGGCCGCGATTTCGACGTCGTCGGGATGCGGGCCGACGGCGAGCGCATCGCACGGGAGCACGGTGAGCCCGCTCACGACGCGCCGATCTCCAGCATGCCGTGCTCGACCAGGAACGGGTCGGCGGCATCGACCAGCGTTTCGGCGAGCTTGGCGCCGTAGGCGTTGAGGTACTGCACCGGGCCGAGCACGCGCTCCTGGATGCGATTGCGCGGCCGCAGCGTGCTGCACAGGCGGCGCAGCTGCTTGATGCCGGTGCCCTCGCGGTTCTGCCGGGCGTTGCGGACTTTCTGTTGCAGGCGCTCGATCTCCTCGACCGCCTTGCTGCGCGCGCGGTCGAGCGCGGCGAGCATCGACGAATCGATCGCCGCTAGCTTGCTGCTGATGCTAGCGAGGCTCTCCTGGATGCGCGCCTGTAGGCCGTCGAGCGATTCCTCGATCACATCGCCGTCGTCGGCGACGCGCAGCTTCTCGGCGAGTTTCTCCGGCGGCTGGTCGAGGTCGGGCAGGTCGAGCGAGAAGCGCGACAGCAAGCGCTGCATCGACGGCTCGACGAGCGTCAGCGACGCGCGCGGCACGAACGCTGGCATCGGCACGCCGAGCAGCTTGTAGAGCGGCGCGATCGCGCACAGGTACGACAGCTCGCCTGGGCCGACGACGAACGCCAGCGTCGGCAGGATCGCGTCCTGCCACAGCGGCCGCAGCAGCACGCCGGGGCTGAGGTCGGTCACCTTGCCGTACTCCTCGCCATCACCGAGCGGCTGGCGGATGCCGCCCGCCAACTCGAACATCATCGTTGTGGCTGGATCGAGCGTGACGTCGATGCCGACGTCGCCGAGGTTGTCGCAGGCCTGCTTGACCTTGTCGCGGACCTGGTCGCTCATTTCCCACCAGCCCTTGAGCGGCTCGTACGCCACGGCCGGCAGGTCGCGCGGCTCGACGATCACGAGGCCGTGGTGGCCGAACGCCGCGAACAGCAGGCGCGCCATCTGCGCCCCGAGCGTCTCGCCGTCGGACCTAGGCGTCAGCAGCTGCAGCAGCCAGTCGCGATTGGCGGAGGGCGGCAGCAGCGGCTCGATCTCGACCAGCAGCTTGCGCACCTCGGCGCCGACGGCGACCGCGCGCAGCGGCTCGCTGGTGCGGGTGAGACCGAGGCGGAAACGCTGCACTTCCTGCTGCTGGTTGACCAGGAACAGCCGGTTGGCCTCCTCGAGGTCGTGGTCGTCGCTGTGGTTCCAGAACACCGGCACGACCTTGGGGGAGCCCGGCGTCGCCGCGATCTCGCGGCACAGCCGGATTGCAGTCGCGACCTTGTGGAAGGTGAACAGTGGGCCGCCCAACAGCCCGGGCTGCTGGCCGGTGACTACGCATTGGCTGCCCAGGGCGCGCAGCGTCGCGACCGCGGCGAGCGACTCCGCCGGCGCGCCGTGGCGCTCGGCGTACGCAAGCAGGGCGTCGCAGACGGCGCCGCGCGGCACGAGGCGAGCGCCGGGCTTTGGCGCGCGCTGCATCAACTCGGCGACAGTGCGCGGCCGCATGCCGAGGAACGGGCTCAGGTCACGGTCGTTCTCCAAGTACCGCTGGTGCACCTCGGCGGTGCCGAGGCGGCGGAACGAGATCGGGCGGAGGGTCGAGGTCACGGGTTGCCTTGCACGGGAGTACGGCCGATGGCGACGGCGCGGCATTCGCCGGCGAAGGTCGCGGCGGCTGCTTCGATGCGGTCGAGCCAGTCGCGCGCGTCGGGCTTGAAGCACTGCATCACGCCGCGGCTCTGGTTGACCAGCGCGCCGAGGCCGCGCTTGTCGAACGCGGCCGCGAGGTCGGCGACCTTGCCGCCCTGCGCGCCGACGCCGGGCAGCAAGAGCCAGCTGTGCGGCAGCAGCGCGCGCAGTCGCGCCAGCTCCTGCGGCCATGTTGCCCCCACCACGGCGCCGACCGGCGAGTAGCCGTGCGCCTGCGGTAGGTCCTGACCCCAGCGGGCGACGGCGCGCGCGACGACGTCGCACAGCGCCTCGCCACCGACCCGCAGGTCTTGGAAGTCCTCGGCGCCTGGGTTGCTGGTGCGCACCAGCACGAACACGCCGCGGCCCTTGTCGGCACGGCAGTGGGCCAGGAACGGCTGCGCCGAGTCGAGGCCGAGGTAGGGATGCAGCGTCACCGCGTCGGCGACCCGGAAGTGGCCCTCGGCGTAGGCCTCGGCGGTCGAGCCGATGTCGCCGCGCTTGACGTCGCCGACGACCAGCAGGCCGTGGCGGCGCGCCAGCGCGCAGGTCTCTTCGTAGGCGGCGTAGCCGAGGGCGCCGAACTGCTCGAAGAAGGCGACGTTGGGCTTCACCGCCGGCGCGTGGCGCGCGATCGCCGGCAGCGCCTCGCGGTAGAAGGCGAGGATGCGCGCGGCGGGCTCGGCGCCGGGCGCAACTGCGGCGGGCAGGGCGTCGAGGCGGGGATCGAGGCCGATGACGACGGGAGCCTGCCCCCCGAGGACGCGATCTGCCAACGCCGCGACGAAGCTCTGCATTCGGCGCGACAGACTAGCTGCGTTTCGTCGTGGCGCGAGGCCGCCGCGTCTGATTCTCTAGTCGGCCTACGGAGGCGGACTCATGACTGTGATTTTCGTGCCACGGGAGCGCGCCGACGGCGAGACGCGCGTCGCGGCGATTCCCGAGACAGTAAAAGGCTTGTTGAAGCTCGGACTACAGGCGCAGGTCGAGCGCGGCGCCGGCGAACGAGCCGGCTTCACCGACGCGGACTATGCAGCCGCCGGCGCGGCGGTCGTCGACGCGGCGGCGCGCAGCGCTGCGGATCTGGTGCTCGGCGTGCAGTGCCCCCCGCCCGAAGTAGCCAAGGGCCAGAAGCCCGGCTCGCTGCTGGTGTGCACCCTGACGCCTGCCGTCCAGCTGCCCGCCGTCAAGGCGCTGTGCGACGCCAAGGTCACGGCGATGGGCCTCGAGTTCATGCCGCGCATCACGCGCGCGCAGAAGATGGACGTGCTCAGCTCGCAGGCGACCTGTGGCGGCTACCAAGCCGTGTTGCTCGCCGCCGCGGCGCTGCCCAAGATGTTCCCGCTGATGATGACGGCGGCCGGCACGCTCACGCCGGCGCGCGTGCTCGTCCTTGGCGCCGGCGTCGCCGGCCTGCAGGCGATCTCTACCGCTCGCAAGCTCGGCGCGATCGTCGAGGCCAACGACATCCGGGCGGCGGTGAAGGAGCAGGTCGAGTCGCTCGGCGCGAAGTTCGTCGACACCGGCACGCCGCCGGACGCCGAGACCAAGGGCGGCTACGCCAAGGAGACGGGCGCCGAGTTCCTCAAGAAGCAGCGCGAGATCCTGTCGGCGCACATCGCGCAGGCCGACGTGCTGATCACGACGGCGCTGGTGCCCGGCAAGAAGGCGCCGGTGCTGGTCACCGCCGACATGCGCAAGGGCATGCGGCCCGGCTCGGTGATCGTCGACATGGCCGCCGCGCAGGGTGGCAACGTCGAAGGTTCGGTCGCCGGCCAGCGCGTCGTCGTCGACGGCGTGACGATCCTCGGCGACGCCAACCTGCCGGCGCAGGTCGCCGCCGACGCCTCGCGCATGTACGCGCGCAACGTGCTCGCCTTCCTCGGCGAGTTCGTCAAGGCGGGCGCGGCCAAGGTCGCGCTCGACAATGAGATCCTGTCGGCGGTGACGATCGTCCACGACGGCGTCGTCCGCCATGAACCCACCGCGCTGGCTCTCGCCGCGCACGGAGGCTGAGCGATGGACCCGGTCTTCCTGCTGATCTTCACGTTCGTCATCGCCTCGCTGCTCGGCTTCGAGTTGATCAACAAGGTGCCGCCGACGCTGCACACGCCGCTGATGTCGGGCAGCAACGCGATCTCCGGCATCACGGTCGTCGGCGCGCTGATGTGCGCCGAGGCGGCCGAGGGCTGGCTGGCGCAGTCGCTGGCCTTCCTCGCGATCGCGCTGGCGACGATCAACGTCGTCGGCGGCTACATGGTGACCGACCGCATGCTGGCGTCGTTCAAGAAGAAGGAGAAGTAGCGTGGACTACCTCTATCTGCTGGCGACGCTGCTGTTCGTCTTCGGCGTCAAGCGCATGACCAGCGTCAAGACCTGCCGGCAGGGCAACCGCCTGTCGGAGGTCGGCATGCTCGTCGCGATCGTCGCGATCCTGCTGATCAAGGACGACGTCGTCAGCTGGCCCGTCGCCGTCGCTGGCCTGCTGGTCGGCGGCGCCGTCGGCCTCGTGATCGCCAAGCGCACGCCGACGACGCAGATGCCGGAGATGGTCGCCGCGCTGAACGGCTTCGGCGGCCTGTCGTCCGCGCTGGTCGCGATCGCGTTCCTGCTGATCGACGAGACGCTGAAGCAGGCGGACAAGACGCTCGTCGACACCGGCCTTGTCAACGCCATCAGCACGCCGGCGACGATCGTCATCGGCATGGTGACGTTCACCGGCAGCTTCGTCGCCTACCTCAAGCTCGGCGGCAAGAAGGTGGCGCACCCGCTCGCCGGCTCCGCGCGGCACGCCTTGCACGCGGCGCTCGCTGTCGCGGCCATCGCGCTCGCCGTCTGGCAGTGCGTCGCCGGCGACCACGCGACGATGGGCGTCGCCACGGCGCTGCTCGCCGTCGTCGCGGGCGTTCTCGGCGTGCTGCTGGTCATGCCGATCGGCGGCGCCGACATGCCGGTCGTGGTGTCGCTGCTCAACAGCTACTCGGGCATCGCCGGCGCCGCCGCCGGCTTCGTCATCAACAATCCGCTGCTGGCGGTCGTCGGCGCGCTGGTCGGCACGTCGGGCCTGATCCTGACGCAGATCATGTGCAAGGCCATGAACCGCTCGCTCGGCAACGTGCTGCTCGGTGGCATGGGCGAGGAGGCCGTCGCCAAGGACGCCAAGGACTACAAGTCGATCAAGTCGGCGCAGCCCGAGGAGATCGCGATGCTGCTCGACGGCGCGACGTCGGTCGTGTTCGTGCCCGGCTACGGCCTCGCGGTCGCGCAGGCGCAGCACATCGTGCGCGAGCTCGCCGACCTGCTGCAGAAGCGCGGCGCGGTCGTGCGCTACGCCATCCACCCGGTCGCCGGCCGCATGCCGGGCCACATGAACGTGCTGCTCGCCGAGTCGGACGTGCCGTACGAGCAGCTCTGGGAGATGGAGCGCATCAACGGCGACTTCAAGAATACCGACGTCGTCATCGTCGTCGGCGCCAACGACGTCGTGAATCCGGCGGCGCGCGGCGACAGCGGCCCGATCGCCGGCATGCCGATCCTCGACGTCGACCTCGCGCGCACGGTCGTCGTCATCAAACGCTCGTTGGCACCGGGCTATGCGGGCATCAAAAACCCGCTGTTCGAGGCCGAGAACACGCTGATGGTGTTCCTCGACGCGAAGGAAGCGCTCGAAGGGATCGTGAGGGAAGTGAAGGAGCTGAGGTAGCTCCATCGCAGGCAGCGCGCGGCTGCCCCCGCCGTCAGCCCGGCTTCGCCGACTTGCGAACCTTCTCGACGTCCGACTCGATCGCTTCGGCGGTCGACTGCTTACGCGCCTTGCCCTTGCGGGCCGGCTTCTCGTCGTTGTCGGGGTCCTCGTCCGACTTGGCGATCGTCACCTGCTGCGCGGCCGGCGCGGCGTTCGCGGGCGGCGGCGGCGGCGGTGTGGTCGCGCTGAGCCCGTGCAGCGCCTTCAGCGCCGCCTCGACGCAGCGGTCGGCGAGTGCGCCGGTGAACCAGCGCACCTGCATCGAAGACAAGGTCTGACCGAGGTCGGCATCCTCGGCGTCGGGGAACAGCACCGGCTCCTCGGGCACGCCGTAAGCGAGCGGCGGCAGTTCGCTGTCCGGCTCGGTCTGCCGGACCCTGGCGAGCAGCGCTTGCAGGTCGACGCCGCGCAGCATCATCAGCTCCCACGGCTTCTCGTCGAGCCGGCGCGCGAACAGCTCGTGCAGGGCCAGCACGTGGCGGCACGGCTTCTCGGGCAGGTCGCACGAGCAGCCGAAGGTGACGCTGCGCGCCTCCGGGAAGAGCGGTTCGCCGACGATGCGTGCGACCAGCCGGTCGAAGCTGCGCGGCACGCGGCCATTCTCCAGCGCTTCGACGATCGACTTGCTGCGCCGCAGCACGCGGACCAGCGTGCTCCAGTCGCGCATCGGCAGGGTGCGGATCTGCAGGCTGACCTCGTGGATCGAGCCCATCGCGCCCTCCATCTCGCACCGGATCGAGCCGGGGCGGATGCGGACCATTGGCTTGCGGATACTCGGCAGCGCCTCGAGCGCGGCGGCGAGCCGCGCGTCGTCGACGCTGCGTGTCGCCTCGCGGCGCCAGCGCTCGCCCAGCGAGATCGACTTGTGGTCGGCGGAGTTCACGCGAGCGCCTCTTGCCGATCGAGCACGAGCAGGCGCTTGAGCTCGTCATTGCTGAGTTCGGTCAGCCAACTCTCGCCGGCGGCGAGCAGGTTGTCGGCGACCTCCCGCTTGCGCTCGAGCATCGTCTGGATGCGCTCTTCGAGCGTGCCGCTGCAGACGAACTTGTGCACGAAGACGTTGCGCTGCTGGCCGATGCGGAAGGCGCGGTCGGTCGCCTGGTCCTCCACTGCCGGGTTCCACCAGCGATCGTAGTGGAACACGCGATTGGCGGCCGTGAGGTTGAGGCCCGTGCCGCCCGCCTTGAGCGACAACACGAACAGCTTCGGGCCGTCTGGGCGCGAGGCCTGGAAGTCGGTGACCATCTGGTCACGCTCCTTCTGCGGCACGCCGCCGTGCAGGAACAGCACCGGGCCACCGAAGGTGGTCTCGGCGTGCGTCTTGAGCAGCGAGCCCATCTCCTTGAACTGCGTGAAGATCAGGCAGCGGTCGCCCTCGTCGAGCGCCTCCTCGAGCATCTCGGTTATCAGGTCGAGCTTGCCCGAGCGGCTCGGCAGCGCGCTGCCGTCCAGCAGGTAGTGTGCCGGGTGGTTGCACACCTGCTTGAGGCGCAGCAGCGTCGTGAGGATCGCGCCGCGGCGATGGATGCCCTCGGCGGCCTTCTCGACCTCCTGCAGGCCCTTGCGAACAACGGACTCGTAGAGGATCGCCTGCTCGCGCGAGAGCGTCGCGGTGACGATCTGCTCGGTCTTCTCCGGCAGGTCAGCGACGATCTCCGGGTCGGTCTTGAGGCGGCGCAGCACGAACGGCCGCACCAACCGCGCCAGCGCCGACATCGAACCCTGCCGACGCTGCTTGACGATCGGATGCTCAAGCGTTTGCAGGAACTGCGTGCGCGAGCCGAGCAGGCCTTCGTTGAGGAAGTCCATGATCGACCACAGGTCGAGTGGACGGTTCTCGAGCGGCGTGCCGGTCAGCGCGAGGCGGAAGTGGCCGCGCAGCGTGCGGGCGACCTTCGACTGGCGCGTTGTCGGGTTCTTGATGTTCTGCGCCTCGTCGAGCACGACGCCGTCGAAGGTCACGTCCTGCATGACCTCCTCGTCGCGCTGCAGCAGGTTGTAGCTGGTGAGGATGATGTCGCAGCCGCGGAGGGCGCTGCGGAAGTCCTCGCCGGTCTCGGCGCGACCCTTGCCGTGGTGCATCAGCACGCGCAGGTGCGGCGCGAAGCGGTTGAGCTCGCGACGCCAGTTGCCCAGCACGGAGACCGGGCACACGATCATGATCGCGTTGGCGTCCTTGCGCTGGCGGCGCCAGTCAATCATCACCGCGATTGCTTGGACGGTCTTGCCAAGGCCCATGTCGTCGGCGAGGCAGGCGCCGAAGCCCTGGTCGACGAGGTAGTGCATCCAGGCGTGGCCGCGCGATTGGTACGGGCGCAACTCGCCGACGAACTCGCTCGGCAGGGGCAGGTTTTCGACGACGCGAGCATGCTCGAGGTTCTGCAGTAGCGCCTCCAGACGCGGCGAGCTGGCGACGGACTCCATCGCCAGCCCGTGCAGATGCGATGCGCCGCCCAGGCGCAGGCGCAGCGCTTCGAAGAAGCTGATGCGCTCGCCGCCTTCCTCCATGCGCGCCTTGAAGTCCTTGATCGCCTCGCGGTCCTTCGGCGACAGCAGCACGGGGCGGCGGTCGATGAAGATGAGCGGAGTCTTTGCTTCGACGAGCTGGTCGAACTCGGACTGGGTCAGCTCCTTGTCGCCGACGGCAAGGCTCCAGCGGAACTCGAACCACGGCCGCGGCTCGTCCTGCGTGCCCTTGCCCTCGACGATGGCAACGCGCGCCGACAGGCGCTGCATCGCCTCGACACCGGGCAACTGCAGCTCGAAGCCCTCGCTCTCGAGCAGCGGCATGTGGTCGAGGATCTGGTCGAGTTCGGCGCGGGTCAGGCTGGCGCGGCCATCGCTAAGGTTGCGGGCGCGGCGCAACGCCGGCATGCGCTCGGCGACGCGCTCAATGGTCTGCTCGACCCTGACGAGGTTGTCGACGGCGATCTCGTTGCGGAACGGCGACGCCGCGAGGCGCTGGTGCAGGCTCTCGACAGTCTCGGTGAACGGCACCGTCGGGATCGGGCGGACCAGGATCTGCAGGCCCCACGGCACGCCTTCCTCGAGCGGCTTGTCCGGGACCAGGATCTCGATCACCGGCACGATCGGCGTCTGCCAGTACTCCTTGGGCAGGCGCTCGGCCTTGGCGAAACCCGGCTTCGGCGCATCGCCGCTCGCCGCCGCGGCCACGACGACTTGGTCGAGCGCGTGGCCGACGAAGCTGACCAGGAGGTTGCGCTGCGAGACGGCGTAGACTGGGTCGTCGGGCACCGCGAAGCGCGCCGTGCACAGAGAACCGGGCACAAGGTCGGCGACGCCGGCCATCACCCATTGCGTATCGGTGGCCCAGTGCGGCGCCCATTGCAGCACGCCCGGCTGTGGCGCTGGCGCGAAGTCGCCGCGGGCGATCATGCGCAGCACGAGTTGGCTGGCGGCCGACAGCGCGCGCAGGGCGGCCGGCTGCCTCTGCGCGTCGAGCGACGCGAGCCAGGGAATCGCTGCAGCCAGCGGCAGCGACCGCGCTGGGACGGTCCACAAGGCCGGCGCGATGCGAGCCGGCGGCCGCTCCTCGTCGTCGTCGCCGGCGGCGCCGACCAGGACCACGGGGCGCAGGGTCGAGTCCTCGACCGGGATCAGGATCTGCAGTTCGACCGGCTCGAGCAGGGCCCGCAGAGCGGCGGGCAAGATTTCGCCAATCCCAGCGGCCCCGTCGTCGGACCACAGGGCGATCCGCGCGTCGGCGGGCTGCCGGGAGTGCAGGTAGGCGGCGTGCAGCTTAGTGCTTCTCGGACATCGCCGGCTTGGGGTACGCCCACTCCTTGGAGACCTTCGCCTTCGTCGCGTGCATTGGATGGTCGATGCGACGCGTCGCCTGGTCGGCGAGCGTGAAGATGAACAGCAGCGAGAGGAACAGGAAGGAGCTGAGGAAGACGATCTTGTTGATCGCCGTGTCCCACTTCATGTGCATGAAGAACAGGATCACGAGGCTGGCCTTGACGCTCGCGATCAACATCGCGATCAGCATGTTGGCCGGGCCGAAGTCGATGCGCGACGCGATGACCGTGACCGCCGTCAGGATCAGCAGCACGATCAGCACGTTCGTGAACATCGCGCTGCTGGAGACGTGGTGGTGCCCCATCTGGAGCTCACCGTGTCCGTGACTATCGTTGTGGGCGTGAGCGCTCATCAGGGCACCAGGTACAGCAGTGGGAAGAGGAAGATCCAGATCAGGTCGACGAGGTGCCAGTACAGGCCCACGAGGTCGACCGGCAGGTAGTAGCCGGCGTGGAAGCGGCCCTTGGCGACGCCCTTCATGATCCAGAGGATCAGACCGGCGCCGATGATGACGTGCAGGCCGTGGATGGCCGTCATCGTCACATAGATGGCGAAGAACAGGTGGCCGTGCAGCAGCGGCGCGCCAGTCTCGTCGACCATGACGTTGTGCACGTCCGTGAACCAGGCCAGCGACCCGGCGTTGGACGACCCGTCGACCTGGTAGTTGTCGAACATGTGTGGGAACACGAACAGCCCGTGCTCGGTCTTCGCCTTGTACTCGAAGAACTTGATGACCATGAAGATCACGGCGCCCAGCACTGTGAGCGCGCAGAACAGCATGGTCTTCTGCTTCTGGCTGGTCTGCGCCGAACGCACGCCCATGGCCATCGTCCACGAGCTGAGCAGCAGCACCGAGGTGTTGACGGCGCCGAGCTTCCAGTCGAGCTGTTGGCCGCCGACCCTGAAGGTCTCCGGGTACAGGTCGTGGTAGTAGAAGTACGCCGCGAAGAGCCCGCCGAAGAGCAGGATTTCCGTCGCCAGAAACAGCCAGAAGCCGAGCTTGGCCGACTGGAACTCCTGCACCGGCGTGTCGAAGTGGTGCGCCACCGTGTGGGGAACGAACTCGGGTCCCGGCGCCGGGATCACTACCGAGTGGTGACCGTCGTGACTCATCGTGGGTACCTGTAGCGGCGTGGCTTGAAGGAGGGGCAGCGGTCGCAGATCAGCCGATGGGCGTCTGCGTCGACTTGAGGTCCAGCGTGGAGTAGTCGTAGACCTCGGTCGTGACCTTCGGCGCGTGCGCGAAGTTCTCGAGCGGCGGCGGCGTGGGCGTCAGCCAGTCGAGCGTCACGCCGCCCCATTGGTTCTGCATCGCCTTCTTGCCGATGAACAGCGAGGCGACGAGGTAGGAGACCATCAGCGCGACGCCCGAGCCGAGGATGATCGCGCCGACCGTCGATGCGCTGTGGTAGGGCTGGAACTCCGGCACGTACGTCGCGTAGCGGCGCGGCATGCCCTGGCTGCCCATCTCGAACTGCGGCAGGAAGGTCACGTTGAAGCCGACGAAGATCGTCACGCAAGCGATCTTGGCCAGCGTCTCGTTGTACATCACGCCGAACATCTTCGGCCACCAGTGGTGCAGACCGGCGAAGAACGCCAGCGCGATCGAGCCCATCATCACGTAGTGGAAGTGCGCAACGACGAAGTACGTGTCGTGTAGGTGCAGGTCGACGTTGAGCGCGCCGAGGATGACGCCCGTCAGGCCGCCGATCGCGAAGATGATCAGGAAGGCCAGCGTGTAGAGCATCGGCGAGTTGAGCGCGATCGAACCCTTCCAGATCGTCGCGACCCAGCTGAACTCCTTGATCGCGGTCGGGATCGCCACGAAGAACGTCAAGAACGAGAACGCGAACATCGCGTACGTCGACTGGCCCGACGTGAACATGTGGTGGCCCCACACGAGGAAGCTGATGATCGCGATTGCCAGTGAGCTGAACGCGATCAGCTTGTAGCCGAACAGCGGCTTGCGGCTGTGGACCGACACCAGCTCGCTGATGATGCCGAAGGCCGGCAGCACCATGATGTAGACGGCCGGGTGGCTGTAGAACCAGAAGAAGTGCTCGAACAGCACCGGGTCGCCGCCCAGCCGCGGATCGAAGATGCCGATGTGGTAGAGGCGCTCGAACGCCACCAGCAGCACCGTGATGCCGAGCACCGGCGTCGCCAGCACCTGCAGCAGCGCCGTCGCGTACAGCGCCCAGACGAACAGCGGCATGCGGAACCACGTCAGGCCGGGCGCGCGCAGCTTGTGCGTCGTGACGATGAAGTTGAGGCCCGTGAAGATCGAGCTGAAGCCCAGCAGGAATATGCCGAGGCCGATCGTGACGACCGCCTTGTTCGTGTACAGGCTGTATGGGGCGTAGAACGTCCAGCCGGTGTCGAAGCCGCCGAGCACGATGGCGAGCGCCGCGAGCACAGCGCCCATGACCCACAGGTAGAAGCTCAGCAGATTGAGGCGCGGCAGCGCCACATCCTTCGCGCCGAGCATCAGCGGCAGGATCATGTTGCCCAGCGAGCCCGGGATCGCCGGGATCACGAAGAGGAACACCATGAACGCCCCGTGCAACGTGAAGATCTCGTTGTACTGGTCGTTGGTGAACAGCATGCCGTTCGGCTCCCAGAGGTGCAGGCGCACCAGCAGGGCGAACAGGCCGCCCGCGAGGAACGCGAGGCCCGTGCCGATCAGGTACATGATGCCGATGCGCTTGTGGTCGAGGGTGCCGGCCCAAGACCAGAAGCCGCTGCTGCAGTTCAGGTAGTTCTTCGGCTGCTCCGACTTCGCCTTCTGCGTGTCCAGGATGGGTGCGTGCGTGGTCATGGGTGTCTCACTGAGCCAACGACTTCATGTACTCGATGACCGCATTGAGCTCGCGATCGCTGAGCTTGTCGGGGCCGAAGGCGTTCATGTTGGCCTTCGCGGCGAAGTCCGCCGCCAGCTTGGCGAGCGGCATCCGGATGGATTCCCTGATGTAGGCCTCGTCGGCGACGACGGTCTTGGCCTGACCGTTCTCGACGACCTGGCGCGCGCGACCGACGACGTTGCCGTCCTTCTTGGTGAACAGGCCCTTGTCGCCGCCCCAGCTCGGGGCAAGGACCGACTGACCGTTGACCGTGTGGCACGCCGAGCACAGCGCCTTGTAGATGTTCTCGCCGCTCTTTGCTGCCAACGCCGGGGTGCTGTCGTCGAACGTGTTCCACGGCGCCTTGGCGAACTCCTCGGCCGTGACGACGTGCACCTTGGCGTACATTTGCGAGTGCTGCTCGCCGCAGTACTCGGCGCAGAAGAGGTGGAACTCGCCGCACTGCGTCGGCGTGAACCAGACCGTCTGGTAGCGGCCCGGGACCACGTCGCGCTTGACGCGCATCGACGGGATGTAGAACGCGTGCAGCACGTCCTCGGACTCGAGCAGGAACTGCGCCGGCTTGTCGACCTCGAGCCAGACCGCGCCGCTGCTCTTCACCGGGTGGTTCGGGTACGTGAACGTCCAGTTCCACTGCATGGCCGTCGCCTTGTAGGTGTTCTGGCTGGCGGCCTGCGGCACCGTCGTCATGTCGAGGCAGCCCTTGAAGCCCCACGCGAACATGACCATCACGATGATCAGCGGGATCACGGTCCAGACGACCTCGAGCGGCGTGTTGTGCGTCGTGTTGGACGCCGGCGGCTGGTCGAAGGTCTTCCGGCGGTACTTGACCACCGAGAAGAGCAGCACACCCAGGATGAGGACGAAGAAGAAGATGCAGACCGCGTACGTGAAGTAGAACAGCCCGTCGACGTGGTCGAACGTGCTGGCCAGCTTCGGCAGCTGGCCGTAGGCGTCGAGCTCGGGCTTCGGGGCGCGGCTAAGCGCGGCCGCTGCCTTCGCTGGATCCTGGATCAGTTGGGCGAGCACTTTAGGTACCTCAGTCGGGGCGGTGGGTTGGTTCTTGGGGTCAGGCGACGGCCGGCGTGGTCTGCCGCCGCTCGCGCCGCAGCATGACCCAGATCATCACGGCGAGCGCCACCAGGGTGACGGCGCCGGCGATCCGCATGAGCGTCATCGCTGCGAGGGAATACGTGTTGGTCTTGGCGTCGAAGGTCAGGCAGTTGAGCCGGACCTGGTCCCAGAAGGTGCCGAGCGCGCCGCCGCTCGCTTCGACGATGGCGAGGCGCACGTCGCTGGGATCGAACGCGGTGTTGACGATGATGCGGCTGACCTTGCCCTCGGGGGTGAGCACGATCAGCGACGGCGGGTGCGCGAACTGGCCGGTGGCGGTCGACCAGTAGAAGCGGAAGCCCATCTGGTCGGCGAGACGCTTGGTGCTGGCCTCGTCGCCGACGAGCACGCGCCACGCGTCGTCGCCGCCGGTCTTGCGCAGGCGCGGCAGGTAGGACTGCTTGCGCGCCTTGGCCATCTCCGGCGTCTCCTTCGGGTCGATGGAGACGTTGAGCACGCGGTAGTGCTCGCCGGGCTGCAGGTCGACGTCGCTGAGCGCCGCGAAGGCGGCGTCGAGCACCTGCCCGCACATCGCCGGGCAGCTGTAGTAGCCGAGCAGCAGCACGACCGGCTGCTTGCCGGGGAACCACTGCTTGAGGTCGAACGGATAGCCGCGCTCGTCGGTGAACTTCAGCGCGGCGTCGATCTGCGCGCCGATCACGTCCACCTGCGATGCCGCCTCTTCCTTGCTGTCCATAGCCCGCGACGGCGCGTGCGCCGGCCCCTGAGCGGCGAGGCTCGCGGTCGCGATCAGCAGGCTGAAGAAGACGGCGCGCATGTCAGGTCACTTCACTTGCGGAGGCCGTCGACGACGGTCTGGATGTTCTTCTTGCTCGGGTTCTCGCCGTTCAGGAAGGCGTTCTCCGCCTTCATGGCCGCATCGAATTCGTCGTTCGGCGCGAGCGCGACCTTCGTCATGCGCTCCTCGTCGAGGACGCGCACGAAGATCGGGACCATGATCCACAGGGAGAAGAAGGTCACGAACGCGCCCGCGACAACCCAGATGGTTGCCGTGCGCGCATCGATCTCGTTCTCGGGGTCGATCGCGACGGCCTTGTGGGTCGCGCCGGGGGCGTGGTCGCCGTGATGGTGGCTTTGTGCCATGGGTATGAGCCTCGGGTCAGATGTTCTGGAACCGGAGCGACTCGGCGAGCCGCGGATCGCGAACCGGCACCAGGTTGGCGCGGCGCACGTTCATCAGCGCGATGCCGACGAGCAGCGACAGCAGGCCGACGTAGCAACCGAAGTCCGCCCAACCAATCGTGTGCAGGTACTCGCCGAACGCGTGCCCGAAGCCGCCGTGAGCCGCTTCGCCCGCGGGCGCGGCGTGCTCGCCGTGGCCCATGTTCGGCAGGATCAGGTACTGCATGTCGATGCAGTGGATGATCAGCATGAAGGTCGCGCCGAAGGCGAGGCCGAGCGGGTTGCGCTTGACGTGCCGCGACATCAGGAACGCGAACGGGAAGAAGAAGTGGCCGGCGATCAGCAGCGTGCCGATCGCGCTCCAGCCGTTGTGCGCGCGGTGCTCGTACCACGCGGTCTCTTCTGGCAGGTTCGCATACCAAATCAGCATGTACTGGCTGAAGTTCGTGTAGGTCCAGAAGACCATGAACGCAAACAGCAGCTTGCCGAGGTCGTGGAAGTGCTCGGTGCTCATCGCGTTGCCGCTGGCGCCGGCGAGGTAGCCTCTGCTGCCCAACCATCGCGTCAGCAGGATCGTGAAGGCGAAGAACGCCATCACCCCACCGGAGAAGTACGTGATGCCGAAGATCGTGCTGAACCAGTGCGGGTCCAGCGACATGATCCAGTCGAACGCCGCGAAGGTCGTCGACAGCGCGAACAGCAGCAGGCCCGGGGCCGCGACGCGCGACAGGCGCAGGCTGATCGCCGGATCACCGGTCTCGTCCTGCTTGATCGACTGGCTGCGGAAGAACGCGGCGAGGCCGATCCAGATGGCGAAGTAGATCGCCGCGCGGACGAAGAAGAAGGTGCTGTTGAGCCAGGCGCTCTTGCCGGCGAGGACTTCGTCGCCCGGCTTCGGCTCCATCCAGTGGTGGTAGAGGTCGTGCGAGCCGACCAGCACCGGGATGAACAGCAGCGCCATCGCAGGCAGCGCGCCGGCGATGTTCTCGGCGATGCGGCGCACCACGACGCTCCAGCCGGCGCGCGTGATGTGCTGCACCATCGTGAAGAACAGGGCGCCAAGGCAGATGCCCAGCACGCCCATGTAGCCCACGAGGTAAGCGAAGTAGAAGCTCTTGCCGCCGACGGCAAGCCAGGCGGCGCCGACGAGGCCGGCGCCGATGGCGAGCAGCGCGAGTTGCGCCTTGGCGAGGTCGCCCTCGCGAACCTTGACGACGAGGTTGGGCGCCAGCTGCTGCAGGCTCAGGGCGCTTTGGTGTGCGTGTGCGGTCATGTGCCAGAACGCTTGGTTGCGGTTCGCTCGGTTACTTGCTCAGGGACTGCAGGGCGCGGACGTAGTGGACGATCGCCCACCGGTCCTCGGCCGACAGGCGCGCGCCGTATGCCGGCATCGTGCCCTTGCCGTTGGTGATGACATCGAAGTACTCGCCGTCGCTCAGATTGGCGACGCGGTTGTCTTTGCCCTCGCCGGGCTGGAAGTGGAAGTTCGGCACCGCCGCCGGCCAGCGACGGCCGACGAGGCCGTGACCAGTCGGACCGTTGCCGCCCAGGGCGCTCATGCCGTGGCAGATCGCGCAGAAGATGCCGAAGCGCTCCTTGCCGCGGTCGATGACCGAGACCTCCTTGCCGAGGACGACGAACTTGTGGTCGAGCGGCAGCGGGTTGCTCTTCACCCAGTTGCCGGCGGCGTCCTTGTTGGCCAGCGCGGGATTCTCGAGCGAGCCCTGGGCGACGACGATCGGACGCACGGCCGGCTTGCCGCTCACCTCCATCGCGACTGGGTCGATGATCGGCAGACGCGAGGCGCGGCCGTCCTTCCAGCCGTCGAACTCCGCGGCGCCCTGGGCGCGCAGCTTGGGCTGGAAGTCCATGTCGAGCACGAGGTGGACGGGCGGGTCCGAGGAGATGCCGCCGCGCATGCAGCTGGCGAGCGCTGGTAGCAGCGCCAGGGCCAGCAGCGAAGCCTTCGCGAAGAGTCGGTTCATCGGGTCAGTCCTCCACCACGGCGACGTTCTTGCCGCCGATGCTCTCGAGGAAGCGCATGGTCTGCGCGCTGTCGAACTTGGGGTCGGCCGCCTCGATCGACAGGAAGAACCGGTCGGTGGTGACGCGCCAGAAGGTCTTGTGGTTGAAGATCGGGTGGTGCAGGCGCGGCAGCTTGTTGAGGCCGAACATGCCGAACACCGCCGTGATGCCGGCGAGCAGCACCATCAGCTCGAACGTGATCGGGATCGTCGTCTCCCACGCGTAGGGCTCCTTGCCGGAGACCCAGATCACGTAGTCGACGCCGTTCATCCACCACATCATCAGCTGCGCGAGGCAGATGCCCGTGATGCCGCCGCACAGGACCAGCCAGCCGAGCGGGCTCGGGCCCTGCTTGAGGGCCTTGTCGAGCCCGTGCACCGGGAACGGCGTGTGCGCGTCGACGCGGGTGTAGCCATGCGCGGTGGCCTTCCCCGCCGCCTGGTAGATGGCGCTGGCCGAGGCGAACTCGGCGATGATGCCCCACTTCTGCGTGTTCGTCATGGCGTGATCCTTAGTGGTGCGCGCCGTCGCCGTGCCCGTGGTGCGGGTTGGCTTCCGGCATGACGCCCTTCACTTCGCTGATCGCGAGGATCGGAAGGAAGCGGCAGAACAGGAGGAAGAACGTGAAGAACAGGCCGAAGCTGCCGGCGTACGTCAGCATGTCGATCAGCGTCGGACTGAAGTAACCCCAGCTCGACGGCAGGAAGTCGCGGTGCAGCGACGTGACCGTGATCACGAAGCGCTCGAACCACATGCCGATGTTGACGAAGATGGAGATGACGAACAGCACCGTCGGGTTCCGGCGCAAGCTGCGGAACCAGAAGAACTGCGGGCTGATCACGTTGCACGACACCATGATCCAGTAGGACCACCAATAGGGACCGGTCGCGCGGTTGATGAAGGCGAACTGCTCGAACTCCACGCCCGAGTACCAGGCGATGAAGAACTCCATGCCGTACGCGTAGCCGACCATGGTGCCGGTCAGCAGGAGGATCTTCGCGATGTTGTCGAGGTGGTTGAGCGTGATCAGCTCGTGCAGCCCGAGCCACTTGCGCGCCGGGATCATCAGCGTCAGCACCATGCCGAAGCCGCTGAAGATGGCGCCCGCGACGAAGTACGGCGGGAAGATCGTCGTGTGCCAGCCGGGGAGCAGCGACACGGCGAAGTCGAAGGAGACGATCGAGTGCACGGAGAGGACCAGCGGCGTGCTCAACGCGGCGAGTAGCAGGTAGGCCTTCTCGTAGTGGATCCAGTGGCGGTTGCTGCCGTGCCAGCCGAGCGCGAACGCGCCGTAGACCCTCGCGGCGACGGTGCGGCCGGCCTGGGCGGCGCGGTCGCGGAACGTCGCGAGGTCGGGCACGAGGCCGACGAACCAGAACAACGCCGAGATCGTGAAGTACGTGCTGACGGCGAAGACGTCCCAGAGCAGCGGGCTCTTGAAGTTGGGCCACATCGCCATCTGGTTGGGCAGCGGGAACACCCAGTAGATGACCCAGATGCGGCCGACGTGGATCGCCGGGAAGATGCCGGCTGCCATGACCGCGAAGATGGTCATGGCCTCGGAGGCGCGGTTGATCGACGTGCGCCACTTCTGCCGAAACAAGAAGAGGATGGCGCTGATCAGCGTGCCAGCGTGGCCGATGCCGATCCAGAAGACGAAGTTGACGATCGGCCAGCCCCAGCCAACGGGGATGTTGTTGCCCCAGACGCCGATGCCGTTGAAGACCAGGTACCCGATCATCGCGCCGAGGTTCAGCAGCAGCGCGACGGCGATGCCGAACAGCAGATACCAACCCTTCGGCGTCTTCGCCTCGGCGACGCGCGCGATGGTGTTGGTCACCGACGCGAAGTCGTTTCTGCCCTCGACGAGCGCCGCCCGTGCGAGCGCGTTCTCCGGTTCGTCGACAACTTGGATGGCGGTCATCGGGGTCAGGCCTCGGCGGTGAGTTCGGGGTTTGGGTTGCGCACGCGACCGAGGTAGGTCGTGCGGGGCTTGGTGTTGAGTTCGGAGAGCAGCCCGTAGTTGAGGTCGAGCTTCGCCAACTTGGCGACGCTGCTGTTCGTGTCGAGCAGGTTGCCGAACGTGATGGCCTGCGTCGGGCAGGCCTGCGCGCACGCAGTGGTCACCTGCACGTCGTCCTTGCCCTCGCCGACCTTCTTGCCGGCCAGCTTGGCCTGGATGCGGCTGCCGTTGATGCGCTGCACGCAGTACGTGCACTTCTCCATCACGCCGCGGCTGCGCACGGTGACGTCCGGGTTGAACGCCATGCGCTTGGTGTCCGGCACGTTGCCGATGTAGTCCAGGTAGTTGTACCGACGGACCTTGTACGGGCAGTTGTTGCTGCAGTAGCGCGTGCCGATGCAGCGGTTGTAGACCATGGCGTTCAGCCCATCAGGGCTGTGGACGGTCGCGGCGACGGGGCACACCGACTCGCACGGCGCGTTCTCGCACTGCATGCACGGCACCGGCATGTTCGCGACCTGCGGATCCTCGGCCGCGTTCAGCTTGTCGTTCGACTTGCTGCTGAAGTAGCGGTCGGTGCGGATCCAGAACATTTCGCGGTTCCGGCGCACCTGGATCTTGCCGACCATCGGCACGTTGTTCTCGGCGACGCAGGCGACCATGCAGGCGCTGCAGCCGGTGCACGCATTGAGGTCGATGACCATGCCCCACTGGTGCGGCGACGCCATCACCTCGGGGTCCTTGCGCGACGGGTCGTAGCGCTCGGTCCACAGCGACTTGTTGAGGTCCTTCTCCTCCTTGTTCTGCAGCGCCGCCGCCTTGTCGAGCGGCGACAGCTTCTGCGCCCAGCGCGGATCGGCCGCGTTGGTCTTGACCGACGCCTCGCGCACGATCGCGCGGCCGGCCATCGTGCCTTGCTCCTGGGTCGTCACCAGGTCGTAGCGGCCCTGGCCGCGGCCCACCTGGGCGCCGGCGAGGATCGACTTGCCGGCGTCGCGCAGGACGTAAGCGTTGAAGCCCGTCTCCTTGGCGACCTTGCACGACTCGGGCAGCTTGCGGCCCCAGCCGAGGCTGATCGTGACACTGTCGTCGGCGTGGCCGGGGACGATCCAGGCCGGGATCTGCAGCGTCGCCGGCGCGCCCCTGACCGTCGCGGTGACGGTGAGCATGTCGCCGTTGTCGACGCCGAGCTTCTGGGCCGTCGCCATGCTGACGCAGGCGGCGTTGTCCCAGCACAGCTTGGTCACCGGCTCGGGGATCTCCTGCATCCACGAGTTATTGGCGTAGCGGCCGTCGCCCATCTTGGCGCAGGCGCGCAGCACTACTTCCGTGCCGGTCGCCTTCGGCAGCGCGGCCAGCGCAGCTGCGGCCGCGGCGGCATTCGCCGTGGCGGCCTCGGCCGCGAGCGCGGTGCCGGCGACGACGCCTTCGTGCAGCGCCTTCGGCCACCAATTGGTCTCGAAGTCGGCGGCGCCGGTCTTCTCCTGCCACGTCTGCTTGACCAGCGCGTAGCCGTACGTCGTGTCGCGCGCAGCGACAAGGTCGGCGGGACTGCCTTCCTGATTGATCAGCGCGAGGAATTCCAGCGCGCTGACGCCGCCGTGCAGCGGCGCGACCAGCGGCTGCTGCACCGAGACGGTGCCGTCGTGCGCGCAGGCGTCGCCCCAGCTCTCGAGATCGTGCGCGCTCGGGAAGTGCCAGTCGCACAGCTGCGCAGTCTCGTCCTCGTGGCTGCCGACGTGGATCGTCGTCTTCGGCTTCTTGCTCCTGAGCAACTCACCGAAGCCGAGGTCCGCCGGCGCGTCGTAGACGGGGTTCGTGCCGAGGCACACCAGCATCTTGCAGGCGCCCTGGCTGAGCGCGGCCGCGAGCTCCTGGATCGACGGCACGCACTTCTGCTCGAGGCCCGCGGGCGTCGCCGTGTACGTCACGGCCTGGCCGACGGCGCCGAGCGCCTGGTTGATCGCGTGCACCATCGCGTGGACCGCAGCCGGTTGGCGCGGGCCGCAGACGACCAGCGCGCGGCCGTTCTGCGCCTTCAGGTCCTTGGCGACGATCGGCAGCCACTTCTTGCCGTCCTTGACGAACGGGTCGGCGCTGAAGCTCGCGAGGTCGCCGGCGACGCCGAGCTCCTTGGCGAGCGCGCCCGCGATGGCGGCGATGTCCGTCGACTTGACGCGGAAGCGGTGGTCGGCGGCGGTGCCGGTCGTCGTGTACATCGACTCGGCGACGTAGAGGCGCGACAGCTTCTTGTCCTTGCCCGGGGCGCGGCGGCCCTCCGCCCACTGCCGCGCCGAGCGCAGGCTGTTGCCGTCGTTGGCGAGGAAGTCGCTGTCGAGCGACAGCACGACGTCGGCCTTGCTGAAGTCGTGGTGCGTGGCGAGCGGCTTGCCGAACGCCAGCAGCGCGCCGTCCAGCTCTTCGTCCTGGTGCAGCGCGTTCCAGACGTGGAGGCGCGCCTTCGGGAAGCTGCCACCCTTCATGCGGGCGACGAGCGCCTGCATGGTCGGCGACGACGTCGGCGCCATCAGCACGTGCAGGCCTTCGCCCTGCGCGTTGACGATCGCCTTGAACTCGTCGCCCTGGGTCCACTTGTCGAGCTCGGCCCAGATGTCCGGCTCGGCGTGCGCATGGCCGTGGCCATGGTCGTGGTCGTCATGCGCGTCGTGGTCGTGGCTCATCGGACCGCGCGCCTTGCGGCTGCGACCAACGTCGTAGAGCTGGATCAGCTCGGCCTGCAGCTGCAGGTCCGAGCCGCCGAGGCTGCTTGGGTGCGCCGCGTTGCCCTCGATCTTCGTCGGGCGGCCGTCGTTGCTCTTCACCAGCACGCCGATGCCGCGGCCGCCGCGCATCAACGTGGTGGCGTAGAAGTGCGGCACGCCGGGCGTGTAGCCGCCGGGGCGCTTGTTGAAGGGCAGGATCTTGGTGACCGGCTTGCGGCAGCTGGTCAGGCCAGCGAGTGCGACCGAGGCGGCGACGGCGCCGAGGAAGCCGCGGCGCGAGACGTCGTCAGGGGCCTCGGTGATGCCCTCGGGGAACTCGCGCGCGAGCGTCTCCTGGAACTCCGGCGAGTTCTCCAGCTGGCCTAGGCTGCGCCAGTAGGTCGTTTCCGTCGTCTGGGTAGCGTTCATGGACATCTCGGTCGGATGCGGGAGGGCGCTCATCGATGGCACGCCGAGCAGTGGGACGGGGGATTGAGGACCGGGGCGTTGTCGCCCTGCCACTCGAGCAGCTTCTTGGCGGCCGCCACGCTGTCGGCCGTCGGGGTCCAGTCCATCTGCGTCGGTGAAACGCCGGCGGGACGGATGTGCGGGGCCGGGTCGCGGTGGCACTCGAGGCACCAGCCCATGCTCAGCGGCTCGACCTGACGGACGATCTCCATCTGGTCGACACGGCCGTGGCAGCTCGCGCAGCCGACGTTGGCGCGCACGTGCACGGCGTGGTTGAAGTAGGCGTACTGCGGCAGCAGGTGGACCTTGACCCACTCGACCGGCTTGTTGTCGCCCTTGCCGTCACCGTAGGCGTCGCGCAGCGTCGCCAGCGCGAGGCTGTCCTTCTTGACGTGGGCGTGGCAGCCCATGCACGTGTCGGCGTCCGGCACCGTCGCGTGTGGGCCGTTCTCGACCATGCGGTGGCAATAGCGGCAGTCCATGCCGAGTACGCCCGCGTGCAGCTTGTGGCTGTAGTCGATCGGTTGGTACGGCTGGTAGCCGACGTCCGTGTGCTTCGGCGAGAACCAGTACGTGACGACGAACACCACGAACAGACCGGTCACCGCCGCGCCTAAAGCCAGGAACGCAGGCAGCTTGTTGGTCCACTTGGGGAACAGGACGGTCAAGTTGGATCCCCTCCGAGGGTGGGGATTGGGGGGTTGCGGACGCTAGGGCTGTCGGCGACGCCGACGGCACATGGGGGCCACCCTGCAACCTGGTCGCCGTCCGCCGTAAACCGGTTGGCTGGACGAAGACGAGGCCGCAGGGCATGTGCGGTCAGCCCAGAAAGGGCAGCCATCTAAAAGACCGCAGAAGTCCGGTCAATTTCAGACTGGCGAGAAACTGCGAACTGCTGCTGGGAAATCGCCGTTGCCGCGCTGCTCACCACGTGGTCTGCCGGCGGACGAAGTCTGCGATTGCCGGCGCCGCAAGGGTTTGCGCCTTGGGGTTGGCGTGCGGGTCGGCTGGCGTCACCCAAAGGTCCGCGGCCGGAGTGCCGGCGAGGATTGGCCGCAGATCGAGGCACGGGATGGCCGCCGCCGCACAGTCGGTGGCAACCAGCTCGTGCAACTTGCGGAACGGGTAGTGCCGGTCTGGGCCGAGCCCCTGCAAGAACGGCCAGAGAACCACCGCGAAGGGCACCTTGCGGGCGTCGCACCAGGCCTTGGCTTCGCGCAGCGACTTTTGCGGAACCCCTTGTGACCACATGGCTTCGAACGGTTTATCGGACGGGTGGTAGAGGCCGGCGGCCGCGCCTTCCTTGTGCGGCAGCGCCAACAACTGTCCGACCCAGTCGTAGTTCGGGTCAAGGTCGAGCGGGCTGCGGCCGAGGGCACCCAGGACGAGATCGAGCGTGCGCCAACCGGTCGCCGGCGACGGCCCGAGCACGTTGAGGCCGCTGCTCGGGATCAGGTCGTTGAGGCAGATCGTGAGAACGACCGCATCGGGCTGAAAGACGGCGAACCGATGCTGTAGCCCGAACCAGTACTCGTCGACGCAGACGGTGCCAGCGGCACCGCAGTTGACCGTGCGGATGTCGGCGCCGCCGGCGCGCAGGGCGCTCTCCAGCAGTCGCACCCAGCCGAGTTCCTCCGGGATCCCCCACCCGAAGGTGAACGAGTCGCCGAGGCATAGCACGCGCCGCTGACCGGCAGGTTTGTCCGGCGTGATCTCGTCGCGTTCGCGCAGGCCGTACCGGTTGATCCGCACCGGCACGCGGCCCTTCGCATCGAGCCAATCGCGCCGCAGCACGTCGTTGTCGGTGTAGCAGAGGAAGAAGGTCTGTCCCGGCGCGAACATGAACCGCGGCCGATCCATCGGCAGCGGCGGCGGCACGGGCACGATCAGCCCGCGCTGCAGGCCCTCGGTGAAGGTGATCGGTTGGCCAGCAGCGTCCGCGTAGCTGAGTCGGCCGAGCGGTTGCGGCGTCGGCAGTTGTCTCAACACGAACTCGGCGACGCCGAGCGCGAACAGCGTCGCAACGGTCGCGAAGAGAGCGCTGGCAACGACGCGTCGGTGGCGACTGGAGGACTGGTCCATGCGGAGTTGGTTTGCGGCGCGCAGGGAGAATCCGTACGGATTGCCTGCGCGGAGGCAGAATGCAGGCGATTATGCGTCGCTGCCGTCACGCCCCTGATGTCGACCTATATCCTAGGCATCTCCGCCTTCTACCACGACTCCGCCGCCGCGTTGTTGCGCGACGGGGAGATAGTCGCGGCCGCGCAGGAAGAGCGCTTCACCCGCAAGAAGCACGACCCGGGCTTTCCCGCCCGCGCCGTCGAGTTCTCCCTGCAGCAGGCGGGCATCACCGCCAAGGACCTCGACTTCGTCGCCTTCTACGACAAGCCGATCCTGAAGTTCCACCGGCTGCTGGAGACCTACCTCGCGTTTGCGCCGGTCGGTCTATCGTCCTTCAAGCGCATGCTGCCGGTCTGGCTCGGCGACAAGTTGCACATGCGCGGCCTGCTGACCAAGAGCCTCGGCAGCAAGCCGAAGAACCGCTACGTCTTCCCTGAGCACCACGAGAGCCACGCGGCGAGCGCCTTCTTCCCGTCGCCGTTCGAGGAAGCGGCGGTGGTGACCATGGACGGCGTTGGCGAATGGGCGACCACTTCGCTCGGCGTCGGCGAAGGCAACCGGATGCGGCTGCTGCGGGAGATCCGCTTCCCGCACTCGCTCGGCCTGCTCTACAGCGCCTTCACCTACTACTGCGGCTTCAAGGTCAACAGCGGCGAGTACAAGCTGATGGGCCTCGCGCCCTACGGCGAGCCACGCTTCGAGAAGCCGATCCGCGATCACCTGATCGACATCCGCGAGGACGGCAGCTACCGGCTCGACCTGTCGTACTTCAACTACTGCCAGGGGCTCACCATGACGAGCCCGAAGTTCCACGCGCTCTTCGGCATGCCGCCGCGCACGGCGGAGTCGCAGTTGGAGCAGGTCCACATGGACCTCGCCGCCTCGATCCAGAAGGTCACCGAGGACGTCATGCTGAAGACGGCCCGGCACGCCCACAAGGTCACCGGCAAGAAGCACCTTTGTCTCGCCGGCGGCGTCGCGCTCAACTGCGTCGGCAACGGCGTGATCCTGCGCGAGAGCCCGTTCGAGAAGATCTGGATCCAGCCGGCGGCCGGCGACGCCGGCGGCGCGCTCGGCGCAGCACAACTGGTGTGGCACAATCTGCTCGGCAAGCCGCGCACGGTGCAGCCCACCGACAGCCAGCGTGGCAGCCTGCTCGGCCCGAAGTACGAGTCGAACGACATCAAGGCGTTCCTCGACGCGCAGGGCGTGATCTACGAGGAGCACAAGACGGAGGAGGCGCTCGCCGACCGCGTTGCGCACCTGATCGAGCAGGAGAACGTGATCGGCTGGTTCCAGGGCCCGATGGAGTTCGGCCCGCGCGCACTGGGCTCGCGCAGCATCATCGGCGACGCCCGCTCGCCCAAGATGCAGAGCGTGATGAACCTCAAGATCAAGTTCCGCGAGTCGTTCCGGCCGTTCGCGCCGATCGTCCTGCGCGAGCGCGCGAGCGAGTACTTCGACATCGAGCCGCAGCACGACAGCCCCTACATGCTGATCGTCGCGCCAGTGCGCCACGAGAAGCGCAAGCCGGTCGAAACCGGCGCCGTCGGCCTCGACAAGCTCAAGCAGCTGCGCTCGGTAGTGCCGGCCGTCACACACGTCGACTTCTCGGCGCGCCTGCAGACCGTCGACGGCGAGCGCAACCCGCGCCTCGCCCGACTCATGCGCCGCTTCGAGGAGCGCACCGGCTGTCCGGTGCTGATCAACACCAGCTTCAACGTCCGCGGCGAACCAATCGTCTGCACGCCGCAGGATGCGCTGCGCTGCTGCCTCGGCACCGAGATGGACGTCCTGGTGCTGGAGAACTTCGTGATCCGTCGCGCCGAGCAGAAGAGCCTTCCCGTCATCGATCGCGACAAGTACCTCGCGGCCTTCCAACTCGACTGACCGCCATGAAGCTCCAACTCCAGCCCGATCGGCGCATGCTGCGCCAGTTCGCCTGGGCCGCGCTCGTCCTGCTGCCTGCAGTCGCATGGTTCTTGGCTCGGCGCCACGACCTGCCGACGCCGTGGGCGCTCGCCATCGGCGGCCTGGGCGTGCTCGTTGCCATCGCCCAGATCGGCGCCTTCTGCGTCAGCGAGGCGCTCGGCGCCCTGCTCGAGAAGGCGATCACCAAGCCCGTCTTCCAGGGGCTGATGGTCGTCGCGTTTCCGATCGGCCTCGTCGTCTCGACCGTGCTGATCGCGGCGATCTTCTACGTGGTGATCACGCCGATCGGCCTCGTCTTCCGTATCATCGGGCGCGACGCGATGGGCAAGCGCTTCGACAAGTCCGCGCCCTCCTACTGGCACGTGCGCGGCGCGCCGCGTCCCACCACCAGCTACTTCAAGCTCTACTGAGTCCAGCCATGACCTCCCCCAACGACAAATCGTCGCAGGAAGACTTCCTGCAGGCCGCGAAAGGCAAGGAGCGCGGCATCGTCGCCGAGTTCATCGCCTTCATGGCCGAGAACAAACTCTGGTGGATGACGCCGATCCTGATCGTCTTCGGCCTCGTCGGCGTTCTGCTGCTCTTGGGCGCCACCGGCTTCGCGCCGTTCATCTACACGATGTGGTGATCGGCCCCATGGCGGCGGGGCTTCCCCCGCCGCCGGTCCCAATACGAGCCGGACTTCGCCGCCGAGCGCGCACCGACCCGTGTCCCGGGTCGATGCCTCCGTTGCCACACACACGACGGAGACAGCCATGCGCGACCACGGCCTGGACACCTACCTGTCCGACATCAACGAAGTTCCGCTCCTGACCGCCAAGCAGGAGATTGAGCTCGCCAAGCGCATCCAGCGCGGCGACTTGTCGGCCCGCGAGCACATGATCCGCGCCAACCTGCGGCTCGTGGTTTCGATCGCCAAGAACTACGTCAACCGCGGCCTCGCGTTCATGGACCTGATCGAGGAGGGCAACATCGGGCTGATGCGCGCGGTCGAGAAGTTCGACCCGAAGGCGGGGTGCCGCTTCTCCACCTACGCGACTTGGTGGATCAAGCAGGGCATCCGCCGCGCGCTCGTCAACACGGTGAAGACCGTGCGCGTGCCCAACTACATGGCCGAGATCGTCGCGCGCTGGAAGGCGACGGCGCTCGAGCTGAGCTACAAGCTCGGCCGTCAGGCCCGCACCTCGGAGATCGCCGAGCAGCTCGGCATCCCAGAAGCCAACTGGGACATCGTGCGCGAGACCGTGCAGGTGACCTCGCAGCCGACGATCTTGATGAGCGATGACCAGGCGGCCAGCTTCGCCGATTCGATAGAGGACACGCGCCAACTGGGGCCCGAGGAACAGACGCACTCGGCGATGGAGATCAGCCGGCTGCGCGAACTGCTCGAGGGCCTCGATGCGCGCGAGAGCCGCATCCTCAAGCTGCGCTTCGGCATCGGCACGGAGTCGCCGCTGACGCTCAAGGAGATCGGCAAGCGCTTCGGCCTCACGCGCGAGCGTGTCCGGCAGATGGAGCAGCAGGCGCTCGGCCGCCTCGCCGAGGTGCTCTCGCGCGAGTTCGGCGAGGAAGTGCGCGCCGAGGCGCCGCGCCGCCGCGTCACCGCCGGGCCGTGACGCGCGGACTGCGCGGGCGTAGCGTGGTCGCATGATCCGCAACGCCCGCGTCGCCGACGACGGCGGCACGTCGCTTTACGTGCACGTGCCGTTCTGCGTCGTGAAGTGCGGCTACTGCGACTTCAACTCGTACGTCATCGAGGATCGCTCGATCCACGACGTATTCCTCGACGCGCTCGACGCCGAGCTGCGGTCGGCTTGGCGCTTCGGCGCGCCGACCACGGTGTTCGTCGGCGGCGGCACGCCGAGCCTGCTCGATCCCGTGCGCCTGCTCAGGCTGTTCGAGGTGATCAACCGGCACGTGTCGCTGCGGGCGTGCGCCGAGGTCACGATGGAGGCCAACCCTGAGAGCGTGACGCAGGAGAAGGCGGCGATCGCGCGCGCCGCTGGCGTCAATCGCATGAGCATGGGCGTGCAGACCTTCCATGCCCGGCACCTGCGGTTCCTCGATCGCGCGCACTCGGCGGAGCGCGCCGAGGCGGCGTTCGCAGAGTTGCGCGCCGCCGGCTGCGACAACGTCAGCGTCGACCTGATGTTCGGCGTCCCCGGCGAGACGGTTGACGAGTGGCGGCAGGATCTCGAGCGGGCGCTGGCGCTGCGGCCCGATCACCTGTCCTGCTACAACCTGACCTTCGAGCCGGGCACCAAGCTGCATCACGCGGTGGAGCAAGGCCGCGTGCAGCCCAACGACGAGGACGCCGATCGCGCGATGTTCCTGCACACACGCGAGCGCCTCGCCGAAGATGGCTTCGACGCCTACGAGGTCAGTAACTTCGCCGGCCGCGGCGGGCCGTCGCGACACAACGACCACTACTGGCGGCAGGGCGACTACGTCGGCGTCGGCCCCGGCGCGTCAAGCCACCGCCAAGGCGTGCGCTGGACCAACCTCAAGCCGGTCGAGTCGTGGGCCAAGGCGGCGCTTGCTGGCCTGCCGGCTGCGGGCAGCGCCGAGACGCTGCGGCCGCGGCAGCGGGCCGCCGAGGCGATCTGGCTCGGTCTGCGCCGGCGCGACGGCATCGATGTGGCGGCGATCGGCGCACGACTCGGCGTCGACGTCGAGCGCGCGTTCGGCGCGATCCGCGATCGCCACGTTGCCGCCGGGGCGCTGGCTCGCGACGGCGGTGGGATCCGGCTGACCGCGGCGGGCCTGCTGCTCGCCGACCGCGTCAGCGGCGAATTCCTTGGCGCCGGGCTCGACGGCTGACGTCGCAGTCGGCGCGCGCCCGTCAGAAATTCCGTAGGCCGACGACCGCGGCAGACAGGGGGATTGCGACCAACGCGCCGAGCACGTAGACCTCGGGGCCGAACGGGCTGGTCGTCGTCGTGACCGTGCCGTTGACGTCGGTGCGCTGGTACGAGACCGACGGGAATAGGTGCTTGGTCAGCGTCGCCGAGTCCGGGATCTGCGCGGTGTCGAGCGGGATGTCCTCGCCGAGCGGGATGAATCCAAGCACGCCGGTCGCCATCTGGTAGTAGCTCTCGAACGTCGACTTCCAGTCGGTGTAGCTGATGCTGGTGACGCCTTGCGGCATCGAGGCGGCGATCGACGCGAACTCCTTGCTGCCGCGGATGTCGCCCTTCGGCTCGTCCTCCTTGCGGTCGAGGCGGGCGAACGCGCGCTTGACGTCGCTCGGCGTGAAGCACACCACCATGTAGCCGTTCTTGAACGCGAACGTCGGCTGATAGGACTCGAGCGGGTTCATGCCGCCGAATTGCTCGATGTCCTCAAGGCCAAGCCGGACCTGGTAGGCCTTGATGCCGCGCTTCTCGCCCTCCTCGATCTCGATGCGGCCATCGCTGAGCGCGGCGAGGGCCTTCAGCGCCTTCACCAGCCGCTGCTCGTCGGTGACCTTGACGAGCAGCGTCGCCTCGGGCGGCGCGTTGATTTGCCCCATCGGCAGCGACCACCATGCGTAGTGGTCGCCGATCGTGCCGACGAGGTCGTCGCGCAGCTTGAAGCCGATCTGTTGTTCCATCGCGGCGATCTGCTCGCGCGCCTTCTTGCCGATCTCCGGGTCGTAGGCGTCGACGCCGCGCAGCACGGCGTCGTAGTACCAGCCGAGGTCGAGCATGCTGCTGCCGAGGCCCACCGCGTCCTTGGGCACCCACTTGAGGAACGACATGTCGACGGTCTTCGCCGCCGCCGTCGTGGCCGCCGCCGTGTCGCCGCTCAGGGTCGCGCTCATGCCGCGGCTCATCGCCTTGCCGTCGGCGTAGACGTACGACATCGCCAGCGGGCCGAGGTCGCTCAGGCCCATCGCCTTGATCGCGCGCCGCACGCCCTCCACGTCGAGGTCGCCGATCTGCCCCATCTCGGCGCCAATGCCAAGACCGGCCATGGCGACGTCGAGGAAGCCGGTCGGACGCAGGTACAGCTGCATCTCGGCGCCCTTGTCGTCGATCGCGCCAAGCGACGACTGGAAGGCTGGCGTCGCGCCCAGGATCGGCGTCTTCGCGGCCATCGCGGTCACCGTCTCGCGGACCTCGTCGATCAGCGTGCCGATGACGATGCCCCGGCCGAGCATCGCGATGTGCAGGCCCATCTTGATGCCCGACTCCTCGGGCGGCGCGTACGAGACGATCTTGACCTCGCCGACCTTGGTCTCGCTGCGCGTGAGCTGGCCTTCGCTGCGTTCGTCGAGCTGCTTCAGGCCCATTTCGAGCAAGGCCATCCACGTCGGCGCGGTGGCGCCGAAGTTGACGTGCAGCATCAGGCCGACCTCGGGCTGCGGGCCGAAGTCGCCCATGCCGAGGCCGAGCTTGGTGATCGCGGCGGTCATGCCCTGCACGCGCAGGCTCATCACCGCATCGGGATCGACGGGCAGCGCGCCCGCCTTGTGCTGCTCGCGCGCCTGCCCCAGCGCCTCGTCGACCCGCTTGCCGAGCATCGCCATCAGGTCGCCGACGAACGCCTGGACGTCCGGCTCGGCCCACATCTTGGCGAGCGGCATGGCCTGGAACTCGGCGTAGGAGCCCGGCAGGTCGGGCATCGTCGCGGCCGCGATGGTGTCCTTCGGCAGGTAGGCCAGGATCGACTGCTGCGCGGCCAACGGCGCTAGCAGCAGGGCCGGCAGGAATAGACAGGAGATCGGCTTCATGGTGTGACTTCGGGTCGGTGGGATTGCGGCAGAACTGCTGCGCGGAGAGTGGCCGGTATTGCCCAGGACCTGTCACGGCGTAGGCCGCGAGCGGGCGCCGGGCACTGGGCTCACGAGCCCTTGGCGATGACTTGCTGCAGGTAGGCGACGACCTTCGCTTCGTCGGCGATCAGTTGAGCCTCGAGCTTGGACACTACCTTGTCGAGGCTACCCTTGCCGGCGCCCGACAGCAGGTCGGTGACGCCCTTCAGCGCCTCGGTCGCCTTGGCGTCGCCGCCGTGCAGGCAAAAGGAGAGTAGGACGCCCGCCTGGAAGAGGTTGTAGTCGATGTCCTTCGACTCCATGTCGCCGCTGATCGCGAAGCCGGAGAAGAACGACTTCAGGTTGCGCACGCCGCCCTTCTGCACGTGCTGCTTGCCGAACCACGACGCATCGCCGTCGTTGTCGAGGCGCGACGTGTAGGAGCCGATGCCGTGCAGCAGCCACAGCGGCAGGTCGTGGCCGCCGTCCTCGGCGACGCCGTGCGCGTACGCGATCGCGGCGCAGTGGCGAATGTAGCGCTGGCCCCAGTCCTTCTGGTTGAAGCAGATCGCCGGGCGCACCGCGCCGACCAGCGGCAGCATCATGTTGGCCTCCTCGCGCATCAGGAACGCGCCGCACGCATCGGTGCCGTCGCCGAAGGCCTGGCCGAATTCGCGGAACTCCGACTCCGTGGCGGCAACCACCACGACCGGACGTTGCGTCGCCGGCACGATGCGCGCACCGACGATCGGCTGCACCTTTTCCACGGCGGCGTCGACGAGGCCCTTGAGCTCCTCGATCTTGGCGAGGCCGAGTGTGCTGACGAACGCGCCGTGCTTGGTGCGCACAACCCACGGCCGCTTGGGGTCGCTGTGGAACGTGTCCGCCTCCTTGGCGTCGACCCAGCGGTCGCCGCCGATGGGGTAGTACTTGCCCTGTGCCTTCTCGAGGTTCCTGGCGTCGATCAACTCGCCGGTGTCCGGGTGGCGGACCTTGCCGGTCTGCAGCGCGACGAGCTCCTCCTTCGTCACCACCTGGCCGTCGTGCCAGAACACGCCGCGCTTGGCGTCGGCGGCCTTGTCCTTCTCGACCCAGACGCCGCTGGCCTCGACGAAGCCCTTGGCCGCGTACTCGGCGGCGAGCGCCTTCTTGCGCAGCGCGTCGGCGTCCTTCGCCGCCATCCACTTGCCTTCGATCAGCTGGTTGCCGAGCGCCTCATTGGCGCCGGCATGGTCCGGCTTGACCTTGAGCACGGCCTCGAAGAGACGCTTGGCGTCGACCGCGAGCGCCTTCTCCTTCGCCCACTTCGCCGTCTCGAACAACTTCTCCGGGTCCTTCTTCGCCGCGGTCTCCTTCGCCTTCAGCTCGCTCTTGAGTTGCGCGGCGGACTGGGCGAGCGCTGGCGCGAGCGCCAACAGCATGACGAAGAGACAGCGGCGGATCGTGTGCATCGGGTGGAGTTCTCGGGTTGGTTGCGTGCGTCAGCGCGCGATCACGCCTTGCGCCGCTTGGCGTCGGGCGCGAAGTGGTTCCAGGAGTCCATGCGCTGGCTCGGGCGCAGCGTCAGGTATGGCGTCCAGCGCGGACGTGCCGGGGCGCGCAGCAGGCGCAGTCCGGATTCCTTCAGCGTGCGGTCGGCCTTGCGAGCGTTGCAGCCGACGCAGGCGATCACGCAGTTCTCCCAGTTGGTCATGCCGCCGCGCGACCGCGGCAACACGTGGTCGACGCTGAGATGGTTGTTGGTGCAGCGCCAGCCGCAGTACTGGCAGGTGAAGTCATCGCGGAGGAAGAGATTGCGGCGCGTGAATGGCGCCTCGTGGCACGGCACGCGGTCGTAGTGCGACAGCAGCACGACCTCGGGCGCTTGGACACGCACGCTTGGCGAGCGGATAGCGTTGATCTCGTTGACGACCGGCTGGCGGACCCATTCCCCGAACGTGAACGTCGACAGCGACTCCGGGCAGACGATCCGGGCTGCTTCACGGAAGACCATGACCAGGGCGCGCCGAACCGTCGTGACGTGCACCGGCCGCCAGGAGCGATTGAGGACGAGCGTCGCTCGGTCGAGCAGATCCGTCCTCCGAGCGTCGTGGTTGGTCCGCATGTCTGTGGAATGGGCGCCGCCGTGGCGGACGGAGCAGCCGGGGATTCTAGGTCGGGCCCGGAAGCGGCGGAACTGCCCCCTGCCCGCGCCTTTCAGCCGGCGGCGGTCGTTGCGGGCGTTCCCAACTGTAGCTAGACTTCGCCCCCCCATTTCCCGAAGCCAGTAGCCCTGCGAGGAAGCATGACCGCATTCGTTGCCAACCACGCCGTCGCGGCCGCGGCGTCTTTTTTGGCGCTCGTCGCCCTGGGCGCTTGCGCGCTGGAACCTGACGAGAACGCGAGCGTTCAGGCAGTGCAGTTCCAGGACGTCGTCGTGCCGAGCGGCCTGCAGATTCGCGAGTCCACTCACCAGAGCTGGTCGCGCGAGGACGCCGGCTTTCGCCAGGGGCACCTCGAGTACTACGGCCAAAACGACGTCACCGTCGCCGCCGACTACGTTCGCCAGCGCATGCCGCAGCACAACTGGTCGAAGGTCACCGATGGTCTCGCCGAGAACGGCGACCTGAAGATCCGCTTCGAACGCGACATCTATCGCGCCGACTACACCTTCTCGCGCAGCGATGGTGCGACCAAGATGGTCGTCGATTACACCACCGACTACGCGCGTCGCGACCCGAACCGACAATGACCTCTACTCCGACCCCCACCACACTGGGCACGCAGACGCCAAACCAGATCGAGCTGGCCTGGTTCCGCTACAAGGCCCCTATCAATGTGGTGTTGCTGGCAATCGTCGCGGCCCTCGGTGCCAACTATGCCCTAACGTATTTCGAGCGAAAGGAAACCGACAAGATCTGGTCCGAATTCGCCACAAGTGTCGGCCTGGAAAATGCTTACACCGATAGCTCCAAGGCGAGCGTGAGTTTGACCGAGCAGGTCGCCACCCTCGGCGCCGCCGACCTCGTCAAGGCCCTCAGCAGCGCTAGCGACGGCCAGAAGCCCTACATCCTGGTCGCCATGGCCCGCAAGGCGATGGTCGACAAGAACTGGGCGGAGGCCGATCAGCACCTCACGGCTCTCGAGACGCAGTTCCCCAACCACGTCTTGGTGCGTGCGTCGGACCACCCGGTGCAGTCGCGCGACTTCGTCAAGAAGGCCGAGTCCGACGCCCAAACGGCTCAGCCCGAAAAGCCGGAAGAGCCTGAGTGGAAGCCGGTTGTGAAGGGTAGTGCGGTTGGGTTGATGCGCGCCCAGATCGAAGCGGCCAAGGCGTTCGCGCCGCCGCCGCAGTTCGCCATGACGGAGATTCCGACCGACGCGACCAAGGTCAAGTTCGAGCTGTCGGGCAACTACGGCTCGTTCACGCTGGCCCTGCTGCCGCAGGCGCCGCTGCACCGCGAGGCATTCCTCAAGCTCGCCCAAGGCGAGAACCCGTTCTGGAAGGGATTGGCAATCGACGAGATTCGCCGTCCGACCAAGATGGCGAGCAAGCTCCCCCACGAACTGCACCTCGGCTTCGACTCGACGAGGGACGACCTTCGCGATAAGTGGACCGACAAGGACCCAAGCAAGAACCAGGTCGAGTTCGAGAAGAACAGCCTGAGCCACTTCGCCGGCGCCGTGTCGGCCCGCAACGAGGCGGACGGCAAGTCCTGCGCGGATCGCTTCTGGGTCGCCGTCGATGGGGCGCCGCGTTACGACGGCGAGCGCACGATCTTCGCCTGGGTGGTCGATGGCCTCGACAACCTGAAGCGGGTGTGCGAGGCGACGATGACGGCCCAGGAAGAAGAGCAGGGCCGCGGCAAGCCGAGCGAGAACATCCGCGTCACCGCGGTCAGCGTTCTGCAGTAGGACTGGCTCGGAGCCCTGCTGCGCGGCCGCTCAGGCCTCCTTGAGCCGGGCGTAGATTCGTTCAAACTCTGCGCGCCCAGCGGTCTCGATGACGATCTGGCTGCGCTTCCGCCCATAGCGGATCGCCACCTTGGTCCCGAGGTTCTCGACGAGGGCCTCTTCGATCTCGTTGAGCCAGACCGGGCGCCCCTTCGCCTTGGCGGCGCCCCCTGCCTTGGTCGCTGTGCCGAGCGACGCTGCTTGCGCCAACTTGACCTTGGCTTCGGTTTCGCGAACCGACCAGCCCTGCTTGACGCACTCGTCCGCATACTCGGTCATCGCCTTGGCGTCCGGCAGAGCGAGCAGGCAGCGGGCGTGGCCCATGGTCAGTGTTCCACGTGAAACATGGGCCTGAACGGCCTCGGGCAGGTCGAGCAGGCGCAGGAAGTTTGCGACCGACGAGCGCTCGAGACCGACGCGCCTGGCGACCTCCTCTTGGGTCGTCGCCAAGGTCGCCATCAGCAGCTTGAACCCCCGGGCCTTCTCGATGGCGTTCAGGTCCTCGCGCTGCAGGTTCTCGACCAGCGCGAACACCGCGGACTCCTGGTTGGTGAGCGTGCGCACCAAGACAGGCACCCTCGTGAGCCCCGCCAACTGGGCGGCGCGCCACCGGCGCTCGCCGGCGACGATCTCCAGCTTGTGACCGACGCGCCGGGCCAGAATCGGCTGCAGGATGCCGCTCGCACGAATCGACTCGGCGAGCTCCTTGAGTTCGGCCTCACCCATCGCTTTGCGCGGCTGGTACGGGCTGACGACGAGCTGCGTGACGTCCGCCTGGACGATCTCGTCCTCGCCCTGCATCTTCAGGTCGGCAACATTCGTCCGCGGTGACGGGTCTGCTTTGGTCGCATCAGGCGCCGGGCGCCCCCTGGACAAGAAGAAATCGAGGCCACGACCGAGTCGACGATCAACCATGTTCAAGCTCCTTGACGAGTTCCGCGTAGCACAAGGCGCCCTTGGAGTGTGGGCTGTGATGGAAAACTGATTGGCCGAAGCTGGCCGCCTCGACGAGACAACTGTCGCGCAGGATGACTGACCGCAAGAGTTGGTCTCCCAGGTTCTTGCGGAGATCGTCCAGGATCTCCATGGTCACTGGCTCGCGCAAGTCCACCATCGTCGGCAAGACGCCGCGCAGGGCCGCCTTGCCAGGGAACTCCACGGCAGCGGCGCTCAGGCTGGCGAGCATCTGGCTCAGGCCATGCATGGCGAAGAACTCGGCCTGCACCGGCACAACGACCCGTTCGGCGATCTGAACTCCCGCCCAGCCCCAGTCATCGAGGCGGGGCGGGCAATCGATGACGAGCCAGTCGAGGCGGTCCGCGACCCGTGCCACCAGGTCCTTCAGCCGTTCCACGTCAATCGTGGCGCCCCGTGCCAGCGTCGAGCCATCGCCCGGCGATGGCAGCAACCACAGGTTGGTGGTGATGTGCGTCAGGCCTTCCAGCGCCTCGTCAACAACGGCGTCCGCGGCGATCGACTGCACAGCCACCGTGGCGTTGCCTTGCGGATCGAGGTCGAAAAGGGCCGTACGATGCCCTGCAAGCGCAAAGCCGTGCGCAAGGTGGATGGCGGTTGTCGTCTTGCCGACGCCGCCTTTTTGGTTTGCGAGCACAATCGAACGCATCTACGCCTCGTCGTCTGACCACGCCGAGCGCCGCGTACGCCGCGCCCATCCGTGGGCGCATCCGTCGCTTGCCGACGGGATGCTAGCTACCTACTCTGCAACCGAGAACCCCTCGCGGCAGATTCCTCTCGCTTGGACGACGCAAGGTGAACACAACCTCGATCCGCGTGCGCAGTGCGCACCTCGCCGTGGTCGCGGCCGTGCGTCACGCCGGCGTCGCGCCGTGGCTCTTGGTGGTGGGGTGGGGGCTATTCGCGGCGCTGCAGGAGCCCATGCTGTTTCGCAGCTACGGCATCCGATTGCCGTTCCAGGCTGCCTGGCCGGCGTGCATCGCGTTGCTCGCCGTGCTGGCCGCAAGCTGCCCGAAACCTCGGCATGGAACGTCGCAAGTACTTGCGGTATATTGGCTTACAGCGTCTATAGCGAGCGTGTTGACTGCCGTGCTCGCGGCCGTCGAAGGTGCCCGCGGCAGCCTCGATGGCTTGCGTCTCGCAGGCGGTTGGTGCGTCGGCTGCCTGCTGGTTGCGACGCCCTTTGGCCTCCTGCTGCTGGCCACTCGCGGCCAACCCGTTGCCCTCCGCGCGATCTTCCTCGCGGCCGCGCTCGCCCTCGCCCTGAGCCTCGCCGTGCGTTTCGACAGCGACCCCTGGTCGCTGCGCACCATCGCGGCAACGCTGTGCTTCGGGCTGGCCGCCGTGGCCCGCGCCTGCAACCCGCCTCGTCCCCATGCGCATCGGCATCCTCGGTGACATCCACAGCAACGTGGAAGCGCTGCGGGCGGTCGTCGACGCGCTGCGCCACGACGACGCCGACATCTTCGTGCAGGTGGGGGACATCGTTGGCTACGGCCCGGATCCATCGCCGTGCGTCGACATCGTCCGCGATCTCGGCTGCATCACCTGCATGGGCAACCACGACGCCGCGGTGCTCGGGTTGCTCGACCTGTCGTACTTCAACGACAAGGCGCGCGCAGCCGTCGAATGGACGCGTCCACGGCTGCGGCCGAGCGATGTCGAATTCCTGCGCGCGCTGCCGCTCATCGAGCAGCGCGCCGGCTTCACGGTCGTGCACGGCAGCCTGCACATGCCGGATCAATTCGGCTACGTGATCAGTCGCGTCGAAGCGCAGCACGCGCTCGACGAACAGACGACGCGGCTGTGCTTCATTGGTCATTCGCACTCGCCGTGCGTCTACCTCCGGCGCACGCCGAATACGCGCGAGATCGACGCGTACGCCGACAGCGAGATCGACGTGTCGTACCGCGGGTTCCAGCGCGTGCTCCTCAACGTCGGCAGCGTCGGTCAGCCGCGCGACGAGGATCCTCGCGCTGCGTATGGCCTCGTCGACACCGACGAAGAACGCGTTTGGATCAAGCGCGTTGCCTACGACGTTCCCGCTGTGCAGCAGAAGATCCTCGCCGCCGGACTGCCGCACCTGTTGGCCAGCCGCCTCGCGCTAGGCATCTGAGGCACCGCGCCATGCGACTCATGCCCCTCGCCGTCGCCGCGCTCGCCGCCGCCGCCGCCGCGCAGCGATGGCACGACGTGCCGGCCGTGTTCCCGGCGGCGCCCAATGCCCTGCCGCAGGCCGTGCGCGACGCGCAGTGCGACGCGCTGGTGCTCCTCGTCGCCTCGCACCCCGACGATCGCTACCTGCTGCCGGCGGCTTGGCTGCGCCGCGTCCACGGCGCGCGCGTCGCGCTGCTGCTGGCGACGCGCGGCGGTGGCGCGCAGAACAGCGCCGGCCCCGAGACCGGCGACGAGTTCGAACGGATCCGCACGCTCGAAGCCGAGGTCGGCGGCGCGCTCCTGGGCGTCGACGTATGGCACCTTGGCCGCCCCGACGCGGGCTATCGCCGCTCGGCCGCCGACACGCTGGCAGAGTGGGGGAAGGACGCGACGATTGACGACCTCGCGCGCCTGCTGCGACGCATCCGCCCCGACGTCGTGATGACGACGCACCACGACGCCGAGCAGCACGGCCACGACCTCGCGCTCATCGAACTGTTGCCGGCCGCGTTCTCTCGCGCGCGCGATCCCGCCTTTGCCACCGCCGAAGCGCCGCACGACATCGCGTCCTATTGGACCGGCTTCGACGACCGGCCCGGTCATGGCGTCCTCGACCTGCGCGTCGACGTGCCGGACGCCGAACTCGGCGTGCCGCTGCGCGAGCATGCGTACGCGATCCTTCGGGGCGCGCACCGCAGCCCCGGCGCGCCCGCGCCGCTCGACGACGTGTTCCCGCCGACGATGCGCTTCGTCGCGCGCGCCGAACGGACGACGTCCGCGGGTGATTCGACGTTCGCCCTGCCGAGCGTGCTCGACGCGGCGCGGTGGCCGGCTGCGGCGGGCGCGGCCGACGAACTCGCGCGCCAACTCGCATCGCTGCGGCCCGACGATCCGCAGTTGCTCGCCGCCGCGGCCGCCGCCGTTCGCGTCCTCGAGAACGCGCGCGCGCGCGCTGGCGACGGCGAAGCCGCCGTTCGCCTGGATCGCCGCCTCGCTGCGACGCGGCAACTCGTCGCGCTGGCTGCCGGCGCGCAGATTCGCCTCGCGTGCGCGCCTGGGGCCGTCGCCGTTCCCGGGCCCGCACTGGGCCTGCAAGCGACGATTCGCGCCGCCGCGCCGATGGAGTGGCGCGCCAGCGGTTGCGATGGCCTGCGCGTCGAGGGCGCCGCCGAATTCCGCGCCGACACCTCAGCGCTCCTGCGTGCGATCGCGCCGCCGTCGCCGACGGGCGATCCGATGGAGCCGCGCTTCCGCGCCGAGCGCTTCGCGCCGCCCTTCCGCGTGCGCGTTGAACTCCGGATCCGTGACGTCGTTGTCCCAGTCGATCTCGTCGTGCCGATTGAACTGAGCGCGCCGGTGACGTTGCGCGCGCAGCCGCGGGCGCTGCTGCTGCCGACCGCGCGCCGCACGCTGCGCTTCACTGTCGAAGCAGACCGACACGGCGCGACGCCGACGCTCGCCGACGTCGAGGTGCGCGCGGCCGCCGGCTATGCGATCGCCGTCGACCGGCAGCCAGCCGACCTGCGCGCTGCGACCCGCACGTCGCTGACGTTTGAAGTCACCGCGCCGGCGACGCGCCGCCCCGGCGTCGACGTGCTGCGCATCGGCATGGGGGACCTGCGCCTCGACCTGCCCGTGCACAAGGTCGACGTCGTCGTGCCGGATGGCCTGCGCGTCGGCATCGTGCGCGGCAGCGACGACACGCTTGGCAACGTGCTGGGCGCTGGCGGCCTTGGCATCGCGCTCACCGAACTCGACGACGCGGCGATCGCGTCATCGTCGTTCGCCGGGATCGACGCGATCGTCGTCGACATTCGCGCGCTGCGCGATCGGCCGGCGGCGCGCCGCGCGTTCGATCGCCTGCTCGACTTCGCCTCGGGCGCCGGCAAGCGCCTCCTCGTTCTCTACCAGAAGGACGTCGAGTTCCAGCCGCCCGGCGAGGACTTCGTTGGCGCGCCGTTCCGTCCGTTCGTCGTCGGCAAGGCGCGCGTGACTCGCGCCGACGCGCCGGTGCGCGCGCTGCGCCGCGATCATCCGCTGCTCACGCACCCCAACCGCATCCGCGCCGAAGACTGGGACGGCTGGGACCAGGAGCGCGCTCTCTATCTGCCTTCGGCATGGAGCGCGGCGTGCGAGGAAGTGCTCGAACTGCACGACCCCGGCCAGCCGCCCGAGCGCGGCGCGCTGCTGTACGCGCGCCACGGCGACGGCGAGTACGTCTACTGCGCGTTGTCACTGTGGCGGCAGCTCAAGAAGCTGCATCCCGGGGCAGTACGCCTGCTGGCCAATCTGCTGGCGCCGACGCCGCGCGCGCGCAACTGACTCGACGCTCAACTGCGAGCGCGGCCGAGCCAGAGGCCGGCGACCAGGCTGGCGACCACCAGCGGGCCAACTGCGAGCGGCATCGAGCCGGTCTTCCACCACAGCAACGTCGACCACGCCACGCCGAGCGCCGTCACTACAACGGGCGCGCGCAGCGACGATGGTTCGGCCAGCGGTGTTGGCGCGGCAACGGGCGCCGGCGCGGGCGGTGTCGGCGTTGACTTGGCAAGGGGCGCAGGCGGTGTTGGCGCGGCAACGGGCGCCGGCGCGGGCGGCGTCGGCGTTGACTCGGCAAGGGGCGCAGCTGGCGTTGGCGCGGCAACGGGCGCAGGCGGTGTTGGCGCGGCAACGGGCGCCGGCGCGAGCGGCGTCGGCGTTGACTTGGCAACGGGCGCAGCCGGTGTTGGCGCGGCAACGAGCGCCGGCGCGGGCGGCGTCGGCGTTGACTTGGCAACGGGCGCAGGCGCGGGCGGCGTCGGCGTGGCGGCCTCTTGCGTCACGGCTACGTCGAGTTGGCCCAGGCGTGCCTCGAGCTGCTGCACGCTGGCGACGGTCGCCGCGAGCGCTTTGCCTTGGCAGCCGAGTTCGGCGCGCAACTCGGTCAGCGCCGTCGCCACGCCCGCCGCTGCGATCGGGCGCATCTGCTCGAGCGCGGCGTCCAAGCTGGACTGCACCTGAGCGAGCGCCGCCAGCACGCGACGGTGGGCCTCCCTGAGTTCCAAATCAGCGCGTGGCGAAGCGGGCGTCGCCGCCGCCTCGGCAATGGCGGCCGTCGACAGCCGGACGTCCGCGCCCGTGGCGATGGCGTTCTTCTCGGTCGCCCACTCCAACGTCGTCGCCGGCGCGGCGAGCACGGCGCCGTCGGTCTCGGCGTCCTCGGCCCGCGCCGCCGCCGGCGTAGCGCACGCCGCAGCGTCGTGGCGCGAGGCGGTAGCGACATCCGCGCTGAGCGGCGGCGGCGCACCCTCGTCGACGGGCTCGAACGTCGACGACTCGTCGGCGCCGGCCGCCATGTCGCCAGCGTCGCCCTTCGTCGTGAACCCGACCGTCGGCAGGCAGGCCGCCGTGCGCCCATCCGCGGCCCATGCGGAGGCATCGGCGGCGGACGTTGCGTCGTCGTCGCCCGAGCGAAACACGCAGACGCCACCGAGCAGTGCCGCGCCGCGCGTCGCGTACAGGAGGTCTTCGACCACCGGCTCCGACGACGACTTGGCGGGCGGCGCCGTCAGATCTTCGACGGCTTCGAGCGTCGGATCCGCGAGCTCTGGCACTTCGACCTCGCGCAGCGTCTCGGCAGGCGCGGCGGCGGCGTGATGCCACGCCGGCGCGATCCCTGCCATGTGCTCGCGGCGGGCGAGGAAAGCCCAAACGTCCGGCGTTGCGAACGCGGAACAAGGCTCAGGCAGGATCGCCTGGATTGCGAGCGAGACGAGTGGCGGCGTGGTGTGTGGTTGGGACGACACGGGCGGGTCCGGCGAAGGAGGCGAGCCGACGCGCTCCCAGCCGTCTGCCTCATCGGTCGCCGGCTCCGCGCGCGTGAACCAGATCAGCGCGGGCGCGGTAGCTCCGCTGGCAGCGGCGACTCAGGGCAGGCGCGGGAAGCGCATGTTCGACGATGCGCCGCGCACGAGGCGTACTTCGCGACTGCCGCCGCCCGACTGCAGCAGGTGGAAACCCTGCACCGTCTGCATCGAGTAGTCGCCGTTATCGTAGATCAGCTCAAGGCGGATGTTGTCGCCGTGGTCGTCCATGTAGCGCACCTCGACCACGCTGCGGGCCGGCACGCTGACCGACGCGCCGCCCAGTGGTGTGTAATGCAGCTCCGAGATCGTGCGGATTGTCACGATGTCAGCGATCGTTGCGCCGGACGGTTTCGGATCCTGCGGCGACATGGCGATGGCGGCGAAGATGGGGGCGGCGAAGAGCAGTTTCCAGGCGTTCACGGGATTCTCCGGTGGGGTGATTCCGGCCCTTCTGGGACCGGCGCGCGCAGTCTATGACGAGACTCAATCGTGTTCCTGCCCGCCCGTTTCGTCCGCTTCGCGCTGGCCACCGCGCTCGCGCTGGCCGCCGCGTGCGGCCGGCCGCAGGAGACGCCGTTGCCGCGCCACGACGCCGTCCGCGTCGCCGCCGGCGCGGGCGAGGTCACGGAGGATGACCTCGCCCGCGTACAGACGGCGATCGACGCCGAACTGCCGTCTCTGCAGGCGACCTTCCCGGGGTTGCCGAGAGCTCCCTTCGCCGTGCTCGTCCATGGCGCGCGCGAGGCGCTGCCGCCGCACCTCGCGGCTTGCCTGCATCCCGAGTCGCCAGCGTTCGTGGTGCTGGGCGCGCGGCAGGTCCACCTCGTCGTCGGCGAGGTCCGCCGTCTTGGCACGCCGCTGCGCGGCGTCGTCCGGCACGAACTCGTCCATGAGCTGCTCGACCAGCGTGTCGGCGCGCACGGCCGCCGCGTGCCGCGCTGGTTCCACGAAGGCCTCGCCCAACTGCTCGCCGGCGACACCTACCTCGGCGCGCGCGAAGAAGACCTCGCCTTCGCCGCCATCGCCGGCCGGCTGCGCAACTTCGTCGAGCTCGCCGGCGACTTCCCGACGGACGTCACGTCGCTGCGCGAGGCCTACGCGCAGAGCCACTCGTACGTCTCGTGGCTCGCCCGCGACTACGGCGTGCGCGAACTCATTGAAGTCGCCGCTGCCGTCGACGACGTCACCGCCTTCGAGCCCGCGCTCGCGCACGCCACCGGCCGTTCGACCGCGTGGCTGGAGGAGCGCTGGCGCGACTACGTGCTGCACGGCTCCGGCGCGCCGTGGCGACTCGCCTTCGACCACTGCTTTAGCGTGCTGCTGCTGCTGTTCCTGCCGATCCTGGTGCTGGCGCTGCGGCGCCACCTCGCCAAGGAAGCCGCGACCGGCCGACGCCTGGCGCAGCGCGAAGCGGCCGCGGCGGCCCGGCTGGGGGACCCGCCGGCGGAACCGCCGCAAGCCGGCTAGCCAAGGGTGAACGGCGCCCGCCGCTTGGTACAACCTCGCCGTGACCGCGACCCTGTCGAAGCCCGTGCGCCGTCTCGCCGCCGTCCTGCTCGCTGCTCTCGCCGCGTCCTGCGTCTCACACACGCACGTCGTCGGCCTCGGCCCGACCAACAGCGGCGAGGCAACCGTGCGGCAGTACTACATCTTCTTCGGCCTCATCACGCTCAACGACGTCGACGCGCAGCGTCTCGCGCCCGACGTCACCAGCTACGCGATCGACACGCGCTTTGGCGTCGTCGACGCGCTGCTGTTTCCGTTGCTGCTGCCGGTGACCGCCACTTCGCGCACGGTCACCGTCCGCACATGAACGGCGCCAACAGCCGCCTCGCGCTGCAGTTCCTCGGTGCGGCCCGGCACGTCACCGGCACCATGCGCCCTTTCGCGGTCGGCAAGGACAAGGCTCTGCTCGACTGCGGAGTGGCGCAGGGGCCGCGCAAGGTCGCCAACGAGCAGAACAGCAACCTGCCGATCGCCGGCCGTGATGTCGCCGGCTTCCGCTCCGTGACGGTCCCCAGCAATCGCGATCGCATCACGAGCGACTGATGCGCGTTCCCTTCACCAAGATGGAGGGGCTCGGCAACGACTACCTCTTCGTCGACGCCATCGCGCAGCCATTGGCGCTCGAGCGCGCGCCGGCGTGGGCGCAACGCTGGTCGGACCGGCGCTTCGGCGTCGGCTCCGACGGCGTGATCGCACTGCTGCGCGGCGACCGCGCGCCGGTGCGCATGGCGATGTGGAACGCCGACGGCTCGCGCGGCGCGATGTGCGGCAACGGCCTGCGCTGCCTTGCCCGTTTCGCGCGCGCCCGCGGCCACGTCGCTCACGACGCCTTCGACGTCGAGACCGACGCTGGTGTCCGCCGCGTCGAGCTGCTGCCCGGCGGCGCCGTGCGCGCCGCGATGGGGGCGGTGCGGCTGTCGCCGCCGCGCCGCGTCACCGTCGGCAGCATCGAGTTCGAGATCACCCCGGCCGACGTCGGCAACCCGCACGCGGTGTTGTTCGTCGCCGACCCCGACGCGATCGACGTCGCGCGGATCGGCGCGGCGCTGCAATGCCATCCGGACTTCCCGGGCGGCGTCAACGTCGAGTTCGTCGCCGTCGCCGGCCCCGACCGCCTGCGCCAGCGCACCTACGAGCGCGGCAGCGGCGAGACCCTTGCCTGCGGCACCGGCGCCGCCGCCGCCGTCGTGGCGGCGCGCGCCCGCGGCCTCGTCGCCGGCGCCCAGGCGACGGTGGCGCTGCGTGGCGGCGACCTACGGGTGCTCGGTCCGGCCGATGCGCTTGCGATCGAAGGGCCCGCACGTAGCGTGTTCGAAGGCGTGGTCGAAACCGGCGAATAGCCGCGGCCACGCGACGCACACGCCGCCAATCGCAACGGAGCCATCGCATGGGACAGCTCGCCTGGATCATTCCCGTCGCCATCGTCGTTCTCGTCTTGCTGTGGGCGATCGGCGCCTACAACGGACTCGTCGCGCTGCGCAACAAGGCCAAGAACGCCTGGAGCCAGATCGACGTCCAGCTCAAACGCCGCTACGAGCTGATCCCCAATCTCGTCGAGACGGCGAAGGGCTACATGAAGCACGAGCGCGAGACGCTGGAAGCCGTCGTGCGCGCGCGCCAGACCTGCGTCGACCTCAGCAAGGCCGGCGCCGTCGGCGACCTGGTAAAGGCCGAAGGCGCGCTGGCGCAGTCGCTGCGCAGCCTGTTCGCCGTCGCCGAGGCCTATCCCGAGCTCAAGGCCAACGAGAACATGCTGGCGCTGCAGGAAGAGCTGACGTCGACCGAGAACCGCATCGGCTTCGCCCGGCAGGCGTACAACGACGCCGTCATGGGCCTCAACAACGCGATCGAGCAGTGGCCGAGCTCGATCCTCGCCAGCTACGGACAGTTCAAGCAACTCGAGTTCTTCGAGGTTGAGGCCACCGAGGAGCGCAAGGCGGTCAAGGTGCAGTTCTGAGCCGCGCGCCCGGAGTCGTGCTCGTCGCCGGCGCCACGGGCCGCATCGGCGGAGCGGTCGCGCGGTGTGTGCTTGCGCGCGGTGGCCGCGTCGCTGCCGCGGTGCGCAAGCCGTGGCAGGTCGACAAACTGCGCGTCGTGCTCGCCAACGACCGAGCCCTCGTCGGGCTGGTGCCCGCGGGCGACGCCGAAGCGGCGGCCGGCTTCGTCAAGGGCGCCAAGGACGCGCTCGGTCCGCTCGGCGCGGTCGTCGGCGCCGCCGGCTGCTGGCAGGAGCGCGCGCCGGGCAAGGAGCCGGGCGGCGACCTCGCCGAGTTGCTGGCCGCCAACCTGCAGGCCAACGCGCTGCTCGCGCGCGCGGCGTTGCCGTTCTTCCGCCGGCAGAAGCGCGGCGCGCTGGCGTTTGTCGGCGCAACCGACGCGGCGCTGCGAGACGGCTCGGCGGCGTTCGCCGCCAGCATGGCCGGTCTGCACGAGTTCGTGCGGGCGCTACAGCGCGACCTCGTCGATACTGGCGTCGCCGCGCACCTGCTGCCGCTCGACGCTACGCTCGCAGCCGACGCCGCCGCGGTCGCCGACCGGCTGGTCGACATGGCGCTGGGGCGCGCCGCCAGCTGGGGGGGGCTGTTGCCGCCGGCGGGCAAGGGCTAGAAGCCCACAGCATGGCACGCACCTGCGCATCGCGATTCCGGTCGCTGGCGGCGACGCTAGCCGCGGCGCTGACGGTCGTTGCCAGCCTCGCGGCGCAGCCGCAATCGGCGCCGCAGCGGCAGCCGTCGGTCAGCGCGCAAGGCCCGACGATTTCCGACGCCTTCGACGCTTGGTTCGCGGCCGGCGCCCCGGCCGACGGCAACAAGGCGCTGCTGACCGCCCTCACCGTCGAGCCCCTGGCGGGACTCTGCTGGCTGTCGGCGGCGCAAGCCGGCGCCGGCGAGGACGTCGCCCGCCGCAAGGCGATCGAGCAGGCCGAGCGCGACTTCGCCCTCGCCTTCGTCAGGATCCAGCGCGCGAGCGACATCACCTATCGCGGCCAGTACGACGCGATGGCCGCGCTGCAGCCGCGCGTTGGCGAGTTCTTCTTCATGCTGCTGCTCGAGCCGCCGCAGTGGTTCCCGACCACGCAGCGCATCGAGCTGGTGCCGGCGCTGCGCGACCTGCAGACGCGCATTCCCGAGGCCGTGCGCGTCGACGCGATCGTGCGGATCGCCGACAACGAGCGCATCGAGCCCGAGGACCTGCGCGTCGCGCTCGCCGCAATGCTGTGGCAGTGGGGCGTCAAGGACCAGGCCCAGCGCCACCTCGCGCGCCTCGTCGCCGCCACCGCGGAGGGCGAGCCGGAAGAACGCATGCAGTCGACGCTCGCGCTTGCCGACTTCCACAACCAGCTGCGCGACCACAAATCCGCGGCCGCCGCGTACCGCGCCGCGCAGGCGCTCGCCAAGGGCGCGAAGGTCGAGTGGAAGCCGCTGACGTGGTACTCGGCGGCGTGCGTGCATGCACTCGCCGGTCAGCGCGAACGCGCGCTCGACGCGATCGACGCGTGCGCCGCGCGGCTCGCGTCGCCCGAACTGGACAGCTCGCTGCGACTGTCGCGCAAGATGTTCGACCGCGATCCAGAGCTCGACTCGCTGCGCGCCGACCCGCGCTTCCAGGCGGCCGTGCAGCGCGCGTTCCCGGCGGCCGACACGCCGCCGGCGCAGGCGGGCCGCTGACGTGTTCCTGCCGATGCCGCTGCTGCTCGGCCTGCTGGTCAGCGCCGTGCACCGCGAACTGCTGCCGGCGCTGCCCGGCGCCGGCGACTCCACGACCCTGTTAGTGTGGCTGTTCGCGCTGCTCGTGCCCAAGCTGCTGGCGGTGGCCGCCGCCGCCCGCGCCGCGCGGCTGGTCCTGACCGGCCGGCCGGCGATGGTGGGGCCGCGGGCGCTGCTGCGGCTGTCGGCCGTCGCCGTGCCGCTCGCCGTGCACGCGCTCTACGCCTACGCCGCCTACGGCGACGTCGTCGACCAACTGGCGCAGGCGAGCCCGCTGCTCAGCATCGCGCTCGGCGCGCTGCCGGCCTTCCTCGCCGAGTGGATCCGCATCGCGCCGGCCGCTCACGCCGCGGCATGGTGCGACCTCGCCGACGACGCGCGCGGCGCTGCCGCCGCGTTCGTGCCCGTGCCGTCGCGCGTCGCCCTGCGCGGCTTCGTGCGCCTGCGCCGCGGGGGCCCGCTGTTCGTGCTGCTGCCAGTGCTGCTGCTCGGCGCCGGACTCGAGGCCGTTGCGCTCGACCGCTCGCTGCACGTCCTCGCGCTGGTGACCACGCCGGGCGCGATCGCCGGCGGCATGCTGCTGCTCTTCGCGATCGTCGTATTGCTGCCGCCGTGGTTTCGGTTCGCTTTCGCCGTGCAGCCGTTGCCCGAGCCGCCGGCCGCGGCTCTGCGGGCGACGGCGCGGGCGCTCGGCTTCCCGCCGCATCGCGTGCAGCAGCTGCCGACCGGGATGCACGCGCTCAACGCCATGCTGGTCGGGCCGCTGCCGTTCGGCCGCACGCTGTGCCTGACCGATGGCATCGTGCGCGAACTTGACGCCGACTCGCTCGCCGGCGTCGTCGCGCATGAGGTCGGCCACGCCAAGAAGGGCCATCCCACGCTGTTGCTCACGCTCGTCGTCGTCGTGCCGCTGCTTGCCATGGCGCCGCTGCGCCTGCTGGGCGTCGAATCGATGGACCAGCTCACTCAGGCTGCGCTCGCGCTCGTCGCCGCCGCTGTCGCGTGGCTGGCGGTGCGCGCGCTGGCGCACCGCTTCGAACACGAGGCCGACGTCGCCTCGGTCGCAGCGCTCGGCAGTGAGCCGTGCGCGCGCGCGCTGCTGGTCGTCTCGCGCCTAGCGCAGCCAGCGCCGCACGGCTGGCTCGGTCGCGTGCTCAGCCTGCACCCCGACGAGCCCGACCGTTGGCGCACGATGCGCCGCTACGAGAGCGATCCGGGCTTCCGCGCCGCGTTCGACCGCGGTTCGCGCGCGCTCCGCGCCGGCATCGCGGCGACTGCCCTGGCTGCGGTCGGCGCCGCCGCATGGGCGGCCGCGGTCGAGTGGCCGCGCGAAGCCGTCGTCTGGCGGTTGCATGCGGGTGACCACGCCGGCGCGCTGCGCCTCGCCGCCTCGCTCGGCGAAGTTCCGCCGCACTGGCGTGATGCGTGGCCCCGCGTCGCCGAGGACCTCGCCGTGGCGCAGGCGCTCGCGCCGGCGGCGACGGACTGGGCGTCTGCCAAGGCGGAATTGTGGCCCGCGGCCTGGACGCGCGGGGTCGACGTGCTGCTCGCGGAAGGTCCGGCGTCGGCGCGGCCGTGGCTGGCGATGGCGCTCGGTGCCATCGACACGGCCACGCCGGTGCAGCGGGCGCTGCTGGGCTGGTGCGAAGCGGCGGCCGATGGCGATCCGGACCGCATGGCCGCGATCGGCGACGTGGTGCGCCGGCTCGGCGTGCCGCCGCGGCTGAAGCCGGCGTTCGCGCAGTGACGGCGCACCACGTCGCGGTCTTGTCGTCACGCTGCCGTCGGCGAAGGCCGGCGGACTGCGGCTGTTCGCGCGCTGCGCCCTGTCAGTAGCGATTGACCTCAACGGCCCACTGCAGCGCCTGCCGCCAGACCTCGTTGCCGCGGCGGTCGAACTCGCGAACGCGCGTGTTCTCGGCCACCAGCGTGTTGCCGTTGGGCAGCCGGTCCGCGTCGCTCGGCGAGTTGAGGCCGGTGATCTCGAACACGACCTTGCCGTCGCGGTCGAACTCCTGCACCACGCCCTTGCTGCGCAGCGTGACCAGCGTGTTGCCGTTCTGCAGCCGTTCGACGTCGTGCGCGCTCGGCAGGCCCTTGAGCTCCCACGCGATCTCGCCGGCGGGCGTGACCTCGAGCACCCGCTCCTTCGTCGCGTCGGCGATCAGCGTGTTGCCGTTGGGCAGGCGATCGACGTCGAGCGGCCGGATCTCCTTGGCGTACGTCCACACGACCTTGCCGTCCTTGTCGACCTCGACGACGCGGCTCGCGTACGTGTCCGCGATCAGTGTGTTGCCGTTGGGCAGGCGATCGGCGTCGTACGGGTTCTTGAGGTCCTCGTAGGCCCAGATCTGGTTGCCCTTGCGATCGACCTCCTGCACGCGGCTGATCGCGTACTCGGTGATCAGCAGGTTGCCGTTGTCGAGGCACTCGGCGTCCCACGCGCCGAACACGTCCTGCATCTCGAACACCACGCGGCCCTGGTCGTCGACCTCGAGCACGCGGTTGTCGCTGTAGTCGGCGATCAGCGTGAAGCCCCACAGCGCGCCGCCGCCGACGCCGAGCTCCACGCGCGCGACGTCGCGCCACGGCACCGCCACGGCGCCGAGCTGTGGCGCGCTGACAACCGCGTACTCACCGTTGCAGGCGGCGAGGAAGCAGATCAGGCGCTCGCCGTTGATCAGCTCTAAGCGCGCGTACGTCAGCAGATCCGTCGTCGAGGTGTGCGGCCGCGTGAACAGCACACCGGCCACTTCGGCCATGGCCAATGTCTGCGGCGAACCGCCGCCGCCGACGAGTCGCAGGCCCGTCGCGTCGAAGCTGGCGACCGCGCCGTCGCGCGTCGTGCCGTCGCGCATGCGCACGCGGTCGTTGGCGACCGACGCGCCGATGAGGCGATCGAGCGCAGGATCGAAGGCGATGCCCTGCACGCTGGCGCGCGGCAGGCGCAGTTCGCCGAACCGCGCCGAGCGCACGCGCACCACGTCGGCGGTGATTGCCTGCACCTCGCCGACCACGAGGCTGCCTTGTTCGAGGAACACGCGCGCGCGGGTCGTCGGCTGGACCGCGTGCGCCGGGAACTCGATGGTGTAGCAATCGGCGAGCGTCAGCTCGACCGTGGGCGGAGCCGGGAAGGCGCCGGCCACGACGATTGCGTCGCCGAGCGCCTCGCCGAGCGTCGCTTCGACCGGCGCGCGATCCGGCAAGAGCGTCAGCCTGGCGGTCACCGCCGTCGTCGCCGGTGGCAGGACCACGCGCGCTGCGGCGGCGATCACGGCGTCCGGGTGCGCCTGCAGCCGCGCGAGCAGCGCCTTGGCGCCGGCGTCGTCGCGGCTGCGCAGGCTGCGCACCACGGCCATCGCATCGGAGCGATCGGCGGTGACGCCCCCGAGCGGCGCGTTCGCCGCGGCCGGGAACAGCAGCGCCTCGCACAGTTCCAGCGCCTTCGCCGAGCGCATGCGCGCGAGCGCGCTGATCGCGCCGGCGCGGTGCTGGGCGCCCGCGCCGCTGGCCAAGGCCGCGACGGCGAGCGCGTCCTCGTCGCCGCCGTGCTTGCCGAGCGCGCGCACGGCGCCGGCCGCGATCGCGGCGTTGGTGTGGCCGAGCGCGCTACGGAGCGCGCGCCGCAGCCGGTCGTCGGCCTCGAGGTGCAGCGCCGTCGTCACGAGCCCGCGCAGCAGCCGCCGTTCGCGGTCCTCGGACTCGGTGCCCTTGGCGGCGAGCGCGTCGAGCACGCGGGCGCAGCGGATCTGCTGGTCGAGCACCTTGCTGCTGTCCTTCGTCGCCTGGATCTCGGTCCAGGCGCGGCCGCCGATCTCGATCAGCTGCCGCTCGGCGTCCTCGCGCACCTGCCAGCGCGCGTCCGCGAGGTTGGCGAGCAGGCGATCGATCTTGAGCTGGTACTCGCGGTGGTCGCCGTGCAGGCGCGCGGCGATCGCGGCCCGCGCTGGCGCGCCGGCGGCAAGCAGGTTGGCCACCGTGGCGTAGCGCGCTGCGAGGCCATCCCGCTGGAAGTCGCCGCAGGCGGCGACGAGGTCGCCGCTGCTCCAGTCCTGAGCGAGGGCGGCGCCGTGCAGGGCGACGGCGGCGTAGACGGCGGACAGTAGGCGGCGGAGGCGCATCGGCGGCGAGTGTACGGACCGTCGTGAACGGATGGCGACCGCGGACCGTTCGCGATTCTGCGGCGAACGGGTCGACGGCGTGGAATGGCCCCGGCCCCCTCGCCGTCGATTGCCTAGAGTCGTACCTTGGATGGGGGTCGCACACACGCGCGCGGCCACCGTCGTTTGCCGCGTCCGGCCCCCGACCCCGGGCCGTCTGTCCCCGCTGATTCCCGTGCTGCGTCCCATCGTCGCCAACCTGTTGGCCGTCGCCGCTTTGGCCGCGGTCGCCGCTGCGCAGGTCCGGATCCAGCTCGGCGCCGTCGCGCCGGGGCCGGGCACGCCGGGGCCGGAGAGCGAGGACGGCGGCGTCGCCGTCGACCTCAACGAGAACCCCAACCTCGACCCTTACCTGCGCCGCGCCAAGCAGTGCATCGAACGCGGCGACTTCGCCGCCGCCATCCATTTGCTGCAGGACGTCATCGAGGGCCGCAGCGAGGACGCCGTCACCGGCGCCGCCGGCACGACCGCCGACCCGGCGACGATCGCCCCGCTGCCAGTTCCGGCCGAGCCGGCGTCGCCGCTGCCGACCGTGCCCGTGCCACCGCTGGCGGGCCAAAAGCCGGGCAAGCAGGCCGCGCCGGCGGCGCCGCCCGCCGCGAGCGACCCGCGCCACGCAGTCTTCAGCCAGGACGGCCGCCTGTACCGGCCGGTGCGCCGGCTCTGCCACGAGTTGATCGCGCGCCTGCCCGACGACGGCCTCGTGCTCTACCGCGCCACCTACGAGGTCGCCGCCGCCGAACTGCTGCAGCAGGCGCTCGACAACGGCAGCCTGTCGGCGCTCGAGCAGGTGCAGAACCGCTTCTTCGCGACGCTGTCCGGCGGCCGCGCGCTGCTGCTGCTCGGCGACCGCCTGATGCAGGAAGGCCGCTACCGCGCCGCGATGCTCACCTTCCGCGACTTGCAGGAGATCTATCCGGCGGCGCTGCAGAAGGAGCTCGGCGTCGCGCCGGCGTGGCTGCGCTTCAAGTCGGCGGTGTGCCTGCAGCTCGCCGGCGAAGCGGCGGCCGCGCGCCGCGAAGTCGACGCGCTCGCCACCGCCGCGCCCGACGCGACGCTGCGCGTCGAGGGCGAGCTGCAGGCAGTGAAGGAGCTACCGGACGACCCGCGCTTCGCCGACGCCGCGCCGACGGCCAGCGCCAACGCTTCGACGGCGCCGTTCTTCGCCGACGTCGCCGACGGCCTCGTGCCGCTGTGGCAGCACCGCTTCCGCAACCCCGAGCCGTACAAGGACCCGAAGGCTGCCAATGGGCACACCGCCTTCTTCGACGGCAGCGCGACTGCAGCGATGCCGTTCGCGGGCCGCTACGGCCCTTCGACGCGCGTGCTGATCGCGCCCGGCGGCGCTGATGGCCTGCCGCGCGCGTTGTTCCTCGAGCACTACCGGCTGCGCGAGGCGGACGCGACCAACGGCCTGCTGCTCGCGTCGACCGACGCGGTCGACGAGCCGCCGCCGCCGCGCGATAACCAGCCGCGCGTGCGCATCGCCACCAGCGACTTCGCCCTGCTGCGTCCCGTCGACGACGGCGAGCGCTGCTATGTCGTCATCGGCCACAAGCGCGTCGGCGTCGCCAGCGCCGACGTGCTCAAGGCCAGCGAACTCGTCGCCTACCTGCGCGACGGCCTGCAGCGAGCGTGGTCGTCGGAGCAGTGGCTGGATGGCGACACTGGCCTGCGCGACGTGACCTTCCTCGCCGCGCCGACGGTTTTCGGCGAACGGCTGCTGCTGCCATCGCTGCGCCGCGGCCGCTACGCGCTCGAGTGCCTCGAGCGCCGCACCGGCAAGCCACTGTGGCACACGCAACTGCACGGCGGCGGCTCGCCGTTCTTCAAGGCGCCGGGCTGCCCGGTGGTCGTGCAGGGCGGCGCTGCGCTCGTCGCGACCAACGCCGGTTGCGTCGCCAATGTCGACGCGCTGACCGGCGAGCTGCGCTGGCTGCGCCGCTACGAGCGCCGCGACCCGCTGCGCAAGGCGGCGAAGCCGCGGCCGACCTCGCGCGACGAATTCGGCTTCGTCGGCTGGTCGGGAGCGTTCCGCCAGGATGAGCTGACCGGCTTCCAGCCGAACGACCTGATCGCGCACGGCAGCGTCGCCATCGTCGCGCCGGTCGACGGCGACATGCTGCTCGGCCTCGACATCGCGACCGGCGAGATCGCGTGGATGTTCGACGCGGCGACCCGCTACGCGCCGTTCGGCCGGCTGCGCACGCTCGTGGGTGTCGCCGGCGACAACCTGTTCGCGCTGTCCGACACCAGCCTCGTCGCGATCGGCGCGACGGGCGGCCTCGTCGAATGGGCGCGCGAGCTGCCGACGATCCGCGGGCCCAAGGCGCAGGGGCGCGGTCGCGGCGCGATCGTCGGCGACTGCGTGCTGGTGCCCAACGACCGCGAAGCGCTCGTCTTCGGCGTCGACGGCGCGCTGCGCGGTCGACTGCCGCTGCCGTCGTTCGGCGACAGCCGCGAGCCGCTCGCCGGCGCCGTGCAACTGGTCGTCGACGGCGCGTGGCTCGCGGTCGGCTTCCAGGGCGGCGTCGAGCTGTTCAGCACGCGGTCGGCGCTGCGCGCGCTCGCCGCGGCGACGGCAG